>Ga0190311_1000045_pt1 | contig 43119 bp, 49 predicted proteins | sample 48700789_MG_FD_165037 | JGI IMG/M metagenome (GOLD analysis project Ga0190311, IMG submission 165037) | Hydrothermal vent sediment bacterial communities from Southern Trench, Guaymas Basin, Mexico - 4870-07-8-9_MG | ecosystem: Environmental > Aquatic > Marine > Hydrothermal vents > Sediment ...
CCTCAATTGTTACCTCCCCAGCCAAGGCCACCGCCAAGCGCCCTTCAGATGCCTAGCACTTAAATAACTCCCTAGCCAAGCCCAGGAACGGCGGCCGTCGTCTAGCCTGGACAGGACACTGGCCTTCCACGCCAGCGACCCGGGTTCAAATCCCGGCGGCCGCACCAGCCTGGGTCGCTAGGCTTGCCCCTTTATCTCCTTCAGCTGCTTTATGAGCTCTGGCACTACCTTGAATAGGTCATCCACTATGCCGTAGTCTGAGAATCGGAATATTGGTGCCTTTGGGTCCTTGTTTATAGCTATTATGAGCTCTGAGTCCTTCATGCCAACCACGTGTTGGAAGGCACCTGATATGCCTATGGCTAGGTATAGCTTTGGCTTTACTGTCTTGCCAGAGGATCCTACCTGGCGGTCCTTTGGTAGCCATCCCTTATCAACTATGGGCCTTGAGCAGGCTACTACGCCACCTAGGAGCTCAGCTAGCTCCTCTATCATCGGTATGTTCTCCTTATCCCTTATCCCACGCCCTACGGATACTATTACATCAGCAGCTGTTATATCCACGGCACCTGGTGGTGGCGTTACTATCCCTATGAACTTCCTCCCCTTGGGCTCCTCCTTTATTGGGCATTCAACACGCTCAACCTCGCCAGATAGTGGGCCGTACTCGCCTGGTTGGAAGGCTGCCTGCCTCACGGTTACTATGTAGGAGCTTGCCTCCTTCAGCCTAGCCCTTACGTTCACCTTACCGCCATACACCTGCCTTACAACGCAGAGGCGCCCATCCTCAAAGCATAGATCTAGGCAATCCGTAGCGATGGGGAGGCCAAGCTGTACGGCTAGGCTTGGTGCTACATCTATGCCGTAGGCGGTGTGCCCAATCATGGTTAGGATGGGCTTCCTCTCCCCTATGAGGTGTGCTAGGACGGCCTGGTAGGCATCTGCGTTGAAGTTCTTCAGTAGCGGGTCGCTTACGTATAGGACCCTATTGGCCCACTTAGCTAGCTCCTGGGCCATGCCATCTACCTCATGGCCTAGTAGGATGGCGACTAGCTCGGTGCCAAGCCCCTCAGCTAGCTCGTGCCCCTTCGTGAGCATCTCAAATGTTATATCCCTTAGCTCACCAGCCCTGTGCTCTGCTAGCACGAAGATAGGCCCGACCATCATATCAACCCCCTTGACTTAAGTATCTCAAGGAGCTTAGCTGCCTCCTCAGCTGGGCTACCAGGTATTATCTCAGCTACACGCTCAGCTGGTGGTAGGAAGAGCTCTTCTACCTCAAGCCAGGAGCCAGCTGGCCCGACCTCATCTGGCCCCATGCCTATGTCCGATAGGCTTAGGACCTCAAGGGGCTTCTTCCTCGCCCTCCTTATGCCCATTACAGATACGTACCTAGGCTCGTTTATACCCGTCTGAATGGTCAGGAGGGCTGGGAGCTCTAGCTCAACGACCTCCTCTAGGCCACCCTCAAGCTCCCTGTGGACCCTAACACGGCCATCAAGTATCTCCTCCTTCTTAACGAGCGTGGCATGTGGTATGCCGAGGAGCTCCGCTAGCATGGGGCCAACTACGGCGAAGCCATCATCTGCAGCTTGAGCACCAGTTAGTATTAGGTCGTACTTAAGGCCCTTGGCCTCTATGGTCTTAGCTAGGACCTTAGCTATCACGTAGCCATCTGAGCCCTCTAGGGAGCCATCCCAAACCCTTATGGCCATATCAGCTCCCTTTGCTAGGACACGCCTCAGCGTGGCTTCTGCCTCAGGTGGGCCAACCGTTATGGCTACTACAGTGCCACCTAGCCGCTCCTTTATGAGTATGGCTTCCTCAGCAGCATACTCATCCCACTCGTTTATCTTGAGCGGTAGGCCCTCCTTCTCTATGTCCTTCTTATCTGGCCTTATCCTAACCTCTGCCTCTGTTGTATCTGGCACGTGCTTAACGCACACTATTATGTCCATGCCAGCCACCGAGCCCTCCAGCTAGGAGGGGCCGTATAAGATTTTGGGGCTGAAGCTGGCGTGGCCTAATCACGGATTTAAGTTAAAGCTGTGGGTTATTACGTTATTTCTAGTAAGGCTTATAACTCTAGGCAGGAAAGCGAAGTGGGTGAGCATGTGGATTTAGGGGAATTGATAACTACGGAGCTTGGAGATCAGCCGAGAATCCTTGGTGCCTCAATAATTGCTGATGAAGGCAAGGCCCTTTTCTCCTCCCTGCCCAGCTCTACATTGAGAATCGCTATGAGGATTGGTAGGGAGATGCTTTCTGTTAGTGGTATTGGCGATTACAGCGTGAAGAAGCTTAAAAACTCCTCCCTGATAGTTATGAGGATCTCAGATTCCTTAGTGCTAGCCCTTGAGGGCCAGGAGCTTGAGGGAGTCCTAATATCATTGGCCAATAGGCTAGCATCTAAGATCAATGAGGCCCTTGGCCAAGAGGCACCACCTGTAGAGGGCACGCAAGCCCGCCAGGTCGCCCCCGTTGCTGCTTCCCTTACACCTAATGCTGTGCCAGAGCTAAGGCCTGGGTCAGCTGAGGTCGTGCTTGATGGAGATACTATAAAAGTGCTAAGGGCCATAGATGGCTCATCGGATGTAGCAAGCATAGCTAGAGCTACTGGCTTAGGCCTTGAGGAAACAAAAGCCATAATTTCCCACTTAGTAGCATCTGGTCTTGTGGCCCTAGCAAAGGTAGGGCCAGAAGTAGAAGCCCCTAGGCCACCTGCCCTGCCGACCAGGCTCCTCTTGAGGCCCGTAGTAAAGGAGAGGGTGCCGACCAAGCCGATTAGGCCTGAGGACCTAAGGCACCTAGAGAAGGTCGTTTACGTGCTAGATGATAGGTTTAAGAGCAGGGAGGAGGCCCTAAGTGCAATTAGCCCTTCTGATGAACTACTGGTATTCATCCTGAACAATATAAATGATGGGCTATCTGCCCTAGATTGCATTAGGATGGCTATTGCTGAGGGGCTAGCTGAGAACCCACATGCTGTCCTAGCTGCCCTTGAGTCGCTTAGGTCAATGGGGATAATAAGGCGGAAGGGCGAGAAGCGCACGGCAAGGCACGAGCTGGAGAGGTCCCTTCCCTCTACGAGCACGTCCGTGCTATTGCTTGGTAGGATGTGATGGCCTATGGCATACGGCCAACCCATGGACGCCGACATAAGGGTTAAAAGGAGGTCTCTCCCACGAGGCGTGAGAGCATGGATAGGTTTGAGGCATGCCTAAGGCTAAGGCAGGCGCTCAGGGATGAGCTAGGCAGGAGGCTACTATCCGCTATGCTGGATAGAGGTACCATGAGGATAGAGCCCGTGTTCGTCCCAGGCGGTGGCATTAGGTACGTGGTAGCTGAGGAGGTAACTGGCCTAGACCCAGTTAGGGCCTTCCAGCTCCTAGAGAACATGCACCAGCTAGGCATTTTCAGGAAGGTGCTGCACGATAAGACCGTCTTCTGCCCCAACTGTGGCTCCCCTGAGATATCAATACACTTCACCTGCCCAAGCTGTGGCTCAGTAGATACTGTTAAGCTCTCACTCATAGAGGATATGGCCTGTGGCTACATAGATAAAGAAGAACGCTTTAGGACGGAGGAGGGCCTCGTCTGCCCACACTGCGGTAGGCCACTAGTAAAGCCAGAGGAGGACTTCAGGAGGGTAGGCATCTGGTATGCCTGCCGTTCCTGTGGGAGCGAATTTGACATCCCAGTAGTAACATATACGTGTAGGAGGTGTGGCCATTCCTTCTCCATGGAGGAAAGCAGGTACGAGCCAGTCTACGCCTACGAGCTGGATGCCTCAGTTAAGGACGTGGCCTTCATAATGAGGGGCATACTGAGTTCCATAGTTGGCCTCCTTAGGTCAAGGGGCTTCAGCATCCAGGCACCAGGCTTCGTAAATGGTCGCTCTGGCGAGGAGCACATGTTTGACCTAATAGCACAGCGGGGGCCTGAGAAGAGCATGGCGGTTGATGTCTTCGTATCCGATTCCTACGTGCCTGAGCGTGTCGTTACGCTTATGTTCGCAAAGCTCTACGATACAGCCCTTAGGGACGCCTTCCTAATTGCCGTCCCAGGGGTTAGGGAGGAGGCTAGGAGGCTAGCAAGCCTATACAGGATAAGGCTAGTTGAAGGCACGACCAGGGACGAGGTATTACGTAACTTCCGCTATGCTTCTGGCCTTAGGTAAGGTTAGGGCCTCTGGCCTAGGGCTAGGCCAGCCCTATTAGGCTCCATAGCCAACCAGGTGCTACCATCTCCCTGAAGACGAAGAACGTAAGCGTTAGCATGATGACTACGTGCTTTAGGCCACTTAGCGCCCTTCCCTCGCTAAGAACCCCAGCTATGAGGCCACTGAACGTACCTAGCACGATGCCCATGTGGTACAGCAGCACCCAGGCGAGGTTTATCGGTAGTACTACCACGCCAAAGCCACCCATGCCAGTTAGCCCCGTGAGAGGGACGAAGAAGGATGTGTAGAGCACGTAGACTATGACGAGGAATATCACGAAGGATATATACGTTATGAATACATAGGGCTTCAGCTGGGCCATCCGCTCCTCCTCCATAGCCTGGAAGGTGCTAGTGGCCTGGGCGAGGGGCGAGAATATACGCTCAACAACGCCCCCAGACCTATTGGCCTCTATTATGAGCGTGGCGATCCTCCTAGCTAGTGGCGTATCGGCCCTCTCCATGAAAAGCTTGAGTGCATCTTCAAACTCCATGCCCCAGGATATCTTAGCCATCATCAGCCTTACCTCATCCCTCAGGGGGCCAGTTACCCCCTCGCCAGCCTCCTTAAAGGCCCTTAGGAGCGTTAGGCCAGTTAGCTGGGCATGGGCTATGCCCTCTAGGAACCTAGGCAGTGCCTTATCTATGGCCCTCCTCCACCTGAGGTCTATAGTATCAAGCACCGTGATAGGGAGTATAGCCACTATCAAGGCTAAGTTTAGTATCTGGTGGAAGAGAGGGCTCCAGAAGCCATAGTTCATTAGGGCAAAGAATACGAGGATGAAGAACAGGAGGATGGAAACAGCACCCGCTGCTTGCTTAATGCTGCTCTTGATCTTCGGCAACTCTCATCCCCCTGGTGTGAGGGCCTTTGCTACAACTAGCATGGCAATACCAGCAAGGGGCATTAGGGCATATATCAGGAGCATGAGTATGCTTATCGGGTCTATGCCTCCCGTCCCACCTAGGATGGCCATTAAGGTCAGCATTATGGTTATGAATATGGGGCCAGCTACGAAGAGGGCAACGAAGGCCTCCCCAAAGACGGAGAGGGTTTCCGCCATCTCCCTTAGCCTGACCCTCTCTGTCCTAAGGGCCTCCTCCATAGCACCACGTAGGTATGAAGCTAGGTCGCCACCAGTATGTATGGTAGCCACGATGCCATCAAGGAACATCCTCAACCTAGCGGATGGCGAGAGCCTAGCAGCCCTCATTATAGCTGAGAGGGCATCAAAGCCAAGGAACTCCACATCCCTAACTATGGTAGCTGCTATGGGCGTTATAGATGGTATGATATCCCCTTTAGCTAGGGACTTGAATATCTCATATGGGTTCACGCCAGCACTTGCCATGACGGCCATGTAGCTAGCTATGAAGCCAAGGTCCCTCTCAACCTCCACTCTTATGCGCCTTGCCCTCAGGATTGGGTATGCGTAGAAGCAGCCGAGGGAGATGAGCCAGGCCCCTACGAAGGCTAGGGCTGAGAAGAAGATGGAGCTGAAGATTGGTAGGCCCAGGATAAGCCAGAGGGCCGTGAAGCTAGCAGCTAATGCTACGATACTGGATACGGTCCCAGTAAGCAGGAGCAGGCTTATGTAGCCACTTGGTGCTACGCCAAGGTAAGCACGCCTTACTAGCTCTGAGAAGCCAGCGAACTTCTTCTCAAGCCTCTCAGAAGTCCTACCAAAGAGCCTGTAGGCTAGGGTATAGGCTGGCTCTAGGTTCAAGCTCCCACCCTCGCCCTCATAAGCACCCTACGAGGATCAGCGTAGTACTCCCTGATTATGGACGCTACCGTCTTGTAATCACGTAGGTTCTTCCTAACCATCCACTCAAGCACCTGCCTACGCCTCTCAAGCTCCCTCTCAACATCATCCATGCTTATGCCCTTATCGGCAGCTATCTTCTCCAGCTGGTAGCTACGGCCTAGGTAGATGTGCTGGTCGGTAACTGGATCCCACCTGAAGACCTCAAGTATCTTTGGGTCAAGCGTTTCAGGGTGGAGGCCAGTTACCTCAGCTACTACCTTAGTCCGCCTTATCGGCCTTCCCTTGCGCTCAGTCCTTACCTGAAGGGTAAGCACATCTATGGCCTCAAAGAACACCTTCGGGATGTTCATGGGCTTGGAGGCCAGCCTCTTGAACACACGGTCTATGGTCTCAGCGTGGATGGTACAGAAGCCTAGGTGGCCTGTGGCCATGGCCTGGAAGAGCACGTATGCTTCCTCACCCCTGACCTCACCTACTATGATGTAATCTGGCCTCTGCCTTAGGGCTGCCTTAACGAGGTCAAATAGCGTTATAGCACCTCGCCCCTCTGGCCCATAGCCAGCTCTAGTAACAGATGCAATCCAGTTCTCATGCGGTAGGTTTAGCTCTGGTGTTTCCTCAACTGTAACTATCTTGTACTCTGGCTTTATGAACATGGAGAGGCAGTTTAAGAGCGTTGTCTTGCCAGTAGCGATACCACCAGCTACTATTATGGATGCCTTGTGTTCAATCACGTACCAGAAGTAAGCGGCCATCTGGGCTGAAACGGTATTCAGCCTTATTAGGTCAACTATGGTGAATGGCTCCTTCCTGAACTTCCTTATGGTAAATGTGCTCCCACGCCTAGTTACCTCGGTGCCAAGCGTGAGGACGGCCCTTGATCCATCTGGCAATCGGGCCTCCACTATTGGGTTAGCTATTGATATGTGCTTCCCAGCCCTGTACGCCAGCCTTATTATAAAGGAGCTGAGTTCCCCCTCGGACTCAAATATTACGTTAGTCGGTATGGACTCGTAGTCCCTATGCCACACGTATATTGGTATCTGAGGGCCATCGCACGATATATCCTCTATAAGTGGATCTATCATGAGGGGCTCTATCTTGCCGTAGCCTATGAAATCACGGGACATGTAGTAGAATAGCTTGTTAAGCGTTTCCCTTGAGGCATTTATCTTGTACTTCTTTATAACACGTAGGATCTCCTTCATAAGGAATTCCTCTGCCTTCTCCCTGTTCTCAAAGCTATCTAGATCTACCTTCAGCTCATCCAGTAACTTCTCCTTTAGCTTCTCCAATAGCTTTTTCTCATGTTCTGTTAGGGTTGGCTCAACGACCTCATATACTATTTCCTCTGTTATTGGGTCCCTCTTTATGGCTGCATATGAGAATGGGGGCCTAAGGGGGTAGGCCTCCTTAAGCACCATTGGCCTATGCCTCTCGGCTCCTGCCCTAGCTTCTGCTCTAGCCTCTACCTTAGTGCCCCCCTCGTTGGCCAAGCATTACCACCAAGCTAGCGTGAAGGCACAGGCTAATAAATGGCTTTTCCTTAGCTGTAGCCCACACCCATCTTGAAGGCCCGTAAGCCTATTCCCCGACCAGCCTTAAGCCAGCCCTGAAGGCCCTTAGGTCCAAATCTAGGTAGGCCCTACTAACGCTATCCCCTATGGCCTTCTCAACGGCCCCCTTGCTCACCAGGCCAGTATGGCCAACTAGGGCACCTAGGGCCACCATGTTAGCTACAGAAGGGGAACCACACTCCTCCTTAGCTACCTCAAAGAACGGTAGTACCAGCTTGTTTACCTCATAGGCCTCTACCTCGCTGGAGAGTGAGGCATCAGCTAGCAATAATCCCCCCTTAGCCAGGGAGCTCACGAACCTAAGGCCTGGCTCAGCTAGAACGACTAATATGTTAGGCCTCCTCACGAAGGGATACCCGATCTTATGCTCGGATATGATCACATCAGCTTCAACTGGCCCTCCCCTCACACGAGCACTATATGCCTGAGTGCAGACTACCCACTTGCCATCGTAGAAGGCCCCGAGGGCGAGCACATGGCTAGCTAGCACTACGCCCTGGCCACCGATGCCAGCTAGCTTGACCTCAACACGGCCCCTGCTCACCTGCTCCAAGGCTTAGCCCTCGTTGGTTGGGGGTAGCTTGTAGAAAAGCTTTTAAATAAGTACATACGGCCTAGTCGGCTATGTCATCACCAGGGGGAAATACACCACCAGAACAGAATGTACTTAAGCACATCAGGAGGGCCTACCATGTAATCCCGCCCCTAAGGATAATAATAGATGAGCTACGGAAGCGTGGATCACTGAAAATTGAGCTTAAGCGTATAGAGGATCCAGAAGAGCACGAGCTATGGCAATCTAAGATAGGGACTGACGCCGCATATATAGTAAACAATTACGATACGGATCCTGAGGCAGGGGAGCTATTCTACTTGGGCCTCATAGGCAAGTTGAGGAAAGAACGCTACTCTAATACGGTGAGTTATCTAGTTCAAGCAAAACGTGAAGGCATAAGGCCATTCATAACTATGCTTCAGTATCTCCTGCGCACGGAAGTGATAAGAGCAGAAACCAAACTGGAGTCCTTTGGCAACGGTGATCAGGGTCCTTGGTGCCTTAGCTTAGAAATCGAGCGAGGTGCTAACTGGGGCCAGATATTCCCTAATACCCCACCTGGGGAGGCTGGCAGTCCACAGGCCCCAGAAGGGGCTCCACTGCCTCGTCTTGAAGCAGAGCCTGGCAGTGGCTTCCTTAAGCTTAGGGAGTTATGTAGGGAGATCTGCAGGGTCCCGTATAGGGCCATAGAGTGCGTTGAAAACATATTTAGGATCCTTGAGTCCTACGGCTTCGTGGAAAGGCTGAAGATCAAGGACGTAAAAGAGGAGTTAAGGAAGAGTGTATTCGCCCCCCTGTACGGATATGAGTACCAGTTTGACTTACTGCTAAGGGCTGCCTACCTAGCCTTCAGCACTAAGATCCGTGTTGATCCAGAGGATGTCAGGCCCATTCTAGTTTTGGTATTCGGATACCCAGGTACTGGCAAGACGCCCCTTTACAAGTTATTGCTGAGTGAGATAATACGCAAGCTCAAGGGCGAGGTAGATATCATAGAGAGCATTAGGATAAACTGCCAGCGCCTAACTAGCCTTCTTGATCCAGAGGAGGTAAAGGAAGTCCTAAGGGTCATAGAGCACTGGATAGATACACGAGGCGATTACACCATCCTGTTCCTTGATGAGGCTGAGGGCATAGCGTTTGAGAGGGGGACCGAGAGGGCCTCTACCCGTAGGGAACTCACCTTCTGGGTGATGTCGCTTTGGGACAAGAGGAAGAGGATGCTTGTTATACTCGTAACGAATTACCCAGATCTGGTAGATGAGGCCATAAGGAATAGAGCAGATCTTGTTGTATACTTCACGCCCATAACAGGTAGGTACGCTACGAGGAAGAACTTAAGGTACTTCATTGTGTTCTTCTGGGTCAAGAAGCTGCTCACCTGGATTGGCTGGAGCTTAAAGGAGGATGAAATTGAGCTAGAGGATAGGCTAAGGGAGAAATTAACGAGCTGGATCAAGGAGGTGTTAAAGGACGAGGAGATCGTAAATGAGATAAGGAAGCTAACTATAGACCTATCTATGGATGCTGAATGTGCCTGTAACCCCAGGAACCTCTATGAGGGCATAAGAAATGCAGTTAAGTTCTTCTTCAGCTTAAAGGCCTCTGAGATACCCATTGCATACGTTGAAGAATTCAAGAAAATAGCCGAGAATCCACGTCAAGAAGAGAGCGGATTGAAGGACTGGGTCAAGGGCTTAGTCAAGGAGTTCATAAGCAAGCTCAAGAAGTACATTAGGGCCTTTGGGGGCATATTCCCACTCTACAGTGATATAGCTCGCTATGAGGATAGGTACTGCGATCTAATTAAGGCTGCGAGGAGGAGCATGCGATCAGCAGTGTACTTATTTGATGAAATTGATGAGCTAATGTTCCCAGAGTGCATGAGGAGGCGAGATGAGGATGACCCCGATTAGGCCTCCGCTAGCATAGCCGAACTCGTGAAAATCTTTATATCGCCCCTCCCTAGCCTGCCAATCGGCAGCCCCGGTAGTTCAGCCCGGTCTAGAATGTGCGGCTGTCGCCCGCACGACCCGGGTTCAAATCCCGGCCGGGGCGCCAACGTAATGCTTATTAGCCCTTGCTTCTCTCCAGAGCCCGCTATGGGGAAGCGGAAGATAATTAGCGAGGAAGAGCTGGCGGAGATGATGGAGCCTGGCCCAGGCGATGTGTATGGCGTAGTCGTGAAGCTGCTTGGCTACGATAGGGCGCTAGTTAGGTGCCAGGATGGCTACGACCGCCTCTGCCGCATAAGGGGGAAGCTTAAGAGGCGTATCTGGATTAAGCCTGGTGATGTCGTGCTCGTCTCGCCCTGGGAGTTCCAGCGTGAGAAGCGTGGGGATATAATCTGGCGGTACACCAAGAACCAAGCTGAGTGGCTTAGGAGGCAAGGCAAGCTGACCATCTAGGCTTGGTGATGTGCCTTGTCCCGTAGGCTAGCGAAGAAGATATCAAGAGAGGAAATGCTCTATGAGATAAGTCAGCGTATGAAGTTCAAGCGTAGTGAGGAATATGAAGCACTTGAGGAGGTATTTGATAAGCCGACCTTGATGAGCCTCTACAAGCTCATAGTGAAGGGCACCATCGGTGAGGTATTCGGTACCATAAGGGCTGGCAAGGAATGCCGTCTTTACTGGGGCAAGACGCCTGAGGGGCGTGATGTAGCCATTAAGATATACCTGACCTCTACAACTGAGTTCAAGAAGGGGCGCCTGATATACATAGAGGGAGATCCCCGCTTTGAGGGTCTCCTCGGCAGGAGCACTAGGGCGCTCGTGTATGCCTGGGCTAGGAAGGAGTTTAGGAACCTGAAGAGGGCATTTGAAGTCGGCGTGCGTGTCCCAGAGCCAATAGATATTGAGAAGAACATACTCATCATGGAGTTCATAGGTGAGGATGGCGTCCCAGCACCCTTGATGAAGGAGGTTGAGCTTGAGGATCCGGAGGGGACTTTCTGGACCCTTATGGACTACGTGAGGCTCTTATATCAAAAGGCCAAGCTCGTCCACGGCGACCTGAGCGAGTACAACGTGATGATATGGGATGGCAAGCCAGTCCTATTTGACCTGTCGCAATCCGTAACGCTTGACCACCCAATGGCCGAGTTCTTCTTAGAGCGGGACCTGAGGAACTTGCTCCGCTTCTTCTCAAAGCTTGGCATCCCTGTCCCAAGCTTAGAGGAAGCCCTTAGGCTAGTTAGGGGTGGGGGTGAGCATGTCCTCTAGCCTCCACATCCGCATACCAATGGAGCGCATCGGCGTCCTAATAGGGCCTGGTGGCTCTGTTAAGAAGGAGATTGAGGAAAGCCTTGGCGTGGAGCTCAGCATAGATAGCAAAACTGGCGATGTGGAGATAACGCTTAGGGAGGGCAACCCAGATCCATCTAACCTGCTAAGGGCACGTGATGTCGTGCTGGCCATCGGGCGTGGCTTCTCACCTGAGAGGGCATTTAGGCTCCTTAGGGATGAGGATGCCATGCTACGCATAATAGACCTTCGTGAGATCTTTGGTCGCTCTAAATCGGATATCATACGTGTTAAGGGCCGTATAATTGGCCGTGAGGGGAAGACGAGGCGCGTAATAGAGGAGCTCACGGGCACCTACGTGAGCGTTTACGGCCATACAGTAGCCATCATAGGTGGCATGGAGCAGGTGCAGGTAGCTGAGGAGGCCATACAGATGCTCATAGAAGGGCGCATGCACTCTACCGTCTACCGCTTCCTCCACAGGAAGAAGCGTGAGATGAAGCGTAGGAGGGCCCTGGAGCTCTGGGAGAGGACCTATTAAGCTCGCTTTCCCGTGCTTAGCTTCTTAAGCCCTGGTGCTTTCCTGGCCATATCTATCCAGGCTAGCACCCCTGAGGCCCTATCTGCCTCATGCATGTGCTTAACGGCCCTTACCACGTAGAAGAGCGCAGTTATGAAGGCGTGGGCGCACATAGCGAATAAGGCATATAGTGGCACACCCAGGGCTGAGGAAATGATCATGTAGAGCACGTACATATTCCTACGGCCATCAATACGGGCGAAGGCCCTATCTAGATCTGAGTAGGCCGTTAGGGCCACGCCCATCGTGTCCTTGAACTGCATGTAAACATGCCTCACGAATCCATCTAGGACGAGGAAGGCTGCCCCAAGTAGTGGGATCCACCAGGTGCTGAGGGCTAGGTATAAGCCAATTACGAACGAAAGGTACCAGGTTTGCTCAAATAGCATATCAAATGAGTGCTCTATGTGCCCTAGCTTAGTGAGGAAGCCCCTTGAGCGAGCTAGCTTCCCATCTAGGCCATCTATTATGCCTACCACGTAGGCTAGTATGGAGGCTAAGAGGAAGTAGCCCATCACGAAAAGGGGGACGAGCGAGAAGGCCATTAAGTTGCCTAGCACGGTAATCGCATTTGGGCTAAGCCACCTCCGCTCTGAGATATGATAAACTATGTGATCCTCAACTGGCTTGTTCAAGTAGGAAGTTATGTGAAGCCCCTTTTGCGTCCTGAATACAAGTGCTCTCTTGGCCTTAAGCCAGGATTCCCTATCCCTTACCACGATGCACAAAGGCCTTAATGCTCTCTTAAGCTGCCTCTCCTGGATTAGCAAGCTACTTATATCAAGTGTCTTTGCCCTTCCACTTCTAACTAGGTAGCTAGCTATGCCCTCTAGATCCACGTTGCCTGCCTGGATTACCTCCTTAAGTGTAGCATGGTCTATCTTAATAACGCCTATGGCCTCCCCACCCTGGAGGGCTACTACGTTTCCCTCCTCGCCTACCAACAGCTCCATGAAGCTCTTGCTCGCTACCATGCTAACGGGAGCTACTATGGCCTCCCCCCTCGGCAGCAGGCTCAGGGCCTCTTCAGCATCCCTAGCGTATGAAATGAAGAGGCCAAGCTCAGATCCATCCCCTAGGAGCCCGTAGAGTTCATCTAGGTAGGGCCCAGCTACTAGGACAACCTCTACCACGCCAGCTGACTTAAGCGTGTAAAGGCACCTAAGCACTAGGGGGACGCCACATAGATGTATTAAGGCTAGTGGCCCATCGTATCCTAATGCTTCTGCTGGGTAATCAGCTATCACTATGGCCTTAGTTACCCTCAAGATAGCCACCTTACCTCCTCGCCTAGGATGCATATAAGGGCTTCTAGCCTTACCTGGCCTCCCATGCTTGAGCTAGTGAGTTAGCTACCTCAGCCCACGATATGATAGCTATGAGGGCTAGGAAAGCCGATGCCAGCTGGGCGTAGAACTGGCAGGCTATGCCAGCCAGCATGATCGTGAAGAGCCTCACATCCCTAGAGCCTACTACACGCCTGGGCTGGAGGGAGAGCGACCTGACCATAGCAGCACAGTAGCTCACCATCAGCGAGCCAGATAGGGCCATGAGCGTTAGGAGGAGACTTAGCAGGGGCCAGGGCAGCTTGAGCTCAAACGGCAAGCAGGGTAGGCCTATTGGCCCAGCCCAGTAGGCCAGGATGCCAAGGGAAGCTAGGAGCCCTATATCCGCTAGCCTATCTAGTACGGCATCTACTAAGCCCCCTTTCCTACTTGCCTGGCCCGTTAGGCGTGCTATCTCACCATCGCAGCCATCTAATATGCTTGCTAGTTGAGCTAGGAGGCCACCTAAGAATGGCCATCCTAGGATGAAGAGCGTGGATCCCATTAGCGCTATTAAGAAGCTAAGGAAGCTCATAGTCGTAGGGGATATTGGTGCTTCACGCCTAATCAGGAAAAGCGATATGCGTATGGATATACGCCTATTCACATGCCTTGAGATAGGGCCATCACCTGGCTTAACTAGGAGGCAGTAGGCCTCCTTGAAGCTCAGGGGGCGTGTGCTAGAAGGGCACATGCCCCAGCGCCCTCCAGCCCCCCTAGCTCCCTTAATATCTCTGGCAGGACGACCTCCCTAGCGTGCCTTAGGCACCTAGGCGTATCCACATCAGCCCAGGGGAGACCAGTGGCATCTATGGCCTTAAATGCTATGCCCCTTGAGATTAGGAAGCGAACGCAATCGCTTATCGTAATTGAGAAGGACCTCTTGGCTACCTCAGCTGCAGCCCAGAACATAAGCTCATTACATGCGAAGACGCCAGTATCAAAGGCATCCCAGGATGTAAGGTTCTTCCCTATATCTACTATGTGCCCTCCAGCCCCTATCTTAACTTTAGTTGCCTCCCTTGGGTCTAGCATGAACTTAGGCTGCCTATCAACGCACAAGCCAAGTGGCCCAGCCCTAATTGCACGCCTTATCAGCTCTGGCCCAACGATGTGATCTGACATGAGCAGCACGAACTCCTCAGAGTCCACGAACTCCCTTGCTGCTAGGAGGGATAGGCCATTTTCCCTCCAGTACTCTGGGTTCTTCACCAACACCACGCCCTCAGCTCCATTTAGTGCTTCCTCTATCATGTAGTCCTTGTAGCCAACGACTACGACCACATCCCTTATGCCAGCAAGCCTAAGGGAATTAAGGGCTAGGTCTAGCAGTGATATCCCACTAGCGATTTCAACTAAGGCCTTAGGTATGTGGTCGGTTATCTCAGCAAGCCTCCTACCCCTACCAGCTGCTAATATTACGCCTAGCAACTATACATCACCTCGCTTATTATTAAACGCAATTTTCTCATTAGTAATCTAAAGGAGGGGCCTTAAAAGCATTCTGTTTTATGCCTGGAGGCCAAGGGCTAGAAGGCAGGCCTAAGAGCTATTAGTGCTCTACCTGCTCCTTACCTTCACGTAGAGTATGCCACTCCTATCACGGGCAACCTCTATCTCTGGATCCTCCTCTGCTGCCTGCACTAGCATCTGCCTGAACTCATCCCTGCTGGCCCTGAAGCCATAGGCATCGTGAAGCCACATGAATATCTGCCCATCGCACATCTGCCTATCCTTAACCCCCTCTGCCCTAAGTGCCCTGTACGCCTCCTTGACCATGTCCCTGAAGGCTGCCCTACGTATGTCCTCAAAGCTAGGGGCTGATGGCAAGGCCGTTTTAAAGGGGGCGTGGCTGCTTAAAAGCTCGCCCTAGCCCCATTCGTGCGTAGTAGGGCTTGAGCCCTAATCATTATAAGGTCGCCCTCTCGCTTGAGCACGTTGGGAGGGCAAGGCATGAGCGAGATGGAGGTCCCAGTTGGCCTATCCATAGCTGAGAAGCTACTTGGCCTAGTAATCCTAGTGCTAGGCGTCCTTGCCATATACTATACCTACCAGGCCCTTGAGGCCCTAGGCCAGACCTGGCCTATCTTCATGGCCCTAGGTGCCTTCCTAATCGTAATTGGCCTTGCCCTCATTCTAGCGAGGGCTGAATAACATGGTCTAGATGGCTACTCATACCTCTCACTTGGCTCCTTAATGAAGAATAGGATTATGGAAAACGTTACGATGCCTAATCCAAGGGCAGCTATGAATGGGAACCTCGGCTCCATATCGTATAGGGCTCCAGCTACGGCAGCTGAGGCAGAAGCAGCTATTAAGTTCAAGTTGCCTATCAAGCTCATTATACGACCCCTAGCTTCCTTTGGGCTTAAGTCAGCTTCTAGGGCCTGGATAGCTGGGCTGAAGAGAGCCCCACCTATGGAGAAGAAGACCATTATGATTGCCATCTCAAGGAAGCTATGGCAGAAGAGCAGGTAGAGGGATGGAGGAAGCCAGATGGCATAAGCTATGATAAGGGCCTTCCTCCTTCCCATGATATCTACTGCCCTGCCAAGGGGTATGCCAGCTAGGAGCGAGACGGAGGACCAGATTATGGCCATCAGTGCCCAATCTACCTCTGTTATGCCCACGACATCTATTGCGTAGAGGGATAGGAATAGGTGGAACATGGGCTCCTCTAGGGCGCTTATGAGCAGCATTAGCGTAACTATCTTTAGCTGCTTGGGCATGAGCGCCCAGGCCGTCTTCATCTCAGCGAAGGACCTCTTTACCTCAGATAGGAGCTCCCTAGCCCTTATGCGGGCCTTCGTGCTTAGGGTTTCCTTGAGGTAGATGAGCCTTACATCAGCTGCGAGGGTGCCGCAGATGACGACCAAGAGGTAGGCTAGCCTCATGCCATTCACGAGGCCAAAGGACCTCACGAGCTCCCTAGCGAGCAGGGGGGCGAAGAGGGCTGGCACGCTCGGTATGACGTTAGCAAGGGCGTAGCCAAGGCCCCTCCTCTCAGGGGGTATGGATTCAGCAGTTATGGCCGAGAGGGCAGGCTGGTATAGGAGGCATATGTTGTGCATAACTACGCCCGCTATGAGGAGCCTCCAATCTGGTGCGAAGACGTAGAATAGGTAGGAGAAGGCTACGCCAAATGTCATCCAGGCTATTATATCCCTTCGGCCATACTTATCTGCCATGTAGCCCCCTACTACCCTTGAGAGGAGCAGTAGGCCCTGCCCCAGGGCATTTAGCAGGCCTATTATGAGGGCTGAGGCACCTAGCTCCCTCATGAAGAGGGCCTCGTAGGGGAACACGAGAGCAAATGCGAAGTTGAAGAGCGCCCAGCTTACTATGAGGACGAGTAAGTTCCCCCTCACGAAGGATAAGGCCCCTCCGCCCTCAGCGCCATTTCCCTTACCCGACAACTTCAGGCCCCTCTTGGTCCTCTCCCACATCTAAGGACCTTAAAAGGCTACTGTTCACCTAGCCTGATGACTCTCTTGCCCCTCCTGCTCGGTATTATCTTAAGCTTCGCCCCCTGGAATTCACGCCTCAGCTCAGCCCCACTGAAGAAGCGATCTAGGAAGATAGCTAGGGCAGCTACCTCTGAGTGGGGCTGGTGCCCTATGGCCACGTTCAGGTCGGCTAGCTCGTAGACAACACGGGGGACCTTCTCTGAGCCCACCACGACCAGCACTGGCCTATCCCTTGGCACCTCGCTTAGGCAATCATCTATGTGTAGGCCGTACATGGTTAGGTGGCAGATGAAGCCACCTCCCTCCTTCCACCGCCTCATGAAGGCAAGCCAGTTGGGCTCGTACCTGACCTCAAAGGGGCCTCCCCAGCGAGCTACTACATCCCTTACCTTCTCCTCCATTTTTGGGTCCTCATCGCCAGAGTAGAAGACGCCCCTTGCGCCAAAGGCCCTAGCCGTTAGCATCACGTGCGTTGTTATACGCTTGTCCCTCTCACGCCTATGGCTTAGCCTCAGCACGTAGATGCCTGGCTCAGGCAAGGCCCCTCTGCCAGTTGGCCACGTGGCACTAGCTCTTAAGGGTTAAATTAGACCTCATGACGCCAGTGTAGGGGCTTGCGCTTGATACCACTTGAAGAGGATGTGCTTGAGTTCATCGCCTGGGTCATAGGTGGTGATGAGGCAGTTAGGGTAATCCGTGTCCTAGGCGAGAAGGAGATGTCAGATGAGGAGATAGCTAGGAAGGCCAATTTAAAAGAAGATGTAGCAAGGAGGGCCTTGTACAACCTCTACCAGGGCCTGCTAGTGAGGATAAGACGTGAGAGGGATGAGGAAACTGGTCGCTACAAGTTCTTCTGGAGCCTGAACCTAGATCAGGTAGAGGCCATAGTTAGGGATTGGAAGAGGAAGATACTGAAGAAGCTAGAGGCCATGCTAGAGCACGAGCAGAACAACCAGTTCTTCTTCTGCGGGACGCCTGGCTGTAGGCGCTATACTTTTGATGAGGCCTATGAGCATATGTTCAGGTGCCCAAGGTGCGGTAGGCCCCTGGAGTTCTATGATAACTCCAAGGAGATAAAAGCCCTTAAGGCCAAGATAAAGCAGATAAAAGCAGAGCTAGAGGCCTAGGGGCGTGCTGGCCCTGGCTGGGCACCTGCCTAGCAGGGAAGAAGCAATTCGCATTTTGAGGTCCGTTGGCTGCCCTGATAACGTAATTAGGCACTGCCTAAGGGTAGCTAAGCTAGCCACTAGGATTGCTAGGGCCTGCCTTCGGGCTGGCCTAAGCGTGGACCTAGCCCTGGTGGAGGCTGGTGCCCTCCTCCACGACATGGGTAGGGCCAGGGTAAGGGGCATCTACCATGCCTTCGTTGGCGCTGAGATGGCCCGTGAGCTAGGCCTTGATGAGCGCTTAGTTAGGCTAATCGCAAGGCACACGGGTGGCGTTAGGCCAAGCGTGGCGGAGGAGATGGGCTGGCCACCTGGTGAGTATGCTCCAGAAACGCTTGAGGAGAAGATAGTAGCTTACGCAGATAAGCTGGTTGAGGGGAGGCGCATCCTTCCCTTTAAGGAGGCCCTAGCGAGGCTTAAGGAGGAGCTTGGTCCAGGGCACCCAGCCATCAGGAACCTAGCTAGGATACACGAGGAGCTCAAGCCCATAATGGGTGGCGAGCTTGAGGCAGCTAGTAGTTCTTGAGAAGATCTACGGCCCATATAGGCCAGAGGACTTCACGCCAGCCTTCCTAAGCCTCCTATCTGGCCTAGCTGTAAGCGCTAAGGTAGTTGGAACGGCTGGCAGGGGCTGGCTCGTCCTTGAGCTATCAGGTGAGGATGAGGAGGTAGCTGCTAGGCTCCTAGAAGAGGAAATCGGCCTTGCCCCAGAGGAGCCAAGTAGGCTATCTAAGTTCTCAGTAGTAAGGGGTAGGATCTTAACCCTAGCCAGCAACGGCCTGCTACTGGATATAGGTGCCTTTAGGCCAGTAAACCTAGATGCCTTCTTAAGCCTAGATGTGCTTAGGTCCCAGCTAGCAGATGGGCTAGAGCTTAGCCTTGAGGAACTCTCTAGGCTCTTCTGCCTGCTTCCAAACCTACCGCTTGAGGTCAAGTTGGTAGAGGACCCCAGCCCCCCAGGGCCAATTGGGGTGGAGTTCTCCGAGGCGCAGGTGAGGTGCCTTGAGGAATGGGTTTCCTCTGGCCTAGATAGGCTAGTAGTAGTTGGGGCCTCATACCACGTGGTCAAGAGGGCCATAAGCTCATCTGGCCTATATGATAAGGTAGTGGAGTTCTACCGCCTTGGCCTCCTAGAGCACTGCATCATCCTAAAGCTAGGCGTTAGCCCTAGGATGGCCATTAGGATGCTTAGGAGGAGGCTGAAGGGAGCTAAGATCTGTATGTTTAGGCCCCTAGATGTGCTTAAGGCCATACCAGGTCGCTATGAGCGCTTAAGCCTTTAAGGCTGGGGCTAAGGTAGCTGTGGCATGGGCTTTAGGGAGGCCATACTTGAGGCTAAGGCTAAGAAGGGCTCCCCTATAGTGCTAGCCCTAGATCTACCACCAGATAAGCCAAGCAAGCTGATGAGGAAGGCAAGCAGGGTGCTGGAGGAGGTTTCGCCATTCATCTGTGCCCTCAAGGTCAACTTCCACTTGATCCTCCCCCTTGGCCTATCGGGTGTGAAGCCACTGGTGGATAGAGCACACGATGAGGGCTTAGTGTGCATAGCTGATCCAAAGCTAAGCGATATAGGCTCTACAAATGAGATCGCTGCTAGGTACTACTTTGAAGCAGGATTTGATGCCCTAACGGCAAGCCCGCTTGTAGGCTGGGGAGGTGGCCTTGAGCCAGTTTTCAAGCTAGCTCGTGAGGCTGGGAAGGGCATCATAATACTGGCCTTCATGAGCCACCCTGGTGCCTCAGAGTTCTTCAGCCTAAGCCTCCTAGATAATAGGCCCCTCTACCAGCTGGTCGTTGAGAGGGCTATTAAGTGGGGAGCAGATGGGCTTGTAGTAGGCGCTACTAGGCCATCTATAATAAAGGCCATAAGGGAACTCGTTGGCCAGGGGCCACTTATATTTTCGCCAGGCATTGGGGCTCAAGGGGGGCGTGCGGGGGAAGCCCTCAGGGCTGGAGCTGACTTCCTAATAGTAGGTCGCTCAATAGTCTTAGCTGATAACCCAGCTGAGGCAGCAAGAGCCATACTCAGGTCTATTGGGCAGTTAGGGGGCAGTACAACATAGCATGGCCTTAGGAGCTAGCTAGGGCAGCTAGTATCTGGGCCTTTATCTGCTCGTCCGTGAAGTGCTTAACGCTTAGGGCACCAGTTGGGCAGGCAACACGGCAGGCACCACAGCCTTTGCAGAGGGTCTCATTTACCTGGGCTACCAAGCGGCCTCCCCGCTCTTCTAAGCTAATAGCACCGAACTCACAAGCCTCCTCACAGCGACCACATCCCCTACATCGCTCTACATCAACTACAGTTGCGAAGAATGGCTCTATTACTAGCTTGCCCTTGGCCATTAGGGCCATAGCACTTGAGGCTGCAGCCTTAGCTTGTGCAACAGTATCCACGATGTCCTTTGGCCCCTGGCAGGCCCCACAGACAAATATGCCATCTACAACTGTATCAACTGGCCTTAGCTTTGGATGTGCCTCTAGGAAGAAGCCATCTGGGCCAAGTGGTATCTTCAGCATCTCAGCAAGCTTCTTAGCATCTTCAGGTGGCCTAAGCCCAATTGCAAGTACGACCATATCAAATGGTTCCTCTAGGATACGGCCAGTAAGTGTATCCTCAGCCCTAACGACCAGCTTACCACCCCTATCACGCCAGACCTCAGCTACACGCCCCCTCACGAAGCGAACTCCTGCCTCCTGGGCTCGCCAGTAGAACTCCTCGTAGCCCTTCCCAAAGGCCCTTATGTCCGTGTAGAAGATCCACACATCTACGCCAGGTATCTTCTCCTTGAGCTCTAGGGCCTGCTTTATGGCGAACATGCAGCATATGCGGGAGCAGTATGGTGCATGGCCAGGCCTAAGGCTCCTTGAGCCCACGCACTGGATGTATGCGATCTTCTTGGGCACCTCTCCATCAGAGGGCCTCACGACCTTCCCGCCAGTTGGCCCAGATGCGTTTAGCAGCCTCTCCATCTCAAGGGCAGTTAGGACATCCTCGTAGCGACCATAGCCATATTCCTCATCGTCAAGTGGGCAGTAGGGCTCAAATCCTATGGCCACTATAATTGTATCAACTTTAACCTCTATTTCCTCAGGTGCCTCATCAAGGTTTATTGCTTCTGCCTGGCAGGCTTTAAGGCACTCGCCACACGCAAGCGGTGTTAGGCCAAGGCAGGCATCCTCATCTAGGACGTAGGCAGATGGGACGGCCTGTGGGAAGGGAATGTATATGGCCTTACGCCACGAGAAGCCTAGGTTAAATTCATCTTGGATCTCAACTGGGCATACCTTAGCACACTCACCACAGGCAGTGCACCTATCTGAGTCTACGTGCCTAGGCTTCTTCAGTATCCTCACCTTGAAGTTCCCTACGTAGCCATCAACGCCTACTACCTCTGAGTAGGTCAATAGCCTTATGTTTGGGTGCCTTGCTACATCAACCATCTTAGGCGTTAATATGCACTGGGCGCAATCCATGGTTGGGAATGTCTTGTCAAGCTGAGCCATGTGGCCACCAATTGAAGGCGACTTCTCCACTAGGTAGACCTCAAAGCCAGCATCAGCTAGGTCTAGGGCAGCTGATATGCCAGCTATTCCACCGCCAATCACGAGCGCCCTCCTGCCTATTGGCACCTCAACTGCTTCCTCAGGCTCAAGCAGGGCTGCTTTTGCAACTGCCATGCGTATTAGGTCCTCAGCTACCCTAAGGGCCCTCTCTGGCTCCTCCATGTGGACCCATGAGCTATGCTCCCTTATGTTTGCGAACTCAAGCATGTATGGGTTTAAGCCAGCTTCCTCAAGCACACGCCTGAAGGTAGGCTCGTGGAGCCTAGGTGAGCAAGCTGCTATAACGACCCTATCTACTAGGCCAGCCTCAATATCATCTTTAACTAGCTTCTGGCCTGGCTCTGAGCACATGTAGATGTAAGTGCGTGCTACTGAAACGCCAGGGAGGGCCTCGGCAAAGGAGCGGAGGGCCTCAACATCAATTACGCCTGCTATGTTGGTCCCACAGTGGCAGATGTAGACGCCAATCTTAGGCTCATGGGCCAACCTTACCGCCTCCCGCTGAGCTTCTCTAGGCCTAGCTTGTAGCCAGCCTCAAAGGCCTTAAGGTTGATGTCCAAGTGCCTATGGCCAAGCCTATACCTTATGGCCTCCTTCACGACCTCAGGCTCAAGTAGATCGCATATGGCCGTGAGGGCACCTACCATGACCATGTTAGCTGAACGCCTCATGCCAAGGCTATCCGCTATGCTCGTAGCTGGCACTGGCACTAACCTAGCCCAGCTAGGGCCACCCTCAGGCTCAACGAGGGCCTCATCGTAGAGGACCAGCCCTCCCTCCTTAACCTTACTTGCGAACTCATTGAAGGCCCTCTGGCTCATGGTTATAACTACATCAGGTTGCCTAACTAGTGGGTAGTCTACTTCCTCATCTGATATCACTAGCTGCGTGTAGACACGCCCACCACGTGCTTCTGGCCCATAGGAGGCAATTTGAGTTGCTAGCTTATCCCCGAATACTGTAACAGCCGTCCCTATGATGGTGCCAGCCAGTATTATGCCCTGCCCACCCATGCCAGCTATCAGAACCTCATAGCGCAACCCTTAGCTCCCCCCTCTTGGCCCTAGCCCTTATATCGTTTATAAGGCGCCAGAGGAGATCCGTGTACTCTGGCTTCCCCTCTATGTCCACGAACTCACCAACTACTATCCTATCACGCCCTATGTAGGCTTCCTCAGGCCCAACGCCCTTGGCCATCACGCTTACCTCCTTAAGCCACCTCATGAACTCAAGGGCGGTGCGGAGCTTGTTCCTACGCCCGTAGCCCTCTGTGCAAGCGGATATGACCTCTATGAAGCAGAAGCCCCTCTTCATAAGGGCCTTCTTTATGGATTCCTTAAGCCTCCTTGGGTGGATAACCGTCCATCGGGCCACGTAGATAGCCCCTGCAGCAGCTGCCAGCTGGACCAAGTTAAATGGGTGCTCAATGTTCTCATATGGTGTTGTGGTCGTCCTAGCACCTAGTGGTGTAGTTGGCCCTACCTGGCCACCCGTCATGCCGTAGTTGAAGTTATTGGCGCATATGACGAGCATGTCAACGTTCCTCCTAGCAGCATGTATGAAGTGGTTGCCACCTATTGCAAATAGATCTCCATCGCCAGATATGACAACTACCTTTAGCTCAGGCCTCACGACCTTTAGGCCGAAGGCCAGGGCTATTGCCCTACCGTGCGTCGTGTGGAAGGCATCTGCATTTATGTAGCCTGCAATACGGCCCATGCAGCCTATGCCAGATATAACGGCTAGCTTATTCATATCAAATTTAAGCTCGTCTAGGGCCTTCAGGAAGGCATTTAAGATTATGCCATTGCCACAGCCAGCACACCAAATGTGCGGTATCATGCCCTTGCGGGTGTAGGCCTCAAGCGGGTGCCTAAGCTCAACTGCCTCGGCCACCTGCCTCACCCCTAGCAGCCCTTATGGCATTCAGGAGCTCCTCAACTGTATGGAACTCCTCACCTAGCTTTGGGAAGAAGACAACCTTACGCCAGTCAACCCGCCTCTCCACTTCCCTTACGATCTGGCCGTAGTTTACCTCAGCGACTATTACCTTCTTGGCCCTCTCGCCTACCTCGGCTACTACCTCATCTGGGAATGGCCATATCGTTATGAGCCTGAGCAGGCCAGCCCTTATGCCCTCCTTCCTAGCTAGCCTAACGGCAGCACGAGCCGATCTAGATACAATGCCATAAGCAATGATAACTACATCTGCATCATCTAGCCAGAGGCCCTCATATTTTATTATCTTGTCCTTGTTCTTCCTTATCTTATCGCAGAGGCGGGATACGAGCTTGAAGTGGGCCTCAGCGCTATCCGTCCTAACCTTCCCCCACTCATCGTGCGTGAGCCCAGTTGCGTAGAAGTGGTAGCCCTCGCCGAAGTGTGGCATGGGGGGCACGAGGTCCTCTGGATCTGGCATGAAGGGGGCAAAGGCCTCGCCAGGTGGGACCCTTGGCCTCTTGCGTGAGACCAATCGCTTCTCTACCTCCTCTGGCTCAGGTATGACGAGCTTCTCCCTCATGTGCCCAACCGTTTCATCCGCAAGCACGATGACGGGGCACCTATATCGTTCTGCGTAGTTGAAGGCCTCTATGGTGAAGTCAAACATCTCTTGGACCGAGGATGGCGCTATGGCTATTAGCTCGTAATCGCCATGCGAGCCCCACTTAGCCTGCATCACGTCCTGCTGTCCCATCTTGGTCGGCTGGCCAGTAGAGGGGCCTCCTCTCATTACGTTCACGAGCACGCAGGGCGTTTCCGTCATTACGGCTAGCCCTATGTTCTCCTGCATGAGGCTGAAGCCTGGCCCAGATGTAGCTGTCATGGCCTTAACGCCAGCCCAGGAGGCACCTATTACAGCTGCCATAGATGCTAGCTCATCTTCCATCTGCACGTAAACACCACCGACCTGCGGTAGCCTACGGGCCATGTGCTCCATTATCTCGCTTGCAGGCGTTATCGGGTATCCTGCGAAGAAACGGCAACCTGCAGCTATGGCCCCCTCAGCACAAGCTATATCGCCCATGGTGAACCAGGTGCCAGTTAGCACATCCAGCCTATCAGGGGGCTTAGCCATGCCTATCACTTCCCCCCCGCCCCCCTACGTCTACGCATAAAGGCTTAAGCGTGAATGGGTACAGCATGGGCAGGAACTCTGCCCCTACGCCAGGCTCTGATGCTAGCTCACGCTTAAGTTATAGCTACGAGCTATATCTTGGAATGCCTCAGCTACCTTCACGAGTTCATCCTCTGATAGGCCGTAGGTACTGAGCTTTATGCGCCTCGTTAGGCCTGGCTCTATGCCGACTATCCCCCTTGCCTTCAGCTCGTGGTAGAGGAAGAAGCCCTTCTTCTTGTGCCTCCTTGCGACCTCGTGGAAGCTAGGTGTTTCAAGGCATATCAAGTGGTGCTCCTTTGGCCTTACCCCAAGCTGGCGGACCTCCTCTATCCGCTCTAGCTCAGCAACAAGCCATCGGGCCTTCCTAACCTCATCGGGCCAACGTTCCACACGCTCTACTACGTAGGCAAATGAGGCCATGAGCGTGGCTAGTGGTGCGCCTAGAACTGGGCAGCCAAGTAAGAATAGCTCCTTGTTCGGGAAGCGTGATGAAGGCACTAAAACCTCTTCAGCAAGCTCTGAGCTAAGCGCCATTATGCCTATTGGGCCAGAGGAGGCCCAGCTCTTATGCCCACTTGATATTAAGGCATCAGCACCGAGCTTCCTGCCATTTATCGGCATGACGCCTGCTGTGTAAGCTGCGTTCAGCAAGAAGGGCACGCCAAGCTTCCTGCACAGGGCTGCTACTGGCCTTGGGTCATTTAGGTTCCCGTAGTGGGAGTCAGCGTGCGTTAGTATGATGGCTACTGGTGGCTCCCCTGTCTCCTCCTCTACCTCATCTGCTACACGCCCATAGGCACCTAGGTCCACCTTGTACTCTGGGTAGCCAGAGTTCGGGACCTCAAACACGCTTAGGCCTGCTGCCTCAGCAGCTAGGTAAGTTGAGTAATGGGCATTTGAATCTACGACAATAGCTGAGCCACCTCTTGACCTCTTGAGGGCCATTAGGATTACGAACATGGCCTCCCTGCTCCTATTTGTTAGCCTTACGACATCCATTCCTAGGAAGGAAGCGAGGTCGGATAGGAAATCTTCTACTGGGGGCTTCCTTATCTTATCTATCCTCCCCTTGGTGCAGAAATCGCAAAGCGAATACCCATCGCCGAATTCATCTAGGGCCTTCCTAGCTACATCAGGTAGTATGCCCCCCCTCTGTATTGGGTTCAAGTTGATTATGCCTGGCTTCCTCGCCTCCCTGCTTAGCGATGAATACCTCCTAGCGCTCTTCACGCTTGTCCCCAAGGCCGACCTTCCCACGCTAGCATCCTTAAAATCTAACTGCGAACTCAGCTGGCCCCCTTACTATCCTCTTTGAGACATCTATGCCCTTAAAGCGCTTAAGGGCGAAGTAAAGTGCGTCTAGCTCATCGGGCGTGATAGCTGGGTCTACCTTACGCTTAAAGACCGTCTCGCCTATTCTATCTATCTTCCCAAGGACATCTAGGGCCTTCTCAAATAACATCCTAAGCCTTACTACCTTGCTCCTTATGAAGGCTACTTTCGTAGCCTCACCTCTTAGCTTCTTAGCCTTCTCAATTGCCTTCAGCATGGCCCTCAGGCCCCTCCGCTCCTTCCTTGATAGCTTAATTGAGGTTTCTAGGTCTATCACGGCCACATGGCTAGGCACATCACCGATGGCGATTAAGCTTCCGTGCTCTGTTATGACCATGCCACTTGGCTTACTAAGGGCTGGCCTAAGCTCCTCTGGCCCTAGGGCCTCATCAACTACGGCCTCTACTGGCCCCATGAGGCTTAGCACGGTGGAGCAAACGCTCTTAGCTAGGTCAGGCGATGATGATGCCACCACGACCCTCGCATTAGCCGTGAGGGCGACCAAGATGAGGGCCAGCCTCTCCTCGCCTAGGAGGGAGCAGAGGTCATCAAATGACATGGTCGGGGCCTCCTTAACAGGTAATGCCCTACGTGGGCTTGGGGGCCTAGCTTCCTCAGTTGGCTTAGCTATGGCAGTAGGCCTAGATGGCACTACCTTGAGGGTAGTAGTCCTCCTGACCTTCCTATTAGCGTCAAAGAAGACGATGAACACGTGGTCTCCATGGTTAAACGAAATAGAAGCTACACCCCTTGCCTCAGCTACCTTTATGTCTTCTTCATCAGGTGTGTATTCCTCAACCTTACCGCAGGTCGGGCAGGTCGCCCTAATGGACATGGCCTTTCCCTTCTACTAGCCTCTAGGTACCACGGAATATAAATGTGCCATTAAGGGAGCGATAGCTCCAGCTGCTCATTATCGTGGGCATAGATGTATATGGCGTTCCTAATGGACCTAAGCCTATCTATGGACCTAAGGGCTACATCAGCCCTCCAGAGGACGCCAGGTATGTTCCTACGCTCTATGCACTCCCTCAGCGTGGCCGCATCACCGCAGTAGACGACCCTACGGCCATCTGGGAGTTCTACGACCACGGATTGATGGCCTGGCGTGTGGCCTGGGGTTGGCAGGAGCCATACGTGCTCCGTCAGCTTGTAGCGGCCCCTGATGAGCACGTAATCAACCTCTAGGTCAAAGAAGGAGCGGATGTAGGCGTTCTTCATGAACTTATCTGGTGCGTAAGCATAGCGTAGCTCATCTGCCTGCACGTAGAACTTTGCGTTCTTAAATAGGGCGTTATTGCCACAGTGGTCAAAGTGTAGGTGCGTGTTCACGACCACATCTATGTCCTCTGGCTTAAGCCCAAGGGCCTTGAGCTGTGCTTCTATTCCCTCGCCAGGCTTTCTTATGACCTTGTGGAAGCGAGCGTGCTTTGCTGGTAGGGGGCCTATGCCAGTGTCAACTAGTATTCGCTCCCCTTCTGATACTATCAGCATGGGCTTTAAGGCTGCCTCATAGATTTCGCCAAAGTACTTCCCGAATACCAGTAGGGCCTTTGGGAGCGTAAATCGCCCATCTACGAGGAGCCTAATGCTTACCTCACCTGACATGGCTAACCCCAATTGGGTAGAGCCCTAATAAAGGGCTTGGGCAAGCCCATGCTCAAAGAGCCTAAGGGGAAGTGCAAATAGCCCTCAGAGGGCGCTAGCCTTGGCCATCATGGTGCTGCTCTCGCTGATGCTCCTCCTTGCCCCCCTGGCCCCTAGTGGGCCAGCTACCTATCACTTAATGGTGGAGAAGGGGAGTTGGGCTCAGTATCAGGTTATCTGTGCAGAAGGGGCTGAGATATATGGAGTTACCATTAGGGAGGGCTCATCCCTTAAGTTCTGCCTATCTGGTTCTGAGACCCTGCCTAGCGAGGGGCCTAGTGGCCAAGTGGCCTTCTACGCTGAGTGGCCTAAGTGCGATGTATACCTAGATGACGAGCTAGTAGCTAAGAATGCTAGCACGTATTTCATCTGGCCCTTCTGGCCATCGGAAGGGAACTTCTGGGATGCCCTAGGTAGCCTTAATGGCCTAAGCGTTAAGCGTAATGGCGACGTGATCTTAGTGGAGGCGATATCGCATGAGCTTGACCTTAGGGCTAGGTGGGAAGTGCGTAGTGCAGATGGGTTAACGCTATACTACGAGGCCAAGGGCCTAGGGGGAGGTATGGTGCTTAGGTTAGATCTAGAGAAGACAAATCTAAGTCCTGTTTCACCAGATAAGCATGATGATGCAGCCCCGCTTGATTACACAGCATGTGCTTTAGCTGCCCTAGTGATAATCGTGATAGCTGGCCTTACCTCACTAGCCACCAGGGGAGGCGTAGAATGGTCGTGAGCTTAGCACCTAATCGGTGGTCCTACTCCTCTATGGTCTTCCTAACCGTCTTGCCCTTTATGTGTAGGCTTAGCGGGCGCCCCCCTACCTCAGTGGCTATCGTTAGGTCAAACTCGTGCTTGTGGTTCGTGAAGTACTCAATGAAGGTTTTTACAAGCTCAATCCAAGCTGGTAGCCTCTCAGCTAACCTCTCAGCCATGCTTCCACCGCTCGCTCTTATGCTACAAGCTTGATAAGCCTTGTGCTAGCTTGGGCAGAACACCTATAAGAGCCCAGCGTGCCCTCTAGCCAGCATGAAAACGCTCGTGCTGATTAGCCAGAGGCCAAGGCTCAAGAGGCCCTTCTTAGTAGCCTGCCTGCCAGGCATGGGTGGCGTTGGAGAGAGTGTGGCTAGGTACTTAATTGAAATGCTAGATGCAGAGCCCTTTGCTAGCATAGTATCGCCTAGGCTGCCAGATTACGTGGTCGTTAGGGATGGCATATGCTACTTGCCTACATACACCTTCTACGCAGCAGGCAACATAGAGCCTAACATAATAATCTTAACTGGCGAGGCCCAGCCAGGATCAGAGGATATAGTAGGCCACTATGAGCTATCCGAGGAGGTAATTAAGCTAGCTAAGCGCCTAAGCGTGAGGGCCATCGTGGGCGTAGGTGGCTTCATGATGCCTAATGTCCAAGAGGGCGTCTTCGTGGCCTTCTCATCTGAGGAAATAGGTAGGCGCTTCCTTGAGGCTGGGGCCAAGCTAATGCCAAAGGGCCATATAGTAGGTGCTGCTGGCCTCATACCAGCCCTGGCTGCTGAATTCGGCATAGATAGTGCTTGCCTTCTAAGCGTTGTATCATCCCCGCTTGGGGATAGGAATGCTAGTGCTAGGCTCCTTAAGGTGCTCCTAAGGGGGCTTGGCCTAGCCCTCAAGCCAGCTTCTTAGCTCTTAAGGATGCCTAGCTTTAGCTAGAAGCCCGATTTAATTAAGTCCCTTGGCTTTATAACTTCCCTTAAGAGGCAGGTAGCATAAGAGCCCCTTGGAAGCCTAAACGAGAGGAAAACGGCCCTCCTGCCTGGGTTAAGCTCATCGCCCGCTACCCTGGGATCCTCAAGCAGCTTGAAGCTAGCGAGGGCTGGCCTAAGCTGGCCTGGTGATGAGAGTTCGGGCATGGCCTTGACCTTGAAATCAGATGGGGATATGCCTTCCTCCTCTAGGATGGCTTCCTCAATCTCCCCCTGCCTTCCACCTGAGCCCTCCTGCCTGAAGCCAGGGATTGGCAAGGCAAGCGAGGCCCTACCAGCCTTAAGTAGGTCTCTAAGCGTGCCTAGGTTGCTCCTACTTGCCCTCATGGCCCTATGTGGGAGGCCATGCTCATCTAGGAGCACAACCCAATCGCCAGGGAGGGGCTCTGAGAGCGGTAGGCCCTCTTTGGCCCTAGAGCTCAAGAAGCGGTTGAAGAGGTAGGCCTGATATGCTTGAACAAATAGCTTCCTAAGCTTGATAGGCAGCTTCCTGATAGCACCATGATAGTCCCTTGGCCTCTTAATTAGGTGTCTAGCTACCTCCCTCTCATAGAACATGCCCTTAGGTAGGAGTTCCAAGAAGCCTTTTAAATCCCATGTATCTGCAAGGTAAGAGCGTGCCTCCCTTGCCCTAGCCCCCTCGCCAGGTCCAATATAGGTTAGTAGTAGTTCTACGGCTTCCTTTACACGACCTAGCACTAGCTCACGACCAATTAGGTGTGTAACTGGCCTGTGCGTCCCGAACCTTTGGTGGCCGAAGAAATTGGGCATGCCACCTAGCTCCTTGAGGTCCCCTAGGATTGCCTCAAGCCTAACTAGGGCATCTATGCTAGGCATGCCTATGTCCCTTATTAAAATGCCGAACTCATTGGCTATTAGATCACCGGGATTTACTGGCTTAGTTGTAAACTCCATGGGGACTACCAGCATGTTCCTAAAGCTTAGCAGCTCTAACTGGCCTGGCTTTGCCCCCCTTATGGTTATGAACTGTGCAGTTATGGCCTTGGCATCTTTTAAGCCAGCAAAGCTGATTAGGCCGTTTGGTATGCCTAATGCTTTAGCTAGTTCACGTGTAGCTGTAAGTGTGTCTATGCCCTTCTTGATTAAAGTGCATAGGAGAAAGCTCCCCTTGCCTGGCAGGGAGCCAGATGGCCATTTTGGGCTTACCTCAGCACGCAAGCCACTTCTAAGCACTTCCCTTACAATAAAATCGCTAAGTAACGTCCTTATCCGACCTCCAATTCCATCCTGTGTCGTTAAGTAGATTTCAATTCCCATTTTCCTCTCAAGCTCTGAGGCCTCCTTAAATTGCAAATCCATATCACCACAGTCATAGGAGCTTTAAGTGGCCAGTTACTTTATCAATAAGCTCTGATGGAGCAGGCCCTATGCCCAAGCACGTAATAGTCCCAGGCTCAAGCTCGGTTAGGCCCTTATCTACCACTAGGGCATTTGGGAGGCCCAACTGGCTAGCCCTCTCCCTTAAGCCCAGGAGTTCCTCAAGCGAGCCGACCTTGAGGACTACCTTCTTCTGGCCTTCCTCAAGCCAGGCCCTAAGCCAATCTGGCCTCCCACGCCTAGCTTCTTCTGCTGCTGAAACAGCTGCATGGGCTACTTGAGCAGCTAGCTTACCCTTGCTCATCTTTATGTCAGTTCTAACTACTATGGCCTGCTTATACGCAAATTGGGCCGACATGCACCTTGGTAGGCCCATGCCCTTATATAAGCTCACGCCATCGGTAGTGGATATGGCAGAAAGGCTTTATGGGGGGTAGTAGTATATCCTGTGGCGATGAAGAGAGCTGGTGTTACCGAGCGTAAGCTATGAGGTATGGCACCAGGACCGAGCCACTTTGTGGAAAACCTTAAACTTCCCTGCTACCATCATAACGTGCGGGGGGAGGAAGAACGGCTAAGGTTCTAATTGCGGATGTAGAGCTATGTGTTGGATGCGAGAGATGCGCACTCATGTGTGCCTTTAACAAGTTCAAGGTGTTCAACCCACGTAGAGGGGCCATATACGTGGTCAAGATGGAGCCAGGCATAGATGCCCCCGTCTTCTGCATGCAGTGTGGGACCTGCATAGATGCATGCCCAGCTGGCGCTATATACAGGGATCCAAAGACGAATGTAGTTATGATAGATGAAGATAAGTGCACTGGCTGTGGGACATGCGTTACGGTATGCCCATATGGGGCCGTTCACGTGGATCCAGTTACGAAGAAGGCGTTTAAGTGCACCTACTGTGGCTTCTGCGTTAAGTACTGCCCCCAGAGCGCTCTTAAGTTCGTTGAGCCCGAAGAAGCACTTTGGCTTAAGCGTAAGAACATGGCTCGCTCTCTAACTGCATCTCCAACGCTAGCAAGGAAGCTCTGGTGGAGGCCCCCGCTAAGGTAGGAGGTGGTAGTGGATGCCGAGGGGGTATATGGGTAAGGTCCTCCGTGTTGACCTAACGGCTGGCAAGTGGAAGGTTGAGGAGCTCCCAGAGGGCCTCATGCGCAATTACGTAGGTGGGAATGGCTTTGCTGCCCGCTGGCTGTTTGATGAGCTCAAGCCAGGCATAGACCCACTTAGCCCAGAGAACCCACTTATCTTCGCTACTGGCCCACTAACTGGTACTGCCTTCCCAAGCTCTGGTCGCTGGGCAGCATATGCTAAGAGCCCGCTAACAACTGCCATCTGGGGTGAGGCCCACTCAGGTGGCCACTGGGGCCCCGAGCTTAAGTACGCTGGCTACGATGCCATAATAGTAACTGGCAGGTCGGAGAAGCCAGTTTACATATGGATTGATGATGGACAGGTTGAGATAAGGGACGCAACTCACCTCTGGGGCAAGGATGTCCTTGATACAGATGAGATGATAAAGCAGGAGATAGGCGATGAAACCGTTAAGGCCATATACATAGGGCCTGCTGGTGAGAAGCTCGTTAGGCTTGCCTGCATAATGGATAGCCTGTACAGGGCTGCTGGTAGGTGTGGCCTAGGTGCCGTAATGGGCTCTAAGCGCCTCAAGGCCATAGTATGCCGTGGTGGCCAGGATATAGAGGTCGCAAAGCCAGATGAGTTCCTAACCGTTGTAGATGAGCTTGTTGAGAAGATGAAGGATAACCCAATTACTGGTGAAGCACTGCCGATGTACGGCACGGACGTGCTAACGAACATAATTAATGCTGCTGGCGGCCTACCGACCTTCAACTTCCAGCAGGGCTGGCACCCAGAGGCCTGGCGTAACTCTGGCGAGCACATGAGGGCTACCATACTCATAAAGAACCGTGGCTGCCGATTCTGCTGGATTAGGTGTGCTCGCTTCTGTGCTATAACATCTGGCCCCTACGCTGGCGTAGTTGGAGAGGGGCCTGAGTACGAAACCGTCTGGGCCTTCGGCTCCCAGTGTGGCGTCTTCAGGCTAGATGCCATACATGCTGCTAACATGCTCTGCAATAAGTACGGCCTAGATACCATCTCAACTGGTAACCTAATCGGCTGGGCTATGGAGCTCTACGAGCGTGGTATCCTGACCAAGGAGGATACAGATGGCCTAGACCTGCACTTCGGGAACCACGAGACTATGGTGGAGCTCATAGAGCGTATAGCGCTGAGGAAGGGCAAGTTCGCAGACCTACTGGCTGAGGGGCCCCTTAGGGCTGCTGAGAAGATAGGCAAGGGCTCTGAGAGGCTCTTCATGGGCGTTAAGGGCCTTGGCCTACCTGCCTATGGCCCAAGGGCCTTCTGGGGCCACGCACTAGCCTACGCCACTAGCGTGAGGGGAGGCTGCCACCTAAGGGCCTACATGATAGCCCCAGAGGTCCTGGGCGTGCCGAAGAAGATGGATCCACTTACCACCGAGGGCAAGGCTGAGATGTGCATATTCTTCCAGAACTACTTTGCCTTCGTAGATAGCTCCTTGGTGTGTAAGTTCGTTACATTTGCCCTCACGCCAGATGACTTCGCTAGGGCCATGACGGCCTGCACTGGCTGGGAGTGGACGGCTGATGACGTGCTTAAGACAGGCGAGCGCATCTACAACCTAGAGCGCATGATACAGTGCCGTGAGGGCGTGGGCCGTAAGGACGATACGCTGCCTGAGCGCTTCCTAAAGGAGCCTGCTCCAGTTGGGCCAGCTAAGGGCAAGGTAGTGCCCCTTAAGGAGATGCTAGATGAGTACTACACGCTGAGGGGCTGGGATGTTGAAACTGGCATACCAACGCCAAGTAAGCTGCGTGAGCTTGGCCTTGAGAAGGAAGCAGAGCTCGCTGAGAAGCTCATAAAGGAGGCTAAGAAGTAAGCTGAGCCCATACCCTATTTTTTAAGCCTTTTTACCCTAGCCACCTAGTACTGATTAGGCATGAGGGTACGTGTTAGGGCCTTTGCTACCCTAGCCAGCCTGCTTGGGTCTAGTGATGCGCTAGTTGAGCTACCAGATGGCTCAAGCGTAGGGGACCTGTTGGCTAGGCTAGTTGAGCTCTACGGGAGGGCACTTGGGGAGGCCCTATTTGACCAGGATGGTGGCCTAGCTAAGTACGTGAAGGTAATGGTAAATGGAAGGGACATAGATTTCCTCTCTGGCTTGAGCACGAAGCTCAAGGATGGCGATGAGGTATTCATCTTCCCACCAGTTGGAGGAGGCTAGGGGTAATCCTTAATAGGCTCTTACGCCCCTTGCCCACGAGGGGCCATGAGCAAGAGGGCAAAGGCAAGGCTAGCTCTACGCTCCATATCAAGGGCCCTTGGGAGGGCCTACAGGCGCCTCTCGGCCCTTAAACCATCCCCATTTGTAGTAGCCATCATAGCAGTAGCAGCTGCGATCTTCCTCTTCGGTGGTGGCATATACGACCTGATAATGAACCCGGTGGTCTACATACCTAGGGCAGGTGCCATGTGGGTTACCTACCCTTACACCATGCTTGAGCAAACGCTCATGGAGAGCATGATATCCATGCTCTACTTCGCCTTTGGCTTCATAGGCCTCTACCTGATGTACGAGAGCACTAAGTACGCAGATGAGCCCTACAGGGCCTGGATACGCTTCATACCTGGCCTCCTGATCCTGATAGCTGCCTTCGTCCTAGGCCAGTACATGCTCAGGGTCCAGAAGCTTGGCCGCTGATCAGTAGGCGCCCATCCCTCATTACGACCTGCCCATCTACTATCAAGGTGGGCTTGAGCAATACCCCATCTAGGTGTATGGAGCTAGCCACCCTACCGCCAGGGAAGGACCTATTATCGCCGAGGGCCACGTGGACAGTGCCTAGGACCTTCTCATCCTCAAGCACTATACCCCTCAAGCGGGCCTTTGGGTTAGTCCCTATGCCAAGCTCAGCTATGTTATATGCATTCTCATCTGCTGAGCGCAGCAGGGCCTCTAGCTTCCCCGCATCTGGTCCCTCAAACCGAATGGCCCTACCTGCCCTCACGATGACCTTCAGGGGCCTAGTTACTATGCTTCCCATTCTATCTATTACTAGGACCCCCTCTGCCGTCCCCTCAACAGGTGCAAGGCATGCTTCTCCAGCAGGTAGGTTGCCGAAATCACCAGGGTTGTGGTAGAGGCCAGTATCCCTAAGGACACCTCGTCCCTCTATGCTCATCCTAAGGTCCGTCCTAGATGGCGTTATTATATGGGCTTCCTTCTTCCCTTCCAGTGCCTTAGCAACTGCCTCCGTTAGAGCTGCAACTTCCTCGTAGTCAGCCGTCATGCCACCAGTGCTCATCATGTCCTCGGTTATGCCAGGCATGCTCGCTATCCTAGCGCCTGCCTTGCTAGCCTCCCTCCTGGCCTCCGTGTGGGAGAGGGAGTGCGTTGTAGGCATGAGCACGACATCTGCCCCAAGCATGGCCTTCGCTACTGGCCTAGGTGGCTCAACGCCAGAACGCTCCCTCGGCAGCATCACTATGGTGCTCGTCTCGGCCCCTAGGGAGCTTGCTGCGTAGGCAAGGGCCTCTGCTATCCTCAGCTTGCCAGTATCCGTAACGATTAGGACCTCCTCATCTGGCCTAACGGCCATGCACACTTCTACAGCTATCCTAGCGCCCCTCATCAAGCCTAGGATCCCCAACATGAGCTACGCCTCAGCAGCACGTGTAGGCTAATCCAGATAATCCTTTCCCAAAATGCTTAGCTGAGAGAAAAATGCCCTTTCGGCCTAGCGGTTAAGCTAAACACCTACTTTCCTGCCTTCTCAGCAGCCTTCTCAAGCACCTCTACGCCAGGTAGCTTCTTGCCCATTAGGTACTCTATGAAGGCACCACCAGCGAGGCTTACGAAGGAGAACTTATCAAAGAGCCCAAGCGTCTTTAGCGCAGCTACCGTATCACCACCACCTGCTAGCGAGAAGGCACTTGATTTAGCTACTGCATTGAACACACGCCACGTACCCTCTAAGAACATAGGCTTCTCATACACGCCCATTGGCCCGCTCACGACCACCGACCTAGCATCCTTGACCAGCGATGCGTAGTGCTCGGCTGTTTCAAGGCCAATATCGTAGATTGGATGGTCAACTGGGAGGGCCTTCACGTACACCTCACCCCTATCACCGTAGATCTCGTAAGCCACATCCCTTGGCACCTCTATCTTGCCTGGGAAGGCATCTAGGAGTTCCTTCATGGCATCTACTAGGCCAATTAGGCCCTTCTTCTCAAGCACCTCCTCGCTTGGCCTACCGAGGTCTATGCCCTTTGCCTTCAGGAATAAGTGGCCAACTAGACCACCAGTTAAGACCTTATCTGCTATGTTGTTCTCAAGCACGTAGCGAATTATATCAACGCACTTCTCTGCCTTAGCACCACCGAGCACGAATATACATGGCTTCTCGGGCTTCTCAAGTGCCCTCTCAAGGGAGCGGAGCTCCCGCTCCATGACACGGCCAGCTACGGCTGGTAGGACAGCAGCAAAGCCAACCACTGAGGCATGTGCCCTATGGGCTACGGAGAAGCCATCTAGCACGAATACATCGGCTAGTGGGGCGAGCTCCCTCACAAGCTCTGATTTAGCATGCTCCTCTGGGCTCTTCTTCTTGCGCTCCTCTGGGAAGGTACGTACGTTCTTGAGCACTAGGACCTCACCTGGCTTTAGGGCCTTTATGGTGTCCTTGGCCTCAGGGCCGTAGAGGTCGTGGACGTACTTAACGGGCCTGCCTAGGGCCCTCTCAAGTGCCCTTGCGTGCTTCTCAAGGCTCTCCATGAACTCTGGCTCACCTGGCCTCCCCTGGTGGGCAATTATAACGACCTTAGCGCCCTTCTCCACGAGCTCCTTAATGGTCCTTGCGTGCTCCCTGATGCGTGTATCATCAAGTATCTCCCTGGTCTCTGGATCTATTGGCACGTTGAAGTCTGGGCGCACGATCACCGTCTTGCCAGACACATCTACATCATCTAGCGTGAGGAACTTCACCATGCCCTTCCACCCAGCTCAGAGCTAGGTGGGGTTAAGATAAGCCTTCCGTGCCCAACGCTAGGGCAAGGCTTTTACGCCCCTCGCTAGTAGAGCCATAGCCGATGATGAGCCCCAGCTTTGGGGAGCGGTGCCCGCTCTCCCAACTCACTCTGAGGCCCTCAATAGCCTAATGGCCGATTAGAGCCTAAAATGCTAAGGGATAGCCTCTTGGGCCTACACTATTATGCTGGCAGCCCTAGCTATAGCAGGCCACCTCTCCGCAGCCTCCCTAGCTACTGGTCCCCTTATCTCAGAGCCCTTGAGCTGCCCATCCTCAGTTACTAGGACGGCTGCATTATCCTCAAACTGAACCCAGGTGCCATCTGCCCGCCTATACGGCTTCCTCTGCCTTATTATAATGGCCCTCAGGATCTGCTTCTTGAACTCAGGCTTGCCCTTGGTAACTGTTACCACCACCATATCGCCAACGTGGGCAGCTGGGATACGCCTCAAACGGCCCTTGTACCCAACCACCTGTATGAGCTTTAGCTCCCTTGCGCCAGTATTATCAGCGCACCTCAGCCTAGCCCCAACTGGGAGGCCCCTTGATATCTTCGGGACCTGGGCTGCAATCCCCCTGGCCACGAACACCCTAGCTCTAGCCCTTGCCCTTGACATGGCTTAGGGCTAAAGGCCGTGAGCACTGATAAACCTTTCCCAGGCTGTACTCTAGGTGGGCTGTCCATGCCCAAGCCCCAGGTAGGTGGCCCAGGCCCTGAGGCCCTAGGCACTAGTGCAGTAGCGTTCTCAGCAGCCTCTATGGAGCGCCTTGCGTTCTCCGTTGCATTTATGTATGCAGATTGAGCTGCCCTGCCCCAATCCCCCATGTACCTGCCCTTGTCCTTCCAGCCATCAGTAGCGTTGTATATCTGGTCAAAATCACTTCGCTTAACGAACCAGCTCACGGCCGTGAAGTTCGCCCAGGCGTAGTTGAAGTAGCGGGTGGCATTCTCATTTGCCTCCCTTGTTTCATTGGCCCTCTTTATCCACCACCAGGCGTCCCTTAGCGTGCCCTCAACACCAGGTCGGCCATGTGGTTGAACGAGCCAAACCGTCATGTAATCGTATATGAAGTCCTCAGCGATCTCCACGAACGTCCTATTGAAATCACCAACAGCTGGGAATTCTGGTGAGAACGGGCTTATCACGCCAAGGCCAGTGCTTACATCTGGCCTAATCGGCATGAGGTGCTTAGCTACTATGGCCTGCCCCTCAGCTGATATGAGGAAGTCCACGAATGCCTTGGCTACATCCTCGTTATCACAGCCCTTTAGCACGCCCACTGGGCATGGGAAGACGAGGCTAGCATTTAGGTAGCGCATTCTTATGTTCGGGTAGCCTGCCTCTATGAGCATGTGGTAGGCTATGACATCTGAGCACAGCATGGCCATGCGATCGCCAACTACTACACGGAGGGCGTCAATAAGGGGGGCACCAGACATGTCCTCTACGATGGCCCACAGCAGGACAGATGTATTCCAAGCTGCGCTCCAGCCTAAGCTCTCGTTCCCGAGCTTCCAAGCTTCATAGGCATATATGACGAGGCCAAGGGGCTTTAGGAATGGATCCATTGGGAGGTCGGGCATGAAGTTAGGCACTATGACCTTGTTCTCAAACCTTGGGTGTGCTAGCTCATCCCACGTGGTCGGTGGGCTCGGCAGGGCTCCCTCCTCGTAGAGTAAGCATGGGGCGTAGAGGCACCAGGCATACCAAGTGGGCGTTGGCCCTTCTACATCCATTATGTGGCAGTTCAGCACCGTGGCATTAGGTAGGAGCTCCATCAGGGCTTCCTTCTGCGTTGAATTAAATGGCAGCAGGATGTCCTTGTGCTCGCTGAAGTCATCTACTGTCCCTCCCCACCAGACATCAAACTTCGGCTTCCCAATCCCTATCTCCCTCGTGAAGGCAAGCATGTCCTCATAGCTTACCCTAACTACCACATTAGCCCCAAACTTATCCCTATACCAGGCCTTGAAGGCACTTATGATTTCCTCTACCATGCTCTTGTGCGGTACGGTAGGGGAGCCAGGCATCTTCATCACGTATGCGATGTTGAGATATGCTACACCTGCTGCAGGCAGTGGCCTCTCCATGTAGGCTACCACGCCAGCAACGACGGCTATGGAGAGGATCAGCACCACCGCTATGGCTACCTTAAGCGTTTCTCTCATGCCCTTCGCCCTCGCCCGTTAGGGAGGGCAAGCCCTTTTATGGCTAACGATAGGCCACTAGGTCCTCATAGCCAGCCCAGTAGCAATAGGAGCCTAGCCAGTAGGCCACCAAGCACGAGGGCTAGTATGACGCTTACCAATGAGATGAGCATGGCCTTCTTCCAGCCGAACTCCCTCACTAACGCAGCTATGGTCGCTACGCAAGGCACGTATATCATGGATACGAAGGAGAAGATGAACATCTGGCCTGGCCCCATGATAGCAGCTGGATCCCCACCAGCTACATCAACGAGCAGCGTTATGACCAGCTCCTTCCTGAGGAAGCCAAATACCAATGGGAAGCCAGCCTCAGGTGGCAGGAAGAGCCAGCCCGATGTTATGGGCGCTAGGGCACTTACTACTGGCCATATTAGGCCAAGTGCATCAAGCAGCTCTAGGAATAGGCTCCCAAGCACTATGAGCGGTAGGGCTATTGCTATGAAGCTCTTTAGGCGTGCCCACGTCTTTATGGCAATTGACTTCAGCATGGGCCTCCTGTACGGTGGCATCTCCATTATCAATCCAACTGGCTCGCCTGGCAGGAGCTTGTAGGCAGCCCTACCAGTAGCAAATAGCAAGGCTATGTTAATTAGGTAGAGCAGCAGGGCTGGCCATAAGCCTGCGTACCTAGCTACTAGGCCCATTATTATAACCGTCCTAGCCGAGCAGGGCACTAGCACAACCGTTAGGCCAACTATGGTCCTCTCCCTATCTGTCTCCATGATACGGCAGCCAACGCAAGCAGGCACATTACAGCCATAGCCAAGTATGAGCGGTATGAAGGCCTTGCCATGCAATCCCATCTTGTGCATTATTGGATCCATGAGGCAGGCTACCCTAGGTAGGTATCCACTATCCTCAAGTAAGGCTATTAGCACGTATAGGGGCAATAAGTATGGCAGGACAATAGCTAGGCCACCGAATAGACCCCCAAGTAGGCCATTGCATATGACATTAAGAGCCCAAGCAGGGAGAGAAGGAGCTAGCAATAAGGATACATAGGGCACGACATAGGCATCAAAGAGCTCCTCCATGAAGCCAGCTATGATATTGCCAATACCAAATATAAGTGCATATGCCCCTAAGGCCATAATGGCCAGTAGGGCATAGCCAGCTATCCTATGGCAGGTAATAGCATCTAGCTTCTCCTCAAGCGTCAGCCTTGGCTCCCTTGTGAACCTTGAAACTGCCTTCGCAAGCAGGCTAGCAATAGCATATCTCTCAGAGGCTATTACAACTGGCGATGGAGCACCATGTGCTTCCTCAAGCCTCCTAGCTAAGCGCTCAGCAAGCTCTAGTATGGCCTTACCTCCGCTTAGGGAGCCCACTAGGCGCTCTACCTCAGGGTCCCTCTCAAGCAGCTTTATGGCCACCCAACGAGCTGGATACTTTAGGTTCTCTTGGCTCGCATGCTTTTTGATCTCCTCTGCTAGCTCACGAATGCAACGCTCAACATCTTCCTTGAACTCAAATGGAACTGATTTCCTTGCCTCCCTTCCCTCCGCAACTGCTATGACGGCCTCTAGGAGCTCCTCAAGCCCCTTGCCAGTTATAGCTACCGTGGGCACAACTGGGACGCCAAGTAGCTCGGAGAGAGCCTTATGGTCAATTCTTATTCCCCTTCTAGCAGCAAAATCAACTTGATTTAAGCAAACGACTAGCGGGGCCTCAAGCTCCATGAGCTGTAGCGTTAGGTATAGGTTCCTCTCAAGGGCTGAGGCATCAATGACATCCACAATTACATCTGGCCTCTCAACAGCTATGTACTCCCTAGCCACGAGCTCCTCTTGGGAGTAGGCCGAGAGGCTGTAGATGCCAGGCAGGTCAAGCACCCTGATCCTATAGCCCTTGAAGTACAGCGTCCCCTCTGCCCTCTCAACCGTCTTGCCAGGCCAGTTCCCAACCGTTTGGTTAAGGCCAGTTAGCTGATTGAATAAGGCGCTCTTCCCCACGTTTGCATTTCCAGCTAGGGCCACCTGGAGGGCCTTCTTACGCTTGCTTCCCCGCCCCTCGGCCTCCACCGACCTGCACCAAATTAGGCTACCCTAACTTGCTAATAAGATTGATTATTGGACATGGCACGAAATCATCAAGAACTCGTCTAACCAGGTGGGAGGGGGCCTGGGCGAACTATGGGCTCCACGAGAACCTTGGAGGCAATCCCCCTGCCAAGCAGGAGCCTAGTTCCACGTACCTCTACCTCTATTGGCCCCATTAGGGCATTCTTCCTCACCACACGGACTACCGTTCCAGGCGTTATGCCCATATCAGCAAGCCTCCTAGCTACGTTGTAGCCAGCCACTACTCCCCTGACTACTGCCTCAGAGCCAGGGCCAAGGTCGGCTAGCGTAGTGCCCCCTGGCCCCTGGCCCAGGCCCCTCCTGCCCCAACGCCACCTATATCCCATATTCCCACTTCTTAGGCTAATCTAACTTAGGGAGCACGCTTATAAGTATTGTCCTTAGGTAGCTCCTCTACTTATTTGATAGGCAGAGGTGCTTTCCTTCCCTTATGCACCTTAAGCACTTAAGCCCAGCTGGGGCATTGGTGAGGAAATCAGCTATCTTCTTAAGTGCGTGAACGCTTTCATCATGTAGGACATGCTCCATAGCACAGGCATCTTCCTCCGCTGTCTTCTCGCTTACGCCAAGGGCTAGGAGCAGGCTCTTAAGGGATTCGTGTCTTGCTAGAATGGCCATAGCTATGGCCATCCCTTTCTCAGTTAGCCTTACTACTCCGTAGCGCTCGTATATTACAAGGCCCCTTGCCCTTAGCTTCTTAAGCATCTGCGTTACGCTAGGTGCCCTTACGTTCAAGGCCCTTGCGATCTCAAGCACTCTTGCGTATCCCTTCTCCCTTGAGAGCACATATATGGTCTCTAGGTAGTCTTCTGCTGACTTAGATATTCTATCCCTACCCTCGCTAGCCACCTGCTTCCTCAACCTCACTAGGGGATTAGGCAGCACGTTTAAATGCCTTGCTCTCACTCTCTGATGGTCGTACATGGAGGAGCTAGGGAGGGCGATGGCGGGGAGGGTTAGGGCATTTGTTGGCCCAGACGCCTCACTGGCCCTAGTTGGCCCCTTAGGTGAGCTCCTCTGGTCGTCCATGGATGATGAAGAAGCGGCATACATCTCCGACATAGTCCGTAAGCTCTCAGGCTTCCTCTCACGAGGTGATTATTATGTAGGTAGCCTAAAGGGGAAGAAGGTAATAGTCCTGAAGGCAACCGATAAAGTATGCTTGGCTTTAGTTGCAGAGGCCAAAGAAGGCGTTATGCTATATGCCCTTAGATCTCTATTAAATGCATTCCTAGAGAAGATAGCCGAGCTTGAATCTAAGGTAGCTGAGGAGGCCATTAGGGCAGAGTTAGAGGTGTGCCCAGTAGAAGTCCTAGATCCAGCCTCAGGCCGTGAGGTAAAAGTAGTGCCTGCAGATGCCATTCCTTACGTGCCTGAGGGCATAGCACCTAGGGCGATTAAGCTAGATAACTGTTTAATAGACATCCTTAGGGTAGTAGATGGCAAGACGGTAGCAGATATAGCCCGTGAGCTAGGAATGGATGTTAGGGAGGCCTGCGAGCTAGTAGCTAGGCTCCTGAAGGAGGGCGTGCTTAAGGCTAAGGTAGCTGAGGAGCTAAAGGGCGATTACAATATAGTCTTCATTCCTAAGGCAGCCCTTGGGGATAGGGAGGTCCTAGCTAGGGAGGACATAGGGCTATTTGAGAAGTTCATCTTAATGAACATTGGGCGTGGCCTCACGGTCCTAGAGCTATCCTGGGGGCTAAGGGGCCTTGGGCTTGACCTCAAGCCCGATGATGTGCTATCGCTACTTAAGAAGATGGAGGAAGCTGGGTTGATCGTGAGAGGGCCATGAGGTGGCCTAAATTACTTCTTCTCCCTTGGCTCAAAGCTTAGGCACTCACCTTCCTCTATCCTAGGCTCCTTTAGCTTACAGTAGCGCCCCTCTGAGTTGTGCTTACATCCCCTTTCATTACAGGAGAGCCTAAAGTCCTTAGTCTTCCTTATCACATTGCTTCTACACTTAGGGCAGAAGTCTGGCCTCTGGGTAGCCCACATCCTCTTGCCACAGACCAAGCACACGTAGCCCCTTAGCTTCACCCACCTCCCCTGTGCTCCCGCCACGCTAGCCCACCTAGCGC
>Ga0190311_1000046_pt1 | contig 42319 bp, 86 predicted proteins | sample 48700789_MG_FD_165037 | JGI IMG/M metagenome (GOLD analysis project Ga0190311, IMG submission 165037) | Hydrothermal vent sediment bacterial communities from Southern Trench, Guaymas Basin, Mexico - 4870-07-8-9_MG | ecosystem: Environmental > Aquatic > Marine > Hydrothermal vents > Sediment ...
ATATAAGGGTGGAAAGGGTGGTGTGGGATGGATATAAAAGGAGGTGAAAAGAGAGAAATGGATATAAAGGGCATAAAAGATATAAGAGACCTGAAAGCGCTGTATGACCAGCTCTCGGTGCTGGTTAAGGCTGTTGAGACGGCGAGACAAACATACGCCAAAGAAATTGAGATAGTTAAGAAAATCGGCGGTGAGGTGCGAGCCATTAAGAAAGAGGCAGAGGAGAAAGCGAGTAAGATAATTGAGGAGGCGAATAAGAAGATTTCCGAGAAGACAGAGACGCAGGAGTTCAAAAATGCCGTTGAGAAGTTGCGAGATTTGGATGACGAGGTGCTACAGATGTTGCTGGAGGATGACGCTGTTTTCGTAAAGCCTGTGAAGACGACGGTGTCTGCTCCTACAAACGGCGGCGGGCGAGGAGGTTTTGCGAGCCAAGTTTACGAATTTTTAGCGCAGAACCGCGGAAGAAAGTTCTCATCCGAGGAGCTCGCGCAGCACTTCGGTGTGAAACCCTACGAGCTCGGTAGGAAGATATATTACATGGTGAGCTCGGGGAAGATAAACAAAGAGAAAGTCGGGGGCAGGTTGGTTTATTGGGTTGAATAAACCGACCTGCCTCTTTATTATTTTTTCGCTGTGTGCGGGTGATATTTATTAAGGAAAAAATGAGGGGCGGTGAAAGTTTTAATAATGGTAATAATTTTGAGGAGATGATTAGGAATATATCTTATTCTGAGGCTAAAGAATTGTTAAAGAAATTGGAAGAGATAAAGAAGAAGTGTGAGGAGAAGCGCGTGAAATTTAGAAAAGAATTTTATGATGTTTATACGAGAGTTATTAGTAAGTTTACGAATATTTCTTATGCGGCTTATGAGATAAGAAGAGATTGTCAGAAGTGTCTTGATATGATTAGGGAGGTTGAGGATTGTATTGTGCCTGAGAGTGAGATTTTTCTGAAGAAGAGAGAGATTATGACTGTGTTATTCGTAATTGAGATGCTTATAGAATTGTTAGAGAGGGAGGAGAGGAAATGATACTGAGTAAGAGTGCTAGGTTGTTGTTTGCTAACTGGTATGATGTCGTCAGTGAATTCAGGGGTGCTACGAATGTTGATGTTATTTCACATGTTTCAGCGAGAGAGATATTCAGAGAATTGAGGAGTTTGGGCGTTGTCTTTCTAGTTTACGAGGGAGGGCGTGTTCATAGTGTTGATGTCGCTAACGATGAAGTGATTGATTTCTTGATTAGGGCTGCGCAGTATGAGATTGCTCTTTCGGGGCAGAAAGGGAGAGCTCGTAAGGGCTCTTCCCTGCCACGAAAGAGGTGGTTAGAGAGATAGGAGGTGATGTGATGAACCTGCTGGAGGAGTTGTCTAAGCAGAGAGAGAAAGTGGACAAGGCTGTGGAGGACTTCGTTGACGATATGACGAAGAAGACAAGTAATCCAGTGGTTATTACGGAGGCGACAGTGAAACTAGCTTCGGCTAGTGTTCTCGCTTTGAGGGAGATAGGTGATAACGAACTCGCCGATACTTTCGTGGAATTGTTTTTACTGCAGACATGCAGGGTTGAGGACTTTCTGCGAGTTTCAGGGAAAATGATGCAGAAGATAGGGCTGGCGATAGAGGAATGGAGGAGAAAGGAGAAAGAAAAGAAAGAAAAGAAGGGAGGTGATGAGAAGAATGAAAAAGAAGGAGATAAAGGAAGAGGAGATACCAGCAGCAGCGATAACTAGGGAGCCTTTGGAGTTAGAAGAAGGCGTTGCTTACGAGGTAATTCTCAAGGGGCTCGGAGAGTATTATGGCGGACAAGCCAAGGATTTCGCGACTGGCGAATACAAGGATGAACGGATAAAGAATGTCGGTCTAGTGGTGGAAGACCCTGAGGAGCCAGGAAAAGAGCTGATTATATCAGCGAGTGCGAACTCTCTGCTGGGGAGGCAGATTGCGGACACATTAGGCACGAGAGACGAGGACGGCGTATTGTGGCTCAAGGAAGATTTGGTCGGTAGAAAAGTGTGGATTGGCTGGAGATGGGCTGGCGGCGAAGAGAGGAAATACAAGCGTCTTCACCTAAGAATTACTGACGAGAAAGTGGAGACAGAGATGAGTTTAGTTGGCTCAGAGCAGAGGCGAAAGCTCGGAGAGAGGAGCGAGGAGGAGAGTGGAGAGATAGAGGTAGAGTTATAGTGATGAAGTATGAGAATCAGGAAGCAAGTGGTCATAGATGCGGAGAAGACAGAAGGTGTCTGCGAGTTCTGTGGAAATCCAGCCGAGTTTCGCATAGTTTCAGTAGAAACAGGGAACAATATATGCGGGATATGCTTGCGTTGTATAGAACTGTTGAGAGAGATAAGCAGTCAGGGTGAGTAGAGATGGAAGGAAAAGAGATGTGGAATTGGACGAAGATATACGAACTGAGAGCGTCGGTTAGGCTTTCGCTTACTCATGCATGCGGGATTTTTGCGGACGATGTGCAAGAGATATTTAACAGGGTTTTTGAGCGCATCGTTGCTGACGAAACAGGGATGCATATTGAGAGAATATATAAGAACTGTGGGTCATGGGTAGCAGAGATAAGTATTAGAATACCACTTGAGCTTAGCGCTAGGGAGGTAGTGGAGAACAGGCTTAGTGCTGTGATAAAGAAGGCTAGAGAGCAGACGAGGGAGGCAGTTAGGTTGAAGACGCTGCTGAGTCTTGCTTTTTCGCAGAAGTCAGAAGCAGGCACTAGAGAAGTGATGGAGAAGGCAGGTATAAAGGTGTATTGAGATGAGCGCAGACGAGGAGGCAGTTGTGAAAGGAATAATCATAACTACTAAGGTGGATTTGAGTGCTAGAGAGGCAAGAGCGCTCTTTTCTAGGAAAGGGCTTTACATGGATGCTGTGGATGTGCCAGGAGGTAGCATCGTAACTCTGAGCATTCGGTTGAGTGATACTACGTGTGAGAAAATAGAGGGCATAGCGTATGACGAGATTACCGATGCGAAGAAGAGGGTTGACGAGATGGTCAGTAGATACAAGGAGGTCAGAGAGTTCTTGGATGTCGCGAGAACAGTAGAGCAGGAAGGAGCAGAGGCGGAGGCAAAAGGGTTAGAAATGTGAGGGAGGTTTATCCTCCCTCTTCTATTTTTTCGTCGGAGGTGAGAGATAGGTGGCGAGGTGTCCGTTTTGTGGCGCAGAAATAAGAGAATTAGTTGTAGATGTTTGTAGGTGTCATACGATTACGTATTCTTACTATTTGGATGATAAAGGAGGAATTGAGCGAGAAGAGATTGATAGAGAGGAACCTGATACACTTCTTGAATGTGCTTGTTGTCCTGAGTGTGGTGAGGACTTGCGTTTTGATGATGAGGATGAGATTGAAGCCTTTTTGAGAGGCGAGATTATTTTGGCGCATAGAGCTGATGTTGAGGTTCATGGTTCATTCGTTACTTATGAAGGAAGGAAGTATAAGATACTTCACGAGGTAGACGGAATATTATATTATTTAGACGCAGGGTGGTTAGAATGAACAACAGAGAAGCGAGAAGGAGGGTGAGAGAACTCATTAGAGAGCTTGCTAGTTTTCGTGCAGAGCCTATCTGCATCGGAAATTGCGAGAATTGCGAGTTTTATTCTGACGGTAAGTGTATAATAACGAGAGCAGCGGAACTGGTTGATAGGTGGAGTGAGCATGGTATTCGCTGATGCTGTCGTGATTATTAGTTGGCTGGTTGGTATATTGATGATTATCGCTTATTTATGGTTCTTCTGGATGATGCTTGGGTGGTTGAGATGAGAGATATAGGTCTGTATATTCTGGGCGGTATTGGATTAATAGGCTGTCTCATGTGTCTCTTTAGAGCAGCGCTTACTGGTGATGTTTTTATGGCTACTGTTGATATTATTGTTATAGTCTTGATTCTATATATCATCGGCGCTTATACTTTAATAGGCAGGATAGGGAAATGAGCTTGACAGCCGCACTTATGTTGATGAGGAGAATTCGTGATGAAGTAGTTTTTTATGACGATTTGCCTTTTGACGAGAGGGTAATAGCAGATTGTTTATTGCAAGGAGGTTTTGTTTATATGACAGAGAGTAGGAGATTAAGATTAACTACTCACGGCGCAGAAATAGTTGCGCTTGATGAGGAGTTAGAGAACTTTGAAAAGAATGAGAATTTAGATGATATTGCTAAGGATTTAATTAGTGAGATTAGTTATTATGTTGAGTGTGGAGATTATCCTGCTGCTATGTTTCGCCTTTTTGAATTGTATCATGTTCTTGATGCTCTAATGTATAAGCAAGGGAGGTTGATTATATGATAGAGGCGAAGAAGATAGAGGAGAGGATGCTAGAGAAAATCAAGGAGAGGCTATACGTTGCGATGTATGACTTGCACGAGATAAGGGAATACGACAAGAGAATATATACAGCCGAGCTGCTGATTTACGAAGCATGGATGCTTATCAAGAAAGTCCTAGGAGAGAAAGTTGTGGGTGAGGAAGAATGAAGAGAATAATTGTGTGTATATACGGAGAGACAGGCATAGGCAAGACGCATACAGCGTTATCGTTAAAAGATAGTTTATGCGTTGATATGACGATGAACAACGAGGCGATGATAGCAGCCATGAATGTCTATGGAGACAGGTTTGAAGAAAGATACAGAGTTGTTAGAGAATACGATGAGTTGATGAAATGCGTTAGAGAATGCGAGGAGAACAATTGGCTCTGTTGTCTTGAAACTGCTGATGCTTTCAGAGACTTGCTTGCTAGGGAGTATTTGAGAAGAGAAGGTCTGAAAGGGAAGAAGAAAGAGAAGATTTATCCGATAACAGAGTGGGGCAAAGTATACGAAATAGCAAGGGAGATATTTTTCAACAGTGATTGCTCATTCACAGTAACTGGCGGATTGAAAGACCAATATACTTACGACGAAGAACTAGGAAGAGAGCGAGTAACAGGGAAGAAAATACCTGACGGCTTGAAGATACTACCAGAAATAGCAGATGTAGTCGCTGTTCTAGTTTTGAGAAACGGAAAGCAGATATACAAGATAGTCAAGTCAAGGTTTGAGCATCCTTCAAAACTAGGTGAGGTTGAATCGTTGAAAGAATATATAGAGCGCTTCAAGAAAATGATAAAGTGGTAGGAGCCATGGACGCAGAAGAGATAATATATGGGTTTCTAGCATTTATACTTATATTCGTTGTGCCAGTAATACCTGGTGTTTTGCTGTGGTTTTTCTTACAGCCTATAACTTTCTGGCAGAAATTAGCATGGTTCATAGTATCAGTGATTATTTATATGTTTCTAATGCGAGTGATAGTAAAGGAGGTGATAGCATGAGAAGGAATTTGAAGGTTATGTTAGACGAGGACGTTTACGAACTTCTAAGGAGCGCTAGTGCTATGGAAGGCAGAGCCATGGCAGAGATTGTCAGAGAGGTCGTGAGGAGGGAGGTGAGAAGAGCTAAATGGCGAAAGCTATTACCGTTTTTATAGACAACGATTTGTATGAAGAAATTAAGGCTGTTGCGAGAGCGCAGGGAATGACTATTAATGAGTTTGTTACACTTGCTTTGGAGAAATGGCTGCAAGAAAAGACAAGGAACTTGCAATAGAGAATTTTAAGAAGTTCTACAGTAGTTTCAGGAAGTATCAGAGAGAAGCCATAGAGAAGGCTTGCGAACTACTAGAGAAGAGGCGATATGTCTTCTTATCCGCACCGACAGGAGTAGGCAAGAGCGCTATAAACATGTCGTTACTACTAGTCAGAGGAGGCTACTATGTAACAGGCTTACTTAGCCTGCAAGACCAAATATGCAGAGACTTTCAATCCGAGCAAATATACGATATTAGAGGCAAGGAGAACTACGACTGCAGAAGAGGCGGTAAGTGCAAATGTGTTAGAGATAAATGCGAAGTATGCGTCTATAAATACGAAAAGATGAAAGCGCTATCCTCCTTCGTAACAGTTACTAACATATTTTGGATAATGAGCAACCTAAACTCCCTTAGAAGAAAGTATTTATGCGTAATTGACGAAGCACACAATTTACCAGAAATTCTGGTCAATTACGGCAGGGTTAAGTTAAGCGAGAAGAACTGCTACAAATTATTTCCGATTATTCGTAGAAGCAGATTAGAGGACATTCCTCCTTATCTATACGAATTCGCAAATAACCTCGCTGATTACGGCGAGGATGAGAAGGCTAGGAAGTTGTTGAATTTAGCAAAGAGAATAGAAGTTGCGTTGCAGACAAAAGTAATAGATATTGTCAAGAGCAACAGTAGAGAGATAGTTCCTCTATACGCAGACAGGATTTTTGAGAGATTTGATTTTGCAGAGAAGTTTGTCTTCTCATCTGCAACTCTAAATCCTGATTATATGATTAAGGAATTAGGCTTAAACAAGAAGGAGTGCGCAGTAATAAAAATACCTTCACTCTTTCCACCAGAAAGAAGACCTATAGTTGCTTTACCAGTCTGTAAGTTTGACTTGAAACATCAGAAAGAGAATGCCTCTCTAATTGTAGATGTCTGTAAGAGAATAATTGAGAACCACGAAAACGAGAAAGGCATAATATTCGTTCCAGGCTATAGGTATTACGATTATTTCAAAGATATGGATAGGGTCATATTTCTTGAAGAAAATAAGAGAGACGAGATTCTAAAGCAGTGGATGGAGAGTGATGATGATAAGGTATTGGTAGGCGTTAAACTAGAAGAAGGTTTAGATTTAAAATACGATTTATGCAGATTCGCAATCATAGTGAAAGCACCTTTTCCAGATGTCAGTGATGTCAGAGTCAGATATAGGTTAGAGAAACTCAAGCAGTGGAAATGGTTTTACTCGTTAGCAGAAAATTTGCTAGTTCAAGCATACGGTCGTTTATGCAGAGCAGAAGACGATTTCGGTATTCTATATGTGCTTGACGAAAAGGCAATTGCTCTATTGAAGAGGAAGAGCATACCTAAATGGGTCAAGAGTGCAATCGTAAGATTTGAGCCTTCTCAGATGACTTTAGGAGGTGATGTAAATGCATATTAATCCTAGCACGATAGTGAGCTTAGGCTATTTAATCATCTCGAAGCATACTACAATTGAGCATGTAGGTGTGGATTTGTCTATTGAGAGAGACGTGAATTTAAAAGGAAATTGCGAAGTCGTGAGATTAAACGAGCAGTTCCGTCTTCCTTCAGACATATTCGCTATACTGTTTCCGAGAAGCACATTAATCAGAAGAGGTTTTATAGTTCAGTGTGGAGTAATAGAACCAGGCTATACAGGCAGACCAGTAGTTGCTATACATGGCAACGGTTTCTTGCCTAAAGGTTATAGAGTTGTTCAAGCAATATTCTTTACAGGAGATTCTGTTTCTGTATATAACGGGAGGTATCAGAATGAAGGTTTGTAGAATAGTAGTGTATCGCGAAGGCAATCGTGTTATAACAAGTTTCAAGTGTCCTAGATGCGGCAAGCCTATGATAATGTGGGGCGAAACTATAGTAGTTTGTTCATGTTCATACTTCTTAGAAATCAAGAAGTGTTTATGGAGTATGGGGATTCGCCACATGCCTCTCGTATATGTTATTACAGACATATTATCTGTTTATTATAGAGCAGTAAAGAGACTGGCTAGAGAAGACGAGATAGATATCTTAATCACGAGAAAGAGAGGCTTCCGACCTAGGAGGTGATATTGTTTAATGAGAGAGGAAAGAAATTTAGAACTAGTTTTTGATGAAACATACGAGTATTACGAGACAGAGTGTCCTTTCTGTGGCGAACGAATACGGTGTAGGAGAAACATTATCGGAGAAGAAGAAAGAGAGTGGATTATAGCGCGAGACTGTCCTCACTTAGTAGACGCAGACGGACGCAGGAAAGTAGCAATATTTGAGTGCTCTCCTGAGAGGCGAGTGTTTCCATGCGCCTGTTCAGACCCTCGTTGCGACTATAAACTGTCGTTGCTGTTCGGTTGCGAGTTGCTTCGTGTGGCAGTTGAGAACGAGAACTCATCATCATTCGTCTTCATAGACAGAGACACTGCAAAGCAGATAGCGCAATTGATTAGCGAGTGGGTGGAATAAGATAGAAATGTCAGGAGCCATTCAAGGAGGAAGGAAATGATAGAGAGAGGAAGAGACAGAAAGGATAGAGAAGAGAGAGTAGAAGACATGTTGGAACCTCGTTTACAGGAGTTAGGCGAAATCTTGACAGAATACATGGGTCTCCTTCTCCGAGTGAGAAGGAAGAAGAGAAAAGAAAAGGGAAGAGGTGATATATGAGAATAGAGATAACTGAAATAGTAATAGAGAGGAGATGCAAGAAATGCGGTTATTCTCTACATTCTCCAGCAGGACACTTTTATTTCTCAGATTACGGCAACACGGTCTGCATATTATACTTCATGTGCTTAAGATGTGGTAGAGTATCAAAGTCTTGCTTATATCTTGAAACAGGCGAGGTGAAAGATATTGAATAGGAAAAACATAAAATACGTGACAGAAATAATAAGATGTCCAGACTTTGAATTCGGAAGGTTTCGTATGGGCGAGCTAGTTCATGAAGCATATTGTAGCAGGCTGAAGAAAAATGGCTACGAAATAGAAAAAGATGTCTATAAGGTCTACGGTGATTATATTCTATTGGGCAGAGTAGATGCTATTAACGATGAAGAAGTTGTTGAAATCAAAACAGGCAAGAAACCTCAACTTATATATCTAATGCAGTTAGGTATATACATGAACATGTGTGATAGAGAAAAAGGCAGATTAGTTATGATAGCGAGCAATATTAACGAATTCTCACTAGAAGAGCCATTATCAGACCAAGTAATATTAGCACTAATAAAGAATGAAAGAAAACCTAAATGGGGGTGGGAATGCAAGAAATGCAAAAAAAGATTGAGTTGTCCGTATTCATCGGCGATGCGGAAGAGGTCTTAGAGACATTTGAAGACGAATACTTCCACCTCTGCGTAACTTCTCCGCCATACTACGACATGCGCGGTGAGATGAAGTGGAAGTCCTACGAAGACTACCTAGACAAAATGGACAGAATAATTCACCTAATCTACAAGAAACTGAAATACGGAAGATGCTTCTGCCTAAACGTTCCGCTGATTTACATAAGCAGAGGGAAGAAATGGCTAGTGGGCTTAGACTTACTGAACATATCTCTAAAATACTTCAACCTAGAAGCAGACATAATCTGGCTCAAGCCATTCGGAATAGCAACAAGAAAGGCATCAGGCAACTTCATAAAGCACAACTACCCATTCTACTTGAAGTTTGACGCAGTTCACGAATACATATTCGTTCTAGTGAAAGGCAAGATGAAGAAACCGAAAGAAAAAGGCGAACCAATCACACTAGATAAGAGATTCTTTGCAGACGTTTGGCAAATGCCGACAGCATCAGCAGACGCTTTCTATAAAAAGAAAGAGAATGTAGGATTGAAAAGACACAGAGCCATGTATCCGCTGATTCTACCAGAAACTCTAATTGAGATATACTCATATAAATACGAAAGAGTGTTAGACCCTTTCCTAGGCACTGGAACAACTCTGCTGGCATGTAAAAACAAGAGCAGGAGTGGCGTCGGAATAGAACTTGACGACACGTGGCTAGAAGTGATAAAGAGAAAGGTCGGGTTTAGCCAGCAAACACTAGAAGGAGTGGATTTCAAGATAGTGAGAAATGAAACTAGTAAGAGCAAGAATCCTAATTGAAGAGGAGGGAGAATTTGAAGACATACTCTCAGCAATAGACTATTTCTCAAGAAAATATGAAGGCGTAGTAATTATGCTGGTAGAGGTGATAGGAGATGAAATATCTGCTGACAGCGATATACGGGTTAGAAGATGAGATAATGCTAGTAGGAAAAAGTCATGAAGAGAAAAAGACCTTCTTCTACCCATACAGAAGATACTTATATATCCTAGGTAAGGGCAGACACGAAACAATAGACGGCAGAAAATGTTACAAGAAATATGTAGAAAGAGGCGAAATCTACTCAATAAGAAGCGAAAGAACATGTGAAGACGATATTCCATTCACTTTAAGATTTATGATAGACAGAAACATAAAAGCCTATTTCAACGAAAACTTAGAAGGTTGCGAACCAGACAGCATAGCACTCAAGCCAGCCTATGTAGATGTAGAAGCATATTCAGACGGAAAGATAAGATTGATAGGTTGCTGGTGCGACGAACTCTACCAAACAGACAATATCTTTGATTTCGTGAAATTTATAAAAGAGAAAGACCCAGACGTCATGGTTTCCTGGTTTATAGACTTTGACGCTTCTATGTTGAAGAAAGCAAGTGATTACTTCCTTCATCCGCCTTTCACATTCTTTGACGCATACAAAATGTATCAGAAAATTAAGCCACATAGCACATACAACCTAAAAATAGTCTGTCAGCGAGAACTAGGTATAGAACCCTGGGGAAAATACTCAGACAACATGTCAGACTCAGCCTGCGCAGAATACAACGCTTTAGATGTTCTAAACCTCAAGAGACTAGACGAAAAACTGGGCTTACTAAAGTTCGCAACAGAAATAAAACACTATGTAGGTCTTCCAGACTACAACTTCGTCTTCTCAAACATGCGAATAATAGATACAATAGCACTGAGAAAAGCGAGAGAAATGGGTAAAGTCTTACCGACCTACAGAGGCGAAAAGAAGAAATACGAAGGAGCAATTGTTTTAGCGAGAAAAGGAGTTTATAGAAATGTCGCAGCATACGACTTTGCTTCCTTCTATCCGACAATAATAATGAACTTCAAAATCTCACCAGAGGGCGGAGACTTCCTGCCTTCTTTGGTTGCATATTTAATAAAGGAAAAAGAGCGCTGGACAAAAATAAGAAATAGTTATGAGAAAGGCACACCAGAGTGGGAAGAAGCAGACAGAAAAAGACAAGTAGTAAAAGGCATAATAAACGCAGTTTATGGCGTCTGTGCAAATCCGTCTTTCAGATTATTCAATCCTTCAGTAGCAGAAAGAATAACCGCACTAGCAAGAGAAGGCTTGAGCCAACTAATTGATAGTAGATGTGTATATGCTCATACAGACTCAGTATTCGTCATAACAGACGAGCCAGAAGAACTGAGAGAAGAACTTGAGAACAAAGTGAATGAATATTATCAGAGCAAATACGGCGTAAAAGGCTTCAAGTTGGAATACGACGAATACTTCAAGAAGATAGTAATACTAGCGAAAGCAAGATACTTCGGCTTAACAAAAGACAACATAATAACATATAAAGGCGTTGAACTAAGAAGAAATGACACTTCGGAAGCAGTGAGAAAAATCCTCTACGAACTAATAGAAACTATCCTCTACGACAAAAATGTGATAGACTACATAAACAACATAAACCTAACACGCTTCACGAAAGAAGAACTAGCAATTCCATTCAACCTAAACAAAGACACTTACGAAGACGAAAAACTAATGGAAATGGTAAGAAGAGGCATCCGAAGAGTCAAATACATTCACACAAAGAAAGGCATAAAATACTACGCAGAAGACGAAGAAATCAGAGATGAGATAGACTACAAGAAAATGAGAGAATATGTGATGACAAAAATTGAAAGAATATTAGATGCAGTAGGAATAGACAGCATGGGTAGAAAACAAGCAACGTTATTTGACTTTTAAAATGAGCCTATATAGGTGGGCTGTGGAAGAATGCGAAGAAATAAAGAGAAAAGATATAAGAGAGCTCTTTCCTCACAAATACTATCGTTATCTAGCATATCGCAGATGGGCGAGTTTCTACGAGGAGAGAGACAAGGAGAAAGCAGAACACTACAAGAAGAAAGCAGAAGAAACATTAAAAGAAGCAGAAAAAGAAAGAGAAGAGGAATACAAGAAGTGCGTAGAAGAAGCAAGCAAATACAAGAGAGAATTCATAGATATAGATGAAGAAACAGGCAAAGACATCTATTACTTACCAGCAGAAAAGAAATACCAAGTAGAAAACAAATTATATACAACTTTGGAAATAACAGTAAACTACACATTTGAAACTTCGCCGAGAGAACCAGACCCAGCGAGAAATCTAGAAGGCGAAGTTAAAATAACAGTCAGAGTTCAAGAGTGCAACAGGAAATGCGTTGATGTCCTCGTAGACAAACTATACGAAGCCTTCAAGAGATACATGGTAGATGAATTCTCACCAGTTTTCACATGGTATTATAGCCTATCTCACGCAAGAACGATAGCAGAAGGCTTGATGATAAAGCAATCAGCCAAGAAACTGAAGATACTAAGAGAAACAGGCAAGCCGATAAAAACGGGAGTATTCTTCAGAGTAAGCAACGAACCACCAACGATGAACTTTAAACTGAGACTAGCACGAGCAGAAGTATTTGGCGAATTCGTCAGAGGAAGAGGAACTCACAGAGAAAGACACTATAATTGGAGGTTTGATATAAATGAATACTTTGACTGGGAACAATTTATTAGAGCTCTTGAATAAATTATACGAAGAAGAGAAAACAGAATATGTAAAAATGTTGAGAGCCTATGTCATCCAAACTCTTGTATTCCTCGGAATTGGCGAATTGGGAGGTTGAAAGAATAAGAAGAGGTCAAAGAGCAATAATAAGAAAAATCAGATTTTCTCACAAAAACATAATAATAGACGGCAAGCTCTACGAAGCAGAAGTAAAGAGATGGACACCAAACTACGCAATTTACAGAAGAACAAAATCCTTCATAAGCATAGAAGAAGGCAAGAAGTATTGTGAAGAATTAGGAATAGACAGAAACGAAGTATGCTACATAATCTTCCTGAAAAAGCCTAGAAAGGTGGGTTTCTCATGGCTGTAGAATACTACTGCGCAGCATGTGGAAAGAAAATAGATGTAGGTTCTTTATACTGCCACTGGACACGCTGTCCTCACTGTCTCAGGAGACTATCTCCAGAGCCAATCTATGTGGCAATAGAAGAACCAGCAGACAGAATAATCTTCTTACCATTTTTGGTCAAATCTCTAGATATAGAGGGAGAGACCTTCGTAGTAAGAAAATCTGTAAAGGTGAATGGTGGCTATGTCCTCTTCCTGGAAAGACATAATCTACTACAAGCCGAAGAAGAAAACAACGCAGACATTCAAAATTGACATAGACTGCCACTTATCCGAAGAAGAAATAGACCTCTTCGTTCAAACGAGAAAAGCAATCCTCTCAAGCCTAAATTTTACTCTAATAGATTACCGCTACTTCCAAACAGAACGAGGCATGCATTTCTGGTTTGTAGCACACGGAGAAGAACTAGACGACAAAACAAAGAACTTCTACCAATTTCTTTTAGGCGACGACCACCACCGCTTTGACATAAACAGACGAAGAATAGAGAGAGGCATACCTTGGCAGAAAGCAAACATTCTATTTAGCAGAATAATAGACAGAAAGCGCAACTACGACACTACATTCGAACTCAAAACATACAAAAAATACCTAGAAAAAATAAAAGGCGATAAGCACGACTTCATAAACTACGCAATAAGGGTGATGCTATATGATTGAGAAATATATCTTTCATAAATGCAATATTTGCGGACACAAAGAACTAATACGACTCTTCCTAATAAACATGGAAAAAGGAACAGCGTTAGCAGAATGCTTATATTGCCGAACAATTCTTCCCGCAAAAATAAAAATAATTCAAAAAACCTGCCCTTTTTGCGAAACATTCACAAAACTCCTAATCATCCGTATAGGAAAAAGCGACAAAGCATTCGCACAGTGTATGAATTGCCAAGAAATCATGGTCGCTAAAGTAAAAGAAAGGAGGTGATGCCCATGAAGACTATATCTGTGTATGTAGATGAGGTAGAGAAGGAACTGCTGGAAGAGGCGGCAAGCAGAACAGGTATGACAGTGAGCGCTTTCTGCAGATACGCAGCGCTCTCTCTAGCAAAGAGAGTATTGCGAGGCAGGCGAAAGAAGAAGGTAGAAGAAATACTGAGAATCTACACAAACAGATGGACAAGGCGAGAAATGCGACTGATGGAGGAGATGATAGCATGGCAAGGGTGGAGGGGGAGAAAATAGACGACTTTCATCTCAGAGAAGCAAAGAAGATACTACTAGCAATCAAACTAGCGCTGCCTAGCTTTATTGAGTCGCTACCTATAGAGGTAGATGAAAATGAAGAAACAAAGTCTCCTTGACCTACCGATAGAAACTATAAGACAAGTGCTAAAGGGCGCAGTAATGAGAGACATGGATTTAACGGAATTCTTCACAGCGCTATACTTCTCGGTGAAACTTAGTGTTTCTATGAGGCAACTAGAATCTACACTAACAGAGATGGACAAAGTGGAACTCTCCGAACAAACGATAGAAACAATACGCCAAACTCTCCTAGAAACTTCCAGAGACGAGAGAATCAAGCAAGCAATAGAGCAACTTTTGAGGCAGAAATGACAGCCGTAAAAAGACAAGAAATATATAGGGGAAGGGATAAATATATATTTTTCCCTTCCCTATATATTTTTCCTATATATTTATATATATATAGTTGGGTGAATTTTAAGCATGCACACATTAAAACAAAAGGAAAATGGGTTTTGGGGGAAACGGGGGAAGGAAAGGGCTGTAATTTGCAACGCATATTTTTGCGTTGCACTACATTTTGGTAATAAAAATGGAAAAAATGGTAATACTATATAATATAAAAGGGAGGTGGTAAAGCATGCGTGTCTCGCTAGTAGATACAGAAGTAAAGAAATCGGCAACATTAAGCATGAGACTGATACCGCAACATAAAGACGAGATAGTAATGGCAGCGCACGAAGAAGGAACAAATGTAAGCGACTTGCTAGTAAAAGCCTTCTTCTATTACTGGAAAGACAAAGCAAAGACAGAAGAGAAGAGGAAGATAGCAGAAGAAATGTATAAAGGTATGGAAAGAGCAGCTAGAAAAGCAAGACCAGTAATTCGTGCAGCGCTAGAATCATCATCAGAAATGAGCTTATTAGATTACATAAACAAAATAGAGAAGAGAAGACCATCTCCTTCAACGGCGAGAACTCTTTACGAAAAACTCTTAACTCAAGTTAAAGGCACAGAACTTATAGAACTAGTGAAATCAGAATTCAGAGACAGATTTAACATACCAGAACCTTTAGTAAATAGAAACTCTCTAGTTGTTTATCCAGACTTGATAAAGATAGATGTTTGCGCTTGCTATCCGCTAGTTCATAGGCTAGTGGATACAACAAAGTTATACGAGAGATGCACGCTAATCTTCAGAAACTTTCCTTCAGTTTATTATTCAGAAGCAGCGGACTTCCAGAGGAGGATTTGGAACCTCTGTAGAAAAGAAAAAACTATTTAAATAATTAAATATAATAGGGGGATAAATATGCGGGGGGTAATATCTAAACTGCGGAATGTGTTTGCTAAGAAGATATGGCTAGTAATATGCACAGACACTAATCCTGCCGAATGCGTAGCAGAGCTCCATTACAAGCCGAGCAGAGACGAATTCAAGTCAATCGTAGAAGACTACGACGGAACGAGATTTGCGTTAGTAGAACAGAAAGGCGACGACCAGAAAATAATAATGACATTTAGAAGGAGAGAGAAGAAGAAAATAAGAGAATCCGAAGAAGTGCCGAGAGAACTGGTAAAAGAAGAAATAACACAGCGAATAAGACAGCAAATAGAAAAAGTCAAGTCAGAGACGAACAAACTCAAAAAACTGAAGGCGGAATTTGAAAACATGTTCGGAGAAGACCCAATAGGCACAGACCTGAAAAGTCCGATAGAAGGCATAATGAAGGGTATAGCAGAAGGAGCATATAAAGGATTACGGAAAAGAGAAGACGAGATAGCAGAATCAGTCGTAGGAACTTTAAAAGGAATTTCGGCGTGTTTGCAGGGCTTAGGAACTTTTCTAGCGCACATGGCTGGCGAATCAAGAGTAAAAGTCAGAGCAAGGAAGAAAGAAGAAACTGAAGAAACTAAGAGAGAAACCAAAGAAGAACCTAAAGAAGAACCTAAACCAGAACCTCAACCGCAACCTGAGAAAACTGCGGAAGAGTCAGAATCTGAGGAGCCAGAAATAATAACATTTGATTTGGAAGAATGATAGTAGATGTTATAGAAGTTGATGAGGAAACAGGAGAATGGAAAGTAATATGGACAGGCGACGAGAGAAACATACCTCCGTATATGCGAAACAAGCTCATAATGCCTCACGGCTTTCCACCTCTAATAGCGAAGAGAGGTGAGCTCATAAAAATTGAAACTCTCGAAACAACACCTTGAGGCAATAAAAGGCAGAGAAGGCGTAATTTGCGACGAAACAGTCTGCTACTGCCCACTAGACATAAGAATGCGAGAATGTCTAGCAAGATACACACCAACATGCCAAATACTATTTTTCAAAGACATCGAACCTTGCTGGGCAGTAATAAGATTTATCAAAGCAGCCAAAAAACTCTTAGACGAAGTAGCCTTCTATTGCAAAGGCATTTTCATAACCTACGGCGAACTAAAAATAAACAACAAAGAAATGAGACTACTCTTACCAGAAGAACTCTTCCCTGAAGGCTGGAACGAGCAAGCCAGGCGATTTGCGGATGAGATATTTCCTCACGAGATATATGTATTAAGGGAGGAGGAACTATGGAAATAAAACAAGAAGTATTAAAGGCTATGTTGAGATACCCTAAAGGCTTTGCATTCAAAGACAGGCTATATATCTGCAAAGATATGCTACTTTGTGCGAAAAGAGCCTTATCATACAGATACATGGAATTCGCAGACATGCTCTTTTTCTATCACTCAAAATACTACTTTCCTCTACCTAGACCTCCCTATTTATACTGCTACGCAATAATCCGTAACAATCTAATAATCTTTCATAGAGAATCTCCTTTCGAAATAAACAACAAAAAATCACGCTACGACAACCTACTGCGGAGGTGGATAATATGCGAGAAGATAAGGCAGACCTGAAAAAGAAATTTAATCTGGTATTGCTGGCGCTGAGAGCAAGCGGAATACTAGCGAAAGCTATGAAAAATCCGAAGGAAACACTGAAGGAACTGCTGAAAGAAGCAAAGACAGAAGAAGGCAAGCAAAAACTCCTAAACATGAAGCAGCAACTAATAAAGAGATACAACTGTGAAGACATATTTTTAGACCTAGAAGAAGAGAACAGAGCGAGGATAGTAATAACTAATCCGAAAAACAAAGACATAATAAAGTCAGACGTCCAAGAAATCCTGACATTCGTATCTTGGATACCAGGAGCAGACATTAAAGCGATAGTAAAAGACATAATGATGATAGTAGAGAAGAACAGAGTAGTTATCTCGGTTCCGTGTAAAGAAGAGATAAAGGAGGTGTTGCGAGAATGAGAGCAATTTTGAAGAGGAAGAAGAAGGCGGAAGAGGAGGAGAAGAGAGAGGAAATCGAGGAGATAGATGCAGAAGCAGAGTTGAAGGAAGCGGACGCAGCAGTAAGAACAGCAGAAGCGTTAGTAGAATCGTTGGACGGCTTATACGAATCAGACAACCAGAAATGGCGAAAATTGAAGATGACATCAGGCATCATACTAGGTGAAACTCTCGGAGACATAGTAAACGCTCTTTGTGAGAGAAATCCAGAAGAATCAAGAAGAAGGCTGAAGAGAGCAGGAGAAGGTATTGTAGAAATAGCAGTGGGAACACTGTTAGGAGCGACTGCGAGGGAAAATGAGGCAATACGCAAAGGTCTTGTTAAAAAATAAACAATACAAATCATTACTACTGTTATTCGAGCGAATGGCACTCAAAGGAGAACCAAGAGACGATATAAGACAAGCACTTCTTTCGGTTCTGCCTGAAAGGCATTATCGCTGTGCGTATTGCGGAAAAGTAATCTCCTCTGAAGACGCAGCCTTTTTTCAAGGCTTATGGTTTCATATATGGTGCTTAAAAGCAACTTGAGGTGTATAAGATGTAATCGTAGATATACACTAATCTTAGACGGCAAAACAGCGACATACAGTTGCGACTGCGGAATAAAAATAACCTTACCGAGAATCATAGTAGGCAAAAAGCCAGTATCAACATACGTCTATATAGCGCTTCAGTATAACAGCCTCCTGCTAGAATCAAGAGGAATGGACGGAGGCAAGCTACTAGCAGTAGCAGCCATATTATTCAGAAACAACTACTTCATAGACACAGAAGTAATCTTCGAGCGAAAAGACAAGGAATACATACCTAGATTTTTCGCATACTGCCATAGATAAGGGAAAATTATTTAAATAGGGGGAAATAATTGAAAAATGGAAGTGGAAAGGGGGTGGTAAAATGGCAAAAGCGCCTGAAATTAACAGAGTTCCCCCTGGTAGAGTAAAAGAAGTTATCTCCATAGCGAGGAGCAGCGAAATCAGGGTCTTCAAGAAGCCACACGGCAGGCGAGTCGGTATCTACCTCGTCGGCAGAGCAGCTCCGCACAAGCACTCAACAGTCGGCATCACTTTCGACACGGAGAAATACTCAACAAAGACATGGCGGGAAGAGGCATCAGATTCTGAGAAGACAGAACTTGCAGAGAAGAGAATAGCCGCAGTTAAGAGTGCGCTGGAAGCAGCGGGCTTTAAGGCAGGAGCAGAGAATATAGAGAAGAGGCTTAAGGATTTCGTGGAGCATTGGGTGCCTGACATGCGCGGCAAAACAGGTTACGTCCTCGCAAAGTATCAGGGCATTCCAGTTCTGATGCCTAAAGTTGCTTTCGAGGTAGCACAGAAAGGTAAGGAGAAGGATAAGTGGTCAATAGCAGTCGAAGGAACAACGAGAGACGCAGTTATTCAGCAAATGATTGAGAAAGGCATGTATACGGAGCTTCGTCAAGTGCTTGCGCCCGAAGAGTTGAGAACGTGGTTGCCTCCAGAGGAGGTTGCTATCTTGATGTAGAGGTGATGTAAAATGCCAGTAGTCGGGCTCATGGGAGGCTTTTTTGAAAGTCTCGGATGGTCAGGTATAGCGAGCATGGTCGTTGGAGGAATAGTCTGGGTCTTCCTCCACGGCTACATTTCAGGAGTTATAGCAAACAAGATTAAATCAGGTGAGACTCCGACGGAAGAAGAATACATGCAAGCGGAACTTTACACGACTTCAGGACTTATAATTCCACCTCTGGTCTTCGGAATTCTCCGAACAACAAAATTCACCTACGAGAGCGATGTCTTAGACTTCTTCGGCAACTTCATGGGCGGAGCGTTCTTCTACGAAGTTCTCAATCTCATAGAAATGGTTGGAGCAGTGTTAGGTTTCTGGACAGCAGCCTGAGGTGATAGGAATGCACATTAGGCAGTCAATCAGAGCAATACGGATAAGGAAGCAGAGGGAGAGGGTGAAGGTGAGAAGGGAGACAGAAGCACCTAAGCCTTCTCCCTCTCCCAAAGTAGAGGAAATCAAGCCAGAGGACTTAGTGTTCTCAGAGACGGAAATTTAAATTTTTTCAGAGGTGATAATCTGAAATGGCAATTGAAAAGCTCGATAATTGGGAATTAGTGATAAAAGGTTCAGAGCTCGAAGACGGTAAGTTTAGACTTGAAGACTGGCAGAAATCCTGCGCACTCGTCAGAGAAATCGGAACAGACAGTCCTACAACAGTCGTCTTCGGCGTCAAAGACCAGGAATACATAAGAATTGACAACCTTATCGCTCCTTATTATCATACGGAATACAATAGAAACAAGATGCGCTTCTCTTTGCTAGAAAATGGTCGCTGGATAAACACAGGCTTCGAACTTCCAATTCCTCTGCAGACTTACCTAGAAATCAGAGGCTTAGAAGAAGACAAGCGAATTTACCTCAGAGGCACACTCTACAGAAACATCCTAGAAGGCAGTCATCCAATAAACCTCTACTTAATCGCACTGAAAGGCAAGCTCGCCTACGAGAGAGTAGTTCCGATTTATCATAGGAACATAGAGGTAACAGAGTTCAAGCCAAACATTAACTACGTGCTTAGAACAGAAGACGTTGTCTCACCGAAGTTTGAAGAATGGAACGTGAATGACCCGAAGGCAACAATAGTTCCAACAACAGAAACAACCTACATACTCAACGAGCCTATAGAAGTTCTCTGGAACCATCCAGAAATCTCAGAGAAGGATGTAGAATTCAGAGTTTTCTGGGACCAGACAGATTTGAAAGTAATGCCTAGACTAGACCACATGATACTTCCGCCTTCAGATGGTCGCACCAAATACATAGAGGAAGAGGTGCTTATCAAGACAACTAACTTCGTCAAGACATCGTTAGATGCAGATGTTGATGCAGGTTCCGCAGTGGGCGTAGTGGTTTCAGGAGACGCCAGAGACATCTACTCAGTCGGAACAGAAGTAATGATAGCAGATGACAACAACGCAGAGATAGCGAAAGTTGTCAATATAGACTACAATTCGGGAACAGACAAAACAACAATAACCTTAGACGTGCTCAAGAACTCATATAAAACAGCAGACCACGCAGCAATTTATACAGCAGCATACGCCTTGAGAGAGCAGCCAATTGCACCAGTTGACGTCATAGCACCAGGTAACGACACTGTCTTGGTCTCTATTGCAACAGGACAAGTCTTCGTTAAAACAGGTCACGACACAGACAAATACACGTTTGAATACTACGCATCAAGGCGCTACGGAGGAGCAACGACCTTCTCCCTAAGAGTCCTACCAGAGAGATACCGCAGAGTTGAATATCCGCACAAATTAGCATTCATTTTCGTCAATAAGTCAGGCGTAACACCAACACAGACAGGCAAATTTACACTATACACGAAGGCAATCTACCTAGCTAGAATGCCTCCAGAGACTCGCCAGGCATACATAAACGCAAAGGCATCGGCAGAGAAGTGGTTGTAAATTTTTTATTTTTTCTTTTTATTAGAAATGAGGCTGGGAACGCTTCGTTACATATTAATCAGGACATACGACGAAATCGAACCTTCAGGAGACAAGCCAACCACCGAGTCAGCGTTGGACGGCGACAAATACGCCTACGCAATAGACGGCATGATAATTCACGCAGACGAAATAACAAACAAGCACTTACTAATCATAGACCTCTCGCTCCTAAACAAATCAGGCGAAGTAACATTACTAAAAGGCTTTCCCTACTCACTCAGAGGCACACGCTACAACGACAAATACATACCGACGAAGAAGGACACAGACTACCCGATTCTAGACAAAAACGCTCAGTTATCAGTTAAACTAGTGAATACAGACTCGACATACTCGGTTAAAAAAGTAGCATACGCAGTATTAGGCTATCCTATCATTTCGCCATGATTGTAGAAGTAGAGCTAGCTATCGTAATCGTATTGCTCATAATAGTGGTGATATTCCTGTATTACAACTATGTTGAGCTCTCAACTACTCAGCACTGAAGTAACGAAATCGGAAACGACTATCAGAGATATTTTACTAGACATCAGAGATTATCTGTTCAACATACTAAGCATATTACAATCAGAAGGCATATCACTAGGAGGCGTAGAACCTACAGACTTCGTCTACGAGCGCGTTGCATCAACTATGGACAACCCAGTTCCAGCGCATGCGAAGAAATACAAATTACTAGACTGGAAACAACCACAGAGTAGAAACAGAACCTTCCTCCTCTGCGCATTAGGAACAGACCAACACGACAACAGTTTCTACTACTTTCACATAGACGGCAGATACATGGAAACGATAAGCGGACCAGCAGCAATAGGCAGTATTATGCAACCTTTCAAATTTCCGCAACCAATAAAAGTTCGTAAATCAATAGAACTCTACATAGACAACAATAACGACGTGCCTTATCCGAATCCAGGAGAGAAGCCGTCAGACATAGTTCCTTATGAAGTAGTAATAATAGGAGTTTGGAAATGAAAGAGGAAAAACTCAAAATAACGGGTATATGCACGATTATAATAAGAGACAAAGACAAGAGAGTTATTTCGATTGAAAGAAAGAAGAATGTGATAACAAACGCAGGAAAAGCATACGTAGCGAAACTAATAGGAGGCATAGTAACCGCTCCTTTCTCTTACATACAAATAGGAACAGGAACAACAACTCCTTCACCTTCAGACACAGCATTAGAATCTTTCTACGCAGAAAAACAAGCAACGGCTATGTTTATCGAACCTTCTTCAGTATTATTCTCAGCGATGTTTGAATTTACAGAATCTGCAAATATCACAGAATCAGGAGTATTCTCAGGTCCAGGCGCAACTTCACCAGTTATGTTATGCAGAGAAGTTTTCGGAGCTAAAAGCGTATCGGCAGGACAATATTTAGAGGTGAGTTGGAAGGTAACTATAACATGACAGAAGAAAGCTTAAATTTGGATGTAAAACTAGAAATAAGAGTCTACGACAAAGACGGAAATCTAATATACACGAACGAAGATGATACTAATCCTAGAAGGAAGTCTAGGGTGCAACAGAAATTGTAAATACTGCTACCAAAAAATCCTTCACGGCGGAGGCACATTTAACTACGACAAAGAAGCAATAGCAAAAACAGTCAGATTCCTATACAGAGAATACAAAGACGACATAGTCTTACACGGCGGCGAGCCTCTCCTCTTACCTCTACAAGACATAGAATACTTCCTGAAACTTTCATACGAACTAAGCGGAAAATCAGCAATCTGCACAAACGGCTTACTAATAGATGAAGCGAAAATAAAACTATTCAAAAAATACAAAACATCAGTAGCAATCTCAATAGACGGCTTTCATCCTCAAAATATACTAAGATGCACTAAACAAGAAACACAAAAAACTTTAGAAAACATCTCAATCCTCGCAGACGAAGGTATAGACCTATGCTTGATGATAGTAGCGCATAAACTAAATTACAACTACATTTTAGACTTCATCACAAAAATGTCAAAAATAGTGCAAGTCTTCAAAGTAAATCACGAACATCTAACGTCTTACGCTATAAGTCCTCCGACTCTAGCTCTTCTATGGAAGAAATTAGCTAAGTTACAGTTCATTCCATCTGGCATGGTCGTAGACCCAATCTACTCTTTCTTAAGCACGTTGAGAGGCGACGGCTCAGAATGTTTCAACAGTCTATGCGACCCATTCTGCACAGAGAGAGCAAAAAGAATACTCCCAGACGGCAGAGTAGCAAACTGCTCAGTCCTACCAATCCAAACATTATACACTTTCAAACCTTCCTACAAAAGATACTACATTCTAGAAAAGCGAGACTGTAAAGGCTGCAAGTTCTGGAACTTCTGCTACGGCGGCTGTGCAGCATATTTCTACCACAAAGACAAATACTGCTACGCCTTCTACAAGATATACGAATACCTAACAGACCTCTTAAACATAAAAGCAGAATTTAAGGAGGTGTTTTCTCATGAAAATAACATACGAGATATCTCTCCTGAATTCGTCTAGAAGAGTAGTAGAGGAGAGGAAGGGAAAAGCGAAATCTTTGTTAGAGAATTACTATTTAGCCTTTTATAGATGCTTATCGGAAAGTAGCGTAAGCTTGACAGATACGAGCGGAGCAAGCTTCACACCTCCTCTCACATATTATAAATGTTTCAGTGGGGATTTCGTGCGGAAATTCGGCGAGCTCAAAGCTCCAGAAGGAGATTCTAACTACGGCATACTCATAGGAACTTCCGACGTATCTCCGTCGCCAAGCGACGCAGACTTGTATCAGAAATTCTCCTGTCATCCTCTATCTACGATTGTTTCGGATGTTTATCTAGAAGGAAGCAATCCTGCCTTCCACGTGATAAGAGAATTCGAGAACGACGTCGAAGAGGTAGCAATAAAAGAATTCGGTTTAGTCGCTAAGATAATTAAAGACGTGAGTGCAGGCGATTACAGATATGTTTTGCTCCTTCGCGATGTCGTAACTCCTATCGCTTTTCCTTTGGATTATTCTTTGCGCGTTAAAATAAAGTTCTCGTTCTAGAAATGTTGCTCAAGAACTATTATTTGGTTTTAGGAGCTTGGCTCCAATTCTTAAAAAGAACAGTGAAGGCTACCGACGGCAGCGAGAAAACTATAAAAATCGGAGTAGACGAATGGTGCGACGGCGGTTGTAGGAACTACAACGCAAGAATACTAGTGAATTCACCAGAGGGCAACACATCTTACGGCATAGTAGTCGGAACTTCCGATATGCCAGTGTCTCCAGACGACTGCGCTATTAACGTCATACCGCACGGAACTTCCTCAGGGCAACTATACTATCATCCGACAGAAGTGAAAGAGGTCGTAGTAAGCGATAACATTATAGAGCAAGAGATAACAAGGAGCATCTCAAACGAAACCGATTCAGACATAGAAGTAAAAGAATTCGGACTAATACTCAAGGCTCCAGGAGCCTATGTTCTCATAGCGAGAGAAGTATCGTCGGTAACAGTTCCCGCTCACGGCGTTTTAGAGGTAACTTTCAAATTTAGAACGATAGTATGACTACATATACATACGACCAGCAGCCTAGTTCGCAGCTCGAGAGCAAGGAGATAGTAGAACCTACGCTATCATACGACCAGCAACCTGCTCTAGAGTCTGAGACTAAAGAGATAACGGAAGCCACATTACCATACGACCAGCAACCTTCTTCAGAATTCGATAGAAAGAAAATAGTAAGATTCTCCGTAGAATATAATCAGCGTCCATCTTCATCACAAGAAACGATAACTTCCGTGCACGTAGAAGAATCTCTAGCTTTACAATCAGTCGCAACACCTTTGTCATACACTTACGGAGAGCTTTCAATACAAGACAAGGTTTCGCTAGTAAAATACTCAGTTGCTCCAGTATTAATGATAATACGCTTATACGACGCACCTAGGTCAGGAATAAGTGTGAAGAAACCGATATCAGGAGCAGTAATTCGCTACTCAGGAGGAGAATTCTATACCGACGAGAACGGTGTAGCAGAATTATATGTCATACCAGGAGAAATCATCCAAATAGAGAAACTAGGATACAAAACGATAACAATAGAGACAGTAAAAGGAGAAAAAGTAGTTTATATGCACCCGTCATTTACATACACGCGCTAAAATGAAGAAAATATCAGTAAGAAGGAAAACAGCAGGTTATATAGAAGAAATAGAAGTAGAAACTTCGAGAAGAATAATTCTATCAGACGGCTCAAAAGAAGTAATTATAGAAGCAGAGGAACCAGACGAAGAACTTAATTCAATCGTAGAAGAATTCGAATCATTAGAGCACTCAATAGAAGCAAAGAAGAAGCCGCTGCTGCAGAGAATAAGAGAAGTCTTACCTTTACCAGGGAGGAAATAGAAATGAACAAAGGTTCTTCTGTAGCATCGGCAGTATCTATAAACACATTAGAAGTAGTTTGGTTGCTCAGAGAGAGCAGACAATACATTTACGACGAGAAATCAAATGATTGGATACCACTGCCAGCAGAACCAGGCATAACAACAAAAGCAAAAGACTTCGACAACGACGTTGTAGAATTGAGCTCAACTCCGAAACCATTAGGACAAGGCGAAGTCGTCGCAGTCCTAATAAAAGCCGACTCGAATAACTCACAAGACGCCTATATAGGAAAACAAGACAAAGCATCACCAAACAAAGGCTTTCCACTGCTTCCAGGTGAAACAGTAATGCTTAAAACAGACAACTTAAACAAGATTTACGTCTCAGGAGCGGAGGGAGATAAAATTAGATATATAGCAATAGTTGTATAGGAGGTGATGAAAGTGCTAGAAGACCTTTTCGCAAAAGGTAGAGTAGCCGTCTGGATTATTCTAATCGGAACTTTCGCTGCCTTGATAAAAGGAGCTATGCCAGTTGACCAGGCAGTCGAAATCATAAAAATAATAGGCTCCCTCTGGCTCGGAGCAGAAGCGGCATCAAGAAAAGACTAAAATGACAGAAGTTTTCGGAGCAGGAGCACCAGACATAAAGAAGATACTCTCCAAACTAGATATAACTCTCTCAGCTCTGAGAGACGCCCTAAAAGGCACAGACAACAAAGACTTCTCAACACTTGAAAGCGACATAGAAGACATAAGAAACGCCTTAGCTTCAGTAGGAGCAGACAAACTCCAAACTAAACCAGACAACCCTCCTAACTTAGACGTCGCCTTATCAACAAGAGCTACCGAATCAACCTTATCATCAATCAAATCCCAAACAGACAAACTAACCTTCTCAGAAGACAAACTCAAAATCTCCCAAGAAGACGACATCCTTCAAAGAAAAGACAGAGTTACAAGCTCAAACGAATTCATCCCCTCAGGCATGGAATTCGCATTCAACAACTACACAGTTTCGTCAGGAACAGAAACTCGCCTAGACGGCAAACTCATCCTAAAATCATTAACAGTAGAAGGTAGAATTATAGTTAACGGCTCTATAGAATTTGATTAGGTGATAGAAATGGCTATACTAATAGAAGGTAACAAAATCATGTTAAAATTCATAGCATCCGCATCAATAACAAAAGGTCAAGTCGTCTATATCAGTGGAAACAACCAAGTCGCACCAGCAACAGACGCAGAAGCAGCAAAATGCATAGGCGTAGCAGATAACGACGCAGCCTCGGGAGAAGAAGTTAATGTTGTAATCTACGGAAAAGCAACAGTAACAGCAGACGGAGCAATCAACCCAGGCGACAGAGTCAGAGCAGCATCAACAGCAGGAAGAGTCGTAGCAGAAAACTCATTTCCATCTCACAAACACGTTTCTTTCAAAAACTCAGGAACAGACGCATCTCCAACAACTAGCGCAACTCAGAAAGTCGTAGGCGGAGATGATGCAGAAGCATCAAACGTTTATGTAACAGTCGAATCAGGCGCAGCATCCGAAAACATCAACTCATCAGAAGTTTCCGCAGGCGAACACGGTCGCATCATCGGCATAGCACTATCCTCAGCCTCAGCAGCAGGCGAGTCTTTAACAATACTAGTTTGCAAGTTGTAGCGATTTCTAGAGAAGACCGAAATGGTCAAGTTAGAAATTAAATCTGTCATAAGCGAAGGCTTAGAAGATAAAACAAAGTGGGTTTTAGACTGTGCATACTGTTCGGCATGCGACGAATGCGACGCAATAACTTCAGCAGAATGCAATCAGCACATCTACTTATGTGTTAGAATAAAGAACATTACTGATTCGCAAGCAAACGTATCTTGCTATTATAGATTATATAAAGACGGCAAAGACTATTATAAAAGCGAAATAAAAACAAAGAAAATAGCAGCAGGAAGCACAAAGCAATTCTTCAGCCATGGCATTCATTTACTAGGCGACTTATGTGCAGACTGGAAAGCGCTAGTAGTAGCGTCAATAGTATCTTGCGAAGAAACGTGCGAAACAACATGTCAAACAACATGCGAAGCAACTTGTCAAACAACTTGTGAAGAGACTTGTCAATCGACTTGCGAAGTATCTTGTCAAACAACGTGTGAGAAAACATGTCAAACGACCTGTGAGGGAGTTTGCCAAACGACTTGCCAGACAACCTGTCAATCAGCTTGTGAGAGAGCATGCCAAACAGCATGTGAAGGAACATGTCAAACAACCTGTGAGACAACTTGCGAGAGAACCTGTCAAACAGCATGTGAAGTATCCTCTCAGCTCTGCCAAACCTCGTGCGAAGAATTCTGCCAGCTCTTAGAAGAAATGAAATGTCCGATAATGGTGGTTTCCTACGGAACACCTTTAGTAGATTCTTTAGAACCACTAAGAAGAATCAGAAGAATACTTCCTTCGCTAATAGTGAGAATATACTATTCAGACTTGCACCTGAAGATAGCGAGAAAACTACGCCGATTTCTATATCTTCCCCTACTAATATTAACGAAGCTCATAAACTATATTTCAAAGCAACACTGAGAATAAACAACGAATGCAACTTCAACTGCCTCTACTGCTACGACAGAAACAAAGAAAGAAAAGGAGATATGTCATCAAAAATGGCACAAGACATCATAGCCTTCGCAAAACAAAATCATCTAGTTTTAGAAATCCCACAAACAGAACCAACAATCTCTTCTCAACTGACAAAATTTATCGAATCAGGTTTAGTAACAGGAATAACGACAAACGGCTATAATCTTCCTTTGCGTTTACTAAAACTCCTAAAGCAACACAATATTCACTTACTAATAAGCTATGACGGTATCTGGCAAGACAAATACAGACTAAGAGGAAATCACCCAACTTCCTCAGTCGTCGAAAAGAACATATTAGCAGTAAAAGGCTTAGGCATTCCGTTCAACATAGCTTGCGTAGTCCCAGGCGACGAAGTTCATCGCTTATACGAAAACTACTTATACCTCTCTCAAATAACGCAAGCAATCTCATTCAACTTTGACTGGACATCCGAATACGCAATAAAAGACAAGCACCTAAAAACCCTAAAAGAGCAATCAAGAAAAATCCTAAAAACAGCGAAAATTCTACCTTTCCCATACAACAAAATCTACAACTTACTAGAATCGAACAGAAAAATAAGAGGCATGTGTGGAGCAGGCAACTCAGTCTGTATAGACTACGACGGCACAATCTATCCGTGCTATCACTGCTTATCGTGGAAGCGAATGAAGTTCAACTACGGAACAATCTACAACATAAAGCCAAAGCACTTACCGAAACCAAGATATCCTATGGAAAAATGCAAGAAATGCAAATCAGCGCTATGCGGCTTATGCTACACCTCAAACTTCGAGACAACAGGCAATCCATACAGACCTCCAGAAATCCACTGCAAACTCTTCGTAGCCCTAACTGAGGTGATAAAAGAATGCTTCAATCTCTCCTGATTTCTATCTCAGGCTTCGTAATAGGCTCTTTAATCTTAACAGCAATAGGCTTCATCCTAGCAAAAATCTTCACAAAATCTTTCATTCATTCTCTAATAAGCGAAGAAACCAAACAGAGACTAGCTAACTGGCTACAAGAAGTCTTCAAAAACGGAATAAACGAAGCACTACAAGACGAAGAAATCAAGAAAATAGTAAAAGAAATCCTAGAAGAAATAAACAAGAGGCTGAAATAAAATGCCACCAAGTCCGATTTTTTATAACGAAAATCTAGCACACATCCTAGTGAACGGAAAAGATAAATACTACTTAGACTCGCCAGAAGTAACTCTAAAACCGAGTGATATAATAGAACTTTTAGGTGTTTTTGCCTATAACGCAGGCGACTACGGAAAAATAGGAATGGGGATATACGTTTACGACAAAGACTCACAAGAAATTCGCTGTATAGCATGGGGCGAAGGATACTACGACAACGGAGACTTCATACTTATGGACATATACGATAGAACAAAATGGAAAGCAGCAGAATTTTGCTTCTTCGAGAAAAGCATAGAAATAAGAGTAGTTTCCTGGTATTGGGACGACGAGAAATCAAAGTGGGTAGAAAACGATTGGTTAATCTACGCTCACGACTCGCAAATAGAATACGGCTTCAAAGTAAAAGTAGAAAGAAAATGTTGCGACTGGCTCTGTCTCTCAAGAGCAAAAGTATTTAAAGTAAAAGTAGTAGATAGCAATAACAATCCGATACAAGGCGCAACAGTAGAAATCTGCTTTGACTGCGCAGGAAACTGTCAAACAAGCTCGCCAGGTTACGAATCCTTCACAACAGACGAAAACGGCGAAGTCTGGATAGAAAAATGCGGACCAGGCATATTTGACCCTTCTTGCTTAACAATCAAAGCATCAAAATCAGGTTATAAAGAAGCAGTAACCTGGATAGAATACTCAAGTATATCAGACTGTGATACCTTCACGCTAACTTTAGAGAAACCAACGCTAGTAGATATAACAATAACAGTGTTGAACTCAGAAACAAATCAAGCAGTAGAAGACGCAAAAGTAGAACTCCACGAAGGCTGGACACCATACGAGCTAATAGACACTAAATACACAGACAGTTACGGAGAAGTTGAATTTAAAGACCTAGACGCATCTAAATACTACCGTGTATATATAACAAAAGACTGCTACAAATTCTTCGACTCAGGAAACTTCCTTCCGCAAGACAAAACATTCAAAATAACTCCGTATAAATTCTGTTTCAGAGTAAAAGTCATAGACCAGTGGGGCTACCCACTTGAAGGCGCAACAGTAGAAATTTACGACGACAAAGAAAACTTCATAGCATCGGATACAACAGACTCGAACGGATTAACAGACCTCTTCCTAACAGACAAAGACCCGATAATCCTAAAGATAACGAAATCAGGCTACACAGAACACAAAGGAACAATTTATTCATCGTCGCTAGGCTTAGGAGACACTCTATCAGCGACACTATACAAAGAAGGCAAGGGAGACATAGAAGTAACGGTAGAAGACGTAGGAGGCAATCCAATCAAAGCATTCGACGTCTACTATAAAGAAAAAACATCAGACGCGTGGAGACACGGCTGCTCAGTATTTGACGGCGAAACAAACAAATGCACAATTAAAGACGTTCCATACGGAACTTACGACATCAAAGCAAGCAACCCAGACTACGGAGACGCAACAGCAAACATAACTCACTACTCATCAAAAACAACAGTAACAATAACACTAGGCGCTCCAACAGGCAAATGCAGCGTAAAATTCCGAGTCTATAGTAGAGAAGGCGGAGCACTAGTCTATACACTTACACCTTTAGAAAACGTCTCAGTAACTCTAACCTGCGAAGAAATTAACTACAACAAAACAATCAAAACAAACAAAGACGGCGAAGCAGACTTCGGCGAGATAGACCTACAAAACACAAAAAGAACCTTCCATTACAGAATTTACTACAACGAATACTGGCAAACCTTCGAAGCAGATAGAACCTTCACGCAAGGTTATAGCTACGACATAGAGATACACATGGAGAGATGCTCAGAACTAATACCAGGTTGGCAAAGAATGATAATGTCATGGTTAGGTATAGACACAGAAAACTTAACCTGTGCAGAAGCAGAAGCGCTAGGACAGCAATTCAACACATACTTCTTGATAGCAGCAGCAATATTTGTATTCTTGCTCCTCCTATCTCTCTTAGATTAGGAGGTGATGAAAAATGACAAATGGACAGCAAGAAGAAGAGAAAAGCATTATAGACATTATAATAGACGGAATAGCCTCTTTCTACCAAATGCTAGGAGTATCGGAAGAAGACGCAAAAACCTATGCAGCGTGGACATTCTGGGGCATTATAGCAGTCATAGTCCTTATAGTAGCGCTGAAACTCTATAAATTTATAAGAGGTTACTAAGGAGGTGATGACCATGCTTTGGGAAGAGCTCTCAAGTAGATACAACACAGCATTTGAAAAGGCAGAAGCCTTGCGAAAAGAAATAGCAGCTCTAAGAGCAAAGCAAATTCTAGCATCGCCAGAAGAGAGAAAGGAGATAGAAGACGAAATAAGAGCAAAGCGAGCAGAGCTGAAAAACGCAATCTCGCAGCTCTACAACGTTAGAAAAGCCTTTAACGAGATGTTCAAAGCAGAAATGACAGAGATTCTATGACGGCAGAACTAAATCAAAAAGAGCTAGTAATAGCAGCACTGACAGCAGCAATAATTACCTTTTTCACAACAATACTTGCGAGACTGCTCTCAAAAATGATAGAAGAAACGGTAGAATAAAAATGGCAGCTAGAATAACAGAAGAATACTTAAGAGAAACCTTATTATACGCATTTTTCTGGTCAATTATAGTATTTCTAGTAACAATCATAACAAAAGAATTAACAGCAGCTCTCTCAGCAGTAATAGTAGCAGGTGCTCAAAAATGAGATGGGAATACTATAAAAACAAATACGAGCAATCAATTCAAACTCTAAACTCAGCGAAAGACAGGTTAAAAACAATAACGCCAGAAATTCACTTTCTAAGAGATATTATTAATCGCCTTAGGAGAAGAGTAGCAACGCTAAGACGCCAACTCTCTATGGCAACAACTCCGCAAGGAGTAGCAGAAGCTAAATCAAAAATCGAAGAAGCCGAATCAGAATTAAGAGAAAAAGAACACCAACTAAACGAGCTCTTATCAGAAGAAAAAGAACTAAAAGAAATAATCAACTCAGAAACAGCAAAACTAAACCGCCTCCTAAAAGAATTTATCTTAGAATACAGGAGGTCGTTGTAAAATGCAAGAAATAATATTAGGCGTCATGTTTACTCAACTCTGCTACATAATCTACAAAGTAGCAACGCTAGAATCACAAATCAAACAAATGTCTAATCACACAAGCACCCTAGCAGAAAAAATAAAAGAACTCGAGGAGAAATGCAAGAAATAACAACAGCATTATACCATATCTACTACGCAAGAAAAGCACTAGTGAGAGCACTCCACTTTTGTGGAGACGAGAGAATCAAAACAATCCTAGACGAGGTAAGAGAACTACACCAGGAGGCGTTAGAGGCATGGTTAGAAAGGAAGAGGAAAAGGAAATAGCCTGCCTAGTAGCCCTAACAGACGCAGAATTCCGACTAGCATACGCAACAAGACATCTACCACCTCACTTATCAGAAAGAGCAAAAATAATAATCAAGAAAATCAAAAACCTAAAAGAATCAATACTATGATTACGCTAGTAGCAATACCTATTTCTTTCATTTTATTAACCTATGCAGCAAAGCACAGAATGGAACTTCCCGTAAAAACAAAAAACTACCCAGACGTCGACTTATCAGAAGTAAAAGTGAGCATCCAGCTCTGCACATACAACGAAGAAGACTTCGTTCTCCAAACAATCTACAGCATCTTAGACCAACCCCTCTTCAACGAATACAGAAAAAACATAGAATTCGTCCTAATAGACAGTTACAGCACAGACAACACAGTAGAACTAGCAAGACCTTATGTAGATAAAATAATCTACGCACCAAGAGGCATCTTCACCTCCAGAAACTTAGGAGCAAAACAAACAGACGCAGACATAATAGTAGGCATAGACGCAGCAGAAATCTACCCAGAAGGCTGGCTAAACTTACTATTACGACACTTCTCAGACCCTAATGTAGTAGCAGTAACAGGAGCAAAAATCTCAGCTCACATAAACATAATCCATTTAATAGGCAACATCTGGTTCTCAGACATCCTAACAAATCATATATGGGGCGACAACTACGCCGTAAGAAGAAACATCTTCCTCCTATCAGGAGGCTGGCGAGAAGACATAAACCAATTTAGTTTCAAAGAAACCTTCAAAGAAGAATACGACTTCTTTAACCGCCTAAAACAATACGGCAAAGTAGTAAAAGACCTAGAAGCAGTAGCATACGACATAAGAACTCGCTTCGCCTGCACATTCAACCCAGAAGAATTAAAAGTTTATTGCGAACAAATAAGAAGAGGTGAGCGCTTCTAATGCCTCGTAGAGCACCCAAAATAATAATTAGCCCGGTAAGTTTAATAGAAACAACGCCTAGAGAACTCACTTACGGTTTAATAATAGCGTTACGAAATCTCGCCGAATGCAAGAAACAAATGGCTTACGACCAATACAGAAAAACCTTATTAGAACTATCATTATCTCTCTTACCTTACCCGATAGTAGCAGCTATGGATGAAAAACTAGGAGTCTCGCTAGCATGGCAAATAGAGCTATTTCCCGAAGCGGAAAACATTTTAGAATCGCAAGCCAAATTAGCAAGAAAACTTCAAGAATTAACGCCTTCGGATTTTCAAGAATTAGTAAATAAAACAGCAGAGTTCCTAAATGTAGAAGCACCAAACATAGAAGAACCAATTGAATTATTCTTAAGAGGAGAAATAGACTCAACAAGTTTATTGCGCCGATTAAATGCACGCCTCAGAAGACTTTGGTATAGAACACGTAGGTGGTGGTAGCATGAGGGAAATAGAAGAAATACTAGAACCTCTAGAACCAGCCAAAACGAAAACAAAAGACTGCGAAATCTACCTCTTCTTCCAAAACAGCAACATAGCATCAATAACAATCTGCAAAGAGAAATACCTCTACGGAGAAATCTTCGGTAACAAATCAATCATGAGAGCCCTAACAAACCTAGGCATGACAATTCTCTGGCGAAAACCAAACTACTACGCATTTGAAAAAGCCTACGAAAGCAAGCAAGACCTAATAAAAGACCTAGAAACCCTAGTTCAACTATACAAGAAATGACAGCGAGAATAATTTTCATACCAGAAATAAGAGCGCCGAGAGCGGCATTTCGAGTATTGTTTCATGTAGTAAGAAAGGCAGTTTACGACATTTCTATAATAAAGAAGAGAAACGCATACGACGCATACGCTAAATATATCATACGCTTTTCAGAAATAATGCCTTATCCGATGGTTCGCAATTTAGATGAAAAGCTAGGAATTTCGTTAGCCTGGAAAAGCGAGATAGAACCTTCTATAAAAACAAAATTGCTTTTAATTAGAAAGCTTCGAGAATTAACACCATCAGACATTCAATCAATTATAAACGAATACTCAGCGTTTTTCAACATACCTGGACCGACGGTAGAAGACGTTATCGCCTCATATTTAAAAGGAGAACTAACAGAAGAAGAATTTTTTGATGTTCTAACAGAGCGTTTTACATATCCTATTCCTCCGAGATGAGAGTAGTAATTGTCCCTTCTTTCAAGAAACCAGAAATAACAAAGAAACTACTAGACGAACTACTACGCGACATCACTTACCTTGCTATGGCAATCAAAACAAAATCTTCAGTCCTATACTCAGACGTTTTAAGAGAATTATCAGAAATCCTCCCCTATCCTCTAGTTCGCAAGCTAGACGAAAAACTACCGATTACTCTATGCTGGCAAGACGTATATTATCCATCTACGGAAACAAAAGAACTCCTCTTCAAAAAACTATTAGAAACAACAGTATCAGACCTACAATACATCGTAGACGAATTCTCAAAATTTTTCAAAATAAAACTACCGAATATAGAGCATCCAATTAATCTCTACTTAGAAGGAAAAATAACAGAACCAACAATACTCTTAAACAGACTAAGAGAGCTCTGCCGCACATAGAAATGATAAAAGAAATCGAGCTCTCGGAAACGATAATAAGAGAACTCCTAGAAGACCTAAAATACAAAAAACCAATAGACGACAGAATCTTATTCGCAAAAGAAATACCAGAACACCTAATCAAGGAATACCTAGAAGACGCAGACATTTTAGACAAATTACTCCTTAAAACAATCCAAAGAGAAAGAGAACTCCTAAGAAAAGGCAAAATAAAAGGCGAACTACTTTTCGCACACAACACCCTACTCTCAAGAGCAAGAACAAGCTCACCAGCCTACCTAATAATAGACGCCCTCTACGAAAACAAACCAGAAAGAGAAATCATGAGATTATTAAAACTACACGAACAATACAAAAATCTAGAAGCACCAGCACCAACTACAGACCAGATAGACTACTGTATATCTCTCTACAGATACACTTCACCAGAAACGAAAGAAGAACTAGAATTTTTCACAAAAGGCATGATAAAATCTCTAAGACCATACCACTTCCTAATAAGAGAATACCCAAACATGTTTATATCATACTTAGCACAATCCTCCATAATAACAAAATTCTTCATAGTCAGACAATCACTAGCGTGGCTGAACACAATACCGACTACGCAAGACATACTACCTAGAAAACTAACCTGCTTCGCAAAACCGATAAATATAGGCTACTTAAAAGCAATAGCAATAAGCGTCATACAAGAAATAAACAACAAAGAAAAAGAATTATCACCTCCCTTCATAACACTCCTGCTCTTCTTAAGAGACATAGCAGGACTGATATGGCTACAAGACGAAGCACTAGAGTTTCACAAAACATGCTACGAAGACATAAAAGCCCTCAAAGACCAAATCAGAAAAATACCACACAGCGCCTGCGACGCATTAGAAAACATAAAACTTTTTGAGAACCTACCAAAATACATAAAAGGCGAACTACCAATACCGAAGCCGCGCAAACCAGAACTACACTATCAACCAGTTCCTCACGTAGTCAACTCATTCAAACTCCTCGAATACGCAGACAGAACCTGCACATTCTTCTACTGCCTCTACTACCTCTCAGAAATAGCAAACATCAAGCAATTCAAACGCTTATACGAAAACTTCAAAACAGCATTATTGCATTCATTTATCTACTACAACATTTACGCAACAGGAAGAGAAATTCGCCACTTACCAGACTTTGCAGATTACGACCCAACAGAAATAACACCCCGTAAATTACAAGAACTCAAAACTAAGGCAGAAAACGACGCTCACATGTTCTACACAGTAAGCATACCATACCTCTCTTCAGTAATACACTTTGCAGAGGAAATAAACAGAGCAGACATTATACCAGAACCAGAAAAATACTGCGCATACTTACAAGGCACAGTCCAAGCCTTCACAAAACCTTTATACTTCTCCGAATCCTGCTCAATAATCTTCCGAGCCTTCAATTGGCGTCATGCCTACGGCGGAAGACCCTGGGCAAGAATAGCAGAAACTCTCCAACTATACTTAACAGACAGAATAACAGCACTGACCTTCATAGACGCAAACTGGTATTTAGAACACAACACAGGCATCTGGTTAAACAAAGTCTCAAGAAGATACCCAGTAGAACACCTAAGAAGAGCACTAGACCTCAAAAGAAAAGGCGACTACGAAGAACTTTTAACCTACTTACCATACGTCAGCGCAAAATACGCAGACGTAATCTACTCCTACCTAGAAAAATACAACATAAAAGTTCCAAAAATAAAACCAGCAACCTACGAATTAGAAAGAGAAAGAGAAGTAAGACGCCTATTAGAAAGGAGGTGATTTCATGCTAATAATAACGAAAGACCCAGACATCCTAATAGAAACAAAAGAAGAAAAAGACAAAATCCTCCTAATCACAAGAGGCTTATCTATGGAAGAAGGCAGAACCCTATCTCTCAAATACGCAAAATCAATCATAAAACTCCTAAAGAAATGACAATAGAAGAAACAATCAAATCTCTCTCGCAAACCTACAACATAAAAACAGAGAAAGACGAAACATTACATTCTCCCTTAGCCTACCTCTTCACAGAAGACACTATACTCTACAACCCCGCCTTAATAAACAGATGCTACGAGCTATTCAGCAAATTCGTTCGCATCAACATAACAGACCTGATAACTCACATCTTCGGACACGAACTAGCTCACAGAAAGAAATACAAAACCTACGGAATAGAACGAGCAAAAGTAATAGAAGACGTCCTAATGTTCTTCTTCCGCGAACCAACAGTAGCAATAGACATCCTACCGCAAAACGAAAAACACTTATTCGCCACATACAGAGCAACATCAATAGCCTACATGCTCTTCGAAGAACACTACGCGGTAAAAGAAAACTCTTTATACAACCCAACTATCCACAAAGCAGAAATCGCCTACACAGTAACAATACTAAAACGCCGCTTAGACGAAGTAAGAAAACTCATGCACTCCCTAATTCTCTTCGCACCAGAAATAATAGAAGGCTACTTCATAGACCCTCTAGTATGCTTACCTCTCAAATACTTCAAGCTCTTCTACCAAGAATATCCAACAATCCGAAAAATCAAATTCTACCTAGAAAACGAAATAACAACACCAAACGACGTCTTCGACACAGACAAAATGGAAGAACTAGCAAATATCTTATTATACGAACTATGATAGAAGAACAAATAGAACAAACAATAAAATCTCTAGGGGAAAAACATAAAGTAAAAGTTAAGAGAGGTATTGAGGGAGTAGCCTACAATCCGAAAGACGATATCGTATACTACAACACCAAAGAACTACGAAGAGCATATAACTTCTTGAGGAAATTCGGCAGAATATCTCTCGAAGACTTAATATCTCATTATTTTGGACACGAATTAGGTCATAGAAACAAGCACAAAGCAGGTGTAGAAGGCTCGGAAGAAAAAGCTCGAGTTATGGAAAATTGGCTTTATGCTCCAGGAAGAATGATGTGCTTTCTAGAAGACCAAACAAAGTTTCCTCTTTATAGAGCGGCAGCAGTAGCATATTTCATCATTAATGAATTCTACGCAGAGACAAATAATCCACTTTACAAACCTGCAGTAGCAAAAGCAGAACAAATCGCAAACATTCACACAGTAAAAAAGCTTCACGAAAACATGAGACACGTTCTACATGCTTTATATCTCTTTTCGGCAGATGAGATATACGCTACCATACCAATTATATTATTTCTACCAGCATCTACCGTCAAGAGATTCTTTCCACAAGAATATCCAGTAATAGTAAAAATAAGAACATACCTGCAAGCTAACATTTCAACACCACAAGACTGCTTCAATCTAGACAAAATAGAAAAATTAGCAGAAATCATACTATACGAACTCTAGGGGGTGATAGAATGCTACCGCTAGAAAAACCAGAAATAAAATTCCCGAAAATAAACCTGAAAGAAACAATAAAAGAACTCTACGAAAAACTAAAGCAACAAAAGCAAAAAATCAAGAAATGATAATAGATTGTTCTCATCTCTCAATCTCAAGCTTCACTTACGAAGGCAAGAAATATATCCTATTTATCTTATACTCTCCAAAAGACAACATCCTAACAAGAATCGTCCTAGACACAGAACAAGCAAACAAAGTAAAACTCATCTTAAGAGACCTATTAGAAGAAGATTACTCCTACAGGTGATAATATGAACCTAGAAGAACTCTCTAAAAGATTCGAACTCACAGAACTAGACATAGAATTCAGCATGCCCTACACCAAATTCAGCAAACTAATCAAACACTCAAAACTCCCAAACGAACCAAACTGGCTCTTAGCAATCAAATACTTCATAGCAATTAAAGCGGCGGCGCTAAGGCGCTGGACAGACTTCATGGCAATCAGAGAATTCATACAAAACGCACTAGACGAAGCAGACAGATACGACACAAAACCACAAATCAAAACAGAACCAAACAAACTAGTAATAACCAACCCATCAAAGAAACTCCTACCGAAACACCTAAAAATCGGCGGCTCAGAAAAAGAATGCTGGGAAAGAGGACGCTACGGCGAAGGACTAAAAGTCGCAGCCATGCGCTTACTTCCACGCTCCCAAATCTACATCTACAGCCATGACAACGCATACCGCTTCCTAACAGACGGAAAAGACTTATACCTCCTAATCGGCACAATAGACAACATCGGCGAAAAAACAATAGTAGAAATCTACAACCCACCTCGCATAGACATCAAAGAAATGATATACTCAGAACCAACCTTCGTCGAAGCAACATATTCAGTCCCAGGATGCCAAGTCGCCAAACCCTCAAAAATCAAAAAAGAACCAGACAAACTATACGTCAGAGACATCTACGTCAACACGCTAAAAGAACTAACAGGTTTTTCCTCGTTATACAGCTACAACTTATGGTGGGTAACCCTCTCAGAAGACAGAACCCACGTAACCTCAACAGACGGACTTATAAACGCAATAGCAGAACTAATAAATCTACTAGTGCCTTCAGACAAAGAGAAACTAGCAAAAGACCTAATAGACCAAACCTCCTCAGAACAACCCTACGGCTTATCAATAAACACAGACTACTTAGAATACGTCCTTCTAGAAACAAAATCATTAACACTATTCTTCTTCAAACGAGCTATAACAAACTACCTAAAATCAAAAGGCATCCAAGCCTGGACAAACAGCAAAAAAGAACTAGAATACGCAATTCGCAACAACATTAAAGTCATCTACTCAGACAGAAAAGTAGGAGACATTCCTTCCTTAGAAGAACACCTAATCGAAAAAGAAATAGCAGAAGCGACAAAATACGAAAAAGGCATCCTATCACCACAAAAACTAAACTCTCTCCTCAAAACAAAAGAAGGAACAAAAATTCGCATGAACTATGCAACCTACCAAGCATTATGCCACATTCTATACGACACACTCAAATTCTACGACAAAGAAAGACCAGAAATCTACTACGTTACCTCAGAAGACGAAATAATAGGTATGCACAAACAAAACAAAATAATAGAAAACATAAACAACCTATCAGCCGTCGAAGAAGAAGCCCTAAGCCACTGCATCCACGAGCTAACACACCACATAACAGGCTCACCAGACGAAACAAGAAAATTTGAACACGACCTAACAAGACTCTCCGCAGAAATAATACGAAACATCTCAATATTCAGAGAAAACGGAGCACTTCTCGAAACAGCATTAGAAGGACTACTACTAACACCTCTCATAGCATACACTTTCAAAGGAGTAACACAACTTCGTGAAAGCCAATACGACGAGATGCCCAAGCCATTAGTAAGAAAAACAATAGAAGCAGCCACATTAGAAAGAGACAAAACACTAACGCCAATCTACCACATAGACGAAGAAACCAAAACCCTAACAAGAATATTCGTTCCTCCAAATAATGCTCGCAAATTCTACATCGAAGGAAACTTCCACGAAGCAATAAAAACAATATACGAAGACCCATCAGTAGTTCTTCCAAAAACAGGCAAATTCATAGTCTTCTACACACAATTCAGAGAAACCTTCCCACTCGAACCAGAAGTCAAACTCATAAAAATACCAGCAGAAGAAATCTTCAGCTAAATTATAAAGGAGGTGAGAAAATGGAAATAAGATACACCATACCAGACGAACTAATCGAGAAATACAGACAAGACAGATTCGCCAGAGCGAGAGTAATCACCGATTTCGGCAACATCGAAATAATACTCAAAGAAATCGCAAAGCTCTTACGACGCATAAACCTAAACATCGTCAAACTTATAAAAATCACAAAAAGAACAGGAAGACCACCGCCAGCTCATATAGTCTATATTCTCGCTGACTTCAAAGAAGCAATAGACAAAACAAAACAACTAAAAGACATAATCGACTTCGGCGAAAGAGAACTACCCGAACTATCGCAATATTACGAAACAAACATAAAACCCATCGTAGAAAACATACTCAAAAAACTAGACCAACTCTTCGAAACTACTCCCTCGATAAAAAACCAAGAAGATTACCTAAAATACTTAGAACACCTTGATAAAACAAAACTCGAAATCTCAAAAGAACTCTACAGGCTCAAAGCAATATTCGATTCCACATTAGAAATACTAAGACATATATAGCAAAATAAAAATGAAATTCTCTTACGCAACACACGGCATCATCTCTTCCCTATCTCTAGCCTTCGTAAGAAGAAAGAAAAAACTAGTTCCCAAACACACTATATTAGCTTTCTCCCTAGACGGCTACTACACCCTCTACCAGAAAGAACTAACACAAATAGTCCTAATCTACCCGCTAGAATACATCTTACAAATAACAAAACCAGTTTTATACTTCTACCCTTTCCACTTACGCCAATCTTTCCCTTCTTTTGACGCCTACTACGCGCAACTTTTCTGGGAAACAGAAGTTTTCACAACTCAAGAAGTCCCTCTAGAAAAAGCACAATACCAAGTCCTCTACAGAGCAAGAAAACCTCTCCCTTCGATACCAACTCTACCATACTTACCAGAAAGAACCTTACACATAGAAAACCAAGTCTCTTACTTACTAACCAGCAAAAAAGACATCTCCCTAGCCTACATAACAAACGACGAAAACCTCCTATCAATCCTAGACACCATAGAACAATACAACAAAACACTCTGCGACCTCTACAACATAGACTACGACGAATCAAAAAAGCAAGCAAAAGCCTCGCTATCACCACTACACCTAAAAACCCTCCAAAAACTAAAATGGTCTTTCCTAGACTAGAAAGTGATAACAAATGAGAAAAATAGAAGTAATTGCTTTATCTCCCGAAACTTGCGAAAGCGCAAAATTTGACATTTTAGTCGCCCTTACTGAACTCCACGACATTATAATCGAAGGCGAAATATTAAACGCTACAGAACTTCTCTCACAATTCGAAACATTATGGAGACTTCCCGAGGAAGAAATACGAAAACACTTCGACGAAAAAGAACTCGAAATCATCAACCTATACCGAAAATGGCACGAGACATTCACTCAACGAGGAGATATTCCCGAAGCACTAGAACTTCAGACAAAACTGAACGAAATGAGCGACTTCACAACTCTCGTCGAAATCATGAGAAAATCAATCAAGCTAGAACTCCCAGTAAGATGCTTAGGAGACATAAAATATGCCTTCCTCATCTCAAAAGAACTCGAAAAAATTGACAACTACCTAAGAAAACTCAAAAACAAGGAAATCAAATACGAAACCGCACGAAAAGGAATAAACAAATACTTAAAACAAATCTGCAAGAAAATAAAAGACATAACAGAAATATTATGG
>Ga0190311_1000047_pt1 | contig 41545 bp, 44 predicted proteins | sample 48700789_MG_FD_165037 | JGI IMG/M metagenome (GOLD analysis project Ga0190311, IMG submission 165037) | Hydrothermal vent sediment bacterial communities from Southern Trench, Guaymas Basin, Mexico - 4870-07-8-9_MG | ecosystem: Environmental > Aquatic > Marine > Hydrothermal vents > Sediment ...
TCGATTTTCTCCATAAAAGGTACCATTTCTAGTATATAGTGACATAAAATTTTCTCCACTTATTGCTATGTATTCTCCATTATTGCTCCAGGATAATGCATGTGTAGGCATACTATTACCTACACTCCATACAATCTCCCAGTCCTATTATATATGATCAATCCGCCAATATAATCTCCCCATACAATCCCTCTCTATGCAACAGCAAGATATTCTCCATCAGGACTCCAGCCTAAATAACCCTCGCATATTACTGGATAAGTTCATGCTAGATATAGTTGTTTATCAGAAATATCGCCTTCCATATACTCTTCTGTTACTATAGGTATTGATATGGATATGAATAGTATTGAGACAAAGAATATAGATATGGATCTATATTCTATATCTTACCAACTAATTAGATATGCATATCTTTTCAACAATATTTTTATGAGGAAACTAATAAGTGTTTCAGTTAAGAGAAGATTATATAAAAATAAATATATTATAAGACTTACGATTATTCTTCATCTAGTTTTTCAACAATCCTCTTAAGATAGGGGGCTTCTTCGCTTTCTTTTAGTGACTGCGTTATTGCTTCATAGATCTTCTCTGGATTAGGTACTGCATACAATATGTACTGGGATCTCGATCTAGGGACGTTAACTGTTCTTCCACCAGTAACAGCTGCTCCTGCTACTACTCCTTTGCTTACTCCAATTCCTGCAGATGCAGCAGCTAGATCCTCTCCCATTCCCATACTTGACTGGGATATGGGTATGATGTTTCCATAGTTAAAGATCTTTCCTAGGAAGCTTTTCTCTAATATTACGTCCGATAGCCTCGAATATACTACGTCTCTCCTATTCTTCTTGAACAAACCATTATATTCGAATATTATCCTCCTATTCGTAATAATGTATTTATGTGCACGTCTATGTATTTCTACAATGGCTAGTGCAAGTATACTTGCACCTATTATTGTTGGTAGGGCAAGCCATTGCGGGATCCCTATTATTGGGTAGACAATAGGGATCACTACTGTTAAGAGGAAGCCTATTATGAAGTAACGCCATGAAATCTTAAGTATTGAATATATTAGAGTGGGAATGAGTACTGCAATAGCCACTATGAAATATATTGTATAAGAGCCAATGTAATTTCCGATGAGAGGGATACTAGAGACCAGTGCCACTAACTTATCCATATATAGCCAGGCGATAGCAACCACAGCTATAACATATATCCATAATACCATTTGACCAAAGAAAGCCATTGGATGGGGGGATACCCGTATGAGTTCTTTCTCACTAGAACCGATTGTTTCATTACTATTCAAACAATTCAACCCCAACTATATATCTGTGAATAGCGGGTATACTTATCTTCCTTAATAAACTCTGCTCCAGTATTTATTCAGAGACACATGTAAAATATCCGTTGTAAAAACATACCATTCGTAATCCCAGTCAAGTAAAATTTATATTACAAGATATTAGCCAACCGCATACCTAGTAACTAGATCGAGTATTCTATTAACTTCTAACTTGATGTTACGGGGTATACCGGGTACATCGATACTCATAAATCCTCTAATCAGTATGGCTCTTGCTTCTTCTTCGGTAAATCCTCTGCTCATGAGATATTCTAGTTCTTTTTCAGCAATTACGCCAATAGCTGCTTCATGGCTTAGGAGTGCTCCAGGTTTTTTAGAAGTTATGACTGGTATTGATGATATCTGTGCATTTTCTGATAATAATAGGCCTAGGCACTCTATATGGCCTTTTGTATTACTTGTATATGCTTCGATAGCTGATCTAGCATATGTTTTGGACCTGCCTCTTGCTACTACTCTAGATACGATCTCTGTTGACGAATTATTCCCGAGAAGCTGTACTTTAGAACCAATATCATATATGCCATTACCAGATGCTGCTACTATATTGGCTAGATATGCTTTTCCACCTCTACTAACTCTAACCATAGGATATGTCTGTATTGAGGCAACTGGGCTATAGATAATATAATAACTAACATATTCACCTCCTTCCTCAACATTAACGGAAGTCCTAGGCCTTACATGCAATTTTTCAGACCAAGCATGTATCATGGAGAAGGTTAGTCTAGCATTTCTACCTACATAGAACTCTGATATACCAATATGTAGGCCGTCTCTTATACCATGTGGTACTGCACAACCAGTTACAAGATGGGCTTCTGCACCCTCATCAACATATACTACATTGTGTGCAAACTGTATTTTCTCATCAGATGTTATAGCTAGGCAAGTATATATTGGTATGGGGACTTTAACATTTGGAGGTACATATATGAAGTATCCTATCTCTCCTCCATAGAGATATGTAGCAGCAGTATATTTGTCTAGATCGGGTCTTATAAGATTCCATGAAAGCTTTCGGGCAAAATCGATTTCATCTAATGCTTTTCTAAGAGGAATTATTCTGACACCATACTTTCTCAAATACTCCTCCATAATCCTGTATTTAGCACTTTCATTAACTTGAATATAACTAAGCCTATTTACATTTCTAAAACCTACTCTATTAAGAGTCTCATTAAGCCTTGGATCAATGTCTAACTCATTTACTTCACCTATTTCAGGTTTATCAAGCCTGTATCTCGAAAGATCAATATCTGGGCCATAGGGTGAAGGCTTAGATAGTGCTTTTTCAATAACTTGCCTATCCATATTCATAGCTTTACCTCCTCCTAAGAACTTCTAATCCCTTACTATAACCAAACTTCATAATAATTGGAAGAACTTCATCCGGATAACCACTATAAACAATTTTTCCATGAACCATTATATGGACTCTATCGATCCTACTAAGCTTATTAGTAATTAAGCCAGTATGAGTTACGAGGATAATAGAGGAGTTTCTTGAAATTAGATAATCTATAGCATTAGCAATATTTTCTACACTCTCAATATCAACACCGCTATCAGGCTCATCAAGAAGAGCAAGCTTAGGTGATTGAAGCATTACTAGAAATAATTCTGCTCTCTTCTTTTCTCCACCGCTAAATCCTACAAATAGATCTCTATGTAATAAATTATCTACCTTAAGTATACGTGCCATCATACTATAATCACTACAACCACATCTCTTAACTATAGCCTTAGCTATTTCATTAAATTTAACGCCCTTGATCTCAGGTGGATTTTGATGAGCTAATCCTATACCTAATTTAGCTCTTTCATAACTAGGCATACTAGTTATGTCTATACCATCAAATAATATGGTTCCACTACATACTCTTGTATAAGGCAGACCCATAATAGCAGCTAATAGAGTTGATTTACCACTTCCATTGGGGCCCATGATAATATGTAGTTCTCCTTTATCTATAGAAATATTTGTATCATGAACGATCTCCTTATCTTCAACACATACACTAAGATTCCTAGCAATCAATAGCATTACCTAGACACCTCCTTATCCATTCACTACTTTTACACCTAAATAGTCTCTTCTACTAAAGTACATATAATTGTATTTTGAATAGGGAAGGGATAATCTTAAAGTTATTGGTTTGTAACCAGGTAAAGAATATAGTTCATGATAGTACGTGTCTTAATATAGTTCTGGATTAGATTCTTTTCCTTATCAAGTAATTTAGTATATCCCTTATCCCTTATTCTAGATATAATCCTATGAATAGTGTCTATGTATACTATTTCAGTATCTGGAACAATGAGCTTCATTAATTCTTCAACATCATTCATAGAAATACTATGGTAACCTTTGCTAGAAAGCAATGGTATTATTTCAATAGATCTAGATTTAATGAGTCTAGGTAGTTTTCTTAAACCAATTTTTTCTAAAGTATTAGCTAAATCCTTGGTTGGAACGATCAGTTTATATTCTCCATAATAAATCAAGTCCTCAATTTTATTCTCAAAATCTCTTAGTTCATCGGACGGCCTTGTACCCGGTAAATGTGGAATCATATCTACATATGATACTGTATTTTCTCCATCATAATATGCTAGAGCTATAAGTTTCATCGGTAACGTAAATATGTCTCCTCGATCAATTATTTCAATGAATGAGTCTAAAGATACAATTTTTAAACCAGGACTAGGCCTAGGTATAGCTTTAAGTCTACCCATGATCTCTAATACTATTTTCTCACGGCTCAAGATATAATCGACAACCATTAATGCATACTCCTTTACTGGATCCCAATCAAGATTGTTTGATAAAAAGTATGAGTAGGCAAGATCATCTATTTGGTTAAGCAATATAGTATCTAATTCATCTGGTTCATACTTCTCAATACTCTTCCTGACATCAAGCCAATCTAGTAAATCTATTATCCCCGCTGATTCCGGTTCGTGTATTTCAAAGAATTTTTTATCTCCAACAGTTTCAACACCATAGAGTATTGTTTCAAATGGTATTCCATACAATCTCCGTAAAACAATCATTGTATATGCCAGCCCCAGTCTTAATAATCCAGGATCTAGTCTTTCATCAACTTCATATAGATACCCGTATGTATAATCGCGGTACTCTCCATGAACAGGTGTAGGAACATATATGAGCTTCCTATCATGGCTAACAATATGCTTACTTCCTATCTGGAATATCCTTGGCCTTTCACTTGATACAATCCATACAACTCTATTAGGGATCTTAATGTATTGTCCAAAGCCTTTCCTCGGAGGATAGACAACACAATATACATCAGTAAATATCTTGCCCCGCATAAGATCCTTTATGAGACTAGGCTCTTCCATCCATCGGTGTTTAATATCTAAGTATTCTTCATAGGCTTCAGCAAGGGCCTCGTTCTCCCAGAACCGTATATTCCATATGGGTTTTTCATAGATAGCTGTTACAGTCCTTCCCTTGTATATAGCTCTATGACTAGTGACTAATGCATCACTACTATAGTCGATGCTGCCTATTTGAAACTTCTCTACAAGATCGCAGTGCCCTATGGGTTCAAGTGGTTTTAATCCTTCATCTGTCTCAAGGTATCGTTTAATACCATATGGTGGCGCGAATTCATAGAAGCCCATTCGATCCCATATTCTTTTAAGTCTTCTACGATCTATATCTCCATTTCTCAATACATTGGCTTTATGTAAAGCCTCTCTTTCAAGTTTATCTAGTTCTGATCTAAGCCAGGGAGAAAGTAACTTAACTATGCCAGTAAATAACTTAATATATAGATTATTTGGATTAATAATCGTCTTCTCAAGAGGCAGGTTAAGCCATTTCTTAAGGGCATCAATACCTTTCGACAGTAATTCCCAATCCCATCGACTACTTGGAAGTATAATTGATTCAGTAAAAGGTATCTCTTCTCTCCGTCCCTTACGTCCTTCTCGCTGAAGATATTCTCTTACGTCTTCAGGTAAACCTATATGAACAACACGTATTACAGTACCAATATCAATTCCTTGTGTAAGAGTACGTGGGCTTACAATAACTTTTATTCTACCTGTCCGAGCACCTTCCTCGATTTCTTCTCTTACGTGCTTTGGTACTAAGTGATGATGAGACGCTATAGAGTCTTTATGACTAGAGAACTTTGTCTTTAGCCTCTTAGCTACTTCTTCTGCCTTAGCAATACTCTTTGTGAATACAATGGTTACTCCATCTTCAACAAGATATTTTCCAATGATCTCTGTATAATCCATCGATATACTTGGTACACTATAACCCAGCGCCTCTAAATAAGCTAGTACACGATAAGCATTCTTCTGGAAGAACTTGTAATCATCCAGTGCCCTAACTATATCATGATCTATACCTTCTCTTCCAACCAGTTCCGTTTTCAAACCCCTAATAATTCTCCATACACTCTCAAGATTCTTACCTAGGACAATAATAGTATGGTTTTCAACATGAAACGGCCTACCCTCTATAACGACATATTTCCTACCAGTAAGCTTCTCTAAATAATTGCCAAGCTCATCGGGATTAGCAAGTGTCGCAGTTAGTAGTACAACTTGTAGCTTTTTATTTATTAGCGATAATAATTCAAGCATTGCCATAAGCAAAGCAAGGCTTCTCGGTCCATAAAAATCGAGTTCATCAATAACAATAAGATCCAGGTTTGAGAGAAAAGGCTCTAATAAGCTCTCATGTTGTCTTAAGAAGAATCTTTTAAGCTCCATAAGAAGGTATGCCGGATTAGTAATGATCAGACTTGACATACCAATTCTTTCCCGAATACCTCTCAAGCCGATCTTTTTCCTAAGCTTATCCCTTGTAGAAGCATCTAATTGTAGAACACCTATTTTTAAGGCTTTACAATAAACCGTTATTCTTCGAATCTGATCATTTGCTAAAGCTAGAGTAGGATATACGGCAAGAGCTCTAAATATTCCTTCCCTAGCCTTTTTTAGAAAATACAGTATCCAAGCCTCGGTCTTGCCTGAGCCAGTACCGGATCGCAAAATAATGTTTTTACCATTAATTAATTCAATAAATGCTTTATATTGATGCTCAAATAATTCCTTTTTCGATATCCATAGATCGTTTTCACGGAATTCCTTAAATAAATCTTCAAACTTGATATTAACTCTACTAGGCTCTATTTTCTTTCTTACCTCATAAACAAAGCTGTATCCTAATGCTTTAAGCAAAGTTCTTGTATCAGTAATTTTCAAAGGTATCCCCATAATCATCATACTATTCTATTCACATACTATTTTAAGATATATCTATGTATTAAAAAAGGATATTAATCTTATACAATTCTTACCGATCCTTATTTGAGTTCTTTAGAATACTAATTACCTAAACTTCTAAGCAATTAATAATTGCTACTTTACCCATGCATGTATTTCTACGATAATATAAATACTATGTATTACGTTATAGTAAATGGAAAAGAGATTTTATGGTGTGTAGAAAGTGGGATTAGAAATAATTAAAGATCTTGTGTTTAGAGATAATGTTAGGAATGTTCAAAAGAATCTTTGGATCCTCTTCTTATATGTTATAACTTCTCTCCCAGTATCTATAGTAGCGTATGTTCAGATACATCTTCAAATAATGAAGGCATCAAGTTCTATAGGTGTGAGATTTGCAACCTCATATTCAGTATTCTTTATAATAATGGGTATCGTATTAATGGGATTCATATATCTATACTTTAATTTTCTAAAGCATGTTAATGAAGCGCTCAAAACTATTGGATTGGAAGTAAAGAAGATGCATAGACAGTTTCTAGCTATAGGAATATTGCTAGTCCTAGTGAATATCTTGGGAGGATTATTCATGCTATTTAATGCATATGATCTAGGTACATATATTGGTAGAGTAGCTGATCCGCTTGATATTAAAAGCTCAATTATAAGAATACCGTCTCTCTATACAAAACATATATTCTTTGGAGCCTATTATTCTATTAATGTGGCATTACTATTTATATTCTCTATATATACTGCTATGACTCTTATAATACTATGGAAAACTATAAGGATGAGACTTATGCAGATAATTGGCTGGCTCATATTTGTTGATGCCATCTTATTCATAATTTACATGTTTATATTTACGAGATCTAGTTTATTAATAATAATGTTAGCCATTATAGCTATATCAATAGTGTTATTAGGTTCTATAGCCTTTACTCTGCCAAGGAGGTTGTTAGAACTATATAGAGTTTATAGGAGAGAGTAGTTTCTAGAAATGTGATATAATATACTCATACCATTCCACTTAGTGTGAGACTCAGTGATATGATCGATATTATTATCTGGATAATTATTATTGTGATTGTAACAGATCTCTCATAGGCTTTACCTCTAATCTTTTTCAATAATTTTATAGTGAGATGAGTCACGCTGTAGACTCTATCATATGGGGGCTCGAGTGAGCCATCTGGATTCACTTTGCCAAAATTCTCTTTGTATACACCATGCTTTAACCCACGTATGAATAGTAGGAATTCAATAAAGTAAAGTGTAAACATGAGTACACCGAATTTCTCGAAATTACCTAGAATTACTAAACTGGCATAATATGCTCCAAAACCATATGTTAAACTGTTTCCTGGAAATATTTTTGCAGGATACCAATTATATATTAGGAAAGCAGCTAATGCAAATGCCATTACTAAGCTGGCATATGCAACGTGTTCTAGGCCTTTGATCCATGAGAATATGAATGTAAATATCATTAATACTAGGCCCATGCCTGCTTCAAGCCCGTTATATCCAGCGATCATATTAAAGGCATTGCTAGCGCCGAGGATACCTATCGGTACAAGGATCAAGGGATATAATAAGCCTAGATTTATAGCTCCTATGAAAGGTATGGATATTGTCGATACACCAGCCTTAATAACAACCATTGGCAGAGCTAATGGACCCATGAATATTACTCTTTGCCAGACTCTTAATCCTTTCTTCCAACCTAATAGATCGTCTAGGAAGCCAAGGAAACTAGCCATAAACAGTAGTAATGCTAGGCTCATAAGTTCAGGTAAGAAATAATATTCTCCATTAAAGTACCTATGGGCGGCAATAATTACTAATAATCCAAAGCTAGCTCCAAAAGATACCCATACACCTCCTGCTTCAACAGCATAGGTTTCATAGGGCTTATTCATATCCTTGCCTTTAAAACCAAATCTATTACCTACATCTATCCACCAACTTATACCTATGAATGCTATTATGAATGATATTGTTGATGCAATTATTGCATATAGGATCAATATCTACACCAGTATCGCCAGTCTATTACCCATAATATCTATGGAGATATAGGTTTAGATAAAAACATTGCTAGTTAATCTAGGGACTATTTAATTAGAGAATATATGATAAGGATCACTCCAATAATGAAGATTGCAATGACAATGTATGTAATAGTCTTCTCAATATCCCATCTAGGTTTACCAACCATAATTTTTTCAATAGGTTTTTTAGGTAATTGTTTCTCTATTTTTTCCTCAATAACCCACGTAGCTGGTCGAGGCACGATCTCTAATTCCTTAGCTTCTTTACAAATAAGGGTAGTTAGAGTAGACTCTATGATTTTAACGTATTTTCTAAGTATCTTAAATCTAGGATTGCTATTTATCGTATTGACCACTTCGTCTTTAAAGCAGGATAATGGCTCAAGTGCTCTTAAAACACGTTCATTATTAATAAACTCATTAAATAATTCTAGTGAATCACATACATTGTGTCTACAGAGGTCTTCTATTTCATACGCTATACTTGATAATTTAACTAAATACCAATCAACACTTCTACCATAACCGACCTCCATTACAAACCGATCTATTAGTCTATCAATAATACTCATGCTTATATACACCTAGTTTATCAATACACTTATCCGTAATGAAGCATATTCGTTACTGTATCACTTTATAATTTAAGTATTAAGCAATTAATATTATACTCTACCCCAATATTCTTCTAATGATGCAAAATGGTTGAGGAGAATAGTGAGCTTAAAAGACTCTTAGACAAGATCACATGGAAGATCATTAGTAAGAGTAGGGGCGAGAAGACTGTGAAAGTTTATAAGACGAAAATAGTTAAGGTTGACAGTCCTCATGGAATCTATCGCTATGATAAGACGTTAAGGGAATGGATCCTTATAGATAAAGATGGAGATGGATTCAAGCCCTACAAGGATGGATATTATATTATCTATTTTGATAATACGAAATGCGCTGCATGCAGAATATATGATCTATTCTGGTATCCATTTATAGAGACCATCGGAAAAGATCTTGAAGGTACAGAGTATATTATTATATTGTGTGAATGGTTTGCAAAACAATGTAGATCAAGATCAGCAAGCAATACCTTCAAGGAATTTAATGTACATGCATCTCCTACAACAGCATTTGTTGAAGTACGTGATTTAAAGATTGTTAGGAAAGAACTTGTTCGAGGAGTCTTGAAGATAGAGGAACTAGTTAATAAGACCATGGAGTTCACAGGTATAAAGATCTAGCGATAGACTTTAATTAAATGAATCCTGTTCTTTAACCCCCGGAGAACAACCATGGGTGAATAGAATTTGGCTAAACACTTACTATATCTAGTACTTGATGGAGTAGCTGACTCGCTCAAGGATCCCATAACTACTCTTGAGAAAGCACATAAGCCTGGCTTAGATACTATTGCTAGAAATGGAGTATGTGGATTAATGTATCCCATTGCTAAAGACGTTGCTCCGGAAAGTGATGCTGCAGTACTATCGATCCTGGGATATGATCCACATAAATACTATACAGGACGCGGTCCATTGGAAGCTCTCGGAGCCGGCTTAGAGTTTCGAGAAGGATATGAAGTTGCCTTTAGAGCTAACTTTGCAACTGTTGAACCAAGAACACTAAAGCTTATTGACAGACGCGTCGGCAGGTCATTAGCTACGGAGGAGGCACATGAACTTGCTAAAACAATTGATAATATGGAACTTGGAAAATACGGTGGTTATGCCCGTGTTAAAGCAACTATTGGGCATCGTGCAGTCGTTATTATTGGTAGCCGCGAGCATCGTTTATCAGCTAATGTAGGTAATAGTGATCCAGCATATATAAGGAAGGGATTGATCAGTATTGCTGTTAAGACATATGAACCTGTTCTAAAGGAGATCGAGCCATTAGATAATACCGTGGAGGCCCGGATAACAGCTGAGCTAGCAAACATATTCTCTAAGAAAGTAGTTGAAATACTCGATAAACACCCTATTAATAAGGCTAGGAGGGAGAGAGGCCTCTTACCAGCCAATGCCATATTGTTGAGGGATGCTGGTGATCGATTGCCTAAAGCGGATCCATTGACTAAAAAATATGGCTTATCATTTGCTTTAGTAGCTGAAATGCCTGTTGAACTAGGTATTGGCCGTGCACTCGGTGCTTATGTAGAAGAGGTGCCTCCCCCAACAGGTGATCCAGGTAAGGATTATAGGGTTAGACTTGATGTAACGCTAAAGCTTCTTAGAAAATATAATATCGTATATGTGCATCTTAAGGGACCTGATGAACCAGGTCATGACGGAGATTTTGAGCTAAAGAAGAGGAGAATTGAAGATATCGATAAGTACTTTGTAAAGCCATTCCTTGAAGAAATGCCAAGTGATACAGCAATACTTGTTACAGCCGATCATGCTACACCTCCTAGTTTAAAGGCTCACAGCGGCGATCCGGTACCTGTAGCACTATGGTATCCGGGCGTTAAGGCGGATAATGTTGATACATTTACTGAAAAAGCGTGTATGAAGGGTAGACTTGGAGTATTTGAACATGGATGGCAATTGTTACCTAGGATTATAGACTTAATTTTTAAATAAATACATATTATAAAACTATTTACTAATACTGCATAACAGCTAGTTTCTCAATGATGAATGAGAAATGGATGTTTCTAAAGATTGTTCAGATTACTTTCTATTAGATATCAAATACATAAGTTTTTAAGAATTACCCGGAAACAAACTAATATGGCTATGCATCTACAATTCTGATCCTTTGGAAAAATATATCTAGTTATTTAGCTATATAACTATATGGTGATATAGTTGAGAAAGTATGTAACTATATCTATCTTGAGAGAGGTAAAGGAAATACTTGAAAGGGAGAAAAAGAATAGGGATTGGAGCGAGTTTCTTTTAGAACTATATAGAGAGGCCAAGATGGCTAGGGCTAGGATGGCGTTTGAACAGCTTAGACATATGCTGAACGATAAGGAACTCGATGAGATATTGGTGGCTACTAGAGAATTTAGGGAGAGGTTTGATCTTAGATGAGACTTATTGATACTAGTGTCTTAATAGATGATCTTAGGAAAGGAGTGTACGAAGAAGGCTCGATCTCAATAATCACATTAATAGAAGTACTTCGAGACATTTCTTCTAAGAAGAGGAGAAAAGTGAAACAGTTACTGGAAAAATGTTTCGAGGTAATTAATATAGATAATAATGTAATATTAAAGTACTGCGAGTTATACACATTATTGAAGCAGAGGGGACAATTAATTCCGGAAGCAGATCTGCTAATAGCAGCTACAGCTATATCAAATAATTTAATACTAGTCACTAAAGATAGGGACTTTGAAAGACTTAAAGAACTAGGCCTTAAACTGGAATTAAGGAAAAATTAATATTCTACTATATAGCCTTCGATTATGTCTACATATTTTTAGCAATGCAGTATATTTCATTTTCATAGATAAAGAAAAAGTATTAACACCAATATTGGATCTAAATAAATAGTTTAACTTCACAAGTGGTACTAAATATCATCAGCTATGCGGGGCCTCTTTCATCAACCCTTCATCTATTTTCAGGGCTTCTTAATTAAACCCGGGATTCCTCAGCATCCAATTCCATTATTTTTCTAGAACTCTGTCTTAAATATTTACTTAGGGCTTGTAGATTCATTATTAAAAATATCTAGAATTGATATTTGTTAATGCCTCTATGCTTGCTGGTTAAACTGTATTCTTCATGCCTTGTTTTCCTTAAACTATTAGATTAGGAGTCTATAATCACTATACTAGAGAAATGATGTATAAGTGCTTGAGGCAATTTCATTAACTTGTGGATTATATAAAAATATACTAATATATACTATGGAGATTAGCTGGATCATCAAAGCATCGGGATATTCTTGTCTTTAATACGTTTAGTGCCTGTGATAGAGCCCACGATGCATAGGATAAAGCCTAAGAAACCAATTGCTAGGATAACGCCTGCGGTCTGCTCACTATATTTAGTAATAACCTCTACTAAAGCAATTATAAAGGCTAGCATGAATAATCCGATTCCTAGTCTCCAGAAGTCAGCCATAGCTATCCCTCTGGAAACATATATTGAGAGAAATATAATATAAGCCTTAACTTTATCATCCAAGGAAATAGAGATATAAATTCTGAACTAGAGACATGATCATTGATATTAATTAAGATTCTATATAAGATTCCTTAAATATCTACATGTAGACTATACAATATTTACTCTTATACCATATTTTTCAGCTACTATAGCTTGTACTTTATTGCTTGTAACTAGTTCACCATAACTTATTGCCTGTGCAATGTATAATGCATCATAAATCGTGATTTTATTATCTAATGCTATTTCAATAGCCTTATCAATATATTTTTCTTGAGTCTCTAAAACTATGATCTCCTCCTCTATAAGCCTTTTAAGTAAGCTGTAAACGTTTAATGCCATATCTTTAGATATATATCCATGTACAATTGCATGTTTCCATATAGCATTTGAAACCTCCTTAACTATATGATCAATAGAATAGGCGGGCTTCAATAGATATTTCTCAACTCCTCTCCATCCTTCTTCTCTTAACAAATATTTTGCCAAGGCCGAAGAATCAATTACTATCACGATCCTCCCTCACATAAGATGTTATAGTACCTCTTGGTACTTCGGGGAGTTTTTCAATAACGTTTCTAACCTCTTTTAGAACAATTATTTTACGGGCTTCTTTTACACGTTTTTCAAGGAATCTCCTGATCTCCTCGCTCCAATTAACATATTTCCTTAAAGCATCCATTTCCTCCTTAAGTTTACGGGGTATACGAACACTTATCACGACACTCATAATACAGCACCTATATGATACTATATTACAGCTCTTAATAAGTATATGTCTACGTATGAGATATATTATGTATTACACTATGGATTAATAAATATTCTAAACGGTTAGTGAGAATCACTTAGTGAGGCATCAGGGCTCTTTTTGAAGAATATTTAGTAGAATAAGTAGATTACTTTACCTGTATTATAGCTTATGGCTAATAGTTTCGCTTATCCCCCTCCTAATTATAAGTTTTTCAATATATAACTGGGTGATGAGAAGAATGGGTATTACTGGTTTTAAGCAGATCGATATGCTTATAGGTGTTATACCTAGGGATTGGATTGTAGAGTTTTATGGTGATGATAAACTTGTATATCTTCTTCTGCACTATACACTTGCATACCAGAGTAGTTTCGGGAAAGTACTCCTTTTCCATACAGTTGATTTTGGAGGCCTAGATCCATATTTACTTCAGAAACTTTCCAAGATCCTTCATGGAGATATTGATAGAGTCTATATATCACGAGGCTTTAGACTAGGGGATGTTGTTGAAGGCCTTAAGAATATTATGAATAGAGATGATTATAGATGTTTAATCCTAGCTTATCCTTATTATCACTTACTAAACGATCCCTCTATATATCGTGTGGCTACAATGATTACGGGCTATATTAAGAAGATAGCTCAAAGTGGTAAGAGAGTAATATTGTTTAATAGTCTTAGTCGATTCGGCAAGTACTATCCTGATGGAGGTAGTTATCATCATCATACAGTACATGTTATTATTAGGCTTATTCGGAGGAGAAATGGTAGGGGCGTGGCAGAAATATTTAAGCATCCATGGAAACCTATTGGTGCACGTACACTCTTCTACATAGATAATCTAGTTGGGTGGAATAATTGGGGAGGACAACGCCTTCTTTCAGAATGGCTGTATATAAAGAACTAGATCGTTTGTTTAAAATAATCGATCTATTACCTGTTCATGAGAAAGAAGTATTCTATAGACTGCTTGATAGTATAGAGGACACTATATCTCTATATACTCATGCAGCTGCACCAAATGATCCGTTAGAAGTGATCATTATACACTTAATTAGAAGGATCGCTGGTGAACTCTATGGAGATAGAGGGATGGATACTTGATGTAGAGCCAGGGGATAAGGGCCTTAGTATATTAGTTGTTGATATAGATTCAAACCTTCATACGATTAACTATAATGTTCTATTCCAAGGCTATATAATGCCTATTGGAGACATTGATCCAGAGTTATTGGCTAGAGATATAGCTGGATTAGATGAGGTTATTGATGCGTGGGTTGAGGAATGGTTTAAACCGCCTTATTATAGGAGTAAGGTACCTATTATTGTATTTTCTATAGATAGTATGAGATTACTATACAAGGTATACTCTATAGTACGTAGAATAGGCTATGGCTACATAGTTAATGACTATCCGCATCCACTCATAGAGACTTTATGGAGATATGGTCTTAAGCCATCTACTAAGGTATGGATAGGCGATAATAGAGTTAGGGTTTTAGAGGATTCTAATTCAATAGACTATACCCCGCCACCATTTATTACTTTAAAGACTAAGTTACTTAGAGGCGATAGAAAAATCTATAGTATTAATGAAGAACCAGATGGCATAGAGATCATTGTTAATGACGAGATTGTCTATAGAGGTTCTTTAGGTAAGGGTATTGAGTTGTTAGAGGAACTCGGCGGACATATTGGTTTAGCTAGTATTGTTGAGAAGAAGTATATGGATATGGTTTATCCAGGTTTACTCAATAGTGTAGCTCCTATATGGATTAATGTTGATTCAATGTTTACTGGAGTACACGGCCTTATTGAATGGAGTCGTCTAAGCTATATACCTGTCAGGCTATTAAGTGATGCAAGTATTGGTAATGTATTAACGACTATAGAGGCCCTGAGAGCTCGGAAACGCAAGTACCTAGTTATAAGGGGTCATGGTAGGATTGAGCCTTGGAGAAGTGTGAGGGACTTCATACAATATGATCGTGGAGGTACAGTATATACGCCGAAATCCGGGCTATACTGGAGAGTGTGTCAAATAGATTTCTGTAGTCTCTATCCAAGCATTATAGCTAAGTATAATATCTCTGGAGAAACCGTTGATGACCCGTATTGTAGGGATTACATAGAGCCTCCTGGATCAAGTCATAAGATATGTATTGATCGTAGGGGTTTGGTTGCAGATGTTATGGAATGGCTTGTCTCTAGGAAGGAGGCTATTAGAGATCTTGTTAATAGTGGTAGGAATACTTTTCCCAGAGAAATTCTTAATGAGAGAATGGAGGCCATTAAATGGATTCTTGTTGCAAGCTTTGGTTATCTAGGTTATCGAAATAGTTTATTCGGCTCTATAATGGCTCATGAAACAGTTACATCAATTGATCGTTATATAATGGCTATTGCTAGACGGGCTGTTGAAGAGTATGGTTATAGGGTTATACATGTACTTGTTGATAGCTTATTTATTGATAATTATGGTAAGTCTATTGACTGTAATATTGTTAATAGAATTGTTGAAGAGGCTACGGGGTTCAAGGCACGTATTGAAGCAGAATATACATGGCTTGCAATACCATCTACGAGCCGCGGCTTTGGATACTCTAATAGATACTTTGGTAGATTAGTTGACGGCTCATTAAAGATTAAGGGATTATATTGTGTAAGAGAGGATACACCACCGCTGATAAGGGAAGCACAGCTAGAGGCATTGAAGATACTTGGTAAAGCAGAGAATTCAAGTAAGTATATGGAGGCATTAGAGAAGATCACGAAGATCTATAGGAGGTATCGAGAAGCTATAGAATCGGGCAGAGTACCTGTGGAAAAACTTGTGATAATAAGAAATATAGTGAAGGATAAACCGAGATCTAGACATCCTGGAGTAAAGATATTGGAACAGCTAATTTATCAAACGCCAAAGGTAGCATACATAGTGGCTCCAAAGAAGAAATATATACCAATAGAGAATAGCCCAGTGAAATACAGTAGGAAATATTACATAGAACTACTAGAAAAAGCATTCAAAGAAGTAATGATCAGGAGCGCCCAGCCCGGTCATAGCCCAGGTAAAGGCTCCCCCCAGTCCACCGAGGTTCTCTCCTCATCCAAGATATAATATCGCGTATAATCTAGATTTATAATTAACTACAATAATATCTAGAGTAAACAATAAACCCCTCTATTAAAAGATATTCTAGTAGATGATGTCCTGATGGGCCGGAGCAACCTCCTCACTTGACCCATCATGGGGATGAAGATGGCGAGGGACATCTGATTTAGTCAAGCGGTGATAGACCTGTTTCCAATATTCTACCATATTCGTTATGTGTTTGTTTAAGCTTCATGACACGGACAATTATACCTTCTTCGCTCGTGCCTTCTATTGATGTTACGATATCTATTCCCATGGTCTCCATATATTCTAGATAATCACTGAGATCTTCTTCGGATGGGAATACGAGTTTATATTCAGCTGCTATGAGTTTACCATATGCTCTCTTATGTAGATTCTCAATAGCCGGCTCCAAAATAGCCATTCCCAACTCATAGGCTATATTCTCAAGACGTTTACGATCCCATTTCATTTCATAACCTTGTGCTATAAGCCTTAATATTCTTGGAAATAGAAAGCTCTTCCCCTCATCAAATGGATACTTCATACCACTTCTCAGATCTCCGATATTTGTATGTACTGTAGTATATTTTAAAGGCTGTACACGATGTAGAGGATCTTTAATTACTATTCCTTCTCTACCATCACGTTCTAGCTCATCAACTATTTCCCATAGTCTCCAACTATCTTTCTTACTTAATACACCTAGTACACGTACGCGGCGAAGACTATACTTCTCAACGACCTCATCTCTTAGACTAAGAGGCTTTAACTTATCCTTACCCATTAAATCGAATACAAATAGATCAAAACGTGGTGCTTCAGGATACTCTACTGGTACATAAGGATTTTCTAAACCAACAACCTCACCAACAAGTACATGGTCTGGATATTCTTGTTCAAATCCACGAAGCTTATCCATATAAAGTCTTGATAGACGCGCTGTTGTATATGGGCATATGTAGCCTCCACGAGTAATTCCTATCAATTTACCATTATAGACTACAACCCTAACATTATAACCATCCATTTTCTCCTCAACAATAAAATCACTAGGCATATACTTTGATGCTGCTTCTAAGAATGCAAGTCTCCGTATACTTGGGTATGCATAAATGACCATTGGTTCCTTTCCAATAAGTATAACTGTTCCTTCATTATAGCCATGAGCTTCGCGAGTAAAAACTAGATATTCTAGATCTCTATATTTCATGAGTCTGAGCTTTCTACCGATCAAGGATTTTAGATCAGAAATGTCTATGTTGAGTAGATAAGCTAAGCTAACATAGTCTATCAAACTATTCTACACCAATATTATAATATTATTATCAAGGCTAAAATACAGTTAGTACTAGTATAATGAGTAAATGGTGAAATTAATGAATAAATTAAAGCCTTGTATTCATGGTAAAATAGAGACTGAAGAAGTGGATCTGTATTTAACTCTAGCTGTATATAATTTCGGATTCTGGTTCAATGGAGTAAAAGGATTCATAATATTAGATGACATAGAGCCTGTTGTAGTAGAAGTTAGTGTTTCTGGAGAGTACACGATCTATTCTTTGACGGGGAATTGTTCAAAGGAACATATTACTAGGCTTGAATGGAGTTTAGGCATTAAAGAGGATCTAACTATGTTCCATAAACTAGGCATTAAAGATCCATTATTAGGAGAATTTGTTAGTAAATATAGTGGTTGGAGGCCTAGATCGAGTAGTTTATGGTGGGCGCTAGTCATAGGTGTGTGTCAGCAAAATGCCAGTTTTATTCAGGGATGGAGAATGCTTTACAATATCATTAAGCTTTATAATAGGAGAGTTCTTGTAGGTAGAACAGAAGTACTATTGCCCCCCACTCCTCCTGATGTAGTCAATAATAGAGCATTATTAATAAATGCAGGTACCGGGTATAGAGCTAATACAATTTACAATGTTGCAAAAATATTTGTTGGGAAGGAATTAGATCAGGAAGCCATGGTTAAATTAAGCCCTACAGTTATTGAAGACAAGCTTAAAGGAATCAAAGGTATTGGAAGCTATACTGCAAGGTTATCTATAATATTGGCTTTTAGGAAATATGATTTACCACCAATTGATAGATGGTTAAGGAAGATAATTTCAATAGTATATGATGTTCCATTAAGAGATGCTGAGAAGATATGGAGGCATAAATGGGATAAATGGAGTGGATTAGCAGCCTTAGCAACAACAATAGCACTTGATGCAAAACCACTTAGTAGGGCTCTTGAGAGAATAAAGAATAAACAATTAGTTCCAATAGATAAAGATAAGCCAACTCCATTAAACCTATGGAAGTTCTATAAGTAATAGCTATGTAGATACCATATAATAGAAGATTATGGTAAGGTATGAATATTAGAAATAAGAAGGATTCTAAGCAATATTGGTCTCTATATTGATTAGTACATTGTTTTTAATAAGATAGTCAATGTAATCTTGAAAGTAATAATGTAGATCCTCTAATGGATGTACTCCATAATCAAATCCTTTCTCTAATGCTAACATTATTGTCTTAGCATAAACTAGTGCAGTATATAGTGCTGTCGCTGGTTTCTCCAATGAACCAGTTAGACTAGATAATAGTCTATAGTAGTACCTATCCTTAGCAAGATCGATATATAAGATAGCCTTATCCGGTATTGTCTGTCTTAATACCTTTTCAAACAATTTTGCTGTAAATCTGAAAGGCTCGATCTTAGAATCATTTATTTCCAACGGTTCTTTACTGAAGAACCCTAGATCACGTAGGATCTTCATAGCCGTTAGATGGCCCTTATACCTAATAGTGATCTCATACATCTCCTTAGCACGTACATTTCTTAGTAATGTCCTTAAGCCATCACTATAGAAACCTTCATATGAACCAAAGTGAGGTATCTCTACATAAACTATTTCTCTAAGCGGATCAACTATCATGATCTTTCCATCAATAATTATGTGGGCTGGACGAATGTATTCCTCAATAAGATCCTCTGGACTCCAAGTAATCTGATAACCTATCGGAGGAATAGGCTCTACGGGTATTCCTCCAACATAAATCCTTACTCGGTCAAGATCGCCTAACTCATGATGTATTTTTCCAACAACAAGATTAGAGAACCCTGGAGCAAAACCAGCATCAACAACATAGTATGTCCTCTTATTCATACACACGTTTTCTAGATCATATGGATCAAAGTCAATAAAAGATACGTCAACTACATTTAATCCATTATTCAATAGTTTCTCAATATATCTCCTGGCTATACGTGATGGTAAAGCTGTAGCAACTATAGGGGTTCCATGAAGAAGATCAACTGCTTCTCTTGGATCACATGTCCTATAAAATCTTATGTCTGGATTGATTCTACTAACATACTTGCTTAAGTCTCTACAATCAATTGTAACTATATCTAAATCCTTGTGCTCCTTGCTAACTAGTTCTAACGCTAATCTACCAACTCTACCAATACCTATAAACCCTAGATCTGCCATAAGACATTACCAACACTGCTCTTAAATAAATTATATCATAGTAAGCCTTAAAATAATAACATAACTTAATTGATTCTACAAGAAATGTATTATAAAATACTTATGGAAATTGTTGCCGCGCCATTCGTGGTTGTCCCCATTAATAATCTGGTTTATTTATGTATATATAAGCTTCAATTTTTGATTATATACTCCTAATAATACTCTGATGCTTCTTTTGGATTTCTGAGAAACTATAATTGCTATAGATCATAATGTTATCTTATATAATATGAACAAGGCTAGAATTATGACTTGTACTTATTAGTCAGTTACTAGAATCTATCTTCATAAACTTTAAACTGATTCTTCTTCAATATATCAGAGTGAGAAATACTCTTTTAATCTAATTATAATCATAATTTCTTTAACGGTGTAATTTAATGATTTGTTTACTTGACCTATTTAAGTCTATGCCGAAACGAATACTTCTCTTCGGAGTTGGTGGTGGAGGCGATGTTGTATCAGCGGCTATGCTTGGCTTATGGCTTAGGAGGTATGGATTTAAGACATTCATAGGTGCAGTTGCGTGGGAACGCTTTGTGATAGATCCTTTACCTGGACCTCTGCCATTTAATACTTTCTATAACATAAAGAGAATATCTGATAACGTAATAGCTGTTACTAAAGATACTTTTGTAATTAGGGGATCAAGGAAAATCAAGCCTCAAGTAGCATACGTGTCTGAGGTTATTAATGAATATGTTTACGTAATTGATCTATGGAGCGGCGTTAATGGTTACAGAACTGGTATAAGTAAGCTTATTGATTATTTAGGCATAGATGCAATTATAATAGTTGATGTAGGCGGCGATATACTTGCAACAGGTAATGAAGATAATCTTTGGAGCCCACTTGCAGACTCTATGGGGCTTGCATGCTTTAATTCCTTTAATAATAGTGTTTTAGCTGTACATGGTCTTGGAGCTGATGGTGAACTTGATCCGGACTATTTATTGTCTAGAATATCATTGATTGCTAGAGAGGGTGGATTACTGGGAGCTAAAGGCCTTACATTATATGAAGCCCGCCTTCTTGAAAAGATCTTGTCTAAGGCAATTAGTGAAGCAAGTAAGATACCATTACTAGCATACAAGGGATTTTATGGAGAATATCCTGTGAGAAAAGGTACAAGACAAGTATATGTTACTCCATTACAGACTATTACATTCTTCCTAGATATACATATAGTTTATAAACACTCGCCAATGGCGTCAATAATAGATAATACTGATTCGCTTGAGGAAGCCAATTCTAAATTAAACTCTCTCGGTATTTATACTGAATATAATCTTGAAAAAGATCTTCTTAGACACTCTGATAAGCCATTAGATCCTCAAAATATTATTCATGTAAGGGAGAAATACCGGAATCTATTGCGAAATAAAATCTCTAAAAATAGCTATTAATGGTGCGTAAACACTAGCATCAATAGTAAATGAATAACTACTTATCTATTTCCTCTCTTCTTCGATAAGTCTTTTAACTAAAATTAGTAATGTTTATACCTATTTTTCTAACTATTTTAACAGTTTATGAACACTAACTCTGATGACAGAACACAGGATAATCACTTAATACTATTATATACAATAACCTATTAAGCTTAAAATACAATTATTATGAAGTAGTGTATATGAGAGGAATTATTTAAGTAGTATATCGTTATGGAATATGAAATGCCTAGATCTTACATGCCGATTTTATAGTTACATTATTAACAATGATATCTCCCTCAATAACAACGTATCCAAGATATTATAATAGTGAAGAACCATTGTATCTAGCCATTATATGGCATCAGCACCAACCCCTCTATGAGGATCTCTATGGTAATGCTCTTATGCCATGGCTTAGACTCCATGACCCTATTACTAGATCCAAGGCAATAGTTTATGGTGTAGGATATGAGTACATAGTAAATGAAACACAGACATTACCTATAACAGAATCCATAACATCACCGTCAACAATGCCAACAACTTTATTAAAAACAAATTATACTAGACCATTAGCTGAAGCAGAAGAACTTGATCCAATACATATGATTCTAATCCTATTAATAGTTGTACTACTTCTGATCATATACATGAGGATTAGGAGAAGACTTTTACTTAGTAAAAGATATTTGTTTATTTCTTACAATATATTGTTCAAAATTGCTTAATAGATAAAGTTCTAGTAGTATTACTACTCAAGAATGTTAATAGTAGAGAAAAGACTAGACGTGTTAGTGATGAAGGCTTTAATAGCTGGTTTTAAGAGAATCTCACTAACAGACGTCCATAACGAGCCTACATTTACTCTATGGTTGTGTGGATGTAATCTTAGATGCCCATTTTGCCATAATTGGAAGCTAGCTATAGGAGATCGTGAAATATGTAAGCCCATAGACATAAATTATATTGTTGATAGGGTTATATCAACTAAGAAGTTTATTACATACCTACATGTTACTGGTGGTGAGCCTTTATTACAACTCGCTGCATTAGAGGAAATATTTCGAGGTGTTAAGGATCATGATGTATCTACTAGCTTGAATTCTAATCTTACGTTTCCAGATAGATTAGAGTATTTATTATCTAAGGGTTTAGTTGATCATATTGCAACTGATTTAAAAATACCCTTTGATGAATTAAGTGGTCTTGGTAGGGAATCTGGTGTTTTATGGAAGAAATTTATTGAATCGCTAGAGGTTATCCTGGGATATAATGTTATCTTTGAACTACGTATACCTGTTGCTAGGGATCTTACATTAAAATACATTGAAGAAGTTTTATCCAGTATTGAGAGATTGCTTAATAATATAAATAATATGTATTGTATCGTTAATCCATTAGTTGGCGAACCACTTGTTGATCCAAGGGATCGGGACTGGGCTAGGAGATATTGTAATCCATCAATGGTTCAAGTATATAGAGTCGCTGAAATCGTTAAAGAGAGAATTGGATGTAAGGTATATGTTAAGAAATGGTGGTCATTCGGGAGCTAATGGATGATAGCATCTAACGAAATGATTATCAGAGATCTCTATAAGGTCAGGCTCTGTCTTACTACATTCTTCTGTAGCAAATGGGCATCTAGGGTGGAAGCGGCATCCACTCGGTGGATTCCGTGGATCAGGTACTTCTCCCGTAATTCTCAATTTCTTCTTCCTCTTCCTCCTAACAATACTCGGTACTGCATCAATTAATGCTCTCGTATAGGGGTGTCTAGGATTCTTTATAACTTCCTCTGTAGGCCCTATTTCTACTATTTTTCCAAGGTACATAACGGCTATACGGTCAGATATTATTCTACCAATACTTATGTCGTGGGTTATGAACAACATAGATAGCTGGTATTCTTTTCTAAATCCTTGTAGTAGATCAAGTATTGATGCCCTCATAGATACGTCGATCATTGAAACAGGTTCATCAGCAACGACAAACTTAGGCTTAAGAATCATTGCCCGTGCAATAACTACTCTTTGTCTCTGGCCACCGCTAAGCTGATGCGGGAATCTATCATAGAACTCATGTGCAGGTGTTAAACCAACTCTTTTAAGCATCTCTATACCCATTTTTCTTGCCTCTTTAGGAGTTGCGAGTCCATGGATAAGTAGTGGATGAATTATTTGTTCTCCAATCCTCATTCTAGGATTAAGACTTGCATAGGGATCTTGGAAGATCATTTGCATTTCCTTACGTAAAGGACGCAATTCCTTAGGCTTTAACGAAGTTATATCCTTGCCCATGAATACTATTTTACCAGCTGTAGGTTCTTCGAGTCTAAGTATAACCCTACCAGTTGTAGTCTTACCGCAACCACTTTCTCCAATAAGTGCTAGTGTCTCACCCCTTTCAATATAGAATGATACGCCATCAACCGCTTTAACATACTCCTTTGAACGCCTCATGAAAATATCTAGTAAGCCTCGTGTAACAGGGAAATACTTCTTAAGATCTATGACTTCAAGAACCTTGTTCACCATTATGCACCACCCTTTACATATAGCCAACAAGATACATAATGACCAGGCTCAATCTCGATTAATGGAGGCTCCTCCTTACTACATGGTTCAAATTTCTCTTTACATCTAGGGTGGAAGCGGCATCCACTAGGAGGTGTACGGAGATCCGGTGGATAACCAGATATAGACTCGATCCTTCTAGGACCCCATAGGTCAGGCACACTTTGTAGTAAACCTATGGTATAGGGGTGTCTTGGATTATCAATTATTTGGTCGACACTACCAAGTTCTACAAGTTTTCCAGCATACATAACAGCTATTCTATCACTACGTTCAGCAGCTAATGCAAGATCATGTGTAATGAATAGTATACTTGTACCCTCCTTCTTAAAGCTTTCAATAAGATCCATTATAGTATCTTGGACAATAACATCTAATGCTGTTGTAGGTTCATCAGCTATTAATAGCTTTGGACGCAGTGCCATTGCAATGGCAATGGAGACACGTTGTCTCTGTCCTCCACTTAGCTGATGAGGATAATAATTTACACGATCCCTTGTAAGACCTACTTTTTCAAGGAGATCTCCAGCATATTTTAAAGCTTCTTTCTGATCCACTTTAAGATGAGTCATAAAGACTTCAGCTAATTGTTCACCTACTTTTCTCAAGGGATCTAGGCTTGTCATCGGATCCTGGAATACCATTCCAATATCTTTTCCAAGCATTTTCCTAAATTCTTCACGATCCATTGACAATAGGTCCTTGCCTTGGAAAATGATTTTACCAGAAACAACTTTTCCAGGCGGAGGAATAAGTCTTATAACTCCATAAGCTAATGTACTTTTACCACAGCCGCTTTCTCCAACTATGCTTATCCACTCATTTTCATTAATGGTTAATGATACATTATCAACTGCTTTAACAATACCAGTTAGGGTATAGTAATATATTTTGATATTTGATATTTCAAGAAGTACCATAGCTATCACCTTGTTTGAGCAAGTGAGATTCTCTCACTTAATGCCTCACCTATCAAGGCGAATCCCATGGCCAGAAGCATGACCATTAAACCTGGGAAGAACACTAGCCACCATTTTCCATCTAACAGGAATGGTTGTCCAGCCCTCAGATCATATCCCCAATCCGGCGTAGGTACAGTTACTGATAATCCAAGATAACTTAATCCAGCTTCTGTCAGTATTGCATCTGTAACACTTAGTGTAAATACAACTAGTACGGTATGAGCTAAGTTAGGTAGTATGTATTTACTCATAATAGTATTATCTGAAGCACCTAGTGCCCGCGCTGCATCAACATATAATGAGCTCTTAATACTTAGTGTCTGTCCACGGATCATTCTGAAATAAGTTGGTACATATACGAATGCTATCGCTATAGCAGTATTTGATGGACTAGGGCCAAGTACTGCAGCTATAGCAATAGCCAATATGAGCGCTGGAAATGCATACATACTATCCATAACCATGCTTAATACACGGTCTAGTTTACCGCCGTAGTATCCTGATATTAGTCCTAGAGGTATGCCTATGGCCATTGATAGAGCTGTTGCAAGAAATACGACATATAATACTATTCTAGATCCCCATATGATCCTTGAGAGGACATCTTGACCTATACGATTAGTACCCATAGGATATTCCCGTGATGGTGGTAGGAAGGGATCAGCTACTCTCTTAGTCGGATCATATGGAGATATCCATGGAGCCAGTAATGCCATGAATACAAAGAATAGTACAATGCCTACTCCTACTCGAAGCATCCATACACCTGGTGCTCTAGTCAATAGATAAGTCTTTATTACGGACCACAACATATTCATTAGTTTCTTCGGGATCACTTTTTACACCTCCATTAATACTTTACCCTAGGATCTAGTAGTGCATAGATAATGTCAACTATTAAACTAATGATGCTTACAAAGAATGCAAAGAATATTATAGCGCCCTGTATTGAATTATAGTCTCTATAGTCGATACGATCAACAATGAACGTACCCATACCCGGCCAGCTAAAGGTTGTCTCTGTAAGTATTGCTCCTCCAAGTAATATAGCGAATTGCAGGCCCATGAGGGTAATAACTGGTATAAAAGCATTCTTTAAAGCATACCATACTATCTTCCCCCTAGATATTCCACGTGCATGATATGATCTTATGAAGTCCATGCTAAGTATATCCACTAGATTATTCCTTACAAGCCTTGTATATGCACCACTTAATACAATACCTAAGGTAATGCTTGGAAGCACTAGATGGGCTAATGCACTTGCCAACGCCCTTGAATTACCTGTTAATATGCTATCTAGTACATATAGTCCAGTTATCGACTCCACTTTAATGCCGGGATCTAATCTACCGCTAGTTGGTAGTATTCCTAGAATTAATCCAAAGAAGTATTGTAGCATTAGACCAAACCATGGTATAAACAATGTATATGCTATGATACTATAAAGCCTCATCCCTGTATCTATAACTGTACCGCGTTTAATAGCTGCTATTGTACCAGTCAATAGTCCTAGACCTACACTTACTATAAAGCTAAAGATTGTTAATTCAAGAGTTGCAGGGAATCTAGTAAATATATAGTCCTTTACAGGCTTACCCATTGGAATAGCTAGCGTTACTCCGAAATCACCATGAAATACATTCCATAAATACTCGAAATACTGTATATATGGAGGCTTATCGAGTCCAGCGATCCTCCTTAGATGTTCAAGTTGTTCCGGGGGTATATGTCTAGTTCCAACAACAGCTAAGATAGGATCACCTGGAAGAAGCCTCAATAGTATGAATACTATAGTATATAGGATAAGTATAGTTGGTATAATCATTAAAGCTCTAACCAATATATAGTAGCCTAGTCCCCTGGCCATACCTAGTCATCACTCCCACTAAATTATATGGGATAGGGGAAAATAATCTATATGCATGGGCTAATGGGTATAAAAAATTTTGTTTAGAAAAGGAATATTCATGGATATCATGTCTTATATATTGTTGAATATAGTAGTAGCATCGTTGGGTTAGGTACAATGCCTTCTACATCTTCACTAGTTACTATGTAGAGCTTACCTTGGAATATCGGTATATATGGTACATCTTCAGCAAGGTACTCTTGTACTTGTTCATAGAGCTGTGCTCTCTGATTCTGATCGGTTATTGTCTGTGCCTGTGTTAGTAACTGGTCAACAGTTTCATTAGCATATCCTGTACCACTCCATGAGTTAGCTTCACTGTGTAGGAATGGTGTTAGATAGTCATCGGGATCGAGATAGTCAGGATACCATCCTAGTAAATATACTGATAACTGGCCCTTCCTGATATAGTCGACATAAGTACCCCATTCAGCACTTTCAATATTAACCTCTATGACCCCAGTAGCTTCCCATTGCTCCTTAAGTAATTGTGCTATATCAGCTTCTGTATCGCCATAGTGTGTTGGAGTGTACCATAGATCTATCTTTAACTTGTTGTTCTCATCGTAACCTGCTTGTGCTAGTAATTGCTTAGCAAGTTCAATGTTTGCATCGCCATATTTATCCTTAAAGACATCCTTGTGACTCCACATGCCAATTGGTACCATACTATATAGGGGTGTGCCAGCACCGCGTAGTACAGTGTCGATTATGTCTTGTCTATTAATAGCAGCCGCGAGTGCTTGTCTAACTAGTTTCTTGTTTGTAGGATCTACCTTAGTATTTAGACAAATGTATCTAATGAATGAACCAGGTACCTCAATAACTTTGAACCCTGATTTACCCTGGAAATACTCTATATCTGTTGGCCTAAGTGTTCTCCATGCAATATCGATCTCTCCATTCTCTAGTGCAAGTCTTAGTGTAGCAGCGTCACGATAGAATTTAATAACAACCTTAGAAGTCTTAGGTTTATCTCCATAGTAGTATGGATTAGCCTCTAGAACAATCTCTTCATCTCGTTTGAAATCAACAATTCTATAAGGACCTGCACCGCCAGCTGTTTGATCACTATCTATCGTATCTGGTGCATAGTTTGGATGTACTGGGAAATATGGTGGAGTAGCAACAAGTGCTAGGAAGAATGATGTGGGCTGTTTGAGATGGAATACAACTGTTGTGTCATCAGGAGCTTCTACACTCTCAACAAAGCTTGTCACAAGCCAAGCAGGATCACCATTGATCGTCATAACTCTTTCAATACTTCTCTTAACATCTTGAGCTGTTAATGGAGTCCCATCAGCAAACTTTAACCCCTCTCTTAACTTAAACGTCCATGTTTTACCATCATCGCTAACGGTCCAGCTCTCGGCGAGACCAGGCTCTATTTCTAAAGTACCTGGCTTGTATTTAACAAGGCCTTCCATGATATTATTAAGTACTTCCCACGTGAAGAAATCATAGGCATTAGAAGGATCAAGATCCGTGACTTTGTCAGTAACTCCAATAACTATAATCTTTTCTTCTGCGGGTGGTGCTCCACCAGGTTTAAATGTAAGTAATGCAGCTATTGCAGCTAGGATAATCACTATAATTAATACTAAAACAAGTGTTTTTGTAGTAATAGCCTTTAAACTCAACTCCGCATATCACCTAATATTATGTTTTACCACTTAAATTAAATGCAGTGTTAGTTAAAAAATCTAATCCACCGATATTCGATATATTTAATAAAAATGATCCATTGCTAAAAATAAAATTTTATATTAGAAACATATTTCAGATATCTAAGAAATGGTCATTAGAAACAGCATATATATCGTAAGAGAAGTGTGTGATAATGATGTTATATAGACAAATTACCCCATAAATCCCCATTTTCTTAGCAATATTGATTCTATCCACTCAATTATGTATTGGAACCCTAGGGCAAGAAATCCTATTACAATAATGAGAGCAAGCATTTCATCAATTCTTAATAAGGAATATGCATGCATCATTAATGCTCCTAAACCATTTGGTAATGCAAGAAATTCAGTAACAAATACTATGCGCCAACTATGGCCAGCCTCTATTCTTAGTATTGATGCAATATGAGATATTGATAAAGGTAAGATTATTTTCCTAACTAATTCTCCAGTATCAGCACCTGATGTAATAGCGGCATCAATCATTTCATGGCTAATATTTTTTGATGCACTAATTAATGAATGAATCAAGGGAAATGAAGTACAAATTATTACTGCTGATATAGGGAGGAGATCGTTAAACCCGATCCATATCATTAATAGAGGTATAAATGCAAAAGCAGGGATTACTATTATGAATGATATGATTGGATAAAATAATCTCTTTAAAACCTTTGATATCAGAACAATAGTACCTAGTAAAATACCTAAAGACACGCCAATGAGAAATCCTATGATAACTCTATATAAAGACACCAAGATATTTCCAAATAAATTTCCATTAAGAAACAAATTAATTAGAGCAATTCCTACTTCATGTGGATAAGGTATTAAATAATGAGGAGTGATGCTTGATAGGACGTACCATATAAATAATAATGGTATGGGAGCTAATAAGGCATAGAAATTATTTTTCATAATCAATTACCTCATGGACTATGCTGAAATCTATAAATGTCTGTATATCTATTTGCTTTTCAATTGCACCGTATCTTACAAGATAATTCACATATTTTTCAATATTAGAGACATTAATTTTGATAGTATAGTTTAAGTATTTCATGGATTCTTCCATTATACCTGGATCTGTTGCAAGATATTTTGCAACAATTCTTGATGCTTCAACTTGATTATTCTTAATAAATTCGATAGCTTTAGCTAGTGCCTTAATGATATTTATAACGTCTTCACGGTGTTTATAAAGAAAGTCTTCTGTAACACTTACACCACTACCCGGCATATCACTCCAAATATCCTGGCTCCTAATTAATACATGAGCTCCCATTTTATCTGCTAATGTTACATAATGTTCCGGAAGAGACGATGCTTCAACCTGGTTAGATAATAAAGCATTTACTGCAATGAATGGAGGTATTTTCCTAGTTTCTATGTTTAAGCCATATTTATCCTTTATTAGATTTAATAAAAGCCATGAAGGGGATCCCGGGCCTGAGACTGATACTACTTTTCCATTTAAATCCTTAATACTATCTATGTTTTCACCTGCTACTATAGCATATCCATTAAGATGAGTCATTGCAACCAATTTTATTGGGGCATCTTTAGATCTAATAATTAATAAGGGCCCTATACATGCCAATGCAACATCAATATCTCCGCGAGCCATTGCAACTGCTAGTTCAAGCCCGGTTGAGAAAGTTTTATATTCGATATTTAAGCCATATTCTTTAAAATATCCTTTATCAAGAGCTATCCAAAAAGCTGCTGAATGATCATTGAGTTCAACGGCAAATCTTATTATATATTTCTCCTCATTTCTGGATAAGATGTTGTATGCATAGATAGAGCAAATGCCAATGAGTATTCCAGTAAGTAGGAATAATGCATACATGTACCCGCGTCTCATTAAATCACCGATGTTAGACATTATAGGAGGATAAAATATTAATTTTACTACTATTTTAAAATAAACTTGTTTGACAGTCATACGAGGGTGAAATATATGCCGCGTAAATACGGGTTATTCACAGACCTTCAGATAAGGGTACTGATAGGGAGATCAAGAGGATTAACTCTTAGAGAAATAGCAAGACTCCTAAAAACAAGTCATCAAAACATAAGCATTGCAGAGAAAAGAGCTTATGATAACCTTGAAGTTGCAAAAAGGACAATTTTGATTTATAATATTATAAGTTCGCCAATTAAATTAGTTATTGATAAAAATACTCATTTAATGGATGTTCCAAAGATAATCGTTAATGAATGTGATAAGAAAGGATTAAGGCTAAGATCAGATTTTACATTAGTATACAAATTAATACGATTTAATGCGTCAAAGTGTATTAGTGGCTCTAGAATAATAGATCCCATACTTATAATAGTTGACGAAACAGGTATGCCGCATGTTTATCCCTTTAATGAAGTAAGAGATCTATATACTCAATTGGAGAGGTTAAGCCAGGATATAATAGGTAGATATAAATGATTTATATCCACGAGACATTACGTAATATATTATATGATCTCGTGCATACACACATGATCGATCTTAAGGAAAATATTATATGTAATTATCAGACAGGATATGATCTTGGATTAAGGGATAAGGGTTACGCATTAATTAGAGGCCCTGAAATATTATTGACATGTAATGTGTCAGGTTATTATGGCCAGGCATTTACTGTAGCTCCAAGAAAGTATCAGGGGAAATTATTAGATATATTCAAAATGGATCTTTCATCAATATATAATCGAGGGATATTCTATGCTGTTCTTAATGCATTATTGAGGAGAATGGGAATTATTGAGAAATCATGTCACTGTAGCGGTAATGAGCCGGAATTATGTGGCAAGCTCTTAGTTAACTATATTGTCAAAAAGTATGGATTAGGTACTAGGATTTTACATATAGGCTATCATCCAGGCCATGTACGTGAACTCTATCATGTATTTAGAGATAACTTGTTAATAACTGATCTCGGATGGGATATTTTATGGAAGTCTAGAAATGGTAGAGTAATATATGATGGAATGAATAATAATGTGTATATAGGAAATGTTGATATCGTACTAGCAACTGGCAGCTCAATTATCAATGATACATTTTGGAGTATCTTATCAAGTTCAATCATAGGTAATGTTAAGGTTATTATATATGGAATAACTGGTTATGGTGTTGCAAAATTAATTCAAAACATTATTCCTATAGAGATAGAAGCTTTTTGTCCTTTCTCTAGATAATTGCCTTCTTTAAGAAGGATAGACAGCTTTTTATTCTCTTCTATAATATAATTATTAATAAAGCTGTTCGGTTTGTTCGGAAGAAACCGTACAATCCGAACAAGGTGTCAATAAATTGATGAGTACGGGCTATGGCATGATAAAATTCCTAACGCTTACTGGATTACCTATGGCAGCAGCATCTATATTAGCTGTATTACTTATGGAAAGTCGTCCAATGGATCTTAATGAACTTAGTCGTCTCACTGGATATGCTAAAAGCCATTTATCAGCTATGACAAGGTTATTGGAGGAAAGAAAACTTATCGAGAGGATAAGGCTCCGTGGTAAAAAGGTATTATTTAGGGCTAAAAAAGAGGCTATCGTATCTATTCTCCGTAACCATATTGATGAGCTTAGAGAGGCCTTACATAGTGCTTCAACAGAACTTGAAATACACATGGAATCGATCAGTCAACTTGAGCATAGATTATCTGAATTATTGAAAAAGCTTGAGGGTGAAGATAATGCTTTGGATGGAGGATAATGCTTTCCATATAGTTCTTATATATGGTATTGATGGAGAGAAAGTGGTTTCTGAAGCATTTGCTAAAATGTACTCTAATGAATTACATGGTGCTAAGAAGTATGTTATTCACGTTGTTTCTCCTATTGGTAATATATATTACTTAGAGTCTTTAAGGGATCTTATTAGAAATAATATTTCTTATACAATTATCATTAGATATCATGGAGACTCCCCTCAAGATCTTGAAAAATTAGTCAAGGAATTAGATGGTAATGCTTTGTATATTATAGGCCGGGATATGGTTGAATATGGTTCTATTCTTGAGAAACATGGTATAAAGCCTGTAATTGTTGAGGAGGTGGTAGGTAATGAAAGGATTTGATATAGTTATAACTACTGATCGTACTATGATGTCTAATCATCATGGTAAAGAATTCCTGGGCTTTATGGCAACAGGTCCTGCAATAGGTATTCCAGAGAAATTATGGGTATGGATAGCTGCTCCAAAGATTAAAACAGATAGTCTCGGCAGGCCTAAGGAGGCATCATATGGATTAAGGAAGGTTGAGGCTAAATTAATTGATGCAGGATTTAATGTAGCAATAATTGATCCTGATTATTTACATAAGCATCTTGATACGATGAAGGTATTAATGATCGGTCATCATGACTTCTTTGCATATGGTCCGCCAAGTAGTGAATGGTGGATGATTACAGGTAAAGAACCGGTTAATCGTGTATATTTTAGGAGGCTTATGGAAAGCCCTATTGTTAAGAAGGCTAAAGAGAAGGGTGTTAAGATAATTGTTGGTGGTCCAGCTGCTTGGCAATGGCTTTGGGAACTTGAGCTTTGGAGAAAATGGGGTGTAGATACAGTTGTTGATGGCGAGGCTGAGAAAGTAATAGTCGATCTTGTTGAAAAGGCTTTAAATAATGAGCCTTTACCCCATTACATCTATGTCGGGCCAAGTGATAGTCCGAGTATAGAGGAGATACCGGTTATTAAGGGAGCAAGTGTTAATGGACTTATAGAGATTATGAGAGGCTGTCCTAGAGGATGTAAATTCTGCAGCGTTACTCTAAGACCCTTGAGATATATTCCGTTAGAAATTATTGAAAAGGAAATTAGAGTGAATTTGGAACACGGCGTTGAATCAACGATACTGCATAGTGAAGATGTTTTATTATATGGAGCTAATGGTGTAAAGCCAAGGCCTGATCCCTTGATAAAGCTTCATGAAATGGCTCGAAAACTCGTACCCGGATCGCTTGCATGGAGTCATTCAAGTCTTGCAGCTATAAAATATGCCGAAGAAGAATATAGGCTAGTTTCAAAACTAATGCAGGATATTATATTGACAAAACAGGATTTCCTAGGCGTTGAAGTAGGTATTGAAACACTTAGTTCTCGATTAGCAAAAATCATTATGCCAGGTAAATCAGCTCCATATCCTCCAGATAAATGGCCTGACATTGTTGAGGATGCTTTCCGGATAATGCATGAAAACCTAATCATACCCGCAGCTACATTAATACTTGGCTTACCCGAGGAAACAGCTAGTGACGTGGCTATTACAGCTGAAATGTTTGATAGATTAAGGCCTTATCGAAGTGTAATAGTACCTATGTTCTTCGTACCAATGGGTGTCTTAAAGAATCGTGACTGGTTTAGAAGAAACCTAGTACAACCAGAGCATATAGAGGTTATGAAGAAATGCTTATTCCATACACTATATTGGGCAGAAGATATAATGAATAAATTCTATCTAAAGGAGCCGCATCTTGTACCAGTTAGACTGGGATTAAAGCTATTCATGAAATACGTTAAATGGAAAGTAAATAGAATATTACCAAAATTAGAAGCGATATTAAGGAAATAAATAATTAAATAGCCACTTTTATGATAGATAAGACTCCTCTATATTAGTATGCTATTATATATTAGATAAAATGATAATTAATACTCATAGTTTTGCGTTTTTACTCTATTTTCTGTATTTGCATAGTAATTATATACATTTCTTGATGATTATTATCTCTTGAATAATATACATTTAAGTTATTCTTATAATTTTATTCAAAATAGACAACTTTAACAAAAATTATTTAAAAGCATGTATATAGCTGAATTTGTAAAGTTGCTTCAAATATTTTATAAGAATTGTGAGCAATTATAAAATGAATAAAAAATGATAGCAGGTTATAGGAATATGAATGTGAAATGATTAATTAGTATAATAGTTTTATTGATACCTATAGTAGCTGGGATTGTAACTATACCGCCGATAGTTCAAACACAGAATGCTTACATAGACCCTCTAGCGTTGATTGGTTAGAAGAGAGGCTCGATAAACTGGAAAAAGCATTAATAGAGGAATGATTTGAGAAAATCAATATTTACAACTCAGTTCTCAGAGGACTTTTTCCTCCCGCGGATTATGCTTCGGCCTATATTCAGAGAGGGGATGGTATGAAAGGATATGTCTCAAAGATATATTCTAAAAGGGAGATTAACGTGTTAAGAAAAAGCGTAACTATTAATCGTATTTACTAGTACAGTATTAGGTAAAAGAGGGTCATTCTTTCATGTGTTCTCTTCATCTTTTCCACGTTACCACAGCTATTGATCGTTTTAAGGGTATATTGTTTACTAGTAAACTTGTTAAAACTATGTTCTTTGTGTAATGCCTGAGACTAGTGATTTATTTCTGTCTTCTAAAACACGGTCTCCTAAGCTGGTTCATGATTCTACTCTTTATATTTTGAGGATAGGAGGATTAGATGTGTTTATAGTGGTGTTGATTGTGGAGGCGATACTGCCGGATGTAATGGTAGGCCGTCCGTTATTGAGCTTAATGGTATTTACTCGTTTTACGTTGTTCATCAGATAGAGTGGCTTGACTAGACATGTTCTTTGACAGTATTAATAGTATTGATGGTTGTTATGAATTCATGGAGCAAAAAGTCTGTGTATCTCTTCGTGAACATGAAAACAATAATGTTGAAGAACCCTTACTAGAACTTTCAAAGAAAACAGTAGACTCGTGTAAACTAAAGAATATTTTTCTTCTCCTACGATGATGCGTGATCCATTTAAGAGGCTAGTTCGGTAGATTAGGATTTAGGATAGTGTTTTATTTATAGTTTGTTATGTTGATATATTAGGTTTGATACTTCTGTTAGTCTTGTGCACATTTTTTCTAGGTCTTCTAATGCTCTTTTGTCTTGGAGGACCTCTCCATAATTGTATGCGTGTGCTCTTACTCCTCTATGGCATATTATCATTTCGTGTTTTAGTCCCCAGCTATATATTGCCATGATAGCGGTGTCTAATCCATAGCCTCTTCCAACAACTATTGCTCCAAGGATCTTGTTTCGTAGGAATTCTCTAATACACCATGTTCTATCAATAAATTTCTTCACAAGACCTGATACATTGTCGAAATATACTGGGCTAGAAACTATTATGATATGGCTTTTGAGGAGAATGGGAATTATCTTTTCACTCATATCGTCCTTTATACAACACTTCTTAGTCTCAACACATTTCCTGCAACTAAAACACTCGTAGAACTTATACTTCCTCAACTCAACAATACATGTCTCAATCCCCCTCTCACTTAGCAATGAAGAAGCCTTTTCTGCGAGCAATAAACTATTACTCCTAGGCCTAGGAGACCCCGATACAATGACAGCCTTGATTTCTCCCATCAATGCACTAACCCTAATATGCTTAATAGCCTTTAGCGTACTATAAATATAAATACTAACTCTTATCAAGAGATCTTGAATGTCTCAATTAAACTTTCTCTTTTATATTGTTTGTTACTCAAGAAAAGAGCCATAGTGATGGTATTAGTCTTTGGTTTACTTTCAATACTTTTATTATTGTTTCATTGGTATAAGTCTGGTTGCCTATTTATATTCTTTGTCAAATCAATTATCTTGGTATTTTTATATTTGTTCATGATGTTGCATATCTTCGACTTGGTTTCTATTAGAGTATTAGATTTGAATGAGTAGTGATGGTTTATATAATGAATAGATCTTGGATCAGATAACTATATTGTTTTGGAGGACTTTATACTAGTGTTTGCAGTAGCTATTGCCGCTATAGCTATAATGTATTTAATACGAAGATATAAGTGACTTTTTACTTAGGTTAACCTAATATTTTTTAGCATTACTCATAAACTCATTTAGTGTTATTGACTTTCTAATTATTGCAAGTATCTTACTTACTGGAGTAGAGCTACTTAGTAAATAATTTATTGTGGAAAGAAAATGCTCTTGAACATATGACTCTATAGTACATCCTCTTTGTCTAAGAAATTCATTTACAGCATCTTTATAATTATAACCATGATATAGTATTAGATACGCTGATATTACCGTTCCTGTTCTACCGCAGCCGCCAAGGCAGTGTACAAAGACTTTATCATTTCTTTTAATGTGATAGACTATTTTATCTAAAGCATTAGCTATGTTATATAGTGGTTCTACGTGAAGATTTCTTATTGGATAATGATATGTTTGACGCGTGTTTTTAGATCTTACTATTAGATGCATAGCTAATGAAATAACAATATCAGGATCTATTTTATTAACTAGGTATGGAGGGCCTCCATATAGCTTCCCAAATTTAAATATAGGCAGATCCAATGTATAGACCCTTGATTAACTATCACTTACACTTATCTATACATGTTAATATAGTAACTACTAGAGAATATTTTAATGTACATAGGTGTATATGGTTATGAAGTTTTATAAAATTGCTTGGATAGTATCACTTATACTTACTTTACTCATAGTCTTGTATATCCTATCAATTTCCATAGAATCTATGCGGGAGACTACTGGAAATGAGATCATTGTTAAAAACCGTGAGGTTTTCTTACCTTTTCCAAGAATAATTACTAATATGAGTATTGAAGAATCAATACTCTATCGTAGAAGTATTCGTGATTATACAAGCGAGCCAATAACTTTAATGGAGCTTTCAATGATTCTTTGGGCGGCACAAGGTATAACGAATACACAATATAGGTTCCGTGCATCACCAAGTGCTGGAGCAACTTATCCCTTGGAATTATATGTTGTAATTGGTGAGAGAAAAGTTCTAGTTGATAAAAATGTATTCATAGACGCTGGGATCTATAAATATGATGTCTATAGGCATAGTTTAGTTCTTATAAAAGCTGGTGATTACAGAGAACAATTAAGTGATGCAGCGCTAAGACAGGAATGGGTTAAGAATGCAGCTGTAGATATTGTTATTTGCGCAGTATATGAAAGAACTACAGCTAGATATGGTGATCGAGGTATCAGATATGTTCATATAGAGGTAGGCCATGTAGGTCAAAACATATACCTAATGGCTACTGCTTTAAATCTTGGAACAGTTGCTGTTGGAGCTTTTTACGATGAAAAAGTATCAGAGATCATTGGTGCAGCGGAGAACGAGTATCCACTATATATAATGCCTATCGGCAGGCCTACTAAACTCTATAGGATAAGTTTTGAAGAAATAAGCAACTTCTATAAGGGCAATAGGTGAAAATGTGTGAAAAAGTATATTAAGTATCTATTCCCTGTTTTAGAAGCCTCATCTATACCTCTATTGTTTATTATTACAATATTGATTCTAAGCGGCTATGGAATTCTTTATCCTAGTCAGATAAAGATGCTAACCGGTGGATTAATGACGGGGAGACTTGCGTATAAGATACATACAGATAAAATTATAAGACTATCGGCATTAATACTGTTATTTATACATGGCTACGCTGGATTATTAATTCTTATTGAAAAATATGTTAGAACCAGGTTATTGAAGAATGTACTAATACTTATCTGTACTATCATCATGGCATATTTCTATTCATTAATGATTCTATTAGATATTTTGAGATGACCCAAGAATAAATAAGTAAATTCGCATATAATTTAATGGCTAGGATATAGGAATTAATATCCCCCATTATCTTATATGCTTCCATAGAATTTATATTTCAAATCATGAATTAATTTTAACCGTGTATTATAGGGTGAGAGTATATGGCGAACTATAATATAGTAGTTAATCGTAAGCTTTGTAAGGGATGTGGTATATGTGTTGAAGTTTGTCCTAGAAAGGTCTTGAAAATGAATGGTGTATGTAAGGAGACGGGATATCCTAATCCAGTGTTGATCGGTGAATGTATAGGTTGCAAGCTATGTATGTGGTTCTGCCCCGATCAAGCTATAGCCGTAGTTAAGCAATAAGTTAGTTCATGCTTCAATATGTCGTTATATGATCGTAAAACTATTTATTCGACTTCATTGCATAATTTGTATCTAGCACTTAGAATGGAGATTTTATGTAGGAGGTATATTGGAAATTGGAAGTTACACGTTTACTTTTAACAGGTAATGAAGCAATAGTCTATGGCGCTATTGACGCTGGGTGTCGTTTCTATGCAGGTTATCCAATAACTCCGTCAAGCGAGATCATGCATTTAATGGCTAAGGAATTGCCACGTATAGGAGGAGTATTTATTCAGGCGGAAGATGAGCTTGCAGCTATAAATATGGTAGTAGGAGCCTCATGGGCTGGTGCTAAGGCAATGACAGCAACGAGCGGTCCGGGATTATCATTGATGCAGGAAGGCCTGGGCTATGCAGTAATGACTGAGACACCACTAGTATTAGTGGATGTTATGAGAGCTGGTCCAGCAACGGGGCAGGCAACAAAGCCTGCACAAGGAGATGTTATGCCAGCTCGTTGGGGCAGACATGGGGACCAGTATATACCAATCATAGCTCCAGCTACTCCGCAAGAAGCCTATGACTATACCATATGGGCTTTCAATATTGCTGAAGAACTACGTACACCAGTTATTGTATTAATTGATGAATTTATTGGTCATGGACGAGAAGTAGTCTTTAGGAAAACTAATATCAAGCTTATTGAGAGGAGGAAGCCTAGGTCAAGAGACGAGCCTCCATTTGGATCAGATGATCCTAGGATAGCTCCTCCAATGCCGGTATTTGGGGAAGGCTTTTACGTAATGGTTACTGGCTCTACCCATAAACCTATGGGATACCGTGATGTACATAGTTTTGAGACGCATTATAAACTAGTTACTAGGCTTAAGGAGAAGATATGGGGTAATATGGATAAGCTATTTAAATATGAACTACATGGAGAACCTGAGAAGGCTGAAAAAGCAATAGTGTGTTTTGGTTCAGTGTATCGCTCTGCGCTAGAGGCATGGAAAAAAGTAAAGGACGATACTGTCCTTATAAGGCTTAATACCCTCTGGCCCATGAATTATGATTTGCTAAAGAAGCTTTTATCTAATGTATCTAGGGTTGTTGTACCGGAATTAAATCTTGGGCAGATAATATATGATGTAATGGCTTCTGTAGATGTCAGCGTACAAGTTAAGGGAGTTCATAAAGTAGGTGGAGGAATACCGATCTATCCATCTGAGATAATTAATGCTTTAGAGAGGTGAACGTGGTTGGCTAGGCACCCAAGTCTTAATTATATGAGAGAAGAGGTTCTTCCAACAGCGTTTTGTCCAGGATGCTATAACGGTATTGTCATGAATGCATTATTCGAAGCATTCCGCGAACTAGGAATAGAGGATCTTAGAAAATTCGCCTTTGTCAGTGGTATAGGATGTTCATCGTGGATTCCAAGCCCATATATAAAAGCAGATTCCCTTCACACGCTCCACGGCCGGGCTATCGCGGTGGCCACAGGCGTCAAAGCATATAATCCTGATTTAGAGGTCATCGTAATTGGTGGCGACGGCGATATAGCTAGTATTGGAGGTAATCACTTGCTTCATGCAGCTCGTAGAAATATGGACCTAATAGTCATTATGATCAATAATCAAGTGTACGGTATGACACGTGGACAAGCGGCTCCTACAACGCCACACGGCATGAAGACGCCTACAACACCGTATGGTAATCCAGAATATCCCTTAGATATAGTATCCATACTAGTCAATACAAATGCTAACTATGTAGCTCGCTGGTGTGTATCGAATTATATACAGTTAAAGAATACATTCAAGGAGGTATTATCAAATATTAATCGTGGCTTCCGCTTCATAGAGGTCTATGCTCCATGTATAACGTATGTTGTACGACGGGAAGGGAAGTCGCCTGGGCAGAAACTACGTGAGTTAATGACAACATGTATACCGTATAAGAAATATATGGAACTAGAACTAGCTGAGCGAGAGAAGTATGTTCCTGTAGGAGTATTCAAGGCTGAGGATAAACCTGGATTTGTTGAAACATATAGGAATTACTTAAGAAAAGCTATAGGGAGGTGAATTCCATGCCTATATCAATTGCGTTCCTAGGTCGTGGAGGCCAAGGAATTGTATTTGCAGGGTCAATATTGTCAGAAATAATGTTTAATGAGGGATACTATGTATCACAATTACAGAGTTATGGTGCTGAGGTTCGTGGCGGTACCGTTATAGCCTATGTAGTTGTTGATGAAAAGCCTATTGAAAATCCATTTATAGAATCATTCGATATAGCTGTAGTAATCCATGAAGATGGTCTTAAGAGATGGAGTGAACATATTAAAAGATCAAAAGTTGTCATTGTAGATAGGGATCTTGTTAAGACACGATATCCAAATATGGTTGAAGCTCCATTATCTGAAAAAGCATTGGAGAACGATGTCTATACATCACTTAATATGGTAGCTGTAGGACTTGTACTTGGCTCTGGAGTTCTTAGAGTAAATGATGATACTATAGATACTGTTTTGAGGACTAGAAGGGGTTATGAACAAAATATTAAAGCAGTAAAACTAGGCATTGATATGGCTAGGGGATTGGGAAGAGTTTTCAATGGTTTAAAGAAATAATAATTTTTTATATCATGATCATTTTTCTTAACAGACCAGGTGTATTACATAGCCTATAATATGGGAAAGAAAAACACTCTTATTTTTAAAACTAGTCAATAACTATAGTAGGTGTTTTAGCATATGTCTAATAAAAATATTCTATA
>Ga0190311_1000048_pt1 | contig 41239 bp, 59 predicted proteins | sample 48700789_MG_FD_165037 | JGI IMG/M metagenome (GOLD analysis project Ga0190311, IMG submission 165037) | Hydrothermal vent sediment bacterial communities from Southern Trench, Guaymas Basin, Mexico - 4870-07-8-9_MG | ecosystem: Environmental > Aquatic > Marine > Hydrothermal vents > Sediment ...
AAAAGCCCCCTCAAGTGGAATTCCAGAGAAGTGTTAGAACAAAACACTCCCACCTGCTACAGTAAAGCTTATAAGGGAGACACGCCCAGAATATATGGAGGGAACATGACCACACGACACACAAATGTGCACTCCTTTTCCCCTAAGGTAGGAACATGGTAGATTTAAAGGCCGAATTTGAGAAGAGAGGTCTCTACTACCCAGACAACGTAATCAGCATCCTCAACTCCTCCCTCCAACTCAGAAGCGGGATCCGTGCCTTCATGCTCAGAGGCCCCGCTGGAGTGGGAAAGACCGCCATGACTTATGCTCTAGCCGATATTTTGAATAGTGAATATGTATTCTATCAATGCACGTTAGGGACTTCTGAAGATGATCTTCTGTATAAATTATTGCCTTCTGAGAAAACAAAGTCTGGTATTGAGAAGATTCCAGGACCTCTAATTGAAGCTCTTCTAAAGAGCAGAAAAAGACCAACTATTCTAGTCCTCGATGAGTTCGACAAGACTAGACCTTCATGCGATGCTCTACTCCTCGATTTCCTACAGAACTGTAGGGTTAGTGCCAGATTCTCAAATCAAGACAGGATTATCGTGGGAAATAAGGAGAACCTAATAGTATTTCTAACTTCTAACGATGAGAGGGACTTCTCAGAGCCTCTACTACGAAGAGTTATACAGATCTTCATCCCCCACTTGTCAGTAAAATTAATTAGAGAGCTACTCTCAAAGAAGTTCAAGGATGAGAGAGTAGTCAATCTTCTAACTCAGATATACATTGATACTATTAATGCTGGTCTGAGGAAACCCGCAACAATCCAAGAACTCTATCAACTCGGAGAAGTGATAGAGAACCTGAACTCCGACAACTTCGATCTTGCCTCTCTAGTACGCTCATTTATCGTAAAGTATGATGACGACTGGATTAAGTACGTGCAGTACGTCAACTCCAGGGAGCCGTATCAATTCATAAAAGAGGAGGTTCCTGAAGAAAATGGAAACATAAACAAGAGCTATGAGGGAGGGGGAGAAATTGTCATAGAGGAGAAGGAGGAGGTAAAGGAGACTTTCGACCTAAACAAAGTCTCGAGAATACATATCAAGAAAATTGAGAGCAGTTTCAAGGTCGAGGAGGTGAGAGAGGAGAGAGAAGTATGCATGAAAGTGGAAGACGAGGACAAGGAAGCGTATACTCACATTATCAAGGAATTCAAGCCAGAGCCGACTGACAGGCCAGACCAGTTCGGGGATTATAAGATGTACTTCGATGAGAATAAGGTATTCGTAGTAAAGGATAAGCCCCTCACACTTGATGAACTCTCAAAGATCTACTTGAAGGGAGAGTTCTACTCAGAGGATAGGGGAGTGCTCACAACTGTCGATCTTAATGACTTGATCAATAAATCGATAAGAGTACTATACTACACTAAGAACTGTATAAGGCTCAAGTTTGAGCACTCCAGGGATGGGCACTCTGTTATCGAGCTTAACTTGAAGGAGAGGAAGAGAGGAAAGTACGTATCTATCTATGATGTATTCGTGAGGATGTACGTGAATGGGAAGGCGAATACTTTTACAGAGAAGATCAAGGTGATCAAAGAAGAACTCTATCTGAAAAGACTCATAAAAGATCCCCAAACAGACTATCCGAAGAGATCTCAGATACTCAGATACCTCGATTACGTCAGAGATCTAAAGCACACGTTTAACGTAAACGTGTACTTCAGTCTCTACGGGAGTTACAACTTCAAGATAGAGATAAGTAGTGATAGTGTTGGGTTCTGCTTTGGTTTCAGGTTCAAAGAGAAGATCACAAAGAAGTTCGGACTGGAGGAGGGAGCCAGAATCGACATAGATGATCCGATAGTGGACAAGATAGTAGACTATGTAGTATCGGAATTGGTGAGAGAGTGAAGCTTAGAGTGAAAAGAATAGATTTTATCGATACGGAAAGTGAGGAGAATAGAGAGCTTATCGAGGAGAATATCGAAGAAGAAGAGAAGGAAATTGAGTACTCTTGTTCTAACACTTCTGAGGAAACTCATGGTGGAGACGAGAGCACAAGTTCAATCCCTCAATCACCCTCCCCCTCTGAAGACTCTAGTGAAGAGAGTAGTCCTGATAGTTCTTCTAACAGTTCTAATGAAAGTGATCAATCCGAAGAGAGCGAGAGCGAGGAAAGTGAGTACGAAGATTCCAAATCTAATCAAGATGATGAGCGCCCAGGATCCCAAGATAGTGAAGACGATTTTGAAGAATCTTTTGGAGAAGACGTAAATGATGAAGAAAACTCTAGTGAAGAAAGTACAGATAGTACAGATAACGACTCTAGTGAGACTAGTGAGTACGATAACACATCTGAGGACTCCGAAGATGAGGGAGATGAGGAGAGTGATGAAGCTGCAACTACATTATCAGAAGATGAGGAATCCGGGAACGAGAATGATTCTGAAGAGAATTCAAAAGAAGAGAGCGAGGGCGAGAGAGTTTCTGAGAGTGAGGATACTTCTAGTACTGAGGATTCTAGGGAGCATAGTGGAGATACTGATACTGATGAGCATAGCGAAACTGATGAGAGTAGTGAAGAATCTTCTAATGAAGATGAGAGTACTAGTACTACAGACGAGACTGATGATTCCGAATCTCCTAGTGAGAGAGATGAGAAAGAAGAGCCTAGTGAAGAGGACTCTAGTGAAGATAGTAGTGAGAGCGAACAATCTGAAGAGAGCGATAGCGAGGGAGATGAAGACCAGTCTGGATCTTATACGTATAATACCCAGCAAGTAGTGAAGTTCGATAAGCAGATCTACGACTCAGAGTTAGCATACAGGTTCTACTCATTCATAGAGAGAATAGCGGAAATAAAGACAAAGATAGAGGATCCCAGGGGATTCGACATCTACTCTATGAAGGAACTAATGATGAGACAGTACACGAGAAAACCACTAAACTCATGCAAGGTAACTAGAGTGAAAGATAGCGTGGTAGTGGTATTGGATAACTCTGGCTCCATGAACTGGTGGTACGATATCCTAAACGAGATATTCGAGATAATGATAAGGAGGAGAGATGTGGAAGTGTACATAGCGCCTAATGGGTATTTTGAAGAGAGAATGACAGAGCTGGGAAGTGAGAGAGTATACCATGACATTATGATGAGAAGACTAAACGGGAGAATAATCGTCTACATAGGGGATTACGATGGGACAGACACCCCAGTACTACTCTCAAAGAAGAATAGAGTGTACTGGTTCTGTAACGAAAGTCGATATAGGAGGTTCCTATCACATGGCTGGGTACACTACCCAGAGAGCGAGTTCAAGGGGATGTGGTTCAGAGTCTACGATAAGGATGACCTCAAGAGAGCGCTCAGGATAGCTTCCGGGCAGTTCAGGAATAAGTTCTTCGACTTCCACGAGAACGATAATTTCTGGGATGACTATGATTACAGGTGAGAGGAGATGAGAAAGGTAAGAGTGGCATGGGTATCCAGGCACAAACCCCTACCTATTCAACTCCGTACTCTAAGAGAGAAACTAGGGGAATTCGAGCTAATCCAACTCTCAAAGACCTACAGAGACGCCAAGGAGGTCCTAGAGGAGATCAAGAGACATGACTGCCAGTACGCCGTACTAGTACTGCCTTTGAGTATGATCGCCCAGCTAGTCAGGGACAAGTCCATAACATGGCTCTGGGCGGAGATGAGAGGACTACACGAATGCGTCCTAGATGAGTGTGATGAGTTCAACTCCGAGACAGACGTATGGCTCCCCCTGAGGGGAAGTGATAAAGGAAGGCACATGAGATTCGTCAAGTTCAAACGGATAGTGAAAGTAGAGCTTGTGCTAGAGGAGTGGGAAGAGTGAAGAAAGAGAGAATAGACGTATTCCTAGCGAAGAGAGGACTACTAGACTACTACATCAAGGCGAGGAAGTACCTCCACCTCCCCCCGCCAGACCAGATACTCTGCTTCATCGATCCGAAACTGGAAGGCTCCTCAGTGAGGGGGTACACGTACTACCACTACAAGATGGACAGGACACCACAGGAGATCTGGTACATAGGGTTCCAGAACGACCCCCCAGAGATCACAACCCTACTCCACGAACTCATCCACGTGGCAGGAGGATGCGAGATAACAGCACACAACTACGTGGGAATACTGAGATATGCGATAGAGAACGACCTACCCCCATTCCCCCTACTCATGCTCCCAGACCTCAAGATAGAGGAAATAGAGAAAGCACTAGCAAAACTAGGGATAAACTCGATAGACGAGTACTACGACATAAAAGGAATAATACCGCCAACCCACGAACTCCAGATCACCCAAAACGGACTAAAGATAGCGAGAAGAGAAGGAACAGACGAGAGAATGCTAGTGGAAGTATTCCTGATAGAACTCTCAAGCGCCCTAGACTGGCCAGAGTACAACCCACTAGAGACCAGGATAATAGAAGTACTGGCGGAAACACTGAGAAAGAAGTTTCAAAAGACCAGTTGAAAAACCAATCCCCCTCATTTCATCGGGGGGGAACGCCTACACGGCTCCACAGGGGCGCAGGGATCGAGGTCTCACAATCTCCCCAACCCCCCAACCCCAATTACCAGAAGAAAAAGCCATATATAAAGTTAACGGTCATAGGGGAAATATAGTAGAGAAGTGTTAGGACAAAAAAAGGTTACATAGAAAAAAAGAGTATTTTATTGAGATACTCTCTCCTTAGCCTTTCTTATGTACTCATTTATGAGTTTCCTACACTCCTCGACTATCTCCTTATGCCTCTCCTTTTCCCTCTCGAAGACTTCCTTATCCCAGTATGTATTCACAGCATTCCTCACTATGTTCTTGAACTCCTCAGGGACATAAGCAACCAGGGCATCCAGTTCGACCACGTACTTCTTAGTGTACTTTCTAGTCCTGGGATCCCTATGGAGTTTAGCAAGAGTCTCAGCATCTTCAGGTCTTGGGGGCAGATTGTACTTCTCCACTTGCTCTTCGGTTACTGCAACTCTCACTAGCTTGAAGTTCACACCAAAGTACTCAGTCGCCTCCCTAACGAACCTCTCGATATCAACCCCACTGGGATCTAGATCGCCCAAATAGAGTACTACTATATCCCTATCCCTATACTCCCTAAGCTCCCTAGCATTATCGTAGATGAAAGTCCAAGAACTATAACCCCTATTCACCCTAAGCTTAACGTCAAGATCAGCAATACACTCATAGACATGATCAGCTAACGCCTCCTTCTCAATCCAGACCTCCACATAGTGCTTCTGCCCTGCCCACCTGCCAAGTGATGGAATATAGACATCGAAGTAGTCAGCTAACAGCTCATCAATATTCAAACTCTTAAGCTTCCGCTCCAACTTCTCCTCGACACGCCCAGGAAAATCATCCCCAAGCCTAGAATCAGCAAACCAACCCCTAGTTACCCTAGTCTTGTCCACAAAAGCATCCCAGGGGATAAGTCCCTGCTTCCTCATCTCAACACAAACCTTTGAAAGACGCTTGTACGCCGACCTAGTGTTAGGGATCACACCCCTACTGACGAGAAAGTAGAAGAAAGTCCTCAGCGTAGGACTAGAAACCGACTCCCTAAGCTCATAGTACAGATCCCGTAGTTCACCCCTATCCCACTTCACCTTCACCCACCCCCATTACTTGAGGACTAGTCCACAATATAGGGGAAAAACTCCCTTATAAACCTAACGGTCAAAGAGAAAACGCAATACAGAAGAAAAATTCATCTATCCTTTTCCTTCGGAAGGTACTTATCCCACTCCTCCTTCCATAACCCCTTCTTTACGAGAAAGGGCATCAGTAAAGTCATTACTATATTGTTAAGAGGCTCTGGAACCCAACCATGTTCCGTATGTATTACCGCTCCTATTATACTGCCTATCTGCACATCAACACAGTACGGAAACCCACAGTGAGGGCACTTCATCACGTCCCCGCTCTTCAACTCCCTACCATAGATCACAATATTACTAGTACCGAGCAACTCCCCAGATTCAACATCCTTTATGAACTCCCCAATAGTCCTTTTGCATAGAGGACACACTATCTTAGTCCCCCTCTTAATCACCACACCAGACTTTTCGGACATACCCGAACCCACAATACTAAGGAAAAACACATTTATAAACCTAACGGTCATGGAGACTAGTCCCATACATATAGGAAAAGCACATAGAGGAAAGACTAGATAAGTATAAAAGTACAGAAACTTCAACTCTAATATGTCTCGAATTGGAAGACCACCGAAGTACGTCAGCTCTTCTACCTTATCAATAAACATCCCAACTGACCTAAAGGAATTCCTAAAGGACTTATCGGAGAAGACAGGGAGATCGATAAGCGAATTGGTAACAGAGGCACTCATAAACTACTACAGGAATACAGAAGTGAAGATCAAAAGGCCAGAACGCAGGAGGAGATCTATTGACCTTGTGAGAGAGCTTGAGACAAAGCGAATTGAGAGAGAACTAGAACTGAGAGAGAAAAACGTAAAGGCATTAGAAAAGGCAATAGCACAGAAGGTAATGTACGTAAAAGTAGGGAGGGCGACGACGGTAGTATGGGACGCAATCATAAGGGAGCAGAACTGTTTGCATGGATTGATAAAGAAATGTCTTGGATTGGAAAGGTATGGACTAGACCTATACGATTATGTGAAAAAGGCAGTAGAATTAATAGAGAGACTGGAAAAGATAAAGTAGGAGAGGAGAGAAATGTCAGAAATAGCGTTTAAAGAGGCTTACAGAAAGTGGTACGAACTCTCGATAGAATGTCATAAATGCGAGAAATGGGAGAAGTTCCTGAGAAAGGAAATAGAATACCCATGTGAGAAATGCACCATAAAGGATAAAATCGTCTACTACCTCGAAAAGTGGGCAAATCTACTTGGAGTAATAGGAGTAGAAAAGGCATCTAAAATAGTAAACCAAATAGAAGAAGAGATGGAAGAGAGATTAGAGTAAATAAAGATAAAGTAGGAGTGAGGGGAGGTGTCAGAAGAGGAACTTAGAGAAAACTTCAGGAAGTGGTACGAACTCACAGAAAAATGTCTAACGTGTAAGAAATGGGAAGATTTCAGGAATGGTATAGCAGATTATCCATGCGAAAACTGTGATACTAGGAGGGAGATACGCTACTACTTTGATAAGTGGATGAAGATAGTTGAGATAATAGGGTGGGATAGGGCACGTAAAATAATAGATCAAGAAACAGATGAATTGAAGAGAGAGACTAGAGGAAAGATAAAAATGTAGAAAAAGTGTTAGGACAAAATTTTACTCTTCATATTCTCTATCTTTTTAAAATCTCATCCAGCTCTTTCCTGATATCATCGACACCGAAGAACAACCTCTTTATTGTAGTATAGATTATGTGAACTTCGGTTTCAGGATCTAATGGGGTAGCACTAGTACACCCGAACACTTTTCTAAGCAGTTTTGATAGTGATTCGAGCTTAGCACTAATCCTCTTATACTCCTTTAGGTCTTCTTCCAGCTCAGGGACTTTGATAATGCCAGACATGGCACGACTGACTAAGATATGGGCACCGAACTCTACCATATCCCTTCTCAACTCCTCCTCTCCAATCTCCCTCTTCATTCTCTCAAAGTCATTATCGTATTCAGGTCCATAGAAATCGAGTATCTCAGCTTTAATATCATCTTCGGAAACGTACTTTGTGATATATCCAAGTCCCAGCTTGGCTATCTTCTCCCTCATTTCCTCGCTTTTCCTAGCTTGTTTTGAGCGAAACTCCTGGATTCTGTACTCTATCTCATTATACAGTGAAATAGCCCTGTCGAAATTCCTCTCCAAAGTTTTTTTCAAAGCTCTTTCCATATTCCTTACAAACTCCTCAAGACTTATGGGATTCATGGAATATCCCCCGTCAATCTAATACTGAGACATCTCCTATTTATACCTAACGGTTAGTCAGTACACCTCTAAGCACAAAATACCAGAAAAATATATAAAAGATAGAAAAGATAGAGTACAGGGAAGTACGAGGCCTAGCGAGAATGAAAAACGGAATATGAATACGAGACATCATGGTACTGGAAAACTATCAGGGTATGCGAGACAATAAATAATTAAAAAACAGAGGATGGGTACGAGTCATAAGAAAGATGGAAAACATCGTATGAGTACGAGACAAATGTAGAATGAAAAACATAGGGTATTCACGAAATATGAGACAAATATAAATTGAAAAACAAAACGTCATTACGAGACACTTACACTGTGAAAAACATAATGAATATACGAGACAACAAAGAGGTGAAAAACAAAATATGGGTACGAGACATAAATTAAATAAAAAACACAGAAAGGTTACGATTTCTCATAGAATCGGCATCTTTTAATCCTCGTGTAGTATGTCAGTCTCTTCACTCGACAGTAGACTCCACCATCCCCAAGAAAAACAGCATGTTTACAATCGTAGCAAAGTCCCACTTTCCTCTTCAGGTATCTTAGAAACTCCTCATCTGTCATTTTACGATCAACCTCTATACAGGTTCTATATCTATGTTTATGATCTCTCCCGTCTCTCTATGTACTATAACACGTATTACAGTCCCGCACTTTTTACAACCCCCGAAGATCGCTACATCGTGAACATTAGGATTTTTGACTATTGAAAACGCTAATTTGCCATCACAACGTGCTTCTGATTTATGAAGTTCTTCTATTATTCTTTTAGCTTTTAGGAACCCAGGAACTGGTTTTATTTTCATCTAAGTCTTCACCTCCACTATAGTGTATGGAAAAAATCCCTTATAAACTTAACGGTCATCTTTCTGCCCTCTCTATGCACTTCACAATATTATCGCATATCTGTCTTAGGTGCAAGTAGAAATTGTAGACCTCAGTCATGTCCACATGCTTCTTAAACTCCCTATACGTGTCTGGGTTACTGGTAACATCCCCTATCAATTCCTCCATATCGTGGAAGTATCCATCAACACTATCAATTACAGACTGTAGCTCAAAGTACCTCTCTGCCTTTACCTCACACTCAGTACGAATTAGTTTCTTTATGATTTCCTTTAATTCCTCACTCCCCATATTATCTACCTCTTTATGGAAACTAAGTACTCTAGGAGACCATGCTCTTTGAGTCGTCTCAGTAGCTCAGGAGGATCATAACTTGTCGAGACATATATGATGTACTCTTCACATCTATGTATCTCAATTATCTGGTGTGGATAAAAGAGTTTTCCAAGTTTTTCTAGTACCTCAAACAGTTTATATTCTCTAACACTAAATTCCACTATCATGCTACTCTCCCCTATCACCTCTATATTATCCTCTCTGCCTCCCAGGGTGGTAAATACACTATCAGCTCTTTAAACTTCTCTGGGTGATCTCTCCTTATCTGTGCCAGTTTCCTTAGCCCCAATAAGTTAAGTTTTCCTAATTTGCTAGGACTGAAGTTCATCAGATACTGAGTTGCGGTTTCCCATCCGAGTCTCTCTACGTCGTTTACTATTTGATAGACAATAAGACCGTCATCGAACTCGCTCCCCCTCAGTTTCTCTACCACTTTATTAAAGTCTATTACTTTCTTCTCGCTCACCTGTCTCTCCCCCCTTCAAGAGCCTTAAAGATATCTGCTAGTCTCTCAAAGGGTAGTACTAGGTTTTCAAAAATCTCTATAGCCTTTACCTCATCTCCTCGCTTTAAGTACTTTAGATGCACATAGTAGGCTAGGTCTGAGAGCACTTCACACAGTCTCGCCATTAACCTCATCTCATTTATCTCCTCCATTCTCCCCCTCCTTTTTACCATAGTTTTCATGTATTTTTACCATAACTCATACATAAACTTTATGTATGAGTGATGTAAGAAATACATAAGGGGGTGTGAGTATGAAGAGAAAATTTACTATCGAACTTGATGAGGAACTATACGAGGGATTAAAGAAGGCATCGAGAGAAAGAAGGCTCTCTATGAGTGCATTTCTCAGGTGCCTTCTCCTAGACTACTTGAAAGAAAAAGAAGAGAAGTTTAGAGAGAAGTAGTGCCGAGATGCTGCAGCAGTTTCTCCCTTCCCTTTTCCGTTAGTATCCAGTGCGGTTTTTTCCTAAACCTAAAGCTCATGCTCTTCTTATCGTATACCTTCACTCTTCTGTAGAACATATCGACCAATCCAAGCCCTTTCAGTTCTGAGAGCCTACCTGATAGTGCATTACCACTTATGCGTACTCCTCCCTCATTCAGGATGCGGACTAGTACCCTTTTTGGTAGTGGCCTATTCTCCTTGTAGAGTACTCTCAGGATCTCTATGTGGTGTCTTGATAATCTCTTGATCTTCTTTGAGTACCAGGCTCCTTTCCCCTTCCTGTGGTAGTAGATGTCCCTAAGCTCAAACTCCCTTCCACAGTATGGGCATCTGACTATTACTGACATACGTTTATTCTCACATTTAAGTACTTTTAAACCTTTCTAAAAACCGATATATTTATAAGATAATGTTGCTTATACAGAGTGGTATTAGAACATGAAGGGAGCAATACTATTCATAGTCCTCGTGTGCATTGCTCTAGTACTATCTTTCCATTTTCTCTGCCACGTCTACAGGGGCATGATGAGAGAATTGACATCACTCTTCAACAAGAGCATGGAGAAAGTACCCTATCCAGACATAGTGGAACACTCCATGAACTTCTGCAAGGGACTCATGCAGATAGTGTTCCTAGTGCTCTCTCTACTACTAGCCCTACTATTCCTTATAATAGTTTGTCTATTCGCATTTCTAATCGTAAAAAATTGATATAAAAAATCTTTATTTTGTGGATTTAACCTTTATCTCCATTTCTCTAAACCAGTCCCAGAGCTTTAAGTACTCATCCATGCTTACGCCATGTTTCATCAGTAGTGCCTTTATCCTCTCATCGGTCTTTATCTCATCTGGGTTCTTCTTGTCCAACACAGGGGGAATGTAGGAGTCTAGTCCCTTTACTATGGGGTAAGGTCTTCGTGTCGGTAGACCTAAGATAACCCTTCCATACTCCCACCAGTGTGCTAGGAATACCTTGACCACTCTCCTTTTCGCATCCTCCCTCAAGTGCTTTGGCGTGATGTCTGGTTTCTTCGCCTTTATCCTCTGCTTAAACTCGAAGTAGAGAGCCTTGTAGAACTTTCCAGCTTTCGCAAAAGTCTCTCCAATCCTCCAGCACATATCCCGTGCAAACGGGTTCCAATCTACTTTCTCCCCTTTCTTCCTCTTAGGCGCTCTCACTATGAGCAGGGCGCCACACTTTGGACAATGCTCGTAGATTCCTGGTTTTCCAAATTGATATACGGTTTTACAGTTCGGACAGTAGAACTCTACATGTAAAGCACAGTACTTCCACATAGCTGAGATAGTCCTGAATCTCGCTGGGTGGAGGTATGTTATCAGGAAAGTCCCTAAGACCACTCCTATGCCGTAGATGTGTGCAAGGTAATTGAACCATAGTGGATGATCTTTTATCTGCTCGTACATTACTGCTATTAGCGATTTCTCACGTCTCAAGAGATCCTTATAGGTCTCTTCGAGTATCGGATTAGGCTCTATCTCGATGATGTGTATGGTCTTCTCTCCACAAATTAGGCATGATTTCCCGTCCCAACGCTTTAGCGCCCTCCCCCTCTTGGGTTTAGGGTACATCATCCCGCAGGACTCACAGAATATGAACTCCCGTGTGTTCACTCGGTTTTCCACCGATATCCTAGTTTTCTGGAGGTCGCAGTACGTCCGCAGAACCGCAGTAGTCCGCATTCTCTCAATCATCTCTTCTATACTCATCCTTCTCCTGAATGTCTGCATACTTATCCTCACTACTTATGCGAATATTGGTTTATAAACTTATCGGTTATACTGTGAAAATAATTAAATACCCACACTCGGTACATGTAAATTGATGATGGTCGATATTAAAATTAGGCGTCCGATAGATGAGGTCTTAAATGAACACAGAGTATTGGGACACAGGCGTATATTTTACAGAAATTTCGCAAAACAGCTCATACAGTTGATCAGTAAGGGTTATGCGACAGTTAGAGTGAAAGGCATTTCTGAAAGGTATATTTTCAACTTCCTTGAGAAGATGGAAGAGCGTGGGTATGATACATCACGACTCCGTATTGTTGAATATCCATCAGATAGAGGAGGAGAAATTCTATGCACAATCTGGAGACAAGTGAAGACCTATGAGGATTTAAAGAAGTTCTATGAGGTATTCTGCGGTCTGGATCCAGAGGTCATGGACGCAATACTTGATAAGCTTGTGGAAATAGGAGAATTGCATCTAATATAACAGATATCTTTTTGAATGAGTTTTTTAATATACTGTCGATAGAACATGACAAGATTAGAGAAGATACTGTTAGTGATAGTAGTGGTACTGGCACTAGCGACGAGTACAACACTTGCAGTCGCCACCATAGGGCATCCAGATAGACTAGAGTACTTCATAAAAGCACTTGAATACGGATTAAAAGGACTGGAAACATACCTAAACTTTGTCAAAGAGCTGTTCGTGGAAGCAATTACAAAGTAACTAGGATAGTAGTATTTCTTTTTCTAAATCCCCCTTTTTCTATTCATCTCTTGTGCGAATAGGAGTAGCTTAAAGTAGTCATCAGATGATGCGTATATCCTCTTCCGTAGCTCTCTCTTACTCCTCAAATTTATAGTTCGACCACAGAAGGGACAAGAAAGGTATTTCACCCTAACCAAGTACTCATAGCTTCTGGGTATTAAAGTTCCGCAATCACACTCAATAGCCACGTACTTTCTTATCCTCTTCCTCACAATAACCTCTTCCATCATCATGCTTGTTCTTCAGAACATATTTATAACATGCGTAATGAGAGATAAGAGAAAGTAATTTCCCCACATCGTAGAGATCTCGTGTTTTCCACAATCTCGCTGTCTCGTAACTTTTGCTCGTCTTCTATTTTTCTAGTGTCTCGCAGTACAATAATGTTTTCTACTCTTCCCCTGCCTCGTATATAAATCTTGTCTTCCATACTCCCCGTGTCTCGTATTTTCTATATGTTTTTCATATATTCCCCAACTCGTATATAAACCCTGTCTTCTACTTTCCCTGTGTCTCGTACTTATGTTAGGTTTTCCAGATTCCTTGCGTCTCGTACCCTTATTTAGTTTTCCACTTTCTGAGAGCCTCGTAGTGTTGTCTAGTTTTTCAATTACCATACGTCTCGCATATATGTTATGTTTTCCACATATTTAATGGCTCGTAGACTGTTCCCGTATCCCATCTACCCTATGTCTCGCACTTTTACTCTGTTTTTCAGATAATTCATGGCTTGTATAAACATTGCGTTTTCCAAATCCTTTATGACTCGCAGACACCACTTGTTTTCCACTTGTTTGATGACTCGTAACTATGGTATGTTTTCTAACTACTCTGTGTCTCGTATGCTAAATCTGTTTTTCAAGTTTTTTGTGTCTCGTATGATCCGTATATATACTATGTTTTCCCTAAACCTTTTGTCTCGCATTTGTGTTCGGTTTTCCAACATATTTCTGTCTCGTATGAAAGACATGTTTTCTATTTATGTATAGTCTCGTATTTTATGCATGTCTTTCAATACCCTCGCAACTCGCACATCAAGTATGTATTTCATCATCACGGTGTCTCGCATTGCCATTATGTTTTTCAAATTCTTTCTGGCTCGTACCTATGTATTCTTCAAATGTAGTACAATATAAGCTTAACCCACTAAAAAACAAATCTGCTCAGATCCCAAGTACCTCTTTCCACTCCTCAATTGCCTTCTTTATTCCACTCTTCAAATCGTACTTAGCCTCCCATCCCAAGAGAGCTTTTGCTACACTAGGATCCGTGCATATCACATCCTGATCGAATGGTCTGTGGTATACATTCCATACCACTTCTCCATCCCAACCAGTCAAATCCCTGCATAGTTTGAAGACATCGAGTATTGTGTGTGCTCTTCCAGTTCCGAATACATACCTGGCTCCTTTAAGGCGTCCATTCCCTTCCTCCTCGTACTTCTTGAGAACTGAGATGTAGGCATTAACGTGGTCTTCTCTAAACATGAAGTCTCTCATCTTGTCAGGGGATCCCATCAATATCTTCTCCTTTCCCTCAAGCATCGAAGTTATGAGTTTTTCAATTACGAAGTGCTTTTGATTTACGTTAGCCCTGCCATACGTATTTGTCGGTATCAGGGTTACTACTGGGAAGTCGTATACCCTGTGGAGCATCTCTAAGTAGTGTACTGCACACACTTTACTGACTGCATAGGGACTTGTAGGCTCGAATGGAGTTAGAACATCAATATCCATTTTTGTGTTAAACATCTCGGTAGTACCAGCGAACATGAACAATCCTAAGCACTCCTCAGCATGTCTCCTACACGTTTCCGCTAGTCTAACAGTACCGTAGAAGTTGGTCTCAAGGTACATTCTAGGTCTCTCAAATGAAAGGGATACTGGTGTTAATGCCCCAAGATGCATAACGATTTCTGGTCTGACAGTCTTTATAACACCGACTAGTGAGCACTGGTCTATGAGATCACCATAGATCGGCTTAACCCCATCGGGTAGTTTTCTAGTACTACTGGTAAACCTGATCATGCCCCAGACATCGTATCCCATTTCCACTAGTCTCTTTGAGAGAGCACTACCTATAAAACCAGTTGCCCCAGTAACCAATATCCTCATACCCAATATCCCTCCTTCTAAAATTTTAAAAAAGCATAATATATATTTCTATGGAGGGAGAGAAGTGGGACAGTGGAGAGGATTTGGAGCAGTAGTAAAGTACGTGTCGAAATTCCTTAGTGAGAACGGTATCCAACACCATAGTGGAGCGTGGATAGAAATACCCGACAACATCACTCCCCGAATCAATATCCATATTGGCCACTGGGCTTTTGCCAAACCATCTCTAAGGGCGAGGATAAGGATAGGTTACCTATTCACAGAGGGAAAGGTAAAGAGAGAGGGGTTGAGGTGGATGAGGAACTTCAGTTACATAATAGCTCCTTCCAAATGGGTAAAGGCGAGAATTGAAGAGGTAGGATTGCACGTAGATGAGGTAATTCCAGTGGGAATAGATACTAAACTCTTTAGGCCAATTCAGACGCCGAAGTTCATAGACGTCCTCTCCATAGGGATCTGGGAGAGCCATTTCGACAATCGGAAGTTCATGCAGAAAGTGGGTGAGGTAGCTTTTCCATTCACATACCATGTCCATACTAGGAATACTGTAAAGTATGAAGAACTACCAAAACTCTACAACATGAGTAGACTATACCTCTCCCTTACTGGATGTGAGGGCTTTAATATTCCATGTCTTGAAGCTATGAGTTGCGGTTTACCAGTAGTATATAATGATTCTCCAGCTACAAATGAAATAGCCTTTGGGATAGGTGTTAAGCCAGTTAAGGTATACGAGACTGAAGGACTAGTCTCATTTACTATCCATGAGCCGAACTTAAAAAAGATCAGAGAGGAAACCCATAAGCTCTTGAAGGATCCAGAACGTAGGAAAGTGCTAGGACAAAAAGCTAGGCAGAGGGCAGTGAACTACGACTACAGGATAACGTATAAGAGATTTCTCGAATTCATAAGGTGAGAGTATGATCAGGTATTTTATAATAGGATTCCCCCATACAGCAACCACGTACTGCTATAAGTACATTCTAAAGAAATTCAGACATTTGAAAGGGGTATTTGAGCCGTTTAATGCAGAGGTAGTAGGATGGTGCAAATCGTACAAGAAAGTACACCACTATAGTGAGGGAGAGGTAGAACACCACTACGATCTGCTAAGTCCAGAACTTAGAACTCTCATAGAACTGAATGCGAGATGGTTATGGGATTGGGTTAATAACGATAAACCCGTACAACCATATCTAGGATTGTTCTGGAGTAGAATACTCAACTCACTACAGTATTCGAGAGACCAATACCTAGTCAAAGATGTATGTGCATGGGTTAGGCTTAGAGAGATAGTGCCACTCCTACCAAAGACAAGATTTATCCTCCTACAGAAAGATCACGGTTCAGTTCTCAGAGACTTCTTCATGCTGTATGGTCGTGTCAGTAAGAACATTAGAAGTCCTAGATGGGGATTGGGACTTTGCCTCTTCTACAGGTACTTCTATGGAGTGGATAAGTATCCAAGAGATTTTAACAGAAAGAACATGGCGAAGATCTTCAAAGACATGTATGCTAGGTATCTAAACTTGTGTAGGGAAGTCTCTCAATTCTGGAATGTGAGGATCATATCATTCGAGGGGAGATTAGAGGACTGGATGATAGAGAGAGTTATTTAACACGTTATTCTAACCGAAACCTTTAAAAAAGAGTTTTACCTTATCAATCTCGGTGATATATATGGTAGGCAAGGATACCGTACAGAGGATGAGGACTAGTGCTACTAAAGTGTCATTTCTCCTTTCCCTACCCGATGAGTATGTAGGGGAGGTGGAGAAGAGAGCATTAGATTATTTAGAAAAAGATAAAAGGGGAGCAATAGGTTTCGACCTCTACGCTCTAGCTGGAGCTGTGGATGTCCTTGAGGAACTAGGACTACCAGTAGACAGGTACACCATAGAGAAGATTGCACCAAAACTAAGAACAGTCTTCGAGAAGGATAGAAGTATTGATGAACGTGTGAACTTCATTCTCAGAGAACTGCGAAATATAAGAGGAAGAGGACTCCCAATACCCACAGTAGCACAGTACATGAGAAAAGCAAAACTAATACTCAACCTCCCAGACGAGACAATAAATGAGGCATTAAAACTAGTGGATAGGATTAAAGAAGCTATCAAACCACACACGACTAGGACAAGAGTACTAGTATCGGTAGCTATCTATCTGGCAGATAAAAAACACGCCAAGGGGAGAAAACCAGTAACACAGAAAGACCTATGGTTCACTCTAGGGAGTACGGAGATAACCATGAGACTACTACTGCGAAAGCTCAGAAACAAACCAGAGTTTAAGGAGTACTTCGAGAGATGAACGTGAAAATAGGTATCTTGGGCATGTCGTGGAGATACCCACTATTAGAACAACACCCAAAGTGGACATTCTCAGATAAGAAAGTACTACGAAGGTTCTTTCAAAAGCATGTTTCAGGGAAAACGTTGCATCTCTGCTGTGGAAGGACGAGATTGGTTGATGCGATCAATTTCGATATAGAGAAGTATGCTGGTGTGGATGTACGAGGGGACATGTTCAAACTCCCATTTAGGTCCAATATTTTCGACACCGTGCTCTCAGATCCCCCATACAAGTTAGCTTACGATAGAAGACCTCACTGGGTTCGGGAAATTTTGAGAGTGATCAAGAAACAGAAGGGTTCAAAGATAGTGCTGAAACTTGACTTCATTCCATACTTCAAGGATTTTGGTTTGAAAGAACTCTACATCTACTGCGGGAGAAGGTACTGGGCACATGCATCATTCCTACTCGTCTTCGAGTACATGTATAAAAGCGAACCAATCCCATTAGAGGAATATATCAAAGAGTGAGAATGATGTACATCCTCAAGTGTACAAAATGTTCCTTTGAAATCCCCTTCCGTCCACCGTACCACTACCCTACTAAATGCCCTATCTGTGGTTTCCAACTCAAGCCTGAGTATGTCCCTAATATCGAAGTATACTTCGACGGTCTTTGTGAACCTCGCAACCCTCATGGTGTTGCCACGTATGGTTTTGTGATATATGACAATAGGAGTGCAAAGGAGAGAGTTAGGTTACATGAAGGCTCTGGTGTGGTCGGTGCAGGATGTTTAGGAGATAATGTAAGCAATAATGTAGCTGAATATACCGCTCTGATAAAGGCATTAGAGTGGCTAGTCCAGAATAACCTGACCGAAAAACTAGTTGAGGTAAAAGGAGACTCACAATTAGCGATCAGGCAGTTAAACGGCATCTACAGAGTAAAAGCCCCTAGAATCATCCCACTATATAAAAGAGTGGTGGAACTAGCCGAGAAATTCAACAAAATCCACTTCATCTGGATACCAAGACAGTATAATGAGGAGGCAGACTCACTGAGTAGAAAGGCCTACCACGAATTCTGTAGTGAACACAGGGATCTGGTGATGGAGTACTACAATAGGTATTTCATTACGGAAAAACAGAAGAGGTACATATTGTTCTTGGCAAGGAGAAAAGGGATAGAAATTGAAGTTAATGATTTTATGAGCAAAAGAGAGGCATCAAAATTGATCGAAAAACTATTAGGTCAATACTAACAGGGTATGGTTAGAATGAAGATAGAATTCTCTAAGATATACACGGGGGATTGCAGACAAATTCTCAAAGAATTTCCTAGAGAATTTATCGACTTCATAATGTTTAGCCCCCCTTACTATGGGCAAAGAAACTATGGAGAGGAGGCAAATACTATATGGGGTGGTAAGCCTAATTGTGAACATGAATGGGAAGAGATAGTTATTCCAAAGAGGAGAGGTAGTTATGGAATTAGTAGCTGGAAAAGACCATCCAGAGAAGCACATGTTGATTGGACCGTAAAGACCTCAAAAATATGTAGACTATGTGGTGCTTGGTATGGTCAATTGGGGTTAGAACCTCATTGGAGTATGTATATCGAACATCTGAGAGAGATATGTAGAGAACTTAAGAGAGTACTAAAGAAGACTGGCTCCATGTATATCGTAATTGGTGATGCGTACTGTGGAACTGGGGACCCCACAAGACATTGGGGGTATCCCGATAAGCGAGTTCCAAAAAGAGAGGTACGATTTATAGAGCCACAAGCCCTATCACAAGAACCCTATCAGCCAAAATGTCTTATGGGCATTCCCTGGAGGCTAGCCTTCGCACTAATTGAGGATGGTTGGATATTGAGGAATGCAATAATATGGTTTAAGCCAAATGCAATCCCGGAATCAGTTAAGGATAGACTGAGTAGGACCTATGAGTTCATATTCCACTTTGTCAAGTCTAGGAAGTACTACTATAATTTGGACTTCATCAGGCAGCCACATTCTGAAGAGAGTATAGAGAGGTATGCTCGAGCACTAAAACAGATTAAGGATAGTAAGGGGAAGAGGTTAAAGGATCTACATGGTAAGAAGGTCTCAGTAATGATCCCTAATAAGTGGGAGAGAGTGGTTGGTAGGGTTGGGGACTACTCCTATGCTGACTCCCTACACACTAGATCATTACATCCTAAGGGTAAGAATCCAGGAGACCTATGGGTGATAAGTACTCTACCTCATCCAGTAGATCATCCAGCTCCATATCCAATAGATATTTGCCTATACCCAATACTCTCATCATGTCCTCCCTGGGGTAAGGTATTGGATCCGATGTGTGGAATAGGGACTACACTACTCACATGTGAACTTATCAACAATCGTAGATGGGATATGTTTAGACTAAGGATAAATGAGGAAGTGAGAAAGACTGAATGGAGGTTAAAGTGGATTGGTATAGAAATCGTACCCAAGTATGTTAAAATGGCTTATGAGAGGCTAAACCAGTACATCTATCAGAAAAAACTAGTAGATTATGCAGATAAAAATTCAAATCCCCTATAGTATCTGATATCTCTCAGTATCAAGTCCCTAACAGCTATTCTGAGAGCGGAGGATCTGTTCATAAAGACTCCTAGTTCTACCAGTTCATCCAGTTTTTTAACCATATCTATTGTCAAGTGTATTGGGAGGACTGTAATTCCCTTAATATCTTCTTCTCTAAACTCTTGCAGAAGTCTCTCCTCTACGAATAGTAGTTCGCTAACGGCATACCTGATGGCACTAGCCATATTGTAGAATTTTCCCTGCTTGACCAATCGGTTTAGGGCAATAGCATAGAGTTTCGGTACGTGGAATGATGTCGGTATCATCTTAACTCCCTTTACTCCTATTTTTGTCCTAACACTTCTCCTCAGAGTACCGCATTTACAACATTCCCACACCTTTTCCACTAGGTTCTCCTTCTCTATTTTTCTGACGAGATGGTGTCTAGTCTTCCTCTTGCACGTATTACACCATATCACCGTATAGCTGAGCCTTCTCCCCATGTTTTGACACCAAAGTATTCTACACATCTACACTTATATATTTTTACGCATAATATCTGCTATAGTACATTAAAAAAATACTATTCACTAAATATCAAAAGGGATCTGGCGACCTTTCTGACCTCATCGTTTATACTGGCGACAAATTTTCCTTTGTGTTTCCACCCTTCCTCACTACTCTCTATCTTCATAAAATCCCCAAGAAGGTTGATCACTCCTTTCGTGCTAACCCTAGTCCTACTATCTATCTGCTTTAGTGTCTTTATGAACTTGTTCATCTGTTCCTCGACTACACTTAGGGGGACATATCCCTTATCGAAGAGGTAGATGGTACACTTCACCATTGCCCATGAGTTCAGGATCTTAGTAGCATAGTAGAAGTAGCGATCAATATCCTCCTGCTGTTTCAGGTATAGGGAAAACGCCCTTGCACACACTTTCCACATGCTCTCCCCATACTCACGTTTCAACTTCTTTAGTATGCTGTGGAATTCTTCGGGTACTGATATCGTCTTCCACCCCTTTCTAGGCATTATTCACCCCCCTCCTCCTTCAGCATCTTTAGAATGAACTCCCTCTCCTCCTTGCTAAACCTACTGAGTAGTTTCTCAAGTCTCTTCCTCTCCTTTTTCCTCCTTATCTCCTCGTTCTTGCTCTTAGCAACCTCAAGAGCCTCTGAAAGCGATTTGGAGATGAGATCGTGAACTTGGATTTCGATAGGAACTACATTAATTATGGATAGAGTGCGGAGATTGAATCTGACTAACGCTGGTACGTACTCATCTTTGAACTCCCCCCTCACTCTTCTCGGCACGACCACTACAGCATAGCTCATATTATCCCTGACGAAGATCTCATCCCCTATAGATATCACTCTAACGTAGTCCGTCCTCAGGGATCCGCTTAAAAACCTCCTAGCCCTGTCAATATCCTTCGCAAGGGTACTTATCTTCGTCCTCCTGCTTTCTCTCCCCCTTCTTTTCCTAACTTCAATCATATTTACTACCTCATTATTCTTGGTCATGTAATAATTATCACAATCACCTAATAAGCTTTTCGCAGATCTTTCCAAAACTTTAAATATGGAGTGGGTTTAAAAACTATCGGTGATTCTTTATTAAGAAAAGAGAGAAAATGCACATAGACCTACTCGCAGAGCGTATATGGGAATTACTCAAAACTAGTGCGGTACCAAGAAACCCGTACTCTAACGATGGAATCTACGTTATCAGCACAAGCATCATACGTAGGAAACTGGAACTGCCAGGGCGTTACTCTATAGTAATAGGCATGGCGATGAGCCTACTGGAAGCACTAGGAAGGATTAAGATTGTCGAGAGAAGGAATAGGAAGAACCACATTCCCGCAAAATACTACTTTATCTTTCAGAGTAGTTAAAAAACTAATCTGCTTTTATTTGTTCCAAATATGAAGTATGGTAGAGCACGGGACGTATCTTCCTATGCGCCCCCTCTCCTATGACCAGCTCTACAAACCCTATGTCCTCCCTCGTCTCAGCTATCTTCTTCGCTATCTTTATTTCGGTACTGCGGAAGTCCGATAGCGGTACGTATTTGTACCTCAAGACTAAGTTGAGGAGAGCCTTTCTCCTTACCTCTTCAAACACCTCTCTGTGTCTGTATCTGAAATGGTTGAGAATACCTCTCCTGCTTAGATCTGAAGCTGAACATAGACGGCACGAGTACCTACCATTCCCAAACCCATCGAGATATTCGGATAGCAGGAACAACTGAAGATCCCAATACCTTTTCCTCAATATCCTACTCCTAGTCTCCATTCTGCTCACTCTACCTCGCTAACATCGATCTCTATAGCGTCTATCTTCTTCCCATATCTCCTTGCAATCTTCTTTGCTCTTTTCGACGGTTTGATCTTCACCTTCACTACCTCGCTTTTTGAAAGGTCAGCATAACAACGGGGACACAGCACTCTCTTCATACCACCTCTTATAATGAGGTACCTCTTTCTCAATTCTCCCATGTAACTGAAATCGTGAAACCTGTTAGGGTTATCTATCTCCAAAAGAGTGAAACCACAGACCTTACACTTGTACCTCACTACCATTCTAATCCTCCACCTCATATCATTTTTTCCAGTTTCCTCTCCAGTACCTTTATCTCCTTCTCAATCACCTTTAACCTCTTTTTTAACCTCTTCATCTTCTCTCTATCTTCTTTCATCTTGAGGTATTTAGGTAGGTCTTGCTTTGGGATATACCTCGAATGCCACTTTCCATTCTCATACCAGTTGAGGTAATAGTAATGACTTGATGGACAAGGTTGCCCAAACCCATAGCGTTTCCTGACTTTATTTAAAACCCACCTCTCTACAATAGATCCTCTAAGAGGTGTTAGTTTACTCATCTCACTTTCGATGCGTTCTTTCTCCCTGTAAAGCTCTTCTAGTCTACTCTTGATTCTCCCAATTTCGCTATTAGGATCCACTTCAAATGTTTCGAGGTACTCTAGTATCGACTTCATCACTTAAATATGTGTTAGGACAAATTTAAACTTTTCTATCGTCTCACTATCAACATCTCTTAGTCTAACACCTACATCAAAAGCTCAAGATCCTCCCTAAGTATCCAAAATCTAGGTTTTACTCTTTGTTTCATCCATCCTTCAACTAAAGTTACAACCTTCCCCTCTTTGCGAAGAGAACGGAGTATGGATAGAGTCAAATTGTAAGGACACCCTATTCTCTCCACTATTTCACGAGTGCTCAGCAGGGGTTCTTTCTTTAGCAGTTCTAGTATTTCCCTCTTTTTCTCCTCTATATCCACTCTCATGGTAAGCTCCTAAGTCTCATAGACCTCATCAATCGCAATCTCATAGTCTCAAGTTTAAGTGCTTTAAAGAGTTCGTCTGCTATCTCCCTCACTCTTTCAAGCCTTTCCTCCTTCGTCAATCCACGCAATTTTACGGAGAGTACCGTATCCACTACTTCAATTATGCTTTCGAGGATCTCGTCCTCCTTTACTCTGCCCGATAGGTAGACATCTCTCAGGTAGTATAACGTTGCACTCACGTCCATTCTTACGGCAGGATCTGTTATATCCGCTACGAGAGATAGTACGAGATCCCTAAAGCTCATTCTCTCACCCTCTCAAACTCCTCTATAGTCTTCATAATAGACCTCAAGAGTATATCCTGTATGGTAATACTATATTCTTTCTCTATCTTCCTCAACCTGTTATATAACCTGTCTGGGATATACAATTCCAGTTTTCTAGGCATACTATATCTCCATATCTTTCTTTATCTCTTCTAATAAATTTTTTACCTCTTCACTCTTCTCCATCATCTCCCTCAGTTTCTGCTTTGTTAGTGGGTGTTGCTTGGGAATCTTAAACATCCTCACCTTCTTCAGTCTTGCGAGGTACTCTATCAACTCATCTGGAATATCCAGTCTTAAAATCCAAAGGACAGTGTTATCCTCTATTTTATGAGATGTATCGTACTTGATCTCAACCCCTATGCTTATGAGGTTCTTATAGAGGAAATGCCAGTAGTTCGTTAGTCTCTGTAGGTAATCGAGAAGAAGATTGAGGAGTTGCGACCTCATAAGCTGTATTTCAAATTTTGAGACTTTAACCCTTTCAAATAGCTCTTCAGCTCTGGTTTTAGTTGTTTCTCCCTGTCCCATTATGGATACCCCAAATGTTTTACTACCTTCTACTCTCCCTACCTGACTGAAATATATATACCTTCTTTTCATATACTAATGTGAGACTATGCCCCTATATAAGTCAGGACTAGACATGTATAAGAAGTATGAAGCGAAGTTCAACCCCGATGTAATAGGCACTAGATTCACCGATATCAAGACCTTAGCACTAGAGAGAATGCAGGAAGGAATTAACTTAATAGCTGTAGCAAGAGAGCTAGTGAGACCAATACTCGACCAGTACGGAATAGGAGGTGGTATGAGAGCTAACTACTTCGCCTTTGCCACTGCCCTCCTAAGGCACATTCATAGGCAGAAAGGAGCTGTGGCTAACAAGGTTTCCAGTGGTCTCAAGAGCTACTTTGTAACTGCCTATGACCTAGATCCCTCTATATGTGATGAGATAATCCAAGTAATTAGTGGATGGGTAATACCCTACTAGATCCCTTAGATATACCCCATAGAAACAATCAATATTTTTTTTCTTCCACCGATATCTTTAATTAGGATTTTCTCTCCCTCAATATGGTGGTCTACTTGAGAGTAGCGATAGTTACGTCTAAAGCAACATCACTAACCAATGTTGGAAGGGACATAGCATACGTCCTTGAGCACTATGGTCATGCACCGAGACTTATGAGGTTTCCACCCGCAGGAGATACTATGATAAAACTCGCAGACGCAGTAATAATGATCTACCCATGCTCACCACTATACATAACTCCATACTTCCTAAAGTACAGGGATTATAAGAAATACTCAAATATGAAGTGTCTATTCTACACGACAATTGAAGGAGAGGTTACTCAGCACTTCATACAGGATTGGATGAGACACGAACTTGAGTTCATAGCAGTATCAAAATACGTGAGAGATAAATTAAGAAATGCTGGGTTCAAGGTCATAGATGTAATCCCTCATGGAGTTGTCAAAGAAGATGTGGAAAATGCGAGGAAAATGGTAGGGACAGTGAGAAAGACTTTAGAAGAGAAGTTCCCAAATAGGATTTTATTCGGTGTTATCGCATTCTGGCATATAAGGAAAGGACTCTATCTCCTAGTAAAAGCTGTGAAGAAACTATCGAGCAAGAGAAAGGACTTCATAGTGTACCTCATAACAAATACAATAACAAGGAAATACCTAGAAGGTGGAGAAAACCTATTCATAGATACAGTATTCGGAAAGAGGAGTAGAGCTGAGATACTCGCATGGATGGGGGCACTCGACTACCTAATAATCCCATCCCTTGCAGAGGGTTTCTGCCTTCCTCTCTTAGAGGCTAATGTAATGGGCACTCCAGTGATCCATGCCGATTATCCCCCTCTTAATGAGATATCGGATAGTTCAAGGAACTTAGTATTCCCCTATGAGAATGTAGTGTACGAGGATACAGGTGAAGGTATCGATTTTGAACTGCACTACTACAATCCAGACGACTTGATGAGTATGATGCACAAAGCTATTGACCTCAAGAAGGAGGAGCCAGAGAAGTATGAGGAGATGTGCTCTCTCAACAGGAAGATCTTCCCCAGGTTTAGTGCATTAAAAGTATATAAGAGGTTTCTAAAATATCTTGAGGGATAATGCCGACAGATGAGATCAAAAAACTGAGGTATGTACAAGATCACGTACACGTTTTTATCCCCGAAGACCATAATGACCACGTAGACAACTGGAAGGCTCAGGTTCAGATCTACGAAGACTTCAGAGGGACTAGTCCCGAATATGACTCCCTCCTAGATGAGTTAGAAGATCTAGTCAATCAAATGTTCTACGTTTTCGAGGGTTTCTACTACTCTAAAGAACATCATAACCTATTCGTAAAGGCATGGCGTAAAAATCTGGAGTTATTGAAAGAACTCTCAAAGTACAAGACCATAACAAAACTCCCAGACCTAGAATCGGCAGTATGGGAACTGAAATTCATCTGGAGCGGAGCATGGTACTATGCATGGCATCATAATGCATTCGCAAGATGCTGGGACATCCAAATAGAGATCAACAAGGAGATCGTAGTGCCTCCTCCACCACCCGTAGGACTATGGTTGAGATTCAGAGCAGACATGAAACATACAGGAAGAGCCGTATCCGTAAACGTCATCTACTTCGGTAGTAATGATACCAACATCTATGCACTAAACCCAGATGGTACGCTGAAATGGTACTACTCTACGGGGGATGCGGTTAGGTCATCACCAGCAGTAGATGAAGAAGGAACAGTCTATATCGGAAGTGATGATGACCGACTATATGCACTAAACCCAGACGGCACGTTGAAATGGAGTTACCTAACAGGAGACGATGTGAAATCGGCACCAGCGGTAGATCCAGAGGTCGATGAGGAGGTAGCAATATATGTAGGCAGTCTCGACCATTATCTCTATGCTTTTAATCCAGATGGGACATTAAGGTGGAGATATGCGACAGGAGATATGATTTACTCACCACCAAACTATGACCTCTACCACATTATATATTTTGGCAGTTACGATTCGTACTTCTACGCATTAAACCCAGATGGGACACTGAAATGGAGATACCTCCTTTCACCTTACTATGCTTTAGTCAGCACTGTCTCACCTGCAATTGATGATGCCTCAATTTCCTATTTCGGTACTTTTTCACTTTATTGGTGGTTGGCAGATTTTCTTGCACTAAACCCAGACGGAACACTAAGGTGGAGTTATAGTATATACTATGGTACTTTTGCATCATCATCACTAGATGACTACTCAAATTCATATTTTGGAGGTGAAGATGGGGTATTCTATAAACTCAACTCAGCAGGAAGTGTAGTATGGACTTATAATGCTGGTGCCTCAATTAGGTCATCTTCTGCTCTAGACACAGATGGGACAATATACTTTGGAGCGGGTGATCTTATTGCACTAAACCCAGATGGAACGTTGAAATGGAGTTTCTATGTTGAAGCTGGAATTCTCTACTCCTCACCTGCGATAAATCCCGATGGGTACATCTACTTTGGTGATTCGATAGGTAAATTCTACGCTATCGATAAGAATGGAAACCTCGTGTGGACATACATTACTGGTGATGCGATAGACTCCTCACCAGCTTGTGTGTAAAAGATAAATTTGAGAAGATGATAAGGAAAATGGGATGATATATGACATACAAGTGTACGGCATGTGGTAGGCAGTTCGAGAGAGGAGCAGTAATAATTCCCCCCTACATCTACTGCCCCTCCTGTGCTGAAAAGCTAAATGATATTATCGATGACTTCGTAGTGCGGTACCTTGAGGCAAAGCTCTCAGGAAAACAAATACCAGACCTCAATAGATACATAGAGGAGAGAAGAGAGGAGATAAAATTCCTGAAGATTAGAGAGAGCTTATTGAAGAGGAGAATCCTAACCGCATGTCTGAGGTCAGAGCAACCCATTAGGGGATAAGGGAGGTTTAAATGGCATTTGAAGAGCTTGACAGGTACATTAAACTCAAGCAGAGGGCGAAGAGGAAGTATGCTGAAAAAGTTCTATCTCTCTCTGCTATGGATATCATGTACCAGCGGATTCTGGATGGAGAATCGTGGTTCTCGGATTGGGCGTGGCAGTATTTACCACTATTCCTAAACTTGAACATTTCCTCTCTTTTCATATTTGCTCTCTCTCCTGAAGAACTCCTACCGTTATCTCTAGACTTTGTGATCGAACTTCCCTCGATAGAGGAGTGGTTGGAGGGCATAAGACTGAAGTTCAAGAAGATAGATATTGGAGTTCAGTGGCAGGACTTCTTCTACAAGTACTATCTTGAGATAGTACCACCAAAACTCGATTTCGACACGTTTATAGATTTCACAATACCCGATATATGGATACCATCGTTCAAAAGGGAGAAAGAGAGGAAGTTAATTATTGGAAAGACCAAATATGGGGAGGGGTATGTAGATCCCCCTGTCATAAGGGAGTTCCTCACATCAACATTCTACGAGCTGTTTAAGAGAAAACCGAGATACGAGAGACTTAAAGAGCTGATAGATGAGGTTATGAAGACTCAAGACATAGAGGAGTGGGTTGGAGCCACAGTCTTCCACAGGATAAGTATGCTGACGGAGTGCATTTACCAAGACTTCATTCTGGATGTAGGTATACTCAACATCTCCGTGTTGCATCCGAAAAGCAGTAAGCACTCAGTCATAATAGAGGACTATACTGGCATCCCAAGAGTCGTGGAGTACGAAAAACTACACGACATACAAATGGGTTTCATCCTAGATGTCTCATACCTCAATGAGGGATACCTATTACCAAAGAATTTCAGGTATAGAGTTACCGTAGTGGGGGTTACACCCTATTTCATCATGTTCCAGGATAAGAGGGTTAGGGATCTGATATCCAGATTTAGAGCCACTCATATCGGTTTCATTAATTACCAGCGTATCGAGGAGATGATGGATTGGCGTAAGAGCGAGAGGGCAGAGCAGTACGGTGAGCTTCAGAGGATAAGGTATACTATTGATAGCATGGTTACGAATATACTAAAGGATAAAGATGTAGATGCATTCAGGCTAAACCTCTACAGGAGGGCAGTAAATCAGTTAATTGGGCATAAGAAGAAACGCCACAAGTGGGGTTATGATGGATGGAAGGCGATGACAGAGGAGGAGTTCAAGAACTGGTGGATCGAACACTGGGTTAGACAAGGTTTAAATAGAGATCTCCTCAATCTATTATATGAGAGGTTGATAAAAGTATGTCAGTATCTAAGAGACGAAAGCGAAAAGCTAGGGGAGAGGTTGAAGAGAACACGGGAGAGACTGGCTCGGTACCGAGCATAGCAGTACCCCAACTCACTCCCGAAATGGAGAAACTGAGAGACCAACTGGGAGAGATGATAACAGAGCTGATTTTTGCCTCACAGGATGTGGCATTTGAACTCGCCATGCTTGAGTGCGAGGACAAGGCCAACTGTCCTCTGGTAAAGAAGACAAAGGAACTGATACTCTGTGTCAGGAAACTATTTGAGATGCAGAAAAAGATGGTGAAAACGGCTCCAAGAGTAAGAGCATATAGATAGATAGATTAATTTGGATGAGTTTTTTCTAAATTAATGTATGTCAGTCAATAGAATGGAAACTATATTGGTCCCATTTAGTTTCAGAATTGAGGATACCCTAGTAACCGTGTGGGAGGTAACGAAGTCCACTCTTGTATCTGGTGATACGTGGTACCATGTACTAGTCTCCCTTAGGATTGGGAACAAGACTTCTAGGAGATTTCCACTTGATGTAAAGGACTGGAGGGATTTGAAGAGAAAGCTTTTAGTTGAGATTAGTAAATTTAAACTGTATATAATGCTGGGTGGTGAAAAGTGGATAACGGGGTAGAGTTTGAAGAGTTCATGAAAATGAGTAGAGAGGAGATAGAAAAAGTAGCTAAGGAAATGGCGAATACGCTAGTGCAGACATGTGCACTGCAAGAGGAGGAGGAATTCTTTCCAGTAGTCGTCGATATTAGTGATTACCTAGACCTAGACCAACTAGCTTCAAGCGTGGCAGGAATAACTGATCCTCTGGGACAGTTGAAGAGTTGGCTTACTAACACACTTAATAGCATAGCTTCATGGATTGCGAGTACTATAGAGGCTAGTGTAAAGGGTTTCGTGGATTGGTTGAACACGAGTATTGGGGGCATGATATCTGGACTGGAGAGCGTAATCAGGGGATTAATTGATGGCGTACTGGGAGCTATAAGTGATCTAAGTGCCACAGTACAGAAAGTAGTGATAGATCCGATAATGAATGCCATTAATGAGGCGAATAAGTTCCTCGCAGACCTTCCTGGAATGATTAGTGAGATAGGCGATGCCATCTCTGGGGTTATAGATGGTATCATGGGAATTGTCAATACTGTAGGGAGTGCAATCGAGGGGTTGATCAAGACAGTTCAAGATGCACTTTCCCCAGTCTTCGATACGATCTCAAATGTGATCAGTTCAATAAGCGGAATGGTCGAAAGTATTGGAAAGACCATATCAGATGTAGTAAGTGGAATGGTTAGTGCAGTACAAGAGGCTTTTAAACCGATTTTCGATACTATCGCCAATATCGGTGCGGGTATAGTGAAGATGATAGAAGATGCTGGAAAAACCATAACAGGAATTATTTCTGGTATCCAGGAGGCGATCAAACCAGTTTTCGATGCTATCGCCACTCTCGGCGACATGATAGGAAAGGCAATTGAGAATGCAATAGCAACCGTAGGAACATGGGTAGAAGAAGCAGGTAAGATGATTAGTGGGCTTATCGAAAGCATAGGAAAGCTGGGAGAACAGGCACTCGGTCTCATAGGGACACTCGCAGAGGGGATAAAAGGTATACTCCCATTCCTAGATAACATCAGAAAGGGGTTTGAGTCATTTCTTGACTATGTTTTCAAATTACCAGAGTTGGCACCCGATATCTACAGAAGTGTCTTCACGCAGTTATGGAGTCAATATGTTGAACCCGTCTGGAATGCGATTTACAATACGATAGTAAAACCACTTGAAGAGGCTTTTAAGGGAATTGTCGAGAAGGTATCCGTAGGATTTGAAACGATATCCAAGACTTTTCAGGGATTTGTAAACGCAGTCCTGAGGCTCCCAGAGTTTATCGTGCAGGTCGCTAATGCCATAACGGGATTAGGGGATTTCATCGCAAAAATACCAGAGATCATCAGTAGTCTGGTAGAGGAGATTAGAAAGTTCTTAACTGATCCACTAGGTTATCTGAAGGGTGTTGTAGACCACCTTGCATCGCAAATTTGGAACATGTTACCAGATTGGTTTAAAGCAGGAATTGAAGAAATCAGAACGTTTTTCGCCAATCTATGGGGGGAAATCCAGAAATTCGTAGCTGATCCCTGGGGGTACTTGTTCAAAAGGTTTGAAGATATAGGGAAGTGGATATGGGAGGCTTTACCAGATTGGTTGAAGAGTGCTATTGAGGGCATTAAAGACTTCTTTAGCAACTTGTGGGAGGAAATCCAGAAATTTGTAAAAGATCCCTGGGCTTACCTACTCAAGAAATTTGAAGATATGGGAAAGTGGATATGGGAAGCACTACCTGACTGGTTGAAGGGAGCTATTGAGAAGATTAGGGATTTCTTCACAGACCTGTGGAATTCTCTTACTGAATTCTTTACTAACCCTGTAAAATTCATAGAAGATAGGCTCTCATGGTTAGCTGGAGAGATATGGAAGAAAATGGAACCATACCTACCAGAGTGGTTGAAGAACGCAATAAAGTTCTGGGGCGAAGTATTCGAGAAGATCAAAAACTTCATAATAGGCGAGGTTACTTCTTTCGTGGATAACCCATTCAAGTGGATAGTGGACAAGATAGCAAAAGCCCCAGAGATCATTTCAACTATTGCAAGTACAGTTTTCAATATATTCAAGAAAATATACGAATCACTCCCTGAAAACATAAGAAAGTTCATCAATAGTGTAGTACTTGTACTATATAGTATAGTTAGCAAAATAGCCCTACTCATCACCAATCCACCTGAAGCTATAGGAAGGTTGTTCAAATGGTTGTACGAAAATGTCTACATGAAATTGCCAGAGTGGATAAGAACCATATTCTTCGAGACGTGGAAGATTGCATACTACAGGATAAGGTCGATCTGGAGATTTTACTTTGAACCAGAGACATTCTGGGAGGAGGATGCCATGTGGGTAGTGAACACCCTAACCATATTGCTGACACCAGCGATGAACTACGCCTCTGCACACGTCAGAGGACTTTATGATGTATTTGTGGAGTGGCTCAAACCCTTCATCAAACTAGCGGAGGAACCAGTTAAGGAATTCTACAAACTATTGCTTACAGAGGTTGCGGAATACCATGCAACTATAATAGGTCGTAAGCTCGATGAGACAGTTACCAAAGCTACTGGAAGACCGATTGGTGTAGAGGCAAGACTTGAGGAAGCTAAGAGAATTGACGGAGGGAAGATGATATACGATGTACTGATCACTACAGTACCGATTACAGCAACAATAAAGTTGATTCCAGAGTTGTTGAGGTCGATTTCGTATAAGCTCGACCAGGCAATAGGAACTGCGATTAGAGGAGTGTCCGCTCTCGCTACTGGTGTGGGAGCGGTAGCGGGTGGTGGTGGCCATTCATACACTTCTGAACTCGTAGCTCTGGCAAACACCCTAGATTATGCGGTCTGGGGACTGTTCAGATGGGCATCATGGGGTATAACTTACTGGGTGTTCGAGCCGTTAAACGAGCCACTAAGGATGATGATACGCTATCTATACAGGGATGTAGTACCCTTCAGAATCCCAGTCCTCGCTGACATCTCACGTATCGTACAGAGGCACCTAGCAATTGAGGACTATGAGGTCAGAAAAGCGTATGAGACTCTGATGAAAGACCTCATGGGATTACATGGGTATCCGACATATATTGCTGACTTCTACATACGTACCTATGAAGATCTAGGAGCTTATGATAAGATAGTCGTTAAGGATAGATTTGGACAAGATAGGACATATCCACTACCACTAGTCTATGGTCTCCCCACAGCATCAGAGATGTGTAGAATGATGGTAAAGGATATCTTTGGTAGTCTATCGGACTTTGCCAAAGCTATCAAGACGAGAGGTTATGAGAAAGATATTGCGTACATGTACTACTTACTACACTTCAGATATCCACCACCATCAACACTATGGGAGTTTACATGCAGGGGAATTAGCGGACTACTGTGGTTTATACCTACTTCTGGGATGATCACTACAGCTACGGAAGAGGCAAGAAAAATTGGAGCGTATGCACCAATCGTACCACCTGCTCTCAATTTTGACTACTCGACACTATTTAAGTCTCTTTTCACATACATGAAGTGGCACGATTATGCGAGATTTAGCTGGATTGATGGATTCACTTCAGATAACTGGATAGTCATAGATACCCTAGCCGATATTCCAACGAAGATAGATATCAGGTGGATGGTGAAGTGGGGCATATTTGAGTACATGACAGAGAAGGGAATAGGGTTGAAGACACCAGTATTGAAATTCCCAGGAATACTTGAGGGCGCTCCAGCATCATTAGTAAGAATGGATCTAACACTCATGTGCAGACTCCTACAGGCAACAGGACTACACCCATATTACGTACCCATAGTCTCAGTGGCGGAGACTGTTAATGCACTTGCAGACGAGAGGACACTACTCAGGACTGGAGTAATGAACTTGTATGAAGAGGGTATGCTAGACTTTGAAACTCTTGACGAACTACTAAGTGGGCTTGTGATCGCATCATTTAAAGTATCCTACTATGATATGGTCGCTAGAGATTGGAGATCGGCATGGTTCAACCTACCAGTTGCATACCTACCCGCTGAGAGGAGACTTCTAACCCTCAGATCTCTGATAGACAGGTACCATAGGCTCTACAAGGACATACTACGTGATGTGGAGAGGGCGTATAGGGAGTACATTATCGAGGATATAGAAGAAGGGATAAGTGCTATGGAGAAGCTCGTGGAAATGATTAACCCGTACTTCAGGGCACTTAGCAAGGCCATAACTGGAAAGGAAATTGTACTCTCAGTAGATGAGGATTATGTTACGGCATGTCTTGAGGCACAGTTCGTAGAGAGAGAAATCTTCACAGTGAGGAGAGTAAGGTACTGGTTCTCAAGGATAATGGGATGGTTGATATACAGACTGGCATACGCATACGTAACTGTAGAGGATGTGGAGAGGATACTTGATGTTACTAAGAAGATAGCGAAACTGACGGATCCCGAAGTAGAGGCTCTAAAAACCATAATGTCTCTAATGACGGAGATAGCTGGTAGAGAGTACATACCTACACCTTCCATGTTAGCAACCATATCTGAGATAGTGCCAAAAGCAAGGGCATTCTTTGGAGATGTGGTCAGGGCTAGAAGGGTTCCTGCAAGGTGGGTGCCGATCTGGGCAGAGTATGTAGCGATAAAACCAGTAGTGGATGAGGTAAAGAGTGTTCTCTCGTCTACTGAGAGACTCTATGAGTACTTCATAATCACGGATGAGGATGTGAATAGGCTAATGGAGAGGCTAAAGCTGTATGGATGGGAAGAATACGAAATTAAGCTTATCTGGGATAGACTTAGACTTGATAGGTGGTATAGGGCTTACAGGGAGATAGTAGGGACGATAAGAGAACTGACTACACTAGCCGAGTACTCACCAAGAGCGAGAAGTCTTGCACTAGGAGAGGCGTACAAGATGATTGATGCTCTCCCTGTCGATAGGGCGACTAAGGACTTCCTGAAGAAGATGTGGGAGGAGTACATAAGGCTCAAACCTGTCATGGATGAGGTGAGAAGGTACATCACAGAGCTAATGTCCGATTTCGTAGAGGGTGTCATAACAGAGGAGGAGTATGTAACAGAGTTAGAAGCGTTGAGAGAGTGGGGACTTGACGATTGGGAGATAATGTTCTACAAAGCGATTGGAGGAATGCGAAAAGCACGTTATCTGAGACGTATGGCTAGGGCATCCTAAAAACAATTTTATATTTGTAGATGTCTTTTTTTAATAGGTGGAAGAATGGCAGAGAAGAGCATAGACGAGGTTATGGAAGAGACTAGAAGGAGAATAGAGAAGATCGCTAGTACTCTCTCAAAAGACCTCGAAGAGCTTAGCAAGAGCATCACGAAGACGGTTGAGGAGATGGTAAAGAGTGCTACTACGAGTACTAGTCCACCCACTTCATCTTCTACTTCGGCAGGGAGGAGAAGACCAAGACCACTAAGTGAGCAGACCTGATATGAGCTGGTTAGGTCTTAGGCACAAGGGTACTGAAAGACTGTACTCTGATGAGTGGAATTTGGTAGTTGATGGTCTCGATATACTGTACTACAGGGATCAGGAACTGAAGGAAGAGATCGATTGTCTCGAAGCTAAGGTAGATCAGATATACAATTTTACAAAACCTCCTACAAAACTAGAGACGTATACTAGGAGTGTATCAACAACACCTACTCCACTTTCCGATGTGGATAAGAAAGTGAAGAGGATTCATGTCAAGCTTCCGAGTTGGGAGGCGCACCTAGTGTACCTTGGTAGTGAGACTAAACAGGAGTTTGTCCTTGAGGTCGGCGATAAGGAAGTACTTGAAATAGAGAATCCTAGAACTGTATATGCAAAGAGCTTAGGGAATGTAACTATATATGTAATGTTGGAATGTTAGAATGCGATGACTATCATATACTATGTATACCCGATATGGCATAGGACTAGTTTTTCGATAATCGCCAGAGAGCACATAAAACAGCTTAAAAAGTACTTTAAAGTGTATGAAATAGATGAGTTGGTTCTACCCACCATAACTCCTTACATAAAACCCCTTCTCATCCTGCATCCCTACTTCTACATGGCAGTAAAGTACGCTAAGCGTTTTGAGAGACTGCTATCGAGGAGCGAGGGGATCATTGGTGTAGATGTTGCCGATAGTGATAGGTTGACGGTTCAGGCAGTGAACATGACACATTATACTGAAGCAATGATAGTACCATCGAGTTTCGCTAGAGATGTGTACATCAAGAGTGGGGTTAGGCGACCAGTTTATGTAGTTCCACATGGATTAGACGACACTTACTTTACTAGAAAGGGATCTGTAAGCTTTTTCAATCACGTTTGGAATATGAAAAGGAATAGAAAATTAATACTGTTGCTCTTCTTCTGTTGGCATAGTGATTACCGTAAGGGATTGGATCTCGTCCTTAAAGTGTATAGGAAATTAAGGAAAATGAGAAAGGATATTGTACTGATCATCAAGACTATGGGGAGAAATACACGACTTGAGAAGTTACTCAAGCTTTATAATGGGTTGCTGATCTGGGGGTGGCTTACAGAAAATCAGAAAATAGAACTCTATGACATTTGCGACATCTATCTGGGTTTCTCAAGAGGAGGAGGATTTGAACTAAACTACTTAGAGGCATTAGTAAGGGGGGAGGTTGTAGTGGCTCCTAACAAGGGTTCTTGGGTAGATTATCTTCCTGAGTTCTCTCTAGTAGAGTGCCATAACTGTCCTTATGTTCTCAAGAATAATCCAATACACTGTGGGAAGGGGTTTGAGATAGATATTGATAGTGCTGTGAAGAAGATACTCGATATTGCGGATAACCTAAGTGAGTACAAATCTAGGGTAAGAGAGTATGTAGAGTCTAGAGTGAAAAAGGAGTATACGTGGAAGAGTGTTGGACTTAAGCTTAAGAGTATTTTAGAAAAATATATTTAAATAAAGAATGCTATCTAGGTTGATGAGGGGGGTTGTATATGTTAGGAAAGAAAGTTGAACTAACTCCGAAGGAAATACTAGAGGAGATAACTAAGAAGACTGAAGAGGGGATGAGACATTTTAAGATCATAAAAAACTACCTTGAGTGGAAACTGGGTAGGGCAGTAGACTTTGATGATGTGATAAAGTGGTTCAAAAAGACCTATTTTGAGAGAAAACTATTCTTCAAAAGGGAGAAGGATATCAGAATACTGAGCTTTACGAGGGTTCTAGGGGGAAGCGGAGACTTTGATATGGCAACATATTATGGAAAGCACTATATTGAGAATTATTCAGTAAAGGTCGCAGAAAGGACGGGACTTAGTGTAGAAAGGATATATGGGGATGAGTTTATTCCTGAAACATTCTACTCAAAGTTAGAGAAGTTCAATCCAGTGTTTTTGTCAGTATGTGGGCATGGAAATGGTACGACCTTCACGGGGCAAAATGAGGTCGAGATGATCAAAGTTGGCGATGAGGAAAGGGCGAAGGCATGGAGTGGGAGAGTAGTGAACTTTTTAAGCTGTTCTATAGGGCAGGAACTGGTACCCTGGCTCGTGGAGAAAGGTCTCAAAAGTGCTATGGCTTATGATGACGTATACTATTTTATGGCAGATCCCACGAACTTTCCAAATTCCTATGCTGTTTGGTTCTTCGATGCTCACTTTACGTTTGATGTAAACCTCTACAAAGGATGCACAGTACGGGAGGCACACCAATTAACTCTCGATAAGTACCAGGAGAACATAGAGAAGGCTCCAGAGGAGTGTAAACCCTATTTACACCATGACATGATCCACTGCAAGACCTATGGGGATAGGAATGTTAGGATAGTACAATTAGCCCTACTGAAGTTATCCATAATCGATTCAAAAGATACTGTAAAAGATGTCTTTGAGGGGAAAGTCCCTGTGAATGTTGATGTTGAAATACCGATAACAGTGCCACTTATGACAGAGGGAAATGGGATTTTCAGGGGATATGCGAATTTCAGAGAGCTTGAGGACACTACTGATGTGGAGATTAAATTGAAAAAACCCTCAGTCAAGTTCGATGTAGTAGTTCTCAAGCCTGAAAAGGGCGAGGAGTTGGTAATGACAAAGGACTATACGGCAAGGGTGAGAGTTGAGTATGCCGAGGAGTAGGAGGAAAGTCAAAGTAAAGTTATTGGAGATCACGGCTAGGGAATTGATAGTAATCGTAGTATTCGTAACACTCTCACTAAGCTATTGTTTCTTAGTTTTAAAGGGATTTAGAGATGAGAGCAATAGGCTAGGAGAACTATTGACAGTAGTAACGATAGCGATAGTCTCTTACTATTTAGGGTATACGCAGAGACAGAGACAGGGTTGTACACGAGGAGTACTCTCATTTGAAGATGTTAAGAAGACGGCGAAGAGATTAGGGTATATTGCATGTGGGTTCGGGATAGGTCTTATACTTCAACATCTGGTACTTTATGGTATTGATCTTAAGATCACAGAGCTACTGCTTGGACATGAGTGGATCGGATTGTACTGCCTGATTATTGGGATGATCTTAGTAGGTTGGGGATTGGGAAAGAAATAATTCTCTCTCCCAGAGCTAGGACTTAATATTAATATTTTTCTAGGATTACAGAATTAGAGGTGATGGTTTGGGTAGAAAGAGGAGGAGGAAAAGCGTAGTTACACGTACTGTTTCGCAGAGGATTAGGAAGTGGGATGCTAAAGTAAGGGGCGATGTGTATGCGGAGATTATGAAGACTGTAAAGCCTATAGCACTAGAGAGGTTTTCACGTTACCAACCTATCCATGATTACCTGATTAATGTCGTGAGAAGCGTGATCAACCAATATGGTATCGACTATGGAATAATGCAGGAGTACGTGTGGTATGCTCAAGGCCTATGGTATCTGACGCAGAAGTATAGATCCAAAGCTCTTCAGGTGGAGGCAGACGCTACATTTTGCTACTATGTCTTTAGAGGAAGAGACGAGAGTATACTTAGAGCTATTGCGAAGAGACTAGGAATAGAAATATCAGATTGGAATACTATACTAATGAGAGTAGGTATAAGGGTGGTTCCATTGACAGAAGAGGTGGTGTACAGAGGTACTAAAAGAGCATTAGTAGAGACACTAGAGAGAGTAGAGACTGACTTAACGGATATCGAGATCACTTACGATGCTGAGAACAGACCAATCGAAATCATTAAGACCGATAAGGTAACTGGAAAGAAGAAAAAGATTACATTAGAGTATGATGCTGTAGGAAATCTGATAAAGAAGACTGAGGAGTGGTTGTAGTGTCAATAACCTATGATCCAACGAACAATAGAATAAGTGTTGTTGGTTTTCCAGAGACTAGTCCATGCACGTTTGAGGATATCTATAATGCTGATAAGAGTGGAGAGCTTGTCCTAGTCGATAGGGATGGGATAACTGGCACGGATACAGATCCAGTCAATAACACGTATAACCTTCGCCCAGCTGACGAAAAGGTAATGGGTGGAGCAAAGCAAGACCTATGGATTGAAATAGAGAACTGGAGCGGGTTTACAGATGCAACGATAAGGTTGATAGGTAAGGATGAAGCTGGGAATGACCAGACTGAGGATATTGTAGTAACTGGAAACGGCATCTACTATTCAAGTAAGCTATGGACTGAACTAACACAGACACAAGTAGTTAGCGTTACTGGAAGTGGTAGCTTCGACTACAAGCTAGTTCAAGGACAATGGGGTGTTGTCTGGAAGATTGGAGAAAATATGTTTAGATTTGATTGTGGTTTGGATATTGGAGATGGCTCTACTGAGACTTGGCTAGTGGATGCGAATAAGATGATACTCCATACCGTGAATGATCACTTCATCTATGTCCCACAGTATGGTCATCTTAGGCTAGGTACTATTGTGGATGAGGCTAATAGGACTACAAAAGATGGATGCTATCTATACACTCTCTCAGATGACAAATATATCATAGAGTTTGCTAATGGGGGAATTATAGAACTCCTCTCGACAACTATTAATGCTAAGACAAGGACAAAGTTACAAAGCACTTATGGTGGTAGCGGTCATAAGATTTGGAACTGCAACATAATACATTGTGGTGTGGGGGTAACTGGTGCCCCTCCTGATGTCGATTTCTACAGGACTAATTGGCAATCTAATGATGTAGGTGTATGCTTTTACTCCACCTATGCAAATGACATACTTATTACTGATGTTACCCATGCGACAATTTGGTTTTCGATTACATCACCCGTTACGATTAGGAATTATAGGATGATTAACGAGACGAATAGTTTTGCCTGTTTCCACTTGGATGCAGACCTATATGCTATTAATGTCTACTGCAAATGGAAGTTTTACTGGATAATTTCCAATCTTGGCAAAGTCTATCGCCAATACACATTCGACCTTAAGGTAGTTGATGAAGTAGGAAATCCAATATCTAATGCTAGGGTTAGAGTCTGGGATAAGGATGGAAATCTGGTGATAGACAAGCTTACAGATGCGAGTGGGGTAGTATCAGAGATAATCACTAGAGGGTATTATGATCACGATCATGGGAGTGAGCTACAAGATTATGCTCCTTTCACTCTTGAGATCGCTAAGGAAGGTTTCGTACCATACAGAACGTCTTTCACTCCTGAAGAGGCGATAGATTGGGTTATAAGGTTGAGGCATGAGGATATTAATGTAGATGAGGAGGTGATAATATGAGGTATTCAATCCAAGAGAGTACGTATATTCTAGCAGTATTCAACCCAGGCGATACTGTTACGATTGATATCTACGATCTCGATACTGATACTAAGGTAGTTGATGGGGCATCCTGCTCTGAAGTTGCAGGGACTGGAGTTTTCAAGTACAAGTTCACACAGGCAATTACGGAGAAGAAGGAATACCTTTGGATAATGACTAATGGGACTGTGTACAAGTATGGTAAGATAGTTCTAGGTGGTTGGTTGGATGAGGTAAAGGATAGGGTTAAGACGAACTTAGATGAGAAGGTGAGTACCAGAGCCTCGCAGACTTCAGTAGATAACCTATCCTCACAGCTATCCACACACGATTCAGATATTAAAGCTGAGCTAGGAGATATAGAAGGGACTGGATATGATCCTGCAACTCATTCTCTAGTCAATATAAAGAGCAAGGTAGATGAGGTGGATAGTGATCTAGCGACACATGATGCTGATATTAAAGCTGAGTTGGGAGACATAGAGGGAAGTGGATACGATCCTACCGTACACTCGCTAGTCAATATAAAGAGTAAAGTGGATGAGGTAGATGGTGATCTAGCATCTCACGACTCAGATATAAAGGCAGAGCTGGGTAATATAGAAGGCACTGGCTTTACACCAGATACACACTCTCTCGTAAATATCAAGTCCGATACTGAGGGGATTAAAGCACAGACTGATAAGCTACAGTTCGATCCCAATAACTATGTGAAATCTATGGCACAGAACCCAGAACTAGCAAACCTAGATGCCACAGTATCGAGTAGAGCATCATCATCAGAACTAGCTACACACGATTCGGATATCAAGGGAATACTAGACGACATTAAAGGTACAGGATTTACAAGAGATACTCACAGTCTCGTGAACATAAAATCGGATACTGAGGGAATAAAGAGCAAAGTAGATGAGAACCTAGATGAGAAAGTGAGTACGAGAGCTAGTGAAGAGACATTAAAGAGACACGATAGCAAGATGACCGCATTTAAGTTCATCTAAAATTTTCTGGTTTCGATTAGTTACTTGAACAATTCAAGCTCGATAATCTTCATATTTTCCATTTTTTAGAATATTTTTAGAATTACTCCCTTTCTACATTGGTAGAATACGTATTCGGAGTTGAGGATGTCGGCTAGGGCGTATGTCATGGCGGTCTTTCCAACACCTGCTGGGCCTCTGAGCATGAAGGCACGGATCCCGCTTCTGAGTTGGAGGGAGGAGTTGAGAATGCTGATTACGTTGTCTGGGTAGTAGAGACCTCTCTTCTCAAATTCGGCCTTTAAATCTACCATGTTCCTACCTTAGGGGAAAATGAGTGTGCATTTGTGTGTCGTGTGGTCATGTTCCCTCCATATATTCTGGGCGTGTCTCCCTTATAAGCTTTACTGTAGCAGGTGGGAGTGTTTTGTTCTAACACTTCTCTGGAATTCCACTTGAGGGGGCTTTT
>Ga0190311_1000050_pt1 | contig 41162 bp, 38 predicted proteins | sample 48700789_MG_FD_165037 | JGI IMG/M metagenome (GOLD analysis project Ga0190311, IMG submission 165037) | Hydrothermal vent sediment bacterial communities from Southern Trench, Guaymas Basin, Mexico - 4870-07-8-9_MG | ecosystem: Environmental > Aquatic > Marine > Hydrothermal vents > Sediment ...
GAAATGACTTCATCATGTTTGATAGGAAGCGTATAGAGGCCATAGATCCGCGCAAACCTATAGATGATTATCTCGAGTATATTCATGTTAATGATGGAGAGTTCCTTGTTCTTCATCCAGGGCAGTTTGTGATAGCGTCCACGCTGGAGTATATAAAATTACCATCATATATAAGTGCTAGGATTGAGGGGCGATCATCATTAGCACGGCTGGGGCTTATAATTCATTCAACGGGAGGTTTTGTCGACGCTGGTTTTGAGGGAACACTAACACTTGAGATGAGCAACATAAATATTGTCCCTATAAAGCTCTATCCAAAAATGAAGATCGCACAGCTAGCATTTATACTCCAAGATAAGCCATCCTTAGTACCATACAATAGGCGAGAAACAAGTAAGTATTTAGCTCAGAAGGGTCCCACACCTAGCCGAATATACCTAGATTTTGACCAATAATTTAACTATTCTAGGAAAATTACTCTGTTTAGTCCCTTGAAATGCTCATCCCCCGTCACTACTTTTGCGTTAATCTTTTTTGCTAACGCCAAGAGATAGTAATCTACCATGCTTGGTTTCCTTTTGATACCAAGCCTCCTCGCGTTTTTATCAAGAAGCTTTTGAGCTTCCCTTAGTATCACTAGAACCTCGTCTCTTATCGGGTCGACTATCGAGATTCCCCGTATAATTCTAAGTCTTTCATTTATGATGTTGGCATCGAATTCTTCTCTGGAATACTTATTTGCTACTTCAAGAAGGATAACCGAAGGTGTGTATATCAGATCAGCTTTTAACATTAGATCCTTAACCTTGAGCCCCTTCTCAGAACCAGCGAAGTATTCGATCCAAGCATAAGAATCAAATACGAGAATCAAGCCTATCTTCCTCGGTGAATCTGGATATTTTCCCCTTATCGACACCGAAATATTTGTTTATGAGATCCCTTCTTTTCTCTCTTAATAAACTTAAGATGACTTCTTCTATGGACCTCACACCCATCAATTTCTTTTCCCTTTCTAAAATCTCTGCAAGTTGTTTTGACACCCTTATTGTTGTTGACATGTCATCACCTAATCTCATTATATAGTCTCTATAGTATATTGTATGCAATATATAATAGTTTATATTAACAAGGAATATCACTTTGAATTGAACTATTTTTTGGCAGCCCAAAAAGTTTCATTAAACAAAAAACTTCGTAGCTTTTTGTATCTCCATGCCTTAGATATTTTGATCTGCTAGAAGCCGTAGCCGAAAGTTATAAAGGTAAAAGGATATAATATGAACCTTCGGAATAATGATGATCGGAGCTGTTGCTGAGTTTATGATGAACTCGGACCTCTTCTGAAAAATTTTGTTGTTCTATGTGGAGCTTAATATTTTCTCTCCTAGCCTATGATAGAAATCTGGGAATTTCTCCTTTATCTCCTGGAGTATTGTCATGCATCTCTTCCTATTTTCGGGTTTTTGGCTTAGAACGTAGAATCTTATTGCTCTTATTGCGGATAACACACTCATTAGGGGGACTTTCTCAAAGAATCTATGAAGTCTCTCTAGGAGCTGAGCTATCTCTGTTAATATTTCCTCTCTATGCCTGATATCTCTTATGAAGATAGCTAGGTTTCCTAAGCATGTAAGAAGATCCATCATTATCATAGCATATGTATACTCGTCGCACCCCCATAGGTTTTCGATGAATTCGCTTGAGAGATCCTTTATTATTGTTGGGAGATTCTTCACAAGTATATATGAATATCTGGTTATTGTTGTGTAGGATGCCAGAAGACCAGATATTGTTCGAAAGTATGAAGCGAGGGGTATTCTGTGTTTTTGCACCATGCTTCTTAGCCACCTAATTTTCCGTAGAATTATTCCACAGTACCTCTTAAGAATATCACCAGCTTTGTCCTTTCCCCAAATATCGAGGGCTATCCCCAATATTAATCCTAATGTTAGGTAATAGTTATCAGCTTTAAGATAACTCGGAACACGCTTATCTTTCCCTTCGAAAGTACTATAATACTTATCCATCTGCTCTAGAATATCTCTTAGTAGCTGTTCCGCATCCTCGATCGTGAGCTCCTTTAGCGATAGACCTAATACATATACCATTTGAATCAGAAGTAGGTAATAGTAGGTGAGCTCAACTTCCTTATCTATAACTTTGTTCAGCTTCTGGCGGAGTTCTGATAACCTTAAATTCCACTCATCAAAGCCTAGCCATTGTCCACTAAACATATTGTTCATAAGTTCATACCGCATCAATTCTAGTTCTATCCATTCTGATTCGGTCTTCAAGACACTTCGGATTGCTCCAAAGAATTCTTGCATAGGAACTGATGATAGTACAATAGCATATATCTCCTTGACTGGGTGCTCCCTTTCTAAAGCTCTTAATATATGCTCTTTTCTTATGGCTACTAACTTAATCTTGTTTCTTAAGGCATCTAAATCAAAAAACTCTTTGAGCTCAAATAGCAGATACACTCTCAAAAACTCATCTTCTATGCTCAGAATTGTTCCATATACAAACTCGAGGGGAGGGGCTTGGATTGCAAGATCAAATGAGTTTACCTTGAGTGCTGCTTTTACATAGAGAACTTTTGGTATATCTCCCTCATAAAACCCCCTCGGAGCAAGTCTCAGGATATCTTCGAAATCGCCATCTAGGAACTTCTGAAGAAGTAGATCGAAGTCTACTTTACCGACAACCGCAGGCTTCGTTCTCAAAGTCTTCTTCTCAACAAATCCCATCTTAGGTATTAGATTATCTAATTCGACCTCAACGATGTTTGGAGATTCCAGCTCTAATGTTTCTATTCTCTCCGCTATTCTCCTAACAGCCATTATTGATGGGGGGTACTCAACAACATGTTTTTCAATTAGACTTAAAACTTCATCCTTAGTGCTGCTTCTGAACCGTATGGAGTCAGGGTCTATACCTAAAGCCTCTAGATCCCCAAGAACCTTCTCGGTGAGACTAAAAAGTCTGTCGTCTTCGACATCCGATATTACTACAAGTATGTAATTCCTCGAAAACCTAAAGTACAAATGATATCTCTCCAACTCTATATGTCGTATATGTGTCTTCATTATGGTCTGAAGTACCTGGTTGACTGCCGTCATTATTCCAGAGAATAATACTTCCTGTTCTTTTAGTATCCCAGCGTAGTCCTTAGAGATAAGAGTTGTCCCCCCTGAATCTAGCAGGAGAAAACCAATAATCATATCCAATCACATAATAATGCAGAATACACATAATTTTATATCTACATTAAAAAGATAAAGTTTGAAAATTGAAATTAAACATTCTTAGATTTCACCTATCATCTTACCTCCGCTTTTTCGTTGCTACAATTATATATAGACACACCAAGATTATCCCTATAAGTGCACTAGGTGCCACATGTAATGGAAAGGACAATAGAATGCCCAGTATACCGGAGGTTATCGAGATTATAAAGGCTTTTAAAATAACATCTGTTACGTGTTTACCACTAATATTTGCTATTGCTGGCGGTATTACCAATACGGTATATATGAGTATCGCTCCTACTCCTCTTAGAAGGACAACTGTGCTACTTGCTATTAATATCAGGAGAAGCATGTCATAAAGTCTAACATTAACACCTAAAGCTCTTGCTCCCTCAGCATCAAACGCTATATGTATAAACTCTCGCATAAATAGTACAAAGACAAATGATACAAATATTGATATTACGGCAAGAAGAATAACATCTTCTATTGACAACAATAAGATGTCGCCTAGTATTAGTGCCCAGACAGATGTCGAGTACTCTCTCATTATTGATATGAAAAGCACTGCGAGGCTCATTGAAAGAGCGAATGATATCCCAATGACAATCTCCATTTGTTCTCGTATTTCGGCCTTACCATAAGTTCCAATGAACATGGCCATTGCTATCCCAAAGATGAGAGCTCCAAGCGTTGGATTTATGTCCTTAACGATATTGTACTGGTCAAGAATTATTGCTAGAGCAGCTCCCGCTAAGGCGGAATGCGCTATGGCTGAGACCAAAAAACTCATACCCCTAAAGACTATAACACTCCCAATCGTGGAAGCTACTATACTTATTAGTATCACCGATATTAAGGCTCTGTAAAATAATGGGTTGAGAAGTATCGCTAATATCCCGTCAAGCATGTCTATCGCCTATTAAGGCTAAACACTTATCTCTATAGATTATTACCTCCACTTCAGCTCCGTAGGCTTCTTTTAGGTTCTCTGGTGTGAGAACCTCACTTTGTTTTCCCCAAGCTATCATTCTTCTGTTTATCAGAATAACCTTGTCAATGTAATCTGCGATTTCATTTATGTCATGTACGACAAGGAGGACACTAATCCCTTCCTCCCTCTTAAGCATATCTAGAAAACGCATTATCTCCCTCTGAGACTTTATATCAATTGCTGAGAATGGCTCGTCAAGTAATAATATTCGTGGTCGCGAAATTAAGGCTCTTGCCAGCAAAGTTTTCTGTTGCTGCCCACCAGACAGCTCACTAAACTTTTTCGACCACAGATCTTTGGGCAGACCCACACTTTTGAGAACTTCCTTAGCTCTCAGCATATCCTTTTTTGTAGGAAGTGAAAGAGGTCCTCTTCGAAGTAGTATCCCCGAAAGAACAACATCTTTAACCCTTATTGGTATGTTTAACGATATATTCTCCCTTTGTGGAACATAACCAACAAGCTTTCTGATAATACTGAGATCCCTCTCTGGCGAATAACCAAGGATCTCTACGGACCCAGAAAATATCTTAGCTAGTCCTAGCATCGCTCTTAGAAGTGTTGATTTACCTGCTCCGTTTGGACCCATAATCGCAACGATCTCCCCACGCTCAACATGGAACGTTATATCCATAATTACGGGGGTACCATCATATCCTGCGGCGAGATTTATGACTTTTATTAGTTTGTTACTCATAGAGCACCTCCTCGGCTGATCGTCTCATACGAAAAATTATGAAGGCCTCCACAATAGCAATCATCGCAACAAATAGTAGAGCTATGCCGAGATATGCACAGAGTTCCTTAACGTCAGACGTCACTCTACTTTGCGCGTCTAGAGACCCTATTACTCCTAGATTGTATGCTAGTAGACTTACATAGTCTTTAAGACCACTCAACGCGAAGACACGAACATATGCTATGGGCACACTTGTTCTAGACTGAATATCCCTCAGAATCTGCCCTGGCTTTGAATTCCTCATATTCTCTGGACAGAGAGCTAATACTATCTCGCCACTCTTTATTTTCTCTTCGATATTCATGATCTCTTGCGAGCTTGCGTAGCTACCAGGAGCCTTAAGTATCATGGCTTTAGGAATCATACCGAAAGATAGGGCTATATACGCGGTTGCGGGAACCGCCAACAAAACACCTTTCTGTCGAAGTCCTTTTTCCTCAGCTAGATTTAGCATTTCCGATTTTAGTGCCTCAACCTCCCGGATGAATTCGTTAAGATTTGCTTCAAATACATCGACATAGGAAGGCATGAGCATAACTAACGCATTTTTTATGGCTTTTGCGATTGCAATAGCATTGTCGGGATATAACCAATAACCATGATAATTCTCCTCTATACCTGGTGCTGGTAGTATTGTGATGCCATAATAATCATAATCATCAAAATCCAAAAATATCTTACTCTGATTCATTTCTTGAATCGCTTCCTTAAGATCCGCCTCCAGACTCAAAAATCTGCTGTTAGCAAGAACTATTATATCAGCCTTACCAGCTTTCTCAACATCGTCAGGAGATAAAGAGTAGCTATGTGGATCCATGCCCTCTGGAACTATGTAATCTGTGACAACATAATCGCCACCAATTCGCTGGGCAATACCTGCGAAAGCCTCTAAACTACATACAATAAAAATTTTTTGCTCATCTCCAGCCATTTGGTTACCTAAGGAGCTTCTGGGAAACACTACCAGAAGAAACAAAATGAAGACAACCATACGTCTACTATTCATTCTTCATTCACCATTTGGATCCTAGGAATTTCTTTGTTGCATGGACAGCGCCTTGGAAAATCGAAGAATTTAAATGCCTCATTCGCACTACGCAAGTCTATGAGGTAATCAATATATGTTGCTAACTCACATGCACAGCTTGGACTCATACCAAACACCTTAAAGAAAACATACTCAACAACTCTATGCGTAAACACCAGCTTCTCAGCGATCTTAGCTCCACACGGAGTCAGTATGTAACCACGCCTCTCAATCCTCCGCAATAATTTTTTATTAACGAGCCTATTGAGAATCTCAAATGTTGATGCTGATGAGACTCCTAAAAACTTCGCAACTTCTTTTACACCAATTATAGGTTTATTCTTCAACTCCCCATAAATGTATCTAAGAACCATAGCCTCTCTCCTGGTGAGCAATTTTTCTGCCATTAGGAACACCCAAATATTATTAGGATAATCCTAATTGATCTATATTTAAGAATTTCATAGAAGAATTCCTGTATGTTCGTAGAAATAGCGATATTGGAGACATTAAGAACCTAAAAGCGGATATCAAAGTCGGTCATTAGAAGAGCATGTTCACGTAGAACAATAAAAAAAGAATAAAATCTTTATTCTTCCTCCTCCTTTTTCTCAACAAGTTTTTCCAGTAGTTCAACCTGCTTCTGTAGATACTGAGCTGGTTCTCTCTCCTGCATCTGCGCTATTAATAAGTCATAAATCCGCTGAGGATCGGGTACGCCATACAGAATGAACCAGGATCGACCCCTAGGCATAACAACTCCTCTTTCTCCCCCAACAGCTATACCAGCTCCGACTCCCACGCCCTCCTTTCCTGCACCGACACCTACGCCTGCTTCCGCCTTGGCAACATCAATACCTGTTCCAAGACCGCTTGCTGTTGCTGGAACTATTGTTCCATAGTTAAATATTTTTCCTAGGAATCCCTGTTTGAGTACTAAATCTTCTATTTTTGAGTATAGTATGTCTCTTTCATATGTCCCGAACAAGCCCAAGTATGTGCCCATGATTATTCTTTTGTCTGTTATTATATATTTGTGGGCTCGTCTGTAGAGTTCCGTAAAGATAACACCGAGAACACCAAGACCTATTGTTATTAGCCATATATGGCCAAGCGCTATCTTATGTGTTGTCAGTGCATATGTTCCTATCACGGCGATTAGCGTGTACAAAATAACCCACTTGGATGAGATCTGTAGTAGAGCAAATATCACCGCTGGGATTATGAGTATGAGCCACCACAAAGCTACTAGGAGAATGTTTGCTATGAGACTGTTTCCCACAATGTTCATTAGGCTTTGGAGAAGATCGTCATATTTGCTGTACATATATCCGCCGATAACTATGTAGTAAAGAAAGAAAGCATAGTACGGCCAAAAGCTTATTGGGTGCGGCGACACAACCTCTAGAACTTTTTCACCCTTAAGAAGCTTCCTCATTATGATTACCCCAATAAGATTGTTAAGAGGACTAAAAAATAAAATTAACTTAACTTTTTCTTTAAAAGGTTTCCATGAGTCAACGCGCTCTAAATGCTTCCATCGGAGGGATTCTAAGAACTCTCCGATGAATTATTGTTAGGCCGACCAATATTGATATGAAGATTATTCCGAATGCCACTAGATATATCCAACCAGAAAATGGTATTCTGTTATACATGAAGAATACTGTGCTGAAGAGAGCACCCAAGAAGTATCCTAGTAGGATCGTTAATATAAATTCCCCTAGGGCCAACGAGAATATATGCTTTGAGCCCCAGCCTATGGCTCTTAGAGTCGCAATATCCGTCTTCCTAAAGCTTACAAGAATAAATGCATATATCATTGTTATTAGAAGCATTATTAGGGTTGACACAACTATTATCGTTATTGACTGCTCATATTCCTGCCCAGAGATTTCTGGTGTTATTGTATCCATCAGATCGCTATATCCGCTATCCACTATTATGTTCTTTATCCTATCTCTATTCCTATCTATCATGTCCCCCGCTGTGAGTATATTTAGAAGCCCAATCTCACCACCTGCGGTGATAATCACTCTCAAAACATACGTATTTGCCCTACTTATAAGCTCACCTCCAAGCCTCTCAATAAAGTTCTGCGTTGTGAATAAAATTGATGATGCGTTGATCTCATAGCCGAAAGCGTCGCTCAGTGATTCAGCAAAGAAGTTAAAATCATCGATTGAAACGCCGACAATTGTTAAGGGTGCTACAACGCTTCCAAACTCAAAAGTAATTTTGCTTCCAACATTCGCCGAGACATAAACGTTTCTGCCGCCAATCTGGAAGTAGAGAGAGAAAGCTTTTCCAACCACTGCTTCGTCCTGAGAACTCATATCTAAAGAGCGGCCCTCAATTATTTTTGTTGGTTTGATCTCCTGCACAATCCAAGGCATCTCCGAGCTGTAGAGTTTATATCTGTGGGGCTTAATCCAGACAATGCCTATCCTCGTTGATCCAAGATCTATTACAGATCCACATACCAGGTAGATACCACGCGCATATTCCGCTACTTCGCTAAGTATGTTCTTAGCAAAATCACTTTCATCAAACTCTTCTTCTGTCATAATATTGCCGCCCCTAAACGATATCGAGACACCTCTTAGATTAAGTAGGTTATCAGTATCAAGCTTATGGATTTCGTTTATATTTGTTATGGTTAGCCATACTAGCAGCGTGAAGAGAATCGTGAAAACCCAAGTTTTCTTAGACCTCTTGGCGAGAACAAATCCTTTGCCTATAGCTCTCATCGACAAATTTTTCACCCACTAAGATATTATTCAATAGAAACCATATTTTAAGCACGTTAACTTTCAGATAACCATGCTATTCTGAGACTACCTTAATGTAATATCTTCATACTAATAAGCATTGAAACATATCGGATTTATCTTGTTCAATTTTGGTGATTTATCTATGCGCATAGTTGTTGCTTTGGGCGGAAACGCTCTTCTTAGAAAGGGCCAAAAAGGAACTTATGAGGAACAGTTTAACAATGCTCTACGAACAGCCAAGTTTCTGGCTGACATCGTTGAGAGAGGATATGACTTAATAATTACACATGGGAATGGGCCCCAAGCAGGAGCAATTGCCGTACAGAACGATGCTGCTAGGGATCTCATACCTCCTATGCCATTAGATGTAATAAATGCGGAAACCCAGGCACTCATAGGATACATGCTTCAGCAATCCCTCAGAAATGAATTTATTAGGAGAGGAATACATCGCGAGGTCATAGCACTTGTGACCCAAGTTGTTGTGAGGAAGGATGATCCCGCGTTTCAGAATCCAACCAAATTTATAGGACCGTACTATACAGAGGAGGAAGCTAAGAGACTTATGCGCGAAAAAGGATGGGTTATGAAGAGGGATCCAAGGGGAGGGTGGCGCCGCGTCGTACCCTCGCCTGAACCAATCGACATCGTGGAGAAGGAAACCATTGTTAGGTTGTTGGGTCAGGGAGTTATTCCGATAACTGTTGGAGGTGGAGGGATCCCAGTTATTTATGAGAATGGTCAATATAGAGGCGTTGAGGCTGTTATAGATAAGGACTTAGCGTCTTCGTTATTAGCTAGGCTTATAAAGGCAGATATGCTTGTAATACTCACCGATGTCGACTACGTATACCTAAATTTTGAGAATAAAACCAGAAGACAGCCTCTCAAAGAAGTAAAACTTGATGAGATAAAACGATATTATGAGGAAGGTCATTTTCCACTGGGCAGCATGGGGCCCAAAGTTTTGGGAGCTATAAAGTTTCTTGAGGCTGGTGGTAAAATAGCTGTAATCGGACATTTAGAGAGGGCCTTAGATGTCATTGAGGGAAAAGCAGGAACAAAAATAATTCGTTAAAGTAGCTGTGAGGTACTAAGCAACCATTTTTAGATAATCTTATGCAAGTTATAGACACCTTTATATGACCTCTATTTTTGATTGTTTGGCTATATCATATCTAATTAGAGAGTTCTCAAGACCCAGAAGAATTCTCCTTGTTTCTCTACCCATAAGGCCAAGTACTACTAACAGAAATCCCAATATGCCTCCTAGCGCGGGTAAGTAGAAGTATAAGATTAGTAGAAAGAATAGATACATCACGATTTGCGGGTCGCCGAGTATTTCAAGTAGGTCATAGTACATCGGAACTAGAGAGGCTATCGAGCCTGCACCAATGACGAATATTAGGATCCAATTGAGAATTTTGCTTGGGTACCTTAGTATTAGTTTTCTAGAGTCTAACTCCCTTATCCTTGAGACCTCAATAATTATATAGAATGGAACCACGATCAGTATTACGTACCAGAAGTATTGAGTTACTAGTTCTCCTATCAAATAATAATATCGGACTGCGTCGAACCCACTAATATTGGTTATTGTCAGCAAGATCTTTGTCAGAATCACTATTGGGCCGAACAGTATGTAGGCACTTTTAAACGGAAAAGTTATAGATAACTTCGGGGTTCTATCTAACACGACGATCTGTGATCTAAAAACTTTCGATTCAAACCAAAGTTCACCTAGGAGAAGATATCTATGGAACAAAAACATTATTGGTATTCCTAAGAAGCCAACCAAAATCCCGGCAAAGAAAAATTCTATGGACCGCCAAATAATGTATATTGTTAGCCACGTGGTGATATCTATATGCTCTATAAGCCCCCTGACACGCCCATCAAAACTGTAGAGGAGACCATAAAGAATACCGCATACCACAAAGACTACGAAACATAAGATATATTTCTTGGTCTCCTTTCTCACGAATCACACCTCCACTCTGACTCCCTCATCGGGCTTAACATACCATGCTCTTCTCGCACCCTCAGCTAAGACCTCATCTATAATCTTGCTGATTTTATCTTTAATATCAGTAAACACAATTATCGTTCCTCCGAGTCCAGCACCACTAATCTTGGCACAACAAGCTCCCGCTTCGAATGCTGCCTCTATTATTTTCTCTATTTCTGGGAGACTTACATCATAGAGATCTCTCAACAGTTCATGTTGCTTATTTATTATTCCGCATAGAACCTCCTTCGGTCTCTCAGTACGTATTCCTAGTTGCCTAAGTCTATACAAATCGTTTGCTCTAAGTGCTTCTCCTCTCAGAATCCTTACAGCTATTTTTGTTAAATCGTTCATCCTTATTGTGAAAAGGATTCTCTTCGCCGGGATTTCCTCTACGCTACTGAGAAATGGTAATATTTCCTCCTCCCTTATCCTATCCCACGCAGTACTATCAAAACTATCGCCTAATTTTTCCCTAAGCTCCTCTGGCAGGTCCAAATCCAATAGTTGTTGAATACCCCTATTAAGTTCTTCTTGTCTTATAGGATGAATCTTTGCTGTTCTATGTTCTATCCCAGAATCAACAACAATCATACAAAATGGAGGAGGGCTAAGCTTCTCAACAGTCGGCATCCAAGTAGGCTTCAGATACATAACACCTCCATACGCCGCTGCATATTGGTCTAGTCTACCACATGGTATCTTCATAATCCTATTCTCCGCCCTAAATGCTATTTCCGCTAGCACCATCGTTGGGATATGAATTTCCAGAAGTTCTGCTATCAGTTTTAGAAAGGCTACTTCTAGAGAACCACTACTACCCATCCCCCCACCTATGGGTATGTCAGAACTTATTATTATTCTGTAGCCTTCATTAACTGCTACTTTTGTCATCATGATCAGTGAGTATATGCATGCTTTTATATAATCATCAAAATCCTTTCCCCGCGGGACAAAATCTGTCACATCAAAAACTTTTTTAGGTCTGCTCTCAAGGTCTAATGATTCAATAACAAAGTGTCTTCCCGTTTCCTCAACAGCAGCCATATACATTCTCCTATTGACCGCTATCGCGACTACTGGCAATCCTTTGTAGTCCTGATGTGTATTCAAAAAATCCACTCTTCCAGGTGCAGAAACTACCTTTATTGGGTTTAAATCCTCACTCGTTAGAAACTCTGTGAGCCTCTCTTTCGCATTCATCTTAGCTCATAAAAATGTAGGAAAAGATCTTAAAAAGCTAGGATTTGCCTCTAAGCGGGAATTCCCTTTCTATTATCAAGAATCTATCTCTAGCATCAATAACGTATGCTATGTCTCCTCTCTTGAATGTGCTTCGAACCGAGAATGCTTTCCAGAGCTCTCCTCTGTACCTCACCCATCCACTTCTCATGGGCGAAATCTCATCGAGAACTTCGCAGACTCCTCCTATTAGCGGTAATGGATGCTCATGTGTAGGAGTAATGGGTTCTGGCGTTACCTTACCAGAATATCTCATGAGTAAATAAAGCATAAGAAGAATAATTGCTGATAGGAACACCATAAATAATATGGAGATTGCAATGCCTTTGCTTATAATCACAAATACTATGAGAAGTAGCGCCCAGAAAACTATGAAAAAGAAGAGACCTACAATATCCATATCCCGTCCCACCTCTCTTCCTTAAGTGATAATATCATCCTAAAAGCCATTTCCACATAATTGAATCTTTGAGTCTATTAGCCCTTATTCTCCTTCTTAGCTGCCGCTTTTCCCACCGCAAGAACCGTAGCAAGTGTCTGCTCAAGATGACCGAATGTCGTAGGGAACAACACAACAACATTCTTCTCCTTGGCAATCTCAACCAACGTGGTTAGCTCTCTAAGCCTAAGAGCAACAGGATTCTTCACATAGTATTCCGCAGCCTCAGCCATTATATGTGCTGCTTGTCTCTCGCCTTCAGCGCTAATAATCTTTGCACGCCGCTCTCTTTCTGCCTCAGCTTGCATCGCCATAGCTCTGACCATATTTTCGGGTAGATATATTTGTTGCAGGGCAACTGAAATTATTTTTATTCCCCATTCACCGACGACTCTATCGACTTCTTCCTGTATTATTTTTGCCATTTCCTCTCTTTTCTGAAGGATTTCATCGAGGTCATGGACTCCTAATACTTCCCTTAGGTTTGCTTGGCCATATTGGTATAGGACTTGCCTAATATTTTGTACTGTTATGAATGCTTTGCCAGGATCAAAGACTCTATAGATTATGACAGCGTCAACTTTTATATTCACGTTGTCTTTTGTTAGGACTTCTTGTTGTGGGATGTCTACCGTTTGTACACGTAGATCGAATCTATATGACCTGTCAAGTATTGGGTCCATCACAATCATTCCTGGGCCTAACATTCCTTTGTATCGTCCTAGTCTGAGGACTGCTGCTCTTTCGTACTCTGGTATTATCCTTATTCCTGCTAAGAATAGTGGTAATCCTAAGAAAAGTAGTAGCCACAGGTATATGTATAAGAAAACAATTATCATTTCATATGCGGTTACTATCACTTCAACTGCTGCTTCAAGAGCTACTATTAGGATGGCAAATATTGCTGGGACAAAAAAAGGTGTTATTGGGGTTAGAAAGCGGGATTCAGACTTATCCATGGTTATCCCCCTAACTTGGTTATACTATTAGGTCAAATTTTATTTGCATATTTTTAAAGACATGTAGAAATATGTGGAGGAGACACTTTTCTGTGCTTTTGCAGGTTGAGTCTAATCAATATTGATGCCTAGAATCCGAAGTTTTGCTAGGTTGTTTGTGGCTATGCAGATATTTTCTCCTCGAGCTTTCGCCACTTTGAGCATTCGAAGTATTCGAAGCGCCGCTGATAAAGCTCTTCTGTCTGGAGAATTTTTTATTTCTCTTTTTGTTATGCATCCTTTATTTATTAGTTTAAGTATTAGATCTTTCTTCACTGCTCTTTTCCTCGTTTTTTTGCCTAGGGTGACAAGTTGGATTTCATCGTCAAGGCTCACAATAAAGATTTTGTCTTTTATGCTTATTATTCTGTTGTTTCGAACGACCTCCCATCCAACGTTTGTTATGTAGTAGGTACCAATATCTCTTTTTACTAATTTTCTTCGTTGGCAATACCATAGATATTTTTTGAGTATGTTTTTGGGAACTCTTGTTGCTCTATGAATGTCATTTAATGTTGCTTTTCCACCAAGTTTGCTTAGGATGTAGGTCAATACAACTTCCATGCCTCTCGACAATGTTGTTCACGATACCAAAATTCGTTTTATATCTCTTAAGCTTATTCCTCCCCTTAGTCTAAGAAGTTTTTCAATAAATTCTAACACATATAAAGTAGTGCTTATATTGTTGTAGGGCAATACTATATCTGCAGCGCTTCTCAGTTTTTCTGGACTATGAATGGATGTTATGGATAGGTCAGCGACTTCAAAAAGAGGGATATCATTTTCGCCGTCTCCGAGGGCCAATATTTCTCCCTCTACTTCTATATATTTGAGTAGTGTCTTAAGCCCCCATCCCTTGTTGACGCCGCGTGGGAAAACATGGATTGCGAACCCAGAGTATGTGAAATCGAGGTCATAGCACTTTAATATGTCTCGTAGCAGTTCTAATGCCTCGTCGATACCCATATTCTTAGGTGGGTATAGCGATATATCACCAAGCCTAAAATTGTTAGATTCCGTTGGGATGAACCCTCTTTCGACCACCATTCTGACCACTTCTTCTCTTGCTTGAACGGGTTTAACATATATTGGTCGCCAAGGTCTTCCGCCGCATACCCCAGTCTCTGCGACCATGAATTCTATTCCTAGATAATCAGCAAGAGTACTTACGGCCGGGAATGCGTGGCTTGAGATAAGAATTACCACCGCCCCTAGCTTCTGAAGTTCTCTTAGAAGTTCTACTGCCCTTAGGCTTATTTTTCTGTTTTTATCTGTAAGCGTACCATCGATATCTGTCGCTACTATTAACGTTGTTTTTGGCAATCATGTCCACCAAGTAGATTATTAGAAAAAAACAGAGGATTAGATTCTATTTAAGAAAACGTTCCTCCCACTCTTTGAGATGTCTAACACTTTCTTCTATACTTGCGAAGCGCTCTCTAACTGCTTCTACATCCTCAACGCTTACGGCATCTCTTCCATGAAACTTTGCGCGCTCCCATGCTGGAGCCATCAGCTGTATCGCATATCTAAGGCTTATCTCTGCGCCATACTTAGTTAGGAGTTCTAGGGCTTCATCAGATATATTTATCTTTTCTTCGCGTGCTCTTATTTTAAGTATCTCCTTTATCTCCTCTGGTTTGTAGGGTTCTGTTGGAATTATTAGGACTCTATCTAGTATATCCAGGGGCATTCCATGTGGCGAAACTATGTCTGTTCCACGAATCTTCGTGAAACCCCTATTCGACGCCATTATCACTATTGGTGCTAATTCGGATTCTAATGCTCTGTTTAAGAAGCTAAAACTCTCAATGTCTAGCATGTGGATTTCATCTATGAATAGCACCCCAGGTATAATCTCAGCCTTTCCAGATTCAACTGCTTCCTTCACAAATTTATCGACTTGCATACGGGTTTCGGGATCTATCTCCTTTCTCTCCTCCCGGCCTCCGAATAGCAGGCTAAAGAACCCACCCCCAGAGTACCTCTTATGAAAGAGCTCATCTAGCTCATCTAGTGTTGTTAGGTATACAAATTCTTTTTCTTTTTCCACTGGACCATCTGGGACATCTACTTCTGGTATTCTCCCAACATCATATCTTGGAACTGATGCTTCCTTACTTATTCCTAGAACACTAACATGACCTCCTTCTTTATCAATCATTATGACCATACCTTCTTCTACGCCCTTCGCAATCATCTCTTGGGCTACTGATGGGCCCACTGTTAGTGTTACACGTTCCTTCTTAGTTCTCAGAGTCAATTTCGCTTCCCGCACAATGCGCTGGTAAGGATTGTATGGGTGGGGAGCAAAGTGAGGTTCGAACTTGACGACCTCACCCTCAAGGACTCGTCTATATTCCCTGAATCTTACACCAATAGCTTTTCTAAGTGCTCTTATAAGAACTTCCGTTTTGGAAACCTCTGCTGAGTATATTTGTGAACCTGAAAGCTGAACAAATGGTACATCTTCTCCAAGTTCTCTTGCGATGCCAACAGCTATCGCTGTTTTCCCAGTTCCTGGAGGACCTGCTAGCAGTATCGCTCTACCTGCCATTTTTCCCTCTTTTATTAGACGAACTATCAGTCCCGCCGCTTCCCGAGCTTTTATCTGCCCAACTAAACCGTCCCCAATAAATTTTGCTTTGCCTTTGTCATTAAGACCGAGACCCTTTATGTGAGAATGCGCTCCGACCCTCGCAAATGTTCCTATGGTTGACGCCATTAGGCATCACCTTCATCCCAAATGTTTTCCTCAACTATATTTTAAGGAAATTTAAGAACCAACTATAGCATTATGACTATGAGGCAAGTGGGATATAAGCGTTTTTTGCTTATCACTTGCTCTCATTCGGAACATTTTTCCTAGGTGTCGGTTTTGGGGTCTCAGGAAGAAGAAGTTTACTTACCAGCTAAGAAAGCTGCCAGACTCCTCGGTGTTCATCCTGTAACTTTGTATCGCTGGGCTAAGAGAGGAAAAATAAAATACATTCGGACTCCTACTGGGAGATTGAGGTATCCTCTCTCTGAGATTATGAGGTTAAAGTCTATGGTGGAGAACCCTATGGATGTTGCTATATATGCCCGGGTCATCAGTAAGGCGCTTGCTGAGAGAGGACTACTAGATCGTCAGATAGAGTTTCTTAGGAATTATGCTAAGGAGAAGGGATATAACATTGTCGAGATTGTTACGGATATCGGCTTAATTAGCAGGAGGAGCATATCTAAACTGATTGGACTAGCTATGGCTAAGAGGATAAGCAAGATACTTATGGTTGACTATGATAGGATATTTCCCATTTTCTCAGAGATTTTCGAGGAGATCTTTGGGATGCTGGGAGTAAGATTCGAGATTGTTAGGTGGAACGATGAGGAGTTTGAAAGGACAAGAGAAGCAGAAATCATCGAGGTGATTGAAGCCCTCTTAAAGAAAAGATAGAAAGAAGTTATATGCTTAGAAATTATTTATGTAAGAACCCTATCTAGAATCTCCATTATTCTTTTAGTGTCTCCAGTGGTGAGAGTAGACATTTTCTTCTTTAGAGACTTGACAAGATTTATCATTTTTTTGATGTGCGACGATGTTGTCTCAAGAATTAGGAACCCTTGATCCTTGAAGGGTATGAGGCCTAGAAATGTGAAGCCATCCGAGAGAAGGAAACCCATAGAGTGCTTTACTATTATTGAAAGCTCAACCACCCTAGCGGGATCCTTGATATAGTCTATTACTTTGCCGAGGCCAAAGGCGTATCCAAGAGGTATAAATCCTATGGTCCTATCGAAGCCTACCAGAACAACCTCATTTACATAGTTTCTAAGCAACTTATTTTTGAGCGCATCTGGGAATCCAAGTAGCATCTCCTTTGAGAAGGCTTCTCCCCCTATTTTGCCAGCTTCTGCACGCATTAGTTCTACGATCTGAGCCAGAGCTTCCTCTGGAGGGATGGCCGCCTCTTTGAAATACAGATTCTTAGTTATGTTAACCTCCCTGTCAAATTCAACAAAATATTGTTTTTTATCGACATGCCATAGAAGCGATAGATGGATTACGAGTCCAAATATCCTGCGAACTGAAAGCTCGTTGTCTAGGTCTAGGGGACGTATTATCGAATCCGATGGCAGTCTAAGAATATCGACTAGATCGCTCGACTCTATGTCCATGCTAAATATCCTCCGAGTGCTGTTAGGAGCGTATATGACGGGAAATTTATCTGCCTCTGGACCAAATTTTGTGAATAAGGCACGTTTCAATTCAAGGAGAAAAGATGCTGTTCTATCTAAGTGGGCCTTAGCCATAGGTATTATGAAAATAACGGCATCTGCATTTTTTATAAGTTTCTCCCTAAAAACCCTTAATGTTGATGCCCCTGGAGGCGCATAAAACTCGTAAATGATATCTCCTATTTGAAATGTGCAGTAGTCTACCCCGCTTGCGCTTCCCCCTCCGAAATGTCTTATTTCATGCATACTAGCATCTCTGTACAGTTCATATATTTTCCTCAAAAAAAGAGATTTACCACTCTTTGGAGGGCCATAAATGATTACTCTTATTCTCAGCGACATGAACATCACAGTTTTAATATTTAAGGTAGCATAGTTCATTATATCGCTACTTTATTACATTTTTAAATCGAAGTAGAAGAAAATCAATTAAGGTGCACAAATTGCCAAGCCATATCGAATCTCTTAAGCATCTTCTTAAGTATGCGAATATCTCTGAGAATGCTATGCTTGTCTATAGTGCGCTAATAGGCCTCAGACCTAGGTCTCTAGGAGAGATCGTAAATCTAACGGGGCTGGATCATATGACCGCTGAGAGGGCTGTGAAAGAGCTGATAGTGGCTAAGCTTGCGAGAGAAATACCTGGTAGACCAACACTATATGAAGCCCTTCCACCATATTCTCTTATGAAACTTCAAATCGAGGAGCTTATAAACTCGGTTAGGGAATTTGAAAGTGATCTTACAAGAAGTGTTCGGGAGAGCATAGATGTTCTATCAGAGAGTCTTAAAGCATTCTCTGAGAACATATCTAGAAGCTTTGAAAATGCAGTTATAAATGTTGGTGAGGCATTAGAGAACATACTCACGGAAATTTTACTTGACAACGTCACAAGAATCCTTGAAGATGTTTTTAGTAAGATACTGGAGGAATCTAAGAAAAATACAGCCGAGCGGTTGGCAGCCCTCAGAAATACGATAATCTCTACCTTTAGGAATTCTGTGGATGAGAACACTCGCCGCCTCTCCACACAGACTACGTTAGCGACACAAAAACTTATTAATCAAATTAGAGAGATGCTCCAGGAGAAAACTAAACGCAAATTGGAGGATATAATAAATCTGTTCGAGCTTAGTATGAGTGCTATAGATGCTCTGATTATTAAAGGCTTCGAAAAGGAAGTTACACGTGAATACGAGATTCAGGTCATCAGAGGCTTAGATAAAATTAAGGGACAGGCATATGACATAGTAAAGAGGACTCAGAACTATGTGATTATTGTGGCTCCAACATTTGATTATATTCCTGCGGATATCATACTAAGCCTTGCACCAAGGGTACGTGTCCAGATAGTAGCTGAGCTTTTCCCAACACACCAGCAAATATTAGAGAGACTTAGATCGCGGGGCCCCACAACGCAGCTACGAAGCATGAGGAATATCAGAGTATTCGGTGTGGTTGCGGATATGAGAGAAGCACTAGTAAGTGCGATTCCTGAGACTGTAGTGGATCCGCATAGAGTATTAGGCATCACAACGAATGATGAAGCATGGGTTTCTTTTTTGCAAAGTGAGTTTTCGCATATATTCATGGGAGCATCTAGGATATGAAGTGGTATGATTTATGGCTGAAAATACTGGGCGATATAATCGCCAACTTCCAATACTTGGAGCCGACGGACAAAGAAAACTTAGAAGCTCAAAAATACTTATCGCGGGAGTTGGAGGGCTTGGTTCCGCTGTGAGCATTTATTTGGCGGCTGCAGGTGTTGGAAGACTCATAATTGTTGACTCCGACACTGTGAAGCTTTCAGATCTAAATCGGCAGATACTTTATAGCTGGAGGGATATCGGCAGAAAAAAGGTGGTTGTAGCTAAAGAGCGGTTACGGGGGCTTAATCCTGAAGTTGATGTTGTGGCTATCGATACACAAATAACTGAGGAAAATGCCAGTAAGCTCATTCGAGACATCGACATAGTTGTGGATTGTCTTGATAACTGGAGAACAAGAATTATACTAGACAAAGCGATCTGCGAAGAAAAGAAAGTTTTGGTGCATGGAGGGGTTGAGGGGCTATATGGACAAGTGACTGTTATTGTGCCCTACAAAACCATGTGTCTTAGATGCCTAATTGGTAAACCGGAAGAGAAGGAATTCATACCAGTCCTAGGCACGACGCCTGGGATTATAGGTCTTATAGAGGCTACGGAGGTAATAAAGCTTGTGACTGGTGTTGGCCAGCCCCTAATAAATAAGATGCTTATCTATGATGGCTATTCGATGGAGTTTAATATAGTGGAGCTCAAACCAACCAAAGAATGCCTAGATATGTGCTGGGGATAGACATATGAGCAGCATAATAGCACTCCTAACCGATTTCAAGACACAAGACCCATTTATAGGAGTTATGAAAGGAGTGATCTATGGAATAAATCCAGTAGTCAGAATTGTTGACCTCGCGCATGACCTTCCAAGCTTCGATATTAGACATGCAGCATTCATATTGAAAATATCCTACAAATATTTCCCCAAAGGAACTATTTTTTGTTGTGTTGTTGACCCTGGCGTCGGAACCACACGCCGGGGAGTAGCAATTAAGACTAGAAACTATTTCTTTGTCGGCCCCGACAATGGTTGTCTTTCGATGGCCGCTTTGGATGATGGTATTATAGTTGCTGTTGAGCTTAAGAACAGAGAGTTCATGCTCCCAGAAATAAGCACTACTTTTCATGGCAGAGATATTTTTGCTCCAGTCTCAGCATACATCTCTAGGGGAGTTCCAATAACTATGTTTGGCCCTGTAGTCGATTCTTCGACCTTAGTAAGGGTTGGAATAGCGCCGCCGAAAATTACAGAGGATGCATATGAGGCGGAAGTCATAACATCAGATAGCTTCGGAAATATTTTTCTTAATATCCCTACCGAGATGTTCAAGGAACCTATTGGAGCAGAAGTTATAGTGAAAACCAAGGAAACAAAGAAGGAAGCAAAGGTCGGATATACTTTTGGTGATGTTCCTCCAGGGGAACTCGTCATTATTAGGAGGACATCACATGGCTATCTAGAACTCGCAGCTAACATGGCGTCCGCCAAAGATATATTAAACGTTAAATCTGGCGATCTCGTGATTATTAAAAGAAAGAAACTATGATTTCTTTTTTCTTTTATTTGAAGTTCTTCTTCTAGAGGATGAGTTTTTAGTCTTCTTTTTCCTAGAGTCTGTTTTGCCAGTATTCAACACACTTCCTTGCTCATCATTTTTAGATATAGAGCCAGCACCTTGTTTTTTGTTTTCATTGTTGAATGAATTCACCATCCTCTCTATAGCTGGTATTAGCTCCCTAGTGTAATATTTGCTCAGATCCTTAAGAATCATCGAGAGAACTTCATGGATTTTCTTTAGAACACGCTGATAATCTACCTTGCCTTTTTCGACCTTATCCATCTCTCTTTCAAGATCTCTTGTACCTTCAACTGTGATGAAACTTCTTAAGCGTTCTGCAAGTTTCTTATTTTGTCTTTCGAGCTTCTTAGCATAGGATTCAATGTTCCTTATTAGTGATGTGTAGATCATTATGCCTCTCTTCAGAGGGAAAATTTTGTTTCTATACAGACTCGTTTTGATATAGCCTCTTTTGAACAATATGTCGAGAATTATCGCATATGTTGATGGCCGACCTATACCCTCTGCACGCATTTTGTCTATTATCTCACTTTCATTATAGAGAGGAACCTTACTTATTTTCAAGCTCTGTACACGCTCTACTTTCACATTGTCGAACTTCGGAAGAGTATTATATGGATATATCACCATAAATCCAGGTTCCAAGATGTCTAGTATTCCCTCTAGCCTATGCTTTATTCTACTGTCAAAGATAAGTTCTATACACCCCTTTCTGATCTTCGCAGGTTTCATTTGACTAGCAATAAATCTCCTGAATATCTGCTGGTACACAGCAAAATGCTTCTTAGTGAATCTTATTGGTAACACTAGTTCCTCGGTCTGTAGCATCCTTATAAGAGTATTAGCGGTTATCGGCATTGTTGGACGTATACATTCATGTGCTCCCTCCTCCTGGCCTCCCCAAGCCCTGGGTTGGAATAGACTCATATCTCCAAACTCGTTTCTGATGAACTCTTTCGCAACATTTATGCCCTCTGGGCTCACTCTTGTTGAGTCCGTTCTGTGGTATGTGATCAGACCAGATTCGAAAAGCTCCTGAAGAATTCTCATTGTTTCTGTGCTTCTTATTCTAAGCTGAGCAGATATATCTTTTAGGAGATCTGCTGTTGTATACGGTGGTGGCGGATTAAGGACTTCATCGTGTGCTTTAACTATTTTTACTTTAACCTTCTTCCCAACGAGGGACTGCCATACTTCTTTGGGAATGCTATTTTCTTCGAGACTCACAAAATATCCGTTGGACAAATGTATGAAATACACATTTATCTTATTCTTCTTATATTCGTCGAACCTCTCTATTATCCAGCCGAGGACAGGTGTCTGTACTCTACCTGCCGAGTAGGAGAAAAACTTCTTCTTTATGTGTTTAAGTTTCCATAGTAGATGGCTAAATGTGAATCCTACCCATCTATCAACAATTCTTCTTACAAGCTGCGCTTTGACCCTGTTGAGATCTATTCCACGTGGGTTTTCAAGAGCTTTTCTGAACTCAGATGGGGTAACAGCATGGTACTCTATTCTACTTATTTTCTCGGCATATGGTGCGAGGGCAAGAGCTATATCAAATCCTATCTTCTCTCCCTCAGCATCAGGATCCGTTGCTATTAGGATTTCATTAACCTCACTTGCGATTTCGCATAGAGCCTCCAAAACGTCACTTTGAAGTATAACATTCTCACTTCCGCACCTCGGACATCTTCGACGAAGACCAGTAAATCTTTTACCGCAATCCTTGCATATCCCCATTATGTCGTATTCTGGGACATATTTGACGTAGCCATCTGTGCCTATGATTCTGACACCATATAGATTCTTGTCAACATCAAAAAATTTTCTCATAGCCGAAATATCTGAGACCTCAACATCCTCCAGAATCAGATCAAAAACATGTCCTCTCGTCGCCATAATATTTAGAATATATTTACCAGTAGATGCTTCATACACAACAAAGTTTCTGATAATCCGCCTTGCTGGTCTTCCAAAAAACCTCGCTATTGTCTTGGCTTTTGTAGGTGATTCAACTACTACCAACGCGGAACGCATAAGCTCCTTGAATTCGGGTGTGATCTCCCCGCTAATAATTTTTCTAAGTTTTTCTCTATCCCTATCGATCTCCCTTAAAACACTATCTATGTCCAGCTCTCTGAAATCATACCACTCGGAGATATCAGCATATATTCTGGCCCTACGCCGAAGACCATCTAGCAATTTTTGTCTATGCGTAACTATCACTGCGAGTCCTTTTGTTATCCCACCAGGGTACAAACGAGAAGTTCTTCCCGATCCTTGTATGTATGTTTTTGCGTCTGGGATGTATATGTATAGTCTTCCTTTAATCTCTTTTACCTCAACAAATGGACTTTCCTTGAGTCTATTCACAATTTTTTCGTCTGAGAGTAATTCTTTGGCCATTCTCAGAATATTCAAGCATAGCTCTTTTATTGTTTCCAGCTTCTTAGTAGGCAGAGGTGTCCCATTGAAAATCGAATTTAAGATTAATTGTCTTGTGGCGAATTTAAGTCTCATAAATCTCCTTCTAAAATTGCTGATAAGCCTTAAGATCCCCATCTGCTTCTTTCTATCTTCGACAAACTCAACGATCTCATTAAGAATAACGTATCCTCTAAAAGGATGTGTCTTATCTGTTATTTCTAGCGGAAATTTGAAATACGGAACACCAACAAAAATTGCGTATCTTATCATCTGTGGTATGTCCAGACCTCGAGCTAGTTTTCCATAATACGATGCTGCGCCGATAAGTATATCCAGTTCCTCATTAGCGAATGCTTCTATGAGCTTATCTATATTCGTTGGTTTCGTCGCATCCCCAACCCTAAAACCAGTTTTTTCGAGACTTTTTATTAGTTTATCCACAAACCCTCTGCGGATCCTATCAAGGAAGATAACGCCTCCTCTTCCAAGCTTTCTAACAAGATTAACAACGACATTCTTTTCACCAGGCTTAATCAGATAGAAAGCATCGATAATATTTCTTAATCCTCCTCGGACAGAGCCTATAGTGAAATCTAGAAGCTCACGGAGAATCTTTACCCTTAATCCGCGAGTAGTTCCCGTTGCTGACGAAACTATGATTTGGCCTATCTTATTCTTCCGTTTATATTCAGTGATTTCTTCTCTGAATTTTCTTGTGTCTTCTAGAAGTTTTTTCCTTGAGCCCGTTCTGAGAACTGCAAAGTTCTGTTTTCTTTTCACCAACCTGAGCGCTTTATCGATATGCTTCTTTTTGAAACCAATCAAATAGAGCACTCTATCTATGTTCTCTGACGATTTTAGTAATGCGTCAACATCATCAACAAATATTAGATCAAAAACATATTTTTTGAGGATATCAAAATTTGTTGCGAGAAAACGAGATGTTATAACCACAATGTCGAATTTTCCATTCTTGATACACTCCATGAAACTCCGCTTCTTAGCTATAGGCATTCTAGCATGATAACCCACAACTGCTATCTTATTATTCTTGATCTTCCTCAATGCCTCAGAGAATCTACCCAATATATGCGACACTAATGCTGCTGTTGGAACAACAAAAAGTGTTTTCTTGCCCTTCATAGCGTAGTATATTGCCGCTATTATCCCAAAGTATGTTTTACCGAGACCAGTAGGCGCGGTTATTGAGAAGCTAATTCCTTTAAGTAGCCTCTTAGCCCAAGTTAGCTGGGCATCATAAAGTTTATTTCCACTTATCAGCCGCGATAATTCATTCATTTTCTCTGCTTCTAATTCTAGATCAATATATTCCTTAAATCGTCTTCCCCACTCCAATCGGATCTTCGATGCTATATATTTTAAAAACTCAAGCTTACTCATCTTCTCTTTAGCTTGTTCTATTTCCTCTGTGCTGAGAGGCAAACAAAGTTTACAGGGAACACCGAGAGCTAATCTTTTGCTATCGATTTCCCCTCCACAGTTTGGACACGAATTCCTAAATATTATTTCCGGCACGTCGCTAAGAATTACATATGTATTACGCATCCCAAAGACCGCCATCCTATCCTTACAGCACTAAACCCGAAAGATTCAGATATAAATCTCTATGCATTATTTAAATACGCCCTATTTTTATTAGGTTGTCGAAACGAAGCATCACAAAACAACATAGACAATCTAGCCATCCCGAAGATAAATACTTAATAAAAGAATTCTTAGGCTATTTAATTGTGTTATTTTTAAGAATCTAACCATATTCGGAAGCATCCGCATGTCTTGGAGACCATTAAGTAGTGCATATAAACGTCTAACTTAATGTGAATTAGAAACCTACTACTTCGAATCCTAATGCTTTTCGTTAGCTAATTGCTTAGAAAATTCTAAGAAAAGTGATTATAATGCCTAATAGGAGAGAGCTTCCAAGGCTTGTTTTCACAACAAAACTCTTACTGATATCCATCTTGATAGGGATATTAGCAGGGCTAGGTTCTGTGTTATTCTTCTACCTTTTGAAGATCACAACCGAACTCTTCTTGGGGCTTGCTGGATATTCCCCGCCAGATCCTGCTGGTGAGGCAATAAGCATTATCCATCCTGAGCCTCTCACTAAAAATGAATTTCTGCGAGATCTCCTGCTTGTCTTTATTCCTGCGTTTGGGGGGCTTATAAGTGGCTATATCTCATATAAGTTAGCACCTACAACTGTAGGGGACGGTACTGATGCTGCGATCAGAGCTATACATCATAGATCCGCTAGGATAAGCCCTAGCGTTCCTCCCCTTAAAGCGATTACCTCATCAATACTTATAGGTGCGGGTGGTTCTGCTGGTAGAGAGGGACCTATCTCTCAAATAGGTGCGGGTATCGCTTCTTTTATAGCTACGAGATTCAAACTTTCAGATCGAGAACGCGAAATTCTCAGTATAGCAGGTCTTGCGGCGGGCATCGGGAGTATCTTTAAATCGCCTCTTGGAGGTTCGATTTTTGGAATAGAGGTTCTCTATAAGCGTGATTATGAAGTTGAAGCACTGGTACCAGCAGTTATCTCTACTTTCGTTGCTTACATAGTATATTGCCTAGTATTAGGTTGGAGTAATATATTTGAAACACCACAATATAGCTTTCATCCTTCCCAACTAGCTTTCTTTACAATTTTAGGGATCATTGCAGGGCTTCTAGCTCGGGCCTATATAGGAATATACCGTCGCACTCAACACAAATTTAATAGTTGGAGAATACCACTATTCCTGAAGACAACGTTGGCAGGACTTATAGTCGGAATTATTGGTGTTTTCGTGCCCCCTGCTTTGGAAACCGGCTACGGTTGGATCCAACTCGCAATTTGGGGAAGAATCACGGTTGAGTTGCTTTTCCTAGCACTCTTCGCAAAGATAATCTCGACATCTCTCACTGTGGGAAGCGGAGGCTCTGGGGGCTTATTCGCCCCTAGTTTGGTAATAGGTGGATTCCTGGGCGGGGCCTTCGCATACATACTCTATATTATCCTCCCACCCCCTCTCATCGAATATATAGGCCCCATAGGAATCTACATATTGATTGGGATGGGCTGCTTCTTCGCGGCCGCGGCAAAAGTTCCTTTGGCATCTATAATTATGGTAGCGGAAATGACAGGAGATTACAACGTACTACCCGCAGCTTTTTTGGCATCTATACTTGCATACTTGATTTCTGGGGAGGAATCAATATATGAACAGTTGGACACACGATATATATCACCGATACATGAGGGAGAGATCATTGCTGGGCTTTTAGAAAGTCTCAAGGTTGGGAGGATTGCCACACCCGACGTGACAATAATCAGAGATGATGCTACGATTAGGGAAGCTGAAGGTATATTCATCAAATCCCATCGGCTAGCACTTCCAGTTGTAAATGCTGAGGGACGTTTTATAGGAATAGTAACACTCGAGGATATTCTAAGCATACCCCCAGAAGAATGGGACATTAGGAGAATCCATGATATTGTGAGATGCAAATTCATGTTTGTGCATCCAGATAACTCACTTCTTACAGCTCTATACAAAATCTTGACACACGAGATACCTGAGATACCTGTTGTCGATCGAAGAACAGGAGGGCTCATAGGCGAGGTTTCATTTCGAGATATAATGAAGTATCTCCACTACCGCGTAGAGGAATACTTCAGAAAACTTAGGTATAGATATCTAGAAAAGTAGCTTAATTTATTCTCCAAGAACTCTCCATTCTTTATAATTAAGGTGGGAATTTAGATTATGTAGTTAGCGGGTGTTATTGGATGAGTAAGCTTCCAGACAAACATAGGGAGTTCAGTGCTTGGTATGACGCCGTTATTGAGGAAGCCGATATTATAGATAAGAGATACCCCCTAAAAGGTATGATCGTTTGGAAGCCATATGGTTTTAAGGCTCTCAAACTGACCATGCAGATCTTGGAAAAGCTTTTGGATGAATATGGACATGAAGAAGCATATTTCCCTATGCTCGTTCCCGAGGAGGTTTTCGCACGAGAAAAAGATTTTTTGGAGGGCTTCAGTGGAGAAACCTTTGTTGTTGAGAGAACAATATCTAAGAAGCTCAATCGGAAGCTTCTGCTCAGACCAACGTCCGAAACTGTAATGTACTATATGTTCAGTATTTGGATTACGTCGTATAGGGATCTGCCGATCAAACTTTACCAAACAGTTAATGTGTTTAGGTATGAGACTGAGCAGACAAAGCCAATAATTAGAGTCAGAGAAATTGTAAGGTTCAATGAGGCACATACCGTACATAAGACATTAGAAGAAGCCAACAAGCAGATTGAGGAGGCAATAGAGATTTATAGCAAATTTTTCGATTCGTTGCTAATACCCTATATAATTCTCAAAACACCAAAATGGGACACCTTCGCTGGAGCTGAGTACAATTATGATTTCTTCACAGTTATGCCTGATAGAAAAGCCATCGAGCTAGGCTCCGTTATCAATCTAGGTCAAAAATTTGCCCGCGCCTTCGAAATAAAATTCCAAGATCAAGATGGAAAATGGAAATACGTTTATCAGACATGCTATGGTGTGTCTGAACGCGTAATTGGAGTCCTATTATCGATACACGGAGACAGCCGAGGTATTATTTGGCCACCCATCGTCGCTCCAATACAGATAGTTATAGTGCCTATTCCCTCAGAGACGATGTTCGACAGCATATTGAACAAAGCCAGGAAAATCGAAGAAAAACTAAGAGCCTCAGGTTTCCGAGTAAAACTTGATGATAGGCCAGATATGACGCCTGGTAGCAAGTATTTCTGGTGGGAGTTCCGAGGGGTCCCATTAAGAATAGAGATTGGTGAAAAGGAAGTAAAGGAAGGAAAGGTCACAATAGCGAGGAGAGACCTTATGAGGCGAATCGTTGTCAATGACGATGAGCTTGAGGAAGCCATTAAAGTGCTCTTCAAAGAGATTTCTGATGAGCTATACAGACGAGCAAAAGAATGGTTAGACTCGAATATAATCACAGCTACTTCTATAGAGGACGCAGCCAAGAAATATAATGATGTAGGCGGCGGAATAGTACGGGTACCTTGGTGTGGGGAAGATCAATGTGGACTTGCTATCGAGGAAAAACTGGGGCTTGAGGGCCTAGGCTATAATCCTAGGGAAAAAATAGAAGGGAGCTGTGTTGTGTGCGGAAAGGAAGCCAAATACTACTTCTATGTCGGGAAAAAATATTAGTTTTCCAACATCTAATATTATCTTCAGTTTCACAGTGGGTCCCGATAGTGAAAAAATAGAGCTTATCAGAAGCTTTATTAGAGGGGCACGGCGAAAAACATATCTTTTCCATATGCTCATATTGGCTTCCGTTGTTGCATTAGTACTTGTGACGTCTTATATAATTGGACAACTTGAATCGCCACTGCTTGGCTTCTTAGCGATGATTACAGCATCATATATATTTCTAATGATTATAAGTCTCTTTCTCTTCAGAAGACCACGAGCCTTCCCGATAAGACACAAGATACTTATACATAGCCCCCCAAAAGGTTTTCCAAGTTTGGTGATCTTTACAGACTATTTTCCTAGGGGCCGAAGCTTTCTCGCGGTACCCCTAGAAACTATAGGACGCATAGGTATAATTAAAAGGCCTTTATTTCCATGGTTTAAGAAGTTAGAACTAGAGATTCTGGAAATTCTAATAATGGATCATAAGGATAGGATAATAGCTAGATTAGGAGGATTATGCAGAGAGGAAGAATTAAGAGAAGCGGCTGTTAGTCTATGGAAAAAAATCCTTGAAATACAAAAGGAGAGTTCTGCAGCGAATCATGACTCATATATACCAGAAACAACGGGATGACCAACAATTCCTTTTACTCCCCATCGATCACTTATTATCCTGGTAATCTCATCGACATCCTCCTTAAAAGCAAGAGCAAAAATCGAGTCCCCAATCATAGCTTGTGCCGCTCCTATTGCAAACTCATTTAGCTCATTAAGAAGATCAGATATGCTTTTTGTGAGCAATCCAATACTTTCTGCGAACCATCGGGCGAGTTTGAAGAAGCTATTTATAGTTGGCTTCTTCATAAGCATATCAACAGCAACTTTTCCAAGTCTCATCGCATTATCAACAAGATCCTTATCTTCTAATGCTTTTGCAGTTTCTACACGGCCTTTGGATGCTACAACTAGTCTAAGATCTGAAGCAGGGAGAGGAATTCTATCTACTAAACATACGGAGGGCGCTCCCGGATGTGCGATTATTACTATGTCACCTATATAAGCAAGACCCGATACCGTACCAAGACCCGATCCCGCTCTGATCTCAGCTATATGTGCGATATCACCAGCCTGAATAATCGTTAAAGGCACATCAAGTTCTTTTGAAAGAGCCAATACTATACCTAATGCTGATGCAGCACTGGTTCCAAATCCAGAGCTTATCGGAATTCGTATATTCTGTCTAATCTCAATACTGTAGTTCGGTTCTATCCCTAGAATTTCGAAGAAAGTTTTAACAGCAGTTTCCCCGACCCCCCCAACTATTCGCTCTCCATTTATCATGTTTTCTACCCTAAGACCCTCTGAGGAGAAAACTTTTAGTTCGATTTCAACAGCGTCTTTGAAGCCTATCCCTGCTCCTCTCGCTCCAGTCATTAGAGGGTTCTCATATATACATGGCTCAAAAATCGCTGATATGCCACCTGGCACGATAACCTTTGCCATAGGTATCACCGAGAATAACACCAATAGTCTTTTTGGCTGTAAGCTATCAAAAAACAATTTGAAAAAAATGAGTATTTCTCAGATTGTTTGAGATCAGAACTTCCGAGCTTCTTCATCTAGTCTGTCGGTGGCGTTTTCATCACTAAACCAAAAATAGATACATATTGGCTCAATATAACTGTGAAAAAATTATCTATGCCATCCATGGTTAGTTGTCTTGGGGAATTATATGAAACATGACAAAAGAGTCGCATACTATGTATATATCTCTGGTCTTTCCGTTGGTGTAGCATTCCAAATATTTGGCTTAATCCTAGAAACTCTCAGCAAATTCTTTGGAGCTCCGCTTGCATCAGACATATTTATAATCTATGGACTATACGTAATGCAGGTCACACCGCTTATCTTATTGACTACACTTACAGTCCTATATCTCTATAGGGGAGACAAAGTGCCTGCTTTGGCATCTCTACTAGGACTAATAGCAATAATACTCGTCATCGCATTTAGATTATTCTTTCTATAGGGCGTAAATCATTGTCAGAAATAAAAGAAAAAAGGAAAAAGGGAGGCTATAGAGCCTCTGTAAACCTTGCCTTTTCAACTAATATATATGTTGACACTACTGGTATACCCATTTCGAGCCACCAATGGTATATCTGTCTCCGCTCTTTACCTATACCCTTAATATTTTGTAGCCATCTAAGCAGGTTATCACTAAGTCTTAGCCCCTTCACGCCATATTTTGGTTCACCGTTCTTCACGTATATAACGCCATCACGGATAACGCCAGAAAAGTCCCCCTTAACATAGTCTTGGAATCTTATGTATGTTACGTTGCCAATAATCAGACCTTCGCTTATCTCGGAGATCATCTCTTCGAACTTCATATCGCCTGGCTCGATAACTAAGTTCCAAGGTGTCGGGAAAATCCAACCAGCATTTCCTGTATGTTCTGCGTTGAGAAGCTTTGCGGTTATCCTATTATGTAGATATGTTTTGAGAACACCACCATCCAAAATTATGTTTTCCCGTGTTGGGACGCCTTCCATGTCGAATATTACTGGGTTATAGCTATCAGTGAACAATGGATTATCGCTTATTTTGAGTTCTTCAAACGCTATCTTTTGTCCTAATTTCTGAGCGAATGAGCTATATCCCGCGATCACGGCAAAGCCAGACGCCATCATGCCTACAAAATTTGAGATTGACGCCACAGCATCGGGTGTGAATAAAGCTGTGTATTCCCCAGCTCCCAAAGTTTTGGGATTTCTAGATAAATTGGCATAGTATGCGGCTGTTTCCCCTACTTTTTTGGGATCGATATTTTTAAGGGCCCTTGAGGCTATGGATGAGTGACCCGTTTCTAGCGGCCCGTGAAAAGCTCTTACATCCAGATATGTGTTTGTATAGCTGTGCGTCATCTCAAAACCTGATGTTGTTTTAAGACCGATCCAGTAAGCATTTGTATATATTGCACCTGCAACTTTTTTCACACCTTCACTTATTGCAGAGTCAATAGCCCCTTTGGCTATTTCAATTAAGTGATCTGGGTCTCCTAAGATCTCCTTATCGAAGACGTCTGGTATCGATGGATAGCTTTTAGCTGGTTCAGGTAGAGGAGCAGAGTATGGCTTGGGGGGTGTAAGTTCGAGTGCTTTTTCTATTCTCTTAAGCACTTCGTCAAGACGCTCTAGACCTTTAAAGCTTATGCTGAATATATGAGTCTTGTTGTTTTTCTCTACCAACACGTCAATGGAATATTCATGCCACTCCTTAGCTACATCAATTTTGTTCACTGAGAACCTCACTTGTCTGCTAACCTTCTTTTGAGCAAAAACCGCAACCCTATCGCCAATTTTTTTGGCTTTACCAAATACCTTATCTAGCAAATCTTCTATCTCACTCACTGAGATCACCTCCCAAAACTTATTCTAACTTTTCTCAGCCTAACATTAGGCCCACCAGCAAATACTGGAACTCCCTGGCCTGGGTCTCCCTTCCCACAAGTGGCAGGTAAGAATTTGAGGTTCTTGTCAACAGCATCTATGCTAGCATAGTACCTTGGTGTTGTTATTTCTAGTACTGGGCGCCAAACAGGCTCTTTAATCTCACCATTTTCTATTAGGTAGGCCTCCTGGCCTATATATCTCTGATTGAAACGTCTATCATCAATGTTCCACTCGCCAAAAGTTTTCATGTAGATACCTCTCTTAATCTCTCCTATCAGTTCCTCGAAGGTGTAGTCGCCAGGAGCAATATATGTGTTGGCCATTCTTATTATGGGCTCCCTATTGTAGCTTGAAGCACGTGCAGCAGCATTACTATGAAGACCCAGTTTAGCAGCGTATTCCCGATTCATAAGAAACTCATCCACAACACCTTTGAATATTAAATATCGAGGTCTTGCTCGGACCCCCTCATCATCATAAAGATAGAAACCATAAGATTCTGGTATTGTTGGATCATCAATTATCGTTACCACCTCCTTAGCCATTCTCTTGCCCAGCAAATCTAATGATGCGTATGATTCTCCCGCCTGAGCACCTTCACGACCCATTATCCTATCAAGCTCAAATGGGTGTCCACAAGATTCATGTGTAGCTAAACCACTTACCTCAGGCCCTAGAACTACATCATATTTATCTGTTTTGAGAATCTTAGCTTCCATTATTACTTTTTTTAGAGCTTTTGCGTCATCCACAAACCTTTTTATGGGATCCCAGACAGGGATTTTTTCCCATCCCACCGCACCACCAACAGAGGTATGCCTTGTTATTGTACGATCTTTATATGATAGAACAAAATAGGCCCCTACAGAGAGTCTAGGAACAAAACTCCTGATACTCGTCCCCTCAGAGTTCACAAAAAACTTATATGTATGATAGGCTGAGATATCTATGTTACGGAATGGTACTTTCACCTCGTCCTGGAGATTCTGCAGCTGCTTGTCTATTTCGACCAACAACCCAATTTTCTCTTCAAGAGGTATCTCAAACACATTTTTCCGTGAAATAAGTTCGTATCTAACACTGAAATTAGGTTCCTCAGACAGGGAGCTAGCACCCTTCTTCTGAGATTCAGCTAGTTTCACAGCGGCATCAACAACTCTTCCAATAGATTCCACAGAGAGATCATCCGTTGCTGCAAAGCCAAAAGCTCCATTCTTAAGAACCCTCACAGCTAATCCTCCATTTATCGCTATTGAGTATGATTCAACAATACCGTTTCTAACATAGATAGCCTCTACCTCATCTATTTGGATTCGTGCTTCGGCATAGTCAACTCCTCTTTCCTGCGCCATATCAACAGCTCTTATAGCAACATCCTCATCCAGCATGAAAATCACCTAGGAGCATTTTACCAATAAAAGTTGAGGAAAAAACAGAATATATGGTCAAAAATCTATCTCTCTCATCACACACGAAGATTTTAACAATTTTTCTCTTCTACTATGGTGAATAGAATGCCTTCGCTTACGGATGAGATATATGAGCACACATAAGAAGACAAGAAAAGTTTTACGTAATGTTGTCCATAAAACACCTTTAGACCGTTCAGAAACTTTTACTAAGATTTCTAGGGGCTAAGAATGTTTATTTGAAACTCAAAAACTTGCAGAAAACAGGTCTTTTAAACCACGTGGCGCTTATTATAAGATATATGACTTGTCACCAGAAGAAAAATCACGGGGAGTTATCGCTGTGAGTTCGGGTAATCATGCTCGGGGAGTAGCATACGCAACATCAATACAGAACGTTTCAGCGAAAAAAGTTATGCCTATATTCACGCCAATCTCGAAGATAATAGCGACTAGAAGCTACGGTGCTTAAGTAATCCTTCACGAATTAACATTTGATGATGCTGAGAAAGCTAGAGAGATTATTGAGGGTGAGGGAAGGATTCTTTTATCCACCCATACGATGATAAATTTATAATAGCAGGGCAAGGTACAATAGAATTAGAAATCTTAGAGGATCTCAAGGAGCCCGACATTGTGGTAGTACCCGTCGGAGGAAGGGGTCTTATCTGGCATCTCGATAGCCCTTAAGAAGAAGCTTAAGGAAAGAGTAAGGATAATTGGTGTTCAGACGGAAGCATATCCAGGAGTACTAGCTAAACTAGCACTCCATAAAAAACCCCAGGAAATTAACAACAATCATCATTGGAGATCTCGTCAATAATATTGTAACAGTAAATGATGATGAAATGGTATATGCCATATCCATGCTACTTGAGAGAGCTAAAACTGTTGTTGAGGGAGCAGAGGCTAGTTCGTCAGAGGAGATTGATTAGACTTACCGTTGTTATGCCTAATATACCTGGGTCACTATCAAGGCTACTAGACATCCTTGCTCAGACGAGAATAAACGTTGTTGATGTTGATATAGAATAAGTATTCGCCGCATGTAGAGTCGCAGAAGGTCAAGGTTGAGATCGTTGCTGAGATACCTATCTCAGAGACACTAGAGATTCTAATGAGCAAGATAGAAGATATAGGATACCATGTTGAAAAACGCTGAGTTCTAACTATAAATGAGATTCTCTACATCTACCTTAACTATATTTTTATTGATTAACATCGCCCTAAATTTTTCTAGTAGTCTCCTAGTCGCCGATGTTAATGTGAGGTTCATAGCCTCATCTATTGGAACCCATACGGCTTCCAAAGCATCGCTCTGTGGCTTAACACTTTTACTTTTTGGTTTCACCAGAAAATCTATTATGACGTAATGCCACCTAACATTTCCTTCGCGGTCTCTCACAACAAGATTTGATATACTTATAACTCCTATTACTTCGCAATCAATGTTTACCTCTTCTCTAACTTCTCTTTTTACAGCATCAATTATGTTCTCTCCCAACTCCACCAGGCCCCCAGGAATACTGAATTTTCCTCTGCCAGGGGGATTTGCCCGTTTTATTAGAAGGATTTTTCGCTCTGATTCGTCGTATATCAGAGCTCCAACAGCAACTATTGGACGTTTTGGGTAGATCCTATCGGATTCAGCCAACAATATCTGCCTCTTGGTAACCTACGCCTCTTGCTAGGAGAAGAAGAGCTTGGCTTTTAAGAGTATTATCTTCTTCGAAAATGCCTCTATATACTACTGATACTATTATGCTAGGATTTTTAACACCTCTCATAATCATACACATATGCCTAGCTCTACATACCACGAGAACACCCTTAGGTCTGTACTCACTGTTATATATCTCATCAGCTATCTCTGCAGTCATCTTTTCTTGGACTTGAAGTCTCCTCGCATACTTCTGGACTATCCGCACTATTTTAGAGATTCCTATGACCTTGCCATTTGGTATGTAGGCAATATCAATAGTGCCATAGAAAGGTAATATGTGGTGTTCGCACATAGAATAAAACCTTATGTTTCGGAGTATTACCATGTTTGAGAAATATTCGAAGCCAACCAGTTCATCTGAGTTTGTATATCCCGAGAATATTTCCTCATACATATCAGCTACTCGCTGTGGTGTTTCACGAAGCCCAGGGCGCTCTGGATCCTCACCTATTGCCTCTATGATTAGTCTAACTGCCTTCTTTATCTTTTCTTTATCAATCACCGCTACCACCAAGGGAAAAGAAGAAGGATTAGAAAATCAAAAAGAGAGCTATATAAAAATGAGTCTAAATACCACCTTTTTAGAGCGCTGACACTATCATCCTTACACCCACAACTAGAAAATAGACTGCGATCAATTTTTTAAGAGTTACATCTTTTATCTTAAGAGCAAGTCTCGATCCTATCGTTGCGCCTATAAGGGAGCCAACAACAACGTATGCAACTAAGTCTAGCTCTATGAGACCTTCCGATAGGTATACAATTGAGCTAATTGTTGAACTGAAACTTATCAGAAACATACTCATTGTAACAGCTATTCTTGAAGGAACCATAAACACTAATATTAGGACTGGCGTGTAAATAGCACCCCCACCTATCCCTAGTAGGCCTGCTACGAAGCCTCCAAAGAACATCAACGGAATACCTATCTCAAGATTTCTTGGATTATATTCTAATACTTGACCTTCACCCTCATCATAATAACGATCCGCAAAGGAGGAGTTTCCATTAGCTGTTTGTTTCCACTTCACTGCTTTTCTCCGCAACACCCTAAACCCTACGTAGAGAAGTAAAATTCCGAATGCTACCCGTAGAATATTTCGGGGAGCCCATATCATCACCGATGCTCCGATAAAAGCACCTAGAATAGCAAAACTTGTCATTAGCACACCGAATCTTACATTTGCTATTCCGCTCTTAAAATATCTAGCATTGCTTCTAAGAGAGAGTGTCAAACCTAATACTGGGCTAAGAGCCATTATCCTCTTTATATCTAGTTCGCTGAAGATATCGAGAAGAGGGATGAATATTGTCCCCCCGCCGATGCCGAATATCGGTCCTAGCAACGCAGCTAGAAATGCTATTAGAAACACTAGGAACCCAATCAGCATTTCTATGTGCCACCGCAACCAATAAATCATGCAGCTTTATGTATTATAAACTGAGAATAAGTATGTGATCGATGTATATAATTTCCTTCTCATTCCTCCATAGAGACGATCGAGACATCCCCAGAGGGAATATCCACAATTATCTTACGTATCTTTAGCTTCCATACTTTCTCTGGTGCCCCACCCTTACCAGTTTCTCGGTAGCCTACCATCCCAATAACACCTAATCTCTCCAATTCGTTGAGATGATAGTAGAGTAGAGTTCTAGGAAACGCCACATTATACTTGATCTGAATTTCGCTGAGAATTTCATTAGTAGATTTTTCTCCACTTGCTAGAATTCTTAAGATAAGCCACCTAATCCCCCACAGAGCACTGAGCAGACCAGTAGTTTGGAAGGGCTCAGGGATTCTATGCCTCCATCTTCTACGTCTCCTACGCATTTGTCCACCGACCCCTCCTTCTACAAAATCTGCGCCTCCTCCAATGATTATACCACCACCTTCGGCATCCAATAAAAAATCTTCGATTATAATATGGAGCATATCTTATCCTGGGAGGATTCTGCGGGTAGGCAAAACTTTTTGTAGTTGTAGGACTCATGCTTACGTCATTTCTGTATATGTAGGAATCATATTGATGCCTAAACAGGAAATAGTATAACACTAATATAACTATGATGAATAGTAAAAACACAAACACCAGATAAACCACATATGCTTCCAATGAGAATGTTTCTAAAAATATATTAAATAGAGACGACATAAAGACCCCCTACGCATCCACTAAGGACCCCATCTTCTTCCCCAGCCAGGCTTATCTAATCTATGAATCATATATCCTGGTGCCCCACAATATGGGCATGATGCTGGTTTTGGTTGACCATAAGGCACCTCTATAATGTTATTACACTGCGAACATAAAAATCTTTTCATCTGTCCCGTGGGATATTGAGGCGTTGGTAATGAAGGAACGCCCTGTGGTATTGTCTCATATACACGGACTATCTTGGCTTTAGGAGCCCCGCAGTATGGGCAGAAGTTTGGTTCAGGTAAGTTCTCAGGTATTTCGAACTCCTTACCGCATTGCAAGCATTTAAATTTTCTTATTCCAACTGCCATTCTCTCTCACCTACTAATTATAGATAAGCTGATATAACCATTTTTAAATGTTATATTTTTCATTATAATATTACAAATTTATTTGTAATTTATCTGAACTTTGTTGAGAAGCTTGTATGGCTCTAAGATACGCATGATTTTTAGTAATGCGGATGATTTCTATGTGCTTCATATGGTTTCTGGTTCTCTTATGGTCTCCGTCTTAATCAGTGTTACTTCTTTTTCTATTGATAATAGGGGCTCAGTTAGATATGTCTGAACCTTACCAAATAGTTTCTTTGCTCGGAAATATATTCTCTCGTTGGGCATTGTGAGATGCCTATACGCTTTGGGGGGCGGTAAGTATCTCTTACCTATGCTGAGCTCCCGTCTAGGAATTCTGATTGTGATTTTGAAGACTCCCTGGATCCTTAATCCACATTTCTTACAGTACATTATATTTTTTGATTTTTTCTTCAATCTTGCGCAGCAACGGGGACATCTAGAATTCTTGGTTATTGTTTCTGGTTCCAGTGTAATAGGAACGAATTCTTCGATGTTCCCCCTTATAGTGTTCCCTGTTTTCTCCGTAATCGCGATAACAAGCTTTATTTTATCATTTGGTCTCAGTTTTAGGATATTTGATTGTAGCGTTCTCTGAAGTCTATATGCTATGCCCTCGACATACCCCCCAACAACAGACGCTTTTAGGAATACCTTATCGTTCTTCCTATCGGCGGATATTACTTGGCACTCGATCATTACTGTTTCGTATGGGTGGGCCTCCTCAACGTTTTTAATGCTACGTATATGGGTGCTTGTTGCTTGATTCGTTCTGAATATTGCCCAAAGTTCTATGTCTTCGTGTTCTATCATTTGGAAAGCCTTATAAACAATTTCGGGGGTCTCTCCGCGTATGCCGAACAAGACGGGGTCTGGGCCTTTTGGTGCTATGAGTATTCGGTTTCCATCAACATTTCCAAACGTTAGGGGAAATAATTCTTTGTTCATCTGGAAAACGGATTTTATGTTTATATCCCTTTCCTTGCCTATGTTTTTTCTTTGCCTATATGCTAGAAGCTCAAACGTATAGTCATCAAATGTTGCTCCTATGGCCGCTACGGCGCCTACTATTCCCCGGGGAATGCTCTGTTTAGAGCTGTACACGATTAAATATCCTGTCCTCATGCTTCTTAATTCCTGGAGGAGAACCTTCGGGGGATACACAGACCTCACAGATTTGAAATAGGCCCTGTTTAGAACTTGGTCCACAACGTATCTTTCCGTCATGTACATTGCCAAGGCGGGTTGTGTTTTCCTAAAAAATCCATGAGAAAGTTTGCTTACAAGTTTAGGTACGCTTTCTATTAGGTTATTCAGATCCTCTATGTGAACTCTTATTCTGATTGCTGTTCCCGCGTTTCCCCTTGTTTTAAGAGGTATATTTGGGTTAAGCCTAACTAGCAAAGGGAAATCTAGAAATCTCACATCGAAACTTTTTCTTACCATATATGCTATTCTTGCCGCCGCATATGTTGTGCATAGACCGTAAGGGGAGTCAAAATCATCAAGACCTATGTGCACGTATACCTCTTTTCCTTTAGGGAGATCTCCTAGTTCTAGAATTTTGATGAAATCTGTTCTTGGAGGAGAAATAAAACGTTTAGCCTCCATGAGCACTGTCTTCTTTAGGTAGTCATAATCACCAAGTTTGGGGTTTCTCTGCAAACACTTAGTACAAACACGTGCGAATCCGACTAGTCTAGAATCATTGTCACAAACAAGTTTGCCGCAGATCGCACAGTACCCTCTTGAGAGAGCCTCTCCACAAATCTCACATATAAACGGTTCGCAGTATTCACATATCCTATTTCTATTCCTTGTATCTCTGCCACAAAATCTACACTTCATTTTTAAATATCATCAGGCTATAACCTAGCAACAACACGTTTTATTAGCTCAGCTAATATTTCAGAACGCTCCTTAAATACCTCCAAGACTTCCTCTTGGGTGATTCTCTTCTGCATCCCTGCAGCATAGTTTGTAACAACACATATTAGGGCATAGCAAATATCAAGTTCCTTAAACAGAAAGACTTCAGGTGAGTTTGTCATTCCCACAATATCCCCACCGATAATCTTGAAGAATCTTATTTCGGCTGGAGTCTCAAATCTTGGCCCCTCAGTACACACATATGTCCCTCCAAAGTGTATCGCTATACTCATCTCCTTACCAACTTCATAGATTATTTCCCTAAGTTCCCTGCAATAAGGCTCAGTTACATCGACATGATACACTCCTCTTCGCACTTCTCCATTTCTAAGCCTTATAGAAAAATCACCATCGAAAAACGTATATTTCCGGTTCTTCGTGAAATCTATTATCTGGTCTGGTAAGACAAAATCACCTGGTCTAAGATCGTCTCTTATAGAACCCACAGCACTAGTAGCTATGACCTTTTCGACACCAAGCTTGTACATCGCATATGCATTAGCATGATAGTTTATTCTGTGTGGAGGAATTGTATGGCCTTCACCGTGTCTAGGCAAAAATACTACTTCTTTCTTTGCCAGGATCCCACGAGTCATAACGACGGCGCCGAAGGGTGTATCCACATAGACCCTCTGTGGATTTTTAATGCCAACAAGCTTATAGAAACCACTCCCACCAATAATTCCTATTGGTGCCATCGCAGTTATTCACCAGCGAATCACGTTTATTATTAACGATAATTCACATCTTTAATACTTGTCCCCTAATATTGGAGAGGGAATCTAGATGTGGGAAATCCCCAAGATAGAAATAACTAGACATAGACTAGAAAATGGTCTTAGAGTAATTCTTCATAGACGGGAATATCTGACCGCAACCTATAGGATACTTATGCCTCATGGATATAGAAATGAGACATTCCCAGAATCTGTACATCTGTTAGAACATATGCTGTTTAAGCCCGAGGACAACGTCTTCCCAATTTTCCAGCGAATTGGGGGCGAAATAAATGGATATGTCTCGATGGACGAATTTAGCATCTATTGGATCGTCCCAAAAATCTTTCAGGATAAGGCCATCAATGGTGTGAGGAAAATATTAACTGAGAACTACAAGTATTGGACTGGGGAGATATTTGAGAAGGAGAAAGCTGTGATCCTAAAGGAACTTGGGGAGAATTTTAGTAATCCCGCTAGATACATCGGTATATTCCTCAGAAAAAAGCTTTTTGGTGAGAATACTCCTGGCACACATTCACCAGAAACTGTAGAGAAAGCATTTAAAAACATCACACTCAACGATGTCCGTGCTGAGTTAGAGAGCATCTCCCCGACAGACTCAGTGCTTTCAGTTGTTGGTGATGTTGACATAGAAAAATTGGAACCCCTAAAGGATTGGAGAGGGCGAGGCGGAGGTTGGAAAAAACTAAGAATTGAGACTGAGCCAGGCTACCACTTTGAATATAGAGATCTCCCGATGAGTTATATTGCTATAGGTTGGATATCAGCGTCAAAAAAAGAGGACTATTCCGAGATCCTAAGCCTGCTCAGCACAATAT
>Ga0190311_1000053_pt1 | contig 40776 bp, 19 predicted proteins | sample 48700789_MG_FD_165037 | JGI IMG/M metagenome (GOLD analysis project Ga0190311, IMG submission 165037) | Hydrothermal vent sediment bacterial communities from Southern Trench, Guaymas Basin, Mexico - 4870-07-8-9_MG | ecosystem: Environmental > Aquatic > Marine > Hydrothermal vents > Sediment ...
AGGGCTGGTTGGTGTAAGAGCTCTGGATTCGCAGGTACAAAGTTTGCTCTTGACTCAACACATAACGCTATTGAAGTTAAGCTAGGAGCAACAGTTAGTGGAGTTAGTGATGGTTTTTATAGAATTACTCTAGAGCATAATGATGGTATTCCAATTGAGGCAGAAGTTGTGGCTGCAGATATAGAAACTAAAATTAGAGCTATTGCTAACACGTTGGCTGACGATGACATTGGTTTTAGATTATCTTATATGAATGCATCAGTGGAATTTAAGGGTGGGCGTTTCTGGATAGTTTCTGGTTCTTTAGGGCAGTTTTACTCTGGTTCTAATAAGTCGTCTGTGCAAGTAAGATCCGCTGCAGTTAACGGTTGTAGTGAGTTTCTTGGTTTTAATTTAGATACTAATAGTGAAGATGTAGATGGTCAGGGGATTAAAGAGGCTTTAGTGCTAACAGACTATGTAGCTACTGCTAGTGGGGTTGGTCAGGTTACAATCTCTTCTAATATTGGAGCTCAAGTAAATGATTGTATGTTAATTACAGATAGAGTTAACTCAGAATATTTTCAGATTGATAATATTATTGGTGGTACTATGATTGAATTTGATAGTTCTAGGATTATTAATAGTTACGAACAGTTAAAAACAAAGGTTCAGCTACTTAGAGAGCAAGATCCTGATGCAGACCCAACACTTTGGTTTAATGATATAGACAAAATTCATAGACATGGGCTTAAAACTATGATTAATCAGATTGATTATAGTTAATAAGGAAAAATAAACTATGGCTCAGTATCTGCTCAGAAATTCGCTTAACCCAGGAAAGGTTGTTGTTTGTAGTGTTACTTTTCGTCAATTAATTAATAAAGGCGAAGAGGGAGAGGCTGTATGGCTTATAGAGGTGGTAACTTCAGAACCACATAAAGACGGTATGGGTGATATACTTCCAGAGTATGTGCATTATACTGAGGATCAGAATTTAGATGTTGCTATTAATGAGGCTACTGAGAGGATAGCTGCTCAGGTGGACTGGATTCCATTAACAGGAGACTTAAGGCCACCGTTTGTCATAGACTACGAACCAAAAATGTCGGTTGTTAGTATACACTCTAATGTTGCGGTTGTTATAGAGGATATTTTTCCGGCAGCTGGAATTGACCTAGACAGCATAGAAGTAGTGATAAACAATTTGGATGTAACTGATGAGATAAAGTTGACAGGTGACCCGTTTCAATATAATATAACATGGATACCCACGGTAAGGATTTTTGATTATGAGTAGGAGGGGTTATGGTAAGGAAGTTGTGGAAAGAGCTATGTGAGTGCTTTGAGTATAGGTTTTTTACAGGGATACCGTTTGAAGGTAGTTCTGATTTATATTCTGCTATGGATTCAGAAATAATGCATTATGTACCTGCGGCAAACGAGTTAATAGCATTACGTATGGCTTCTGGTGCTAGAGTTTCTGGATTTAAGTCTGGGGTGTTACTAGAGCCTTTAAAGATTAATAGGTTAGATATGGGTTTTAATATAGAATTTGAAATACCAATATTAATTATAACTTCGGTAAAGGATATTCTACTTAGAAAGGGGTTGTATAGGGACAGTAGCCTCTCAAAAGTGGTGGCTTATATAGAGAAGAATAAGAAACCAGGTGTTTTTCTTTTGGAATAGGAGAGGTTATGAGAAGATATACTGGAGTTAGAGTACTAACTCAGACAATTTTAGATTGTGATCTGGCTGTTTATATAGGTAAGGATATATGTAAAGAAGCTTATCAGTACAGGCAACATGATAATAACTTGTATCTTTCTGATGAAGAGGAAGGATTAATAAGTTTTGCTTTAGGAATGGCTATTGGTACAGATAAACGCATTTTTGTATTCTGTGAAGACCAGTATTTTATAAGAAATATGAGTGAGTTTATGCAGGCTGGTGTTAGTAAATGTAAAAATTTTGTTGTAGTGTTGTTTGTTAGTGGTGGTTACACTAATGTGTCAAACACTCCTTTGATATTTGACGAGGTTAACTCTCAGCACGGTATTTTGTATAATATGGGATTTATGGTACATAATTATAGTAATTTTTTCAAACAACACAAAAACCCTATTAAACATATACGAAAGTTTTGGGCCAGAATTAGAGGCCCTTTAGCAGTATTACTGCCTGTAGATAACAGGAAGAAAGATATGCCTGTGGTTGAATTAAGTAAAAATATGACAGCGACAAAGGAATTTATAAGAAATAAAGATATTACTGGGTACAGTTATGTCCCACCATTTTCAATTGAAGAACTAGCCTTGGGGGTGTGAGGTATGGCTTATGAAAACATACGACTTAGAAAACAAAATTTTGCTATGGTTAATGGGTATTTCTGGACTGTAGATAATGATATAGATAGTGTTGTTGTAAAGACAGATGACGGTACACTTGCGTATTCATACCCATTAGATACTGTTATAGGGAATGAGGTTAATAGTTTAGAATTTGACGGGTATAATATATGGACTCTTCAAAGTGCTGGTACAGATGCTATTTCTATAAAAAGATGGCATATAAATAATTATGTATGTACATTAAGAAGTACATTTGATTTCGTACCTGGACCGTCACACAAGTATAGTGTCGATTGTTTTACGGTTGAACATTACCATACAGAATTTTCTTCAGACGAGTCTGCTGGTTCTCAAGTTCTAAGCATTCTTGAAACTGACAAGATAGAAAGTGGTTTTGTATTAGTTTTAGGTCCAAACCACTTAGGGCAGATGGAAGAAGTTAGTGTTAGTTCTGCCAGTGGAGGTTCAGTTCAGATAAATGGGAGTACTCTATACGAGTATAACGCAGGGGCACCTATGTCTTTTTATAATAGAATATGGTTGTTTAATAACTATAACGGTACTGACTCTAGTACTGGTGCTTTATACCATATAGACGCCTATACAGGGTCTGTTGTTACTAAATATCCAGGTGGGGCTTATAAAGATATTAAAGCATGTACCTTTTTTGGTGTTCCAAAGTATGTTTTTGATAGGGCAGTAGGGTTTAGTGTTATAGACCCTAGATATAATTCTATATGTTATGTGAAGGGCACCAATATGTTGTTTCTTGATCCGGATGATTTGAACAATAGTAACGGTTCAATGACTATGGATAATATTGAAAGTAACCAGGCAACTAATATTGAAATATATGATATTACTATGGAAGGCACGAATGTTTACCGTTTGCAACTGAAGGCCACTTATTACGGAGCAACAGCGAATTTTGCAGGTACATATAATTACCAGTTATCATCATTAAATCCATTTATCACAAGTATCAGTTTGAGAGCAAACCCAGCAATATTACCTGCTAATGGCGTTAACCCGTCAATCATTACAGCCATTGTTAAGGACCAATTTAACTTACCTGTTGAGCAACGACAGGTATTCTTTACAGATGATGACACTAGTGGGGCTATTACGTCGTCACCAGTTAATACTGATGCGGATGGTATAGCTATAACTACTTATATAGCAGGTACGTCTGCCAGAGAGGTAAGAATAACTGCTACAGCACAGCAGGCATAAGGATAAAAGATGGCTCATGAGAATGTAAGGCTACAACAAAGTAACTTTTGTATGGGCCCCCAAGCAGGCACAGTGTGCTCTATTGATACAACTAACCCGAAGACTGTATTGAGGGTTAAAAATATGGCTGGTGCAAATATAATAGATTTAGAGTTGTCGTCTAACATACTGAACAATAACGTTCGAGTGGAGTATGTTGGTCCACCAATCTTGAATGGAGTACATGATGAGCTTGTCTTTTTCACATTTGAGAAGGTCAGTGATTCGTCTTGTATGATCAAGAGATGGGAAACACGTATTGCTTATAGTGAACTTCTTCTTAAAGAACAAATTATAAAAAATACATCTGGAAATGAAAGATATAATGCTATAGATTTTGCTGTAGAGTATTATTACAGAACTTTTACAAGGCCGAATGAGTATTATAATTATTTAGAAATGGATAGTGTGTTTAATGTTAAGAATGGCACAAGACTCTTTTTCGGTCCGAGTACTGATACAGACAATATAGGAGCAACAGAGGTAGGTATTGTTAGTCATATAATAGACCATATAGACGGTAAGAGAGTATATTTAACTGCCCCTCTTAAGTATCAGTATGTTATAGGGGATTTAATTACTTTCTACAGTAATATATATATTTATAGTTCTGAAGGGTATGCTGGTGACCCAAATAAGGGTACTTTGTTCAAGATAGACGCTTATACGTGGGATACAAAAGAAATAGACACTAAAGCTATTTATAAGCGAGCTAACGCTTCTAGATGGTGTCCAATGGTTGGTGGTATAGCTACAATTATTGGACATAATATGTTGTTTGTTAGACCGTATGATGACTATTTAAATTGGCGTTCTATGTTTTTAAATAATGTTGAAGATGACAACAATACAATATTTACAGTATATGATGTTGGGTTTGATAACTATAGTATTTATAAACTACAAAGTAGAACAACGTTAGTGGATGATGAGGGTGAAAAAAAGACACATAATTGGGAAAGTTATAATTTGCAATCAGACAGTATGTTGCCTCATACTCAGTCAGTAGCCCTTTGGTTAGATCAATCTATAGTTACAGGGTATAATAAAAATGTGGATATATATGCTCAGGCTAGAGATCAGTTTAATGTTGGGCTAAGGGACGTTTACTTGTCTTTTTACATGTTAGGAGATGATAGTGCGTTGTTTGATCCTTTAAGTGGTAATGTTACTACAGATTTAAATGGAAAGGTCACTATAAATTATAGATCAGGCTACACTTATAATGGACATACTGAGATAACAGCTAGTGCTACTGGGGGTTCAACATCAGCAGGAAGTGCTTATGTGTGGACTTCTAATAATATAATAAGTTTTCCGGAAACAGAGCCAATTGAAACTCTGTTGTGGTTAGTATTTTATATTTTAGCTTACAAACATAATTTGAGACAGATACCACAAATTTATAGTATATTCGAGGAAGAGGAGAGTCCTCAGTGGAGGGCTCCGTTTTACACTTTAAGAGGTAAATCTTTTTTCATGTCACCTGGCGGTGATTGGGCACCACGCACAACGATTAAATCTTATGAGCCTGATTATGGCGTGTTTGGAGAACTTGAAGACATAGAAGAATATTTGCCTATGTTATATAGAGGCGATGCTCAAATAGACACACAGGCTATGTTTCCAAAAGGTTATGGTTTTACCGGTCTTTGGCCGTGGGATCCTCCGGAAAATCCAGACGACACTGTATGGTATATAGGTAATAGAATTACATTATTTGAGGATTTTGACAGCAGTCTTCCTATAAAGCATGTAACTGCTTATTTAGTGTATTCAGAATCTGCAAACACGTCCCACATTCCTTATCTAGTTATAGTTCAGCCAGATGAAACCGGAAATGGTCAAATAAGCCAGTTGAAGTTAAGTTTACATACGCACTGGGTTGATGGTTTACCATATGATGAGTTGTGGACATACTCTAACATAGACCAGTTTGTATTTGTAGAAGACGCAGTGCCTAAATTTTGGAGTTCAAAAAATCCTATAAATACAGATATTTGGATTAGATTAAGGCCCTTTGCGTTTAGTTTGGATAATTCAACATTAAGAATGTGGATTAGAGAGGGTTCTTATTTAGGTGATACAGGGTATTATGAAGTAACTACTGATATACAAATAGTCAATTTTGATGCCGGCGGTGGAATGTTAGGTATAGAAATTACATATAACCCTGTAATAGATTTTAACTATGGTTCAACAATTTACGTAAGGATAGAGGTATACGATACTGCATATATTCCTAATTATATTTTTACAGATTATTGGTTTAAAATTATACCTGATTATAAGTCTCCTTACATTAGTTATAGGGTTCCAGATGATGGGAATATAGATGTTCCAGTTGATAGTCATGTCTATTTTGAATTGAAAGATAGAGGGACAGGTATAAATATAGAAACTTTAGAGGTTTTATTAAATTCTAGGCGTATGGATGAGAATTATTTAACCATTGAAAAAGTAAGTAGACGTTATTTTAAAATTACTTATATTCCACCAGAAGATCTTTTTTATAATAAAGACTATAAGGTGGCAGTCAAGGTGGAAGATACCTCACCAAGGAAAAACGCACTTAATACTTCGTGGGAATTTTATACAGTAGAGAGTACCGGTGTTCAGATGGCATTACCAACTCCAGGTCCGTGTAAGGCTGGTATGGCTAGATTTGAGGATGTAAGTGTTGCAATCTTAGGAGATGGTAATGGGGTTGATAAGAGTACTATTAGGATGCAAGTATTTAATAAAGATGTACATCCTAGAGTGACACCCATCATTTATAGGATATCTTAGGAGATAATTATGGCAGAACCTGAATTAATTTTTGCATTTAGTCACGATTCCGCCGGTGACACCCCTTGGGGATTTAACGGTGGTAATGAAGAAAGTCCAAATAAGAATGGTTTTATGGGGATTACTCCAGCTACTGATTTGGTTGTGTTTACTGGTGGAGGAATACTAGGTTCTTTACCAACACCTACTACTATATCCGGGCATCGAGATGCCACAATTAGACCAGCAGTAACTTCTTACATTATACCACAAACATATGTTGAAAAAGATCAAATGTATATTTGTCAACATACTGGTTATAATAATAATCGTTATGCTATGGCTGTACACATTAAAGGGCATATGACTTCAGACCTTTATTTAGAGGCTTGGGATGATAATACTTTTAGTACGACTAATCTTGAAATATTGACAGGAACTCCTAATAGTGGGGGTGATAGTTTAATTAATGCTGTCAGGACTACGTATAGTGAGCCTCCTTGGCACCCAGGTTGGGACGGTACAGATGATGGTGCTGCTTTTTTGAGAGGCGTAGAGCACCGTGTTGGTTTAAACAATACGTCTACTATAACAGATTCTACAGTTTATTATAATATTTATATCCGATTACAGACAGATTGTAGCACGTTTCACGTGACTCCTGTTATCGGTTTCAGGTACCTTTATACGTAATAGGAGAAGGAATATGGATTTATCTACAAAGGGATTGCCGAATTTTGATAGGTTAGACGGTACAGATGGTACAATATTAGGACGTTATAATAAGGTTAACAGCGTTAATCCACATAAATGTAGATTTGTGGCTACATATCCAGGTGGTGCTGAAATTAAGGGAATAGACTTATTTACAACTGGTTGGGCACAGATTCCAAATGGGTTATCGAAGCTCAGGTATGAACTAAGTACTGGGCACATTATAGAAATTCCTAAGTTTAAGGCATATCTACCTATGATAGAAGTTAGTTTTGGTATGGACGGAAGTAAAGTTTTCCATTATATCAATGTAAATTGTTTGGCAGACAAAGAAGTTATAGTCTATAAGATAGTATTGCGACAGGATCAGCTCTTGCCACAAAAGATAGGTGACGTAATTATGAGTAGAAAATTAGTTTCTACAGAACGAAACAGTTCTTGGAAATATACTAGTTAGGAGGTGGTATACTATGGCTGTTGTTATTACATCAAAATTTTATAAGGAAAGTGAGTGGAAAGATATTTCTAAGATTGTCTTTACGAGTCCAAATATGGTTAGTCCGGCCATTGCTGGAACCAGATCACACATTCTTCCTGGAGAAGGCAACTTAGGAACTTGGTACGAGGATACCTCTGAGATGTTCCGTATAGAAGACCATCAGTGGTCTACTGGGTCAGATTTTTATAATTATCGTATGACAGCAAAAGAAGATACTAACTTGCAAGCTGAGGCAGGTTATATAGACGTAAAAAATGTTAATTATAGTGGATTTGATACATATATAAAAGAAAACACTGGTGTAGAAATAGTTGGGTATAGTGACGGAACTGGTTTTATTGTTGATCGTAAAACTAAATTGGAGTATACCCCACATCAGAAAAATTTGGACGAAATTCACAGCCAGGTAGAAGAGAAAGTTACAGAAATTACACTTATAGAAGAAGCACCTTGTACTGTTGGGTCTTCACAAGCAGTTAGTGTTTCTCATGAAGAGTCTTCAACTAGAAATTATGGTTGGTACACTCAGGTAATTTCTGAATTTTCACAATGCCATATAACATTTGAGTTTGAGGATACAACTAAAATTACTGCTGTAGAAATGAGTAGTATGGAATTTGAATTTACTGAAAGAACTTGGAATTTTGTTCCAACAGACTCTTGTTACGATATTGAAGATCCTGATGAAGAAGTTGTAACAAACAGAGTTTATTTTATAGGTAATTATACAATACAGGGTAGCACAGATAGCATTAGTTGGACTACTATATATTCTGGGTCTAACACAACTAATTTAAATAAATTTATTTATCTCAGTAATACACAGTATTATAAGTATTACAGATTAAATATTACTAACAATTCTAGTTTGAATAGTGGTACGTTTAGTACTGATTTCTATGGGGTTAGGAAGCTTAGATTTTATAATTATGAGTTTTCTACAGATGCTGGTAGTGAAAATATTGCTTTGTACGAATTTAATAATTCAGATGCTCCTAAGGTAGTTAAGATTAGTAACGCTTACCCACAAGAAGCTACTATTCCTACAGTTACTAATACTAGTACAGATAATAATGTTACTGGGCAAATGATATTAAGACATACCACAGTTTCTGGTGAACCAGTATCGTCTTCTTATACTGTAGATCTTCATAGTAATATAGCTCCATATAATTATTTGACAACTGCAGTTTGTGTTTCTTCAACAGTAAGTGGTTTAGGAGAAGATGCTGCTGGACAGACATACACTAAGCAGGACAAAATAAATGTTGTTGTTGATGCAGCATTGGAATTTATGGACGTTGGTTTAGATAGCGAATATGTGCTGTTTACATCACAGGGGTCTGATGTAGTACAAGTGGACACCGTTGACTGGGTGGGTGAAGATACTATTACCTATACTACAATTGCGTCAGGTACTGTTACTTCCGGTACCCAAACATATCCATTAACTGGGTATACAACACGTTATGTAGAGTCATCTTTGTATTCAAGACGTGAAAGTTTTAGACTAGTAATAGATGAGTATACGACTAATAGTGGAATTGTTGCTGAAGGTGAACCTTTGTATGTTTGGGGGTATAATGAAAGGTTTCTTGATTTGGATGTTAAGAATGCTATAGTTTTTGAGGTTACTACAGGGGAGGCTTATAATTGTAGATTAACTGCGTGGGATGATGTTACACACAGTACAACAATAAATGAATTAATACAGGGAGACCATGTTAGATGCTCAGCTATGGCATATTGCTGTAAGAACAGTAAGCTAGACCCAACAGAGTCTAAAGACCCTTTAAATTTAGTATACCCACCAGCACACAATAGAATTTTTAAAGGTAACGTGGCTGTGGGTGGTTACAAATATTATTATGGTGATTTTGATCTTGTATACAGATATCAATCTGATGTGTATGGAGATTATTTAATATTTAAACCCATGTTATATAATATTACTACTGATATTTCATACGGTGTACATGATTATATTATAACATTACATTATTCATATACTTAATTGGAGAGAGTAGCTTGTGCCAGATGATACTAATCATGTGTGGATTGACATAACATTTATACCACCGGTGGATGAAGAGTTAGATGTTCCAGTACAGGTACAGCTTGCTGATAGTGAAAATATCGGTAGTTATTCTATGCCTGTTATTTACTCTCAATACGAGTCTGAGTATGCTGTAAATGATGTATTGGTACAGTATTTTAATGAGCTAACCTCTATTAGTGGTTTAGAAAATGTTGCTGGTGAATATTTTGCTTTCCATCGCCCTGTGATTTCTGGAGTTGAGGTTTCATTAGTAGAGTTCACGGCAGGGCAAAAAGATTTAGAGTTTGAAATAGATGCTCCTGTTATTTACACAACTGGGTTTAATTCTGTTTCTGGTACATTAAATGAATTAGTTGTTTTTACCGGTGGTAAAGAATTACCAGCAGTAGATAATGTTCCTACTTATTACAGGACATCGGCTACTGTAAGTGGAATAATGGAATGGTTGGTTAACTATACTAATTTCAGCGGTAACTTAACAAATAGTGGTATACCTATTCCATTTCATTTAGGAGATTATAGTTATCAAGCGGAGTATGGTACTGATTACACAGTAACTTCTGGGTTTTTAGATAGGATAGTTGACATAAGTTTTGCTGGTTGGGTGGATTTTCCAATGTTGACGGATGTCTATTCGTCTGATGAAGGTTATAAGTTGGGCTATATAAGTGAAGTTACAGTAATTAGTGGTGTTGTAGATGTTCACTATATGGATGCAGTGTGTTCGTTATTAACTACAAGAAGTATAGACACAGACATATATTGTGCTCTTACGGACTACACATATGTTGGTGGTGAAGTTGAAACAATTAAAGGAAGATTAAGTCTTTTATATGAAGATGTTTATTCAACAATAGAAAATGAAGCTTATTTAAAGTTAAATATAGATCTACTTTCATTAAAGATATCTAATTTTTCACTAGATGAGGGAGAGTTCACAGCTAGTTCTGGTTTTATATCTGTGGATGTAACTGACGACGAATGCCCGGTATCGGTTTCAGGAACCTATTTTATGATAGACGATATCAGTGTTCCTGTGACGTTTTCTGGAATAGAAGATGGGTATAGGATGTATTACAACCCGGAGGATGATTTTGGTTCTATAGAAGGGCCAACTACTTTCACAGTTCATGCAGAAAATGAGTGTGCTGCTGTTCTAGAAAGGGATTATTATTTAACCTTTGGTTATATAGTAGAGTATGAAAATAATCCTACTGTTGGTATGGATTATGGTTTTTATAATAAAGTAGCTGTAAGAGTGACTGCTGAGAATTATGCGAGTTGTCCAAAAGTTGGGTCGTTGGCATGGGATTTTAAAAGTGTAGGGCTTAACAATAATGATTTAGGAGCTAGCATTGTAGGAAGGTTTCATGCTTGTGATGACAAAAGTTTGTCAGCTGAAATTTATCCATACAGTAATGCTTACTTTTACGGTAAGGAGTTCACCGTTGTGGTTAAAGCTAAAGATTTTGCTGGTAATGAGATGGAGCCTTTTATTTTGAGCTACAAAATTGAGAATAAGCCTGAAAATTAATATTAGGGGGTAAATTTTATGAGTGCTATAACGAGATGGGTAGAGTATGCTGCTGATGCTGCTGGAATTGCGGGAACAGGTGGAGGCACCCAAGAAGGTGTCGGTACCCGTGGGTATTCGTTGGCAACCGGAGCTACAGATAAGTCTAAATTTCAAATTGGAGCTGGTAATAACCGGCTACACTTAGGTATAAATGGGGATTCAGCTTATATCACTTTAGCAAGTGGTATTGACCTTGACCCACGTTTTATTGCGAAAGATGTTAGTGAAAAGCTTCATAATTTGGGCAAGAATGACCCTTCTTATGACCAATCACAGTGTGTTTGGGAAAATAATAGGTTGAAGTTGTATTCAGGAAGTTTAGGTTCAAGTTCGTCTGTAACAATCACTAGTGGTACTAATACTGCACATACTGAACTTGGTTGGGGGTCTAAAACAGAAGTTGGAGGGACTAATAATAACCCAGCAACCGGCTCTCTTAATCAGTATAATGGTGGATTGACCGTGTCAGGTACGTATAGTGGGTTTTTTGATGAAGTTTACACAGTTGTTATTCATAATGGTTGGACAATTAACACACCAGTTAAAGGTGGGTCTAATTCTTATACGGGCACTATTTCTACAGGTGGTATTTTTAACCATACTTCTGATATTACGTATACTATATATACCGATACTACAAATGGTACGACTATGGGTGGTGGATCTGGAAACGTTCCTAAGATGTCTTGGATATCAACTGGTAATGCGGATAATAGTGGTCAGGATGTAGAGTTACTTTATCCGAATTATTGGTATAAGTTGGGGACTAAAGGGACTATGGTTAAGTTTACTGATGCTGTGTTTAGTCATAATCAGTCACCAAACAGTGCATGGACAATTGATTGTGTGTTCCCACAGACAACACATGGTTCGAACTCTCAGGGGTCTGACGGGGATGCTAGATATGTTTGGGGGAGTACACGTGGGGATGATTCTGGAAATAATCCAATTGTAACAAGTAATTCATCTTTTACACAGCTCGGTAGTAGAGGGTTATATATTAAAGCTACTGGGTCTAATATGTATAAAGCGGGTGATCAATTCAAGATAGTATGTACACCGCCGCAACCTAAATCATACGATATTACTAATTTGAATTATGGAAATGTGACAGTTTCAACAGAAGCTCCTGTTAAGTCAGTAATTTTTGAAATAATATCGGGTGCCATTGAAATGAGTACTGTAAAGTTTGGATTACAGGGCCATGGTTCTTTCGAGCATCATAATGAAAATAATTCAGATACTTATTTTAGATTCGGAACGGTGGGCCCAGGACAGCCTGGAGGTTCATCTCCTATTGATGGGTTGGAGTGGCACGCTGATATACAGTCTTCAGCTATTGCAAATGATATTCCACCAACATATTTACATGCAACAAAAGCAAATTTAAGTGTTGTTTCAGATGCTGATGACTCTGAAGTAATAGGTTCAAGTAGTTTTATGGGGATGGTTTCAGATCCTATTTTCTTGAATATAAAACTCGGTGCTAGTGAGGTCGGGGCTAATAGTACAATAAATTATCGCATTTTTTTTGATTATTCGTGATATTTCAGGTACTTACGTCCAGAACAAATGCTATACTCAATAGTTAATAAACTAACCTCGGTTTAGGTATGGAGTACATATATGTATTTCCATAAATAACTAGGAGGGAATTTACATGAGGAAATTAGAGTGGTTAGATGGGAAGAAAGGTGAGGTAGCTAAACTGTATGATTCTGGAAAAACTCAAGCGGAGGTAGCAAAATATTTTGGGGTTTCACAAGCGGCTATTAGTACTCGTCTGAGGAAGTGGGGATTGAGTAATCCCGATGGAAACCGATTTAAAAGATTTGATAATATAGATAAGGAGACCGTTAGGTGTTTATATTGGGATGAAGAAATGCATCCAGTTCAGATAGCAGAAAAATATGGTTGCCATAAACAAGTTATAGTTAATCGTATGAAGGATTGGGGTATTCCTTTGAGAACTAAAAGTCAAGCCCGTATCGGCAAGTTAAACCCTATTTATGGTGTAGGACATACTAATGGTGCTAAAAAGAAAATGTCAGAGGCTTTTGAAAATGGAAGAGTTATAGGGTTTAACACACATTGGGGAATTGGTAGTTTTTATGAGACACCAAATCAAGGCGATGTTTGGATGCGATCTGGTTGGGAAACTGTTACAGCAGATTATTTAACTACTCAAGGTAAAGATTGGTATTATGAGTATGAGTGGATTAAGTTAGCGGAGTCTTTCCGTTATTTACCGGATTTTTATTTACCTGAATATAATTTATATATTGAAGTTAAGGGTAGAGTAAAAGAGAAAGATATAAAGATAAAAGATATAATGTTGGCTTCTGGTTATAAATTTTTATTTTGGGATGGAGAAGAGTTATTGAAACGTGGAATTATAAGTAATTCAGGAAAGACTGATATAAATAAAAAATATTATAATGAGCCAGATTTTGTAGAAAATTGGGAAAGTTATAAGTAGTTAATAAGTAACAAAAAGGAAAAGGGGGATATTATGCCGTTGTATGATTTGGTCTGCGATAGTTGCGGACATGTAAAGGAGTGTTTATTAAAATTAGACGAGCAAGAGCCGGTGTGTGACAAGTGTGGACTCCGTATGCGGAAAGCCATGTCCGCTCCGGCTTTTCATTTGAAGGGCAAGGGTTGGTTTAAAGTTGACCGTTATGGACTAAAAGAACCTAAAAAAGGAGGGGGTAAAAATAATGCGTAGAGGATTCAGAGGGTGGGAAGTGGAGTATGAAGACGGTACCAGTATTAACGAGGAACAGGCTGAATGGCAGGATGTCCCTAAGATTGATATTGTTAGATTGACTCTACACTATGATGGACGTAGATGGGATATTAGCAATAAAGAAGTTTATTACCAAAAGAAACATGCTTCCGTTATACCAAATATTGCGAATAGTTTTCGTATCGAATCACGTTCTGTAGGTTACTATGAAGGTAACAGTAAAGTTCTGTATACCGTGGATGAGTATACTGGTAGAATGCAGATGGAGGTTAAGGAGAGTGTCTAATGGCCATTGATCCTTGGGAGCTTATATTAGAGTGGTGGCAGGATTACCAAGCAGACCCACGTGCTGACGCCGAAAACATTGAATCTGGGTTAAGAAAGCAACAGTTTGCCTCAGAAAGTTCGTCTAGCAGCACTGACCCGGCAGTGAATAGTAGTTTGCAAACAGCCTCGTGCCAGTATTGGGTTAAAGGGTTACCGAATGTGTGTGCACATTGGGATAGTGTTAATATGGTTTGTGGGTACAGGGATTCGTCGGATGATATTCAGCCGGAGGACATACCGACTGGTAGTGCAGCTGGTGGTTGTGATGGACTAGGCAGACGTCAGTGGTGTAATAGATATACCGAACCAACAGATCCTGCAACTGGAGAAGCAGTTAGTCATGATTTAAAAAAGTATGCATGTATATTACCATGTATAGAACGATCGGGAGCAGGGCGTACTATACATCATGAAGAAGGTATACAAACAGTTCCTTGGGCTCCAAATGAGATCGTTGGATATAATCCAGATGATGAAAATGTGGGTCAGTGTGATAATAATGGTATGGGTAGGGGCAAGGCTGGGTTCGATCAAGATTTCATTGAAAACTTACAATTACTCCCTCCAATATGTAAACATTATAAACCACATATGCTTGGTTTTGGTGCTGTAGATCCAAGGCCCTACCATGGGGGTCCACCGTCTTCTATGTGGAAAGATGGGCAGACTTATATTCCTAGAACACCAAAAAAGCTACATGACGGGTCTGCTGCAGACCCATTAGTTATGATGAGTAAACGTCTCCCTTTTACATTTCAAGTGTATAACCAACGAGCACAGTTTCAAAAATGTGCTTGGTGGGATGCTGATTTTGGTGGAACATTTAGGTTTGATGACTATGGGGCAGATCCATCGTATTTTCAGATACAAATTGATCAAAAGGCAAAGTCTCACTGTATGTTACGTTGTGAGAACAATATTTTAGTAGAAGATTACACAGATATTGACCCAAATACCACTAATATTCCTTGGGTATTGCAGAATATATGGACAAAGGGTGGTACAATTGTTTGTAATGGAGCGAAACCAGAATGCCCGTGTTACACTGGAAGTTGGACGTTTTGTAGGGATAGAAATATGCAAGACGGTATGCGTATTTCTGCAGATCAGCTTTTTGAATTAAGGTTTTGGGCCTCTGATTGGTCTTCTCAAGAAGAATACGATAGGTTTTACGAAGAAAAACCTGGTATTACACACGAAGATTTTGCTGATGTAACAACAGCAGATATATATACATTTACTAAATGGGAACAAGCCGGATTAGGTGACGAAGTAAGTGCCAGTGATAGTAGAATGAAGGGAAATAAACATCATATGTGTATGCCTGCTCCGTTACATATGCGTGAGTATGATCATAATGCTTATATGACTATTGAATCTGTTATTTATCCAAGACATGACGATTATTCAGGTACAACTAGTAAATTAGGAGTTGCTTATCCTACATTGGTTAGAGAGTTAGAGGACCCAGGCAATCTTTATCCAAATATATTAGTGATACATCCTCATTCTTCAATGGATCCTTGGGAAGTAACGATCTGCAGCCAAGAAGACTATGTAGAATATAGTTATCATAATCATAATCTTATGTATGATAAGCCTAAAATTTCTGTGGTGGGCCAATGTATACGTAATAAAAAAGTGTGGGCAATAAACGTATCCCATGAGGGGGTTTCGGATTGTTTAGAAGCACATAGCGTACTCAATATTATGAAGACTTATATCAGAGCACAGCTTATTCCGGATACACAATATGAATCTTTTTGTAGAGGTGTTGAAAAACTAATTATTGATGCTGGGTCCGATGGTTCTGCTGGTATTGTAGAGGGGCGAACAGATAAATATGGGTTTTTTATGTTGGAAGGTCTCGAATTAATAACTAGTGGGGATAATGATATATTTGTTATATGTGAATTTGACGGTGGTGATCATCCATTGTTTGTTTATAGGTATAGAAAGGTTAAAAGTAGATATTTTGGAGCACTAATAACACAAAGTAAGTTTACTCATAAACATGTGGGGAACACTTGGGATGCTACATTACCAAAGTATTTTTCTCCAGCTGGAGAGATTCGTGGTTCAGTAAAGGTTATCGGGGGGCTAGTGGCGTCGGTGATGTCTTGTTATTCTTATTTACTAAGTAGTATTATGGGTGGTGGTAAGGGTTACTATTCTTACTGTTTTAACATTTATTCTGAAGAAGAAATTGATCTTGATCAGTGGGTACAAGTGGGCCCGACAGGTTATATTTGGGCTGAGATTCCAGATATTAATATTTCTTACTTATTTGGTTTTGAAGTTACAGAAGCTTTTATGTTACCAAAAAATTCTGGTACTGAGGAGAATCCGAAATGGCCAAGTTTTTGTGATGGAGATGTGGATGGAAGCGGTATTAGTATAAAATTGGAAGTTGTTCAGACTGAAAGAAAACAAATTCCGCCAAGTGCTGTTTTATTAAAATATGAGAAGGGTGGGAAACAGCAGCCAAGATCTTTTTTTAATAAGGACTGGGAATTAACAATTAAATATAAATTTATAAAAATTGAAAATGAACAAGCTTCTGGAGATAACGCTGAGGTTTATTGGCCCTTTTTAGTGCCAGGTGGAGATAACCAATTTGCAAAGTCGCCTTATGAGATATTATTTGATGAGGGGAATAATGATTTTATAATTCCTGGAATAGGGGGTATGACTTCTCAAGCTACAGCTTCTGTAATGGCTCTTGTAGTAGACCAAGAAGAGGGTAGATTACAAGCAGTGGCAGCTTCAAAGATGTTATTGATGGGTATGAGATTAGCTTGTAGGGGTGTTGATATATCTTATTCTTATAAGGCGTTAGCTACAGCGTATGATTTGGAACCTGCATCGGGATTTTTTACATGGAGAGGCTCTCCACAGGTTAACCCCTTAACAAGTTTAGAGATAGCTCATCATAGAAATGCTAAGTGCGGCGACCATGAATGTAACCCAAATAATTGTATTGGCCCAATGTGGTTTCCGTTTGATAGTTGTACATTTGCAGATTTTTATAATGTCCTTAACGGGGCTGGTCAATGTACTATGCCTATTACTGAGGGGAATGATTCTATTAAAGTTATGGGGAATGGGGCTTGGCGTTATTGCATGGCTGATGAGTTTAGGGCTTGGGTATCTCCTGGGGGTAATTGGGCTGCTGCTTGCGGAACAGATTTTTATTATCACTATAGTCAAATTGGAGCTAGTAGTATGCAGTTTTCAGGTTGGGCAGAAAAAAAGGGTAAAGTTGACGAGTTTGCTTATCTTTTTTATGAGTGGGCTTTGCCTCCTTTTGGTAATACTGGTAGAGAGATAACTGAACGGTGGTTATTTAGAGATTATGCAAGCTATATTGATTTTAGTGGCCCAGAAATAACAAGGGGAAGCGAGTATATGCCTTTAGTTTTAGATAGGGAGGATTTGATAAGTGATTTAGATGCTTTTGCCCAACCTGGTCTTAGTTCACACCCCGATCTGGATGAACCTTTTTCTCATAGATCGATATTGTCCACGTTAGTGGCTAATTGGATAAACGAAGAGCTAGTGATAGGGGAAAGACATAGATTTGAAGATATCATTGAGTCAGAGTCTCATCTTTTTTGTATGTATCCATGGCCTTCTTTAATCACACCAGGCGGTACATTTAAGGCAACAAGGTATAAGTTTAAGGATGATAATTTAGCATGGGCTTGGCCTGAATATTGGAAATCTATAGAAAGAGGGGTATATAGTGATAAATTCAAATGGCTAGAACTATCAGCACAGAGTTATCATTTTGATAAAATTAAAATCAGACATGGGTTTGTTACTGATGAGGGTATACACACTGTAGTATTTAAACCCCCTATAGTGGACGGTCAGGGTAACGGTAGCGATGAGTATGGAGATGGTGGTACTGCTTTAGAATCGTCTAGTAGTTTAGCCTGTGTATCTTTGGATGGGGTACATTGGAGATATTTCAAGTTAGAATATGAAAGTTATGCGTCTGGTTATGTTGATTGGGCAGATGAAAGTGTTGTTGGTGAAGATGGCGGTTCTGGTGGAGATGGGTTTGGGGAAGATGACGCTAGTATTTACGAGAAAGCAAATAACGGAAGAGACTTAAATGGTGGTGGTGGTGACTCAGGCTATAAATGGATGCATGATTTTGATACCTTATTTGATGCTAATGCTTCTGCTGAGACAAATGATAATAGGAAAATAACAATAGATCCGATTGGACTTACCTATGGTTACTACAATAGGGGTCTTATTGCAAAAATACCTAAGAATAGATTAAATCAACTTCCTATGATGGAGTTAGATATGGGGGTTGGGCAATTTATTGATGACGATTTTTCTTTTGGTACACCTTGTAAAAATTCTATTATTTTTACTTGGGAACCTGACAATTCGAAATTTTCAGCAACCAGATTAATTGTTACTGGTGTTTGGGGAACTGGTGGGACTCTTAGTGAACAAAGTTTATATAATTTGTGTAAACCTTCTATATCTTTTGCGGAAAGACAGGGCGGCGTAATGACTAGTGTGTGTGTTCGAGCTGGTCGTTCTGGTTGGTATTTATCTCCTGCAGGGAATAAAAAGGAAACATATACTTTAGAGTTTGAGTTCAGTAAGTATCCAGATAGAATAATGCATCCTTCAGATTATTATGAATTAATACTTTCCTCTGTATCTACAGAATTTATACAAATAACGGAGGTAACATTGTATGGTTCTAAATATGTTATTATAGCTGAGGAAGCGATAAAAGTTTGGGAACAAAAGTTTCATGTTTCAACTTTAGATATAAAAGATGCAGCTAATGCAGATGGGCCTGATACAAAACTCTATAGAGATGGTGATAGAAATCGTAAAAATGCTGGTCAATATTTACCAGTAGAAGATATTAATTTATGGAATACCGGAGATATAGGTAGTGCTATTTCTAAAATGGTTATGTCGTCGGCTGGAAAATTTCATGGGATAGATGATGACGAAAAGATATCAGTTACTTTAGGAAACTTAAAGGCAGTAGAGAAAGATGAACAGAGGTTCTTATACGAAGAAGCTATGGGGTTTGATAAGTATGATGAGGTTTCTTTAAGTCCAGTATTGCCCCCAGATGTAGATTATTTTATTACAGAGGTTTTACGTACTACTAGAATAAGTCCTAGCGAGTGTAAATTGAACTACGGTAAAATTGATTGGAAACACACTGTTCTCCAATGTAATTTTAATCAAGAGGGTGAGTTCTTCTCACCGGGTGGTCATTATTTTAAATGGTCTGAAAAATATTCTAGGAAAAGATGTTATCTTTTCGGACCAATACAGACTGTTTATGATGTAGCTTGGGTACATCATAGACATGGAGGAAAAGATGGAGATTCAAAAACCGATAGTACTCCTAGTGCAGGGGATTCTTACGCCGGGTGGACCAGATTAGAGTACTATGAAGGACGGTTATGGTCGTTAGAGTGTTTAAATAAGGGCGAAACAGGACAACCAACTGATGTTTTAACTGGAGCTAAGAACCAAGTTTATACAAGGAGTTGAGATATGTTAGGAAATTTTTTAGATACGGCTAAGTGTGAGTTATGCCAAGGTACGTTAGTGGCTGATTTAGAAAGTACTATGGACGATTATGCTATAGTTATGAATACTAACACTATAAATATATTTGAAAACGTAGATTTGTTATTGAATAAGTATATAGTTTACACATGTACATCTTGTGGCAATAAAGTAAAATATACCTATAAGGAATTAGAAAGAATATTTAGAAAGGTTTTGACGGAGAAACTTTTAATGCTAGTAGTAAAAGGGTTAATGACTGATGTTGAAGCTATTACAGGACAATACTTTATATATTGTGGTAAATGTCAAGGTTTTGATGGGCGTGGTGGGTGTCCAATATTAGTGTTTGATAAATGTGAGATAAAGAGGTTTCCAGTAAATGAGTTATAATTTTTTAAATTATGATGGTAAAATAACTGCATCAGCAGACTGTGTGCACGATTCAAATATAGGGTATGAATCAGATTTAACTAATAACGGTGATGTAGGTGGGTGGTTATATTATGATGGTTTTCATACGTATGGTTGTTGGAATAACTATTTATTTGGTACATTACATAATGATTATGCTGTTATAGGGAGGCATGACCCTTTTCGTCCTGTGGCGGCAGAGGATTACTACTTTGTAAAGATAGTCATGAAGTTTGTTTTAAAGGAAAGAGTAGGCCAACAAATATACCCACCTAATGGTAGAATTATGTGGAGAACCCTTAGTGATTCGGTATGGGCAGATAACAAACAGTATGATTTTGAACTGTACAATGATGAAGAATGGCATACTTATTATCTTAATTTAGGCGAAGTTCAATGGTGGCAAGGTGATATTAATGACTTAAGAATTTATCCAATATTAGAAAATGGTAGATCTGGTGATGAGTTTTACATTAGAGCGATAGAGATTTTATCAGTTAATACTTATAAGTGTTTAAATTATAGTTGTAATTATCATTCTCAATATGAGCATAATTGTCCTGGTATTGGTGAGAGGGGTTATTGTAAATCGAAGGATTTGGATGCGTTGGTTAGAGAAGGAACTAGGTTTGAGTTTGCTGGGGATATAATCTATACAATAGAAAAAGGTGTAAATGATACCCTCTATGTGAATATTAATGAATATGGCTTTGAAAATGTAGTTCTTAGCCCTGTACAGAATATTTCTGGTAAATCTTTAGCTAACACACTGGCTAAGGAGATTTCTAAGCTGGATGTTGGTGGTTATGCCGAGTGTCAGGTAGACTATACTGAGCATGGTGCACTTATAATTTATGCGGGTAACTACGCAGACGATAGCACAGTTCGTATAAATGATTCTCAATTGGCAAGGGAGTTACAGTTCAGAGATTATTATGGTAATGACATTTCCGTGAAGCATATAGGCAGAAGTCCAGCTACTGGATTTAGGCCTTTTTCTTCTTTTAAGATTAAGACTCATCAAATTTATAGTTTATTAGACGCAGGTACAGACTCGGAATTTTATTTTAATCCTTTTATACCTAGTGTTGAGGGTGGTAGAAGGGATTGGTTGGATACCGGCTTAGGTGAACCATCTAAAGACATTAAAAGTACTGAGAATGATACTGTTGGTGTAATGAATAGGTCATATGATTATATAGAAAACAATAACAAAACTATTATAGATTTTAATCATCCGTTTAATACTAGTGGAAGAATTACTAAAATATATGCTGGAATAACATTAGATAATTTGGGGTCTGGCGGACATTTAGCTCGCGGGAGTCATGATAGCAAAAGAATAGCTTCTCAGATGTCTACGGCTAGAATAATGTTTTTCAGGCCTCTTAAGAGTGGAAATTTTAGGGTATTACCAATGGAAATACCTATAAGTGATAGAGATCATGTTTCAGGTAAACTATACTCCGCTACACAGGAATATGTAGAGCTTGATTGTGATATATTTATTAATAAGGGAGATCTTATAGGTGTTTATAACGCAAATATTTATAAAAGTAAGTCAGTTTCTGGGGATGAGATCGATGCTCTTTTTTATCAGGTAGGCGGAAAAGCCACTGGGAATGTACAGATACGCCAGCCACAAGGTAATGGGCAGTCTGGTTTACTGTTGTATGCTCGGGGAGATTTTCAACAAAATCGCTTAGTTTTAGATATAGATCTGGGCAAAAGAATTAATGTAAAAAATATTCATGTTAAAGGTACTGCTATAGAAGAACGGTTAGAATACAATGTAGCTAGGTGTTTGGATATAAATTGGGATATAGATTTATTTGAAGAGGATCATACGACAGGTTATATAAAAACTTATAGTCCTTTAGTAAAACATTATTATAATCATCCAAATATTCATTATGGTAAGGAGTGTTTAGCAGACGGTATAAAGACTGCTTCGGATGGGTTAGCTGCAGATGGGTTTTCAGAAGATTATGGAGATTACTATAGGGATTATACAGCAGCTGTTGGCAAAAAGAATGGTGGTAAAGGGGTGATTTTATCTGGGGCTAAATATTTTTCAGTTAATGGTGATTGTGAGTGGGTGGCAGTGTATTATCATACTACTAAAGAAGCTCCATTTGCTTTTGGAGATTTTACTACTGATCCAATAGCTTTTACTCTTCATTTTCCATATAAGACAGAAAGGTTGATGCATAAATCTTGTATTTATTTTAAAGAACGGTTTAATTTCAGAAGTTTTGCTATATCTCATTATAAAGGGGAATTTTATACTGAAGGAACTTCAGATGATATAAGGTATGATTTACTTCCGCTTAGAGCTCAGTCAGATTTACCTAATGGTGTAGAACCAACTCCATGGGCACAGATATCATTAGATGGGTTGGCATATTCTCCAGAATTTCCAGAGAGATGGGCTTCAATAAATTTATTTTTAGCCTCGAATCCTTGTATAGGACACGCTGTGTTTGGATTTGCTACTGTTCTGGAAAAAAATTATGATGGTATGGCTGGGGGTTATTGGGATAGTTTGGGGGGTCTTCAGTATTTTGAGGCTGGTATAATTATAAATAACGAGCAATATACTCAAGCTACACGTGTAGATTGGACTACTCTTGAACATGAATGGCCTCCAATAAGGACTAAGGGATATAGATTTTACTGTGACTATCATGAGTCTACTAAAATATGTGAGTTCGAGGTATTTTGTGTTGCTGAAAACATACGATCTAGTATGGGTGGTACTATAAATATAAATTATTCAGCATATGGAGAAAATTGGTGGGTAGGGCAAACTTTTACAGAGACTGACGGTGTTCGTACATTTATAGGCGATACTCCACAGTATGCACGTATCATCATAACTCCTATTACTGAGATAAGACTTGCAGATATTATTTTGGAGGTTAGTTACGAAGATGTTTATATGGGAGAAAAGGGCTGCCAACATGTGTTTTTTCCAGATGATGTACAACGTGGTAAAGTTAGTATTCCTCAGAAAATTAATTTTGAAAATGTATACGGTAGACCGTATGATTTGTATGTTGGTATAGGGAATGATTCAGCAATAGATGAAGGGGTTATATTTTATAGTTATATGAATAATAAAGAGTCTATTAATAATCCAGCAATTGGTCCGGACGCTTATTACAGAAAACATAGGGATTATAGAATAGCTAATGATGAGAAGAATGTTGCTATAAATTGCCCAGTGCATGCTCTTAAAAATTTATTAGATGGGGCTGATGCTTGGTATTCACATGACAGAGAGTATTCGTGGAAGTATTGGGGCAAGATTACTGAAGGGAATAATCTTAATTTTAGTAATTTACCTAATTCATCCATAACTACAATTAATATACCAGTATTTATTAGAAGTAAATGGTGGAAAATAGGTTTTCTTGATCCACGGATGAATGTGGCTGTGAAAGAAATGCAGTTATTCTACCAAGATAAAGAAATACTAGGTGTTACCTTTTACCATCACAAAAATCAGGATGCCATAACTGGAGCAAATACAAACACTGCACCACATTTACAAAATAGAATAGTGGATGGTAGTTACTATAAATTAAAAGACGATGATTACATAGGTTTTGAACTTCCAGAGGAGCAAGAGGTTGATCGAATAGTATTATATCATAATTTTAAAAAAGATTACGAAAATAGTCATAATCTTGCTGGAATAGATACTGCTACTAGTTTATGTATACACGGTAAGGGGGATCATTACCAAACAGACACTATTGTCGATGAAAGTTACTACGAGCATGATGTCCAAGTAGTCGGTAGTGGTATATATGCAGATGAGAAGTATACTGATATATATTATGATTTTACACAAGATTTTTCAGACTGTGTGGACACAATAGAACGGTTTGATGGTCCTGATATAGACACTAGCCAATGGACAGATTTAGTTGGTGTAAGCATAGAGAGTGGTAAACTTAATATTACTAATTCTGGTATTATTGGTGAGGTAACAACTGTACCGTATTATTATGGAGATTTTGATGTTACTGTAGATTTAAGTATTGATGGTGAATTTGAAGATAATCCTGGTTGGGGTTGTTATATAGAGGCGAAGACAGATTATAGTGAATATGTTAGAGTTGGTCGTAGTTACGTCTCTGGCCACGGTCAAGGATTTTTTAGTTTTGAAAAGTCATTTTCAGGTACAAGTTTAATAGAGTATGAGCTAACTAATGCTGAGGTCGGAATGCAGCTTAGGTTGTGTAGAGACGGTGATAAGCTATCAGCTTATGCAACTGGTGACGGTATTTCATATTTTTTAGGGGATACTACAGCTTTGGGGACAACTGCTGTAAAATTTAGGCTTTTGTCAGACCTTTCACCATTAGCCGAGAGTGTAACTATAGGTAAATTTGATAATTTTACTATAGATAAATCAGGTGCAGGTTGGGGAGTGAACTCAGATCGTAGTTCTTCATTCACTTGTACCCCTGGTTTACCTACATCAGTTTCAGGTGGTTGGGGTTATTACTATGATGTAGGTGTGCTAAATACTAGTGCTGCTGCGGGTTATAAAATTCCAAGAATAAATGAATTTCAAGTAGATCCAATAGATCAAGAGTTTGAATTTATATTTAAATTTATGTTTCAAGGCGAGTCTTTTATAAGCTATCTCGGTGATTCAAGTAATAATTATGGAATATCTGTCGGTTTACTTAGCCATAAAGTTATATGGGATACAGGGCACGGTGATGCTGATTCAAAGCCTTATTTTACAGGAGTACAAGTAGTATTACGTAGGGATAATATAGGTATAGCTACACAAAATACACATTGTCAAAGTTCTACCTCATACACAACGCTTAACACAGGGGCTCATCCTTATTATTGTAAACTTACTGGTAATGGTAATGGTCAGTATATTTTGACTGTGTGGATAGATAATTATGACGGTGTTGATGTTGTAGCAACAACTACTTTGAATACTACATATACATGGGAAGCTGATAAAGTTGGTGTTGGTTCAGGTTATTGTTCATATTCTTATAATTATTCCCATCTGCTTGGTAGATGCAAGGGTTGGGTAGCAGATTTTGATTTTACTTGTTATAAAAAATCCTTGCACCAAAAATTCGGCCCTGCAATAAAGTTTAGTAATTTTCCAGGTGAGCATTTACTTGTAAAGTATGAAAATAGTTCTTTGTGTAACATAACTAAAGAAGGGTTTGATTTTGATACTAAAAAATTTACTATAGATTTTCATATAAAATTTAATTCGTTGCCAACTGTTAATAATGCTTGTGTTTGGTTAATTGGTTCTTGGCACAAAAATCAATCATTAAGTGGTATAGTGTCTCCGTTGACTCCTTCTTCTTGGATTTTATATATACAGAGGGTATCTGGTGCATACAGACTAAGATTTAAAGTTAATTGCGGTGGGGTTATAATTAGTGTATTTAATACAGCCTGGTCACCAGATTTACATAGATGGTATCATATTATGTTTACAAGAGGGCCTTCTGATGGTAGTATTTACAGTAGTCATCTAAATTATTGTATATTACTCAGAAATGGGTATAGAGTCTATTATCGTAATTGGACTAGTAGTAACAATGTGAGTTTATCCGGTGCAGATGTTATTATCGGAAAAGATTTAGATGGTTGGATGGCTGAAATAAGGGTATCCGCAGATTATACTGATGGTGGTGGTAGAATAGCAAGCGTGGGGGCTTTAACTGGTTTAGTGGATTTATACAAGCTTAAAACAGTACCAACAAAAAGGTATGAACGTTATTATACAATATCTCTTTATGATAGTGCAGATAATATACATTATGGGAAGCATATGGATGTCGATGTTATATTTGATAATACATATAGTTACCATGAACCTTTCAGTACTTGGAGTGAAACATACTATACGTTTTTTGCAATAGATTTTGGTCAACGACATCATCTTGATCTAGTTAGGAGTTTTCCGATAGATAGCTCTTATCAATTTACTAAAACTTCTAATGTACTATATTCTAATAAAGATACTGTAGATCCAGTAGAGGCCTTTGCTCTTACCGAAGAAGAACAAGAATTAAGTACAGGTTTTGACGGGCAAAACCATGATTATCCTCATAATTTTATAAATTATGATACAACAAGAGCTACTTCTTATATTATAGACGATACTTTCTACCAGATGGCTAACCCCAATTCTGGTCAGGAATACGCTAGAGCTGATTTCAAATCATACTTCAAAGGAAATTTTGATGTACAAATAGACTTTGATTTAGGGGCTAATCCTTCTCCTGACGGTAATATGTGGCAATTACAAATGCGGTTTGAAGATATAAATAATTCTAATTTTGCAGTTCTGACAGAAAGGTCTTTTAGAGATAACTCAGATCAGTATGCTTTTTGGGTTAAGGACAATAGTGGTTCATGGTCCAAGAAAGCTGTTGCTTATTACCAGCATCAACGTGGTTCCTTACGATTAGTTAGGGAAAATCAGATTTTTAAAACACAGTATAAAGAAAAAAATGCTACAAAATGGACAGATTTAGGTTTTTGGCAGATGAATCATACTTTTGGTTTTGAAACTAATCTTAAATTATATACAATTAGTGACGCCTCTTCTTACCCTAAAATTGAAAATTGGTGGGATAATTTTATTGTTAATCTTGGAGAGCCCTTATATAGTACTTACACAGACACTAGGTGGGCTAGAATAAAGATGTTAAATGGGGATGGGGTATCTCGTATTATAAAGAAAGCAGGATTTTACCCCAGTATATATGAACAGAATAATGAGGTCGGCCAGTACAATTGTATTTGGGAACCATTAGGTACTGCTATTACAAGTTATGCTGCTGATGATAATATAGCTTTAGGTGTTACTTGTTCTGGTTCGTCTTATGTTGGTGAAATGGACTTGGATAATGCAGTTAATGGTATAATACCAGAAAATGACCTTGCTCAGTGTTGGGGTTCAGAAGAAGAAGATAATCCTTGGATTACGCTACATTTAGCTGAGTTGGAGCAAATATATAGGGTTAGAATATACCATGGGTATAACGATTCTGATACATCTAATTTGCTTGTTGATTATAAAGTTCAAATTTCTACAGATAATGAAACTTTTATTACTATATTCAATGTAATTGGTAATAGTTCATTTACAAGAATTCACGAGCTTGCCTATCCTGTTTGGGCTAAGCAGATAAGAATATACATAACTAAATATAATGCTATTAATCGTTATGTTTGGACAGGTAAGGAGAGGGGTTTTCAGTTTTGGAAAGGGGCGGTCCTCAGGGAAATTGAAGTGTATAAATATTATGGGTTTACGGTTATAAATAGCGAAGATACTCCAATAATTGCGGTAGATTTGAAACAACAATTTTTTATAGAAGGGCATTCTATTATTGGCGTAGATTTTGAGCAGACCTTATCCCCTAGTGATAGTGTAGATTGGAGTAATAGTAATAGTAACTTCGCATACTGTAATAGTAATTTATCAGACCCAAAAAAAATTGAGTTTCGTTCTTGGGGTGGTTCTCCTGGGTATGATAAGTGGGTTGCTATAAAGAGGAATACGGCTACCCATTATCCAACAGTGCCAAACCCACACGAAACTCCACAAACAGATATGCCAGATTTCCTAAAGCATGTTGTTATTAAGGGGGCTACAGATGAGGGCGGTACAGCTCCTAATCCTTTCGACTACCCATGGTTTTGGAGATCTACAGTGAGTCAGTTAAGTTATGATTATAGTATGTTAGCTCCTAATCCGTTAGGCGGGTCTGGACATGCTCTTTCTAGGTCTTTAAAAATAGAATATCCTGCAACTACAGCTGGAGAGCATGTGTATTTTATTGAAGGGGATGTGTTTGGAGAAGATGAAGTTTGTTCTTGGAGAGATGGTTTTGGGTTTCATATGTGGATTGATAATGTAAACAATATAGATTATGATTTTGGTTATATCTATTTTGGGGGATTTGATTATACTAGAGAACGAAATTCAGTTGTTCACCGTTGGTACTGGTCTACTATTAGTGGTACGCTGCAAAACGGATGGAATAACTTAAATCTTACGTTTTTATATGCAGATGAAACACTCTACACAGAATTATCAAACAAATCGGGCGGAGACCCCAGAAGATTATGGACAATTGATTGGGGAAAAGTTGGTTTGGTGTTTAGAGGTAATGGTAATCCAATAACAATAAATATTGATGGTAGCTATATAGAAAGAAATCATTTTGAGCATGGATGTTTTCAAGATTACGGCCTATATTTACATGCTAACGATGTTGTTAAGATTCAAACCGGGGAAATGAGTTTTCATTCTGGTACTATAGAGTTCTTTATTAGACCAGATTGGGGTTGGGATGGTAGAGACAAATATAATGAGTTTAAGTATCGAACTCTATTTCACTTCGGAAATGTTGTAAATGATGTGTTAGGTGCTGCTATAGGGCCGCGTGGGATTGAGGTTTATTACGGAAATTTATTAAATGATCTGAATACATTTGGTATTACAGGAATAAATACTGAGGTTATAGACACTGTTACACATTTAGCTTTTGTGTTTTCTAATGATGGTTCTGGGATAGATTCAGATCACAGTACAATTAGGGTGTACATTAATAATTATCTAGTGGCAAAAGAAACTAGAACTTGGAAAGTAAGCGATGATAAACATTTTAATTTTGTTTTCGGTGGGCAGGGTGTGTTGACCGTTAAGTCCAAAGGATATTCTCCAGTGAGTTCAGCAGTTGACGGTGTACTTAGTCGTTTAAGAATTCATAATTATTGCAAGACTGACTTCTCAGATTCGTTGGGAAATAGTGATACTCTAATCGATAAATATTTAGGTAAACCCAGTCAACTTGTTGAGGTTTCTAAAGATAATGTAACCTTCCATAGAGTAGGGAGTGATGAGTTACCATTTTTTTATGAGGATGTTCCTAACGGAGAATCGATACCTGTATGGGTCCGTCTTAATCTGCCTAAGTATCTTTCAGGAATAGAAAAAAGAACAGCTAAGATTTTAGGTAACTGGGATATAGGAGTTTAGTATGGAATATAATCTTTTGCCTGGAGCTATATGGACCGTTAATTTAACAGAAGGTAATGTTGATGTACCTTGGAATTCTTTGCGAGATCTTGCTGAATACAACGGTATGTCTACACTTGAACTTAATGAGAATGATGTACTTGTTCTTGATTTTGATCTAGGCAAACGTATTAATATTGATCGTATTGAGTATGAATTCGAAACTCCTTATGCAGAATCATCTGCGGTTGTTTCAGGAATAAAGTTTTCCTGTAAAGACGAATCATTTGAAACAGAATACGTGTCACTTGCCACTTTCATATCCACAGAAGACAATAAATACTGTGCTACAGCTTCAGGCATCTGGGCTCCTCGTTATATAAGGGCAGAACATAATGTGTCTGCTACTTATGGTGTAACAACAATTACTGGTTTAGCTTGTGGTTTTCAAGTTGTGAACAATGAGAATGTAGTTAATTTTGGTGAAACGGGAAAATTAACTCAAGTTGATATAGAGGTTGCTAGAGGAGGTTATGCTGATGTTAAATCAATACCTATATTTAATAGTGGTGTTAAAACTGCAGACGCTTTAATTAATATTGAACCTAATTTTACAGGTTTAGATGATGTTATTTCTGTGTCTAATAGTCCTGATGGGCCGTGGGCGTATCCATTAGATTCTGATATGAATGTATTTAAATATGATACTTTCAGTTATGGCAAGCTTACAACTATTGAATACCCCTATGGTAATTTACGAATTACTGGTTGGGAAGACAGAGATGAAAATTATACTTCTAGATATGAGTCTGGTACCTACTTGACACGTATATTTCATGATGACTCTGACGATGGAATGCATTTAGTTCTAGATAGAACTATACAGCAGGTGGGTAGAATAGCTGTAGATAAAGCTGACGCAACAGAGACTATAGAGGTGCGTTCTACTAATACTCCTCCCAAAGACTATGCTGTATTCAGAGAATTAAGATCTTGGTATACATCATATACACATTATTATGGTTATAGGGATAGGTGGTCTTCCACTAATGCAGTGAAAGAAGATTCTAGTAATTCAATCTTTACGACTGGCAGGTATACTGAATTAAATCGTTATCAAGTAGTTCAAGATTCTGATACAGAAAGGTGGGCAGGTTGGGCTACGACATACGGTACAGATTATCGTGCTAAAGCGGAACTAGTGTTATTTAATATATCTGGCGGTACAGAAAAAACTAAAAGGCTGTGTTACCAGTCTAATAGTGGTGCTTATGTTGTGAATGTTTCCTGGAAAGAGATAAAATTAGATTGTGAAGGGGGTATATGGATCTATTTTTATTGTCAGGGATACTCTACTAGTTACTGGGTAAATAAAACAGGATGTTATCTAGCATATTTTGATAAAAATTTAAATGAGCAATTTAAATGGTTTGATCAATCAGAGCAAATACAAGATTTAGATGTGGATTACGAGTTTTCTCATGTATGGTACACTAGGCCTGAGTCTATGGCTATATATAAGCTAACTATTAATGGGGATACTTTAGTAAACTACATTAATGCTTCTGGGAATATAACACATGATTTGCAGGGTATAGTTGTGTTACCTAATCAACAGGGTATATGGTTTGGTAATGATGGGAGTTTGCATAGGTTGTCAGATAGTGGATTGTTATTACCTGAGTTTACTATAGAAGATGTCGCTGGTGGTTGTATTAATTACATAGTTTTGGATGGTGATGGTAGTGAACGGTTGTGGGTACTTGATGGGTTTACATTGGGTTTATTTTGGATTACTGGTACTAATAAAGGTACGTATGATTTTCGGGTAACTTTAAGTTACCCAATTAAGCTGGAAGCGACTAGAACAGGGTGTTGGGCATATTGTGCCGATTTAGAATTCCCAGGTAAAACGTATATAAGATTTATTTCTAAAGAGAATAGACGAGAAGATTTTTCGTATAGTCCTTCAGGTACATCAAGACCTGGGCCTTTAGAGATGACTTACGAACACCCTACTTACCCAGAGAAACAACCTTTAAATATAGACGATCATTGGTCGACGTTAGAATGGAAAAAGGTTGCTATAGAGGGGTATTTATCCCCAGAAGAACGTTATTATCAAGTTTTGATAACTCTTAGAAGACAAGAGCCGGTAGATAGGTATAGTTTTGTAACAGACATAGATAAAAATTATTTTACAAGAGACCAATTTGATCAAGATATTTCTAGACCCGATGAGTTGTTATGGGGTGGTTGGAGGGGTAAAAATATAGGTGGTGGGTTAGACAGGGTATATATAGATACTACTAACAAAGAGCTTGTAATGGTTCCTGATTGGGGTGGCACAGAAAATGCACATGTACAGACTTCTAGTAGGGTTGTTACAGCTAAAAATAGTAGTAGTAATATGGAGGTTAGGGTTAGTTACAGGTTTGGTGATGGTAATACAGGTTCAGCGTCTGGCCGAAGTGAATATATCTATCTTTATGGATACGCTATGGATGAAAATAAAGAGGGTAATACTATAGGTGTTCGTTTGTATATACCACCAAACCCAAGTACTGCCCAATGTCAATGTAGTGCAAGAGTTAGTTCGTATAGTAGTAGTTGGGCTATTGACTACTTGGGTATTGATCAGTATGACTATTATGAAGGAACTTTGAGGATAAACGCTAATAGTAATGATGTACTTTATGGTCAGGTAGCAAAGGGTGCAAGTACTTCGTTTATTGGAGATTACCGGTATAATTGGATGAGTAACGGAACTCGTTGGTACTGGCAAATAGTTACTAGTAAAGATAGTAGTACTGTAGCGATAACAGATTTTTGGATTCGTCAAGGAAATAATTACTTCTATACAGATAGTCCGAGAATTACTTCTATGGATACGCAGGAACTAGTTAAGGTTGCAGGGATATCTCCTAATTCGTACAAGAATGTATATTTAAAAACTCAGGTTTCTAAGTATGCTGAATTAAATGATGATTATGAAACAGATCTTAAAGTTAGGTGGAGGACTCCTGTTTACTAATGGCTGATTATGCACCATATATAAATCCAAATGATTTTTTATATCAACGTAAGGTATATTTTACTAACCCTTATAATGTGTTTAAGGGTTCTTTAGTAGTTAAGTTGGTATTGGACAGTGATAATTTTAATTTTGATTTATCTCAAACCGATGGTTCAGATTTTAGACTAGTTGATGGTGTAGCTACTTTAAGAATGTGGAAAGCTCATTGGTCAAAAACAGATAGACATGCTGTGTTGTTTTTCAAATTACAGGATGTAGGTGGTGGTGTTTCTGTATCATATAATGCGTATTGGGGCAATAAAACTATATCTGCAAATTCAGAGCCAGAAACTCTAGGTGTATTGTTTTACGAAGATTTTAATAGCTCACCGCTTGACAGTTCTAAATGGGAAGGTGATATAGCTAATGGTGTTTCAACATATGGTTATTTTCTAAAGTTTGGTTGGGGGGCAGATAACCAATTTACAACTAAGGTTTCTCCTTTGCAGGGCAAAACAAGTTGGACGGTTGAGGCTGGTTTATATTGTAATTGGGATACTAATGGTGGTTGGGATAGTACTGATTATGCAATGAAGTTTGAATTTAGAGGTACAGAAAATAATATGGTTGTAAATGTGATGCATAATAATAGGATTGAACATCAGATTATACAGCCTGGTGGAGATACTTATCAATATAGTGATAAGACTCATGGTGGTTTAGAAGGTAGGTCACAGAATGATGTTTTTATTTCATACTATGAGCCAAATGATGAGCTAGAGGTAAGGTTTTTAAATAGAAAAACTTTTGGAGATGTTTCACGTGTTATAGGTAGAAAAGTAGAGGGCGATACAAGACCAACTAAACTAAGAATTGGGTCTTATCACTGGGATGATGGGGCTTATCCTTCATATATAAACTGGTTAATTATAAGGGATTATGGTGATGTTACTTTAAGTGATTTGGATGGAAGTGAATTATACATACCGTATGAGAATATACTACACCAAACTCAGGATTATAGAGAGTATGGCCCTGATATAACATCAACATTGTATGAACATGAGTCTAGTTTTGGAGGAGATCCTTATTTATTATCTAATGGTATACACGACGCAGATTTAAATGTATGGGTAAGTGATTCTGATGCTGTTACAGAGTCAGAGATAGATTTAATTATACATACTGGATGGACTACAGACAATGTAGTAAAGCGATTATTCAAACATTATGATTCAGGGCATGAATATTACTATAACGCTTCGAAATTATCAGATTTAAATTTGGATAGAATGGGTAGGGATTTCTGGCATTGCACAACCACTAGTGGTTGGGCAGCTATAAAATTCCCTGAGCCAAGAACTATAGGTTCTTTTAGAGTTAAATTTAACGAAGAGGTGGGTGCAGAACCAAAAAATTATATCTTTTCTGGTAGTAATTTTTACCCAGGAGCGTACATTAATCTTTCTAAGGAGTTGGATAACGGTACATTTGATAATGTATTAGACTGGCAATCTAGAAAAGTAAAGATATCGGGTCAGTTTAAGTATTATATACTTGACATCAAAGATACTTATGGTGGTGAGAATATAAGGCTTCAGGAATGGCGTATGTTTGATGATTTGGGTAATAACAAACTAGTTTATCCGGCACAATTGAGGTTACACCCAGCTACGTACGGTAGTTACATGGATAATTTTCCTAAGGAAATCATGTTTGAGGGGGCCATTGACGGTGTTAACTGGGTAACTCTTATACCGTGGGTATACACGTATACACCTTATGTGGAACATTATAACGGTTATGAGTATTGGCAGAGGTATTCTTTTAATAATACTGAGGGTTACTGGTCTTTTAGATTGAGGTGCCGAGGTAATTGGGGAGCTTCTGATGGTAAGATTATTATAGGCGAATGGGCCATTCATGAGTTGGAAGAAGAAGCCTACACTTATAGGATTTTAGGCGGAACTTCTAATAATATACAACAGATATGGGCACAAGAAGCTACTGGACTAGAAGATATGCATAACCTGTTTTATGTAGCTAATGAAGAATTGAACCACGTGGTTAATAATAAGAGAGTAATCACAAAGGAATTACCAAAATTCTATGAAGATTTTAATGTGGTATAGGGGAAGTATAATATGGCAGTTTCAAGTTGGGTAGAGTCGGTTGAATTTGTAGATACAACTATTGCAGGGACATCTACGTCAAGAAGCATTAATTTAACAAAAGGGCAGAACTACGAAAACTGTATACCATTTTTCACAATTTATGGTAGTCAGGATTATTGGGACTGCAAGCTTACTGATGTTTATTTTTCTGGTACTACTGAATCTGGTATAATAAACTTTAGACGTTGGGATATTCGAAATGCTAACGTGGTTAATGTGAAATGTTATGTGGTGGAGTTTAACCCAGAACAAGTCAGGGTGCAACAAGGTTCATTTAATGTGTCTTTATCAACAACACATACAGTAACTTTGGGTACTACGCTTAGTGGGACTAATAGAGCAGCAATGACTTTTGGTTGGAGGGCTAACGATGGTCAACAATACCCCCAAAGGGTTTTTGTTCGTGGCCGTGTTACTGGTACCAGTTCCATAGATTTTTATAGAAATAGTACTTCAAGCAGTTGTGACGGACATTGGTTTTTGTTTGAAGACTTAGGGAATAACTTTAGAGTTACCCATAAATCAAGTTCATTCTCGAGTTCTGGTCAAACTACGACTATAGACGGAGGTAGAACTATAGACCCTTTTAGAACATTTTTATTAGGTTCTTACGCCTCAAATAATACTAATGCTGGTTATGCAGATCGTTGGGCTTCAAGAAATTTTCTTTATTCAGATGGGTCAATAAGATGGGATAAAACTAATGTTAGTTATTCTACTATTTATTGGGCCACTCAAATATTTGAGTTTGTGGATAAAACTAAGGTGTACGTACCATTTGACCACTACCCAGATGGTTGGACTTCAGCTACTATAAGGAATAGAGTTGTTGGCGGTACTTCTACTAGAGTACCATGGAAAGTCAATCTTGATACTAGTTCAGTGGTTGTTGGTTGTATGCAGGGAATAACAAGAGGGGTAGTCGCAAATAATACTGGCCAGATCAATGAACTTATGACTGGGGCCTGGTTGACTGCTAGTGGTACTATAACTAAAGCTAAAACCACAGGAAGTTACGCTATTTATCCAAGTTACACAGTAGCGGTTGATTGGGCCGGTATAGACATAGATATCGGCACAGCTGATCCAGCAGATATTATACCTGAAGGTAATGACCCTGGACAATCTTTTGTAAGGACAGTTGAGAATTTTAGATTTACTCTTGAAGATCATGTCGGTGCTAGAGTTTTATCTAAAGGACAGAGTTGGGGAAATTGTGTTGCTTTTGTGTCTTGTAGGGGTACATCTGGTGACTATGTTAGAGAACATATGGCTAAGGTAAAAATCTTAGAACCAGGTATAGTATATTTCAAAAGTTGGGATACTACAGGACAGAACTACATTGATGTAAGTATTGTTGAATTTTGGCCCGATCAGGTAAAGGTTCAACATATAGATAGATATACACAGCTTACCCAGACAATTAACCAATCTATAGAAGATGTAGCCTCTTTAGATAGGTGTTTTATAAGGTCTACTATTTTTAATCCACATAATACCCAATATGGTAGGGAGGGGTTTGCGAGAGTAAGGTTTACCTCTACATCGAATGTTGAAATATATAGAGGTGGCTCTGGACAGGAAGTTGATGTTTCGTTTTTTGTTATAGAGGACTTAGGAGATAACTTTAGAACTTCTCATCATACTCCAAGTTCTTTTTCTGGTCAGACATATAGCTGGTATAACATGAGCCGTGTTTGGACACCATATAACTCGTTTTTGAATGTTAGTTATACTACTAATAGTAATGGTGTTTATCCAGCAATGAATTTTATAAGATCTTACATGCTTTATGAATTTGTTCCAGCATACTCCGACAAGAGCAGTACTTCTAATTATATTATATATCCTACATATACGATTGTGACTTTTTTGGATAATCGTAGACGTTGTTCACAATATGTAGCTACTATATCGACAAACAACCCACAGTTGTACTATTACTCTGAGGAGTTTGTAGGGCATGAGCATGCTATTTCTTTATTTCATACTACTAATAATAGTACTGGTAGGTGTAATACTAATGATGCTGCTGGAATATCAGAAGGATTCTTTACGGCTAGAATAACAGATTATGGGACTAGAGAGATAGAAATAACAAAACAAGGTACTAGTTACACTAGTTATGCAACTTTTTCTTTTGTAGATTGGATAGGTGTATGTTATCAAGATGAGGATAATATTCTGCCAAGTGTGCCTACAAGGTCTAAACCGTTGGTATCTATAGAGCGTTACTACAGTGATTCTACTACCAGTTACCACGTAGTTTGTTTAACAAAAAGGCAAGACATTAACCAATGTGTGCCTTTTGTTGTGAATGCAGCTGGCCGTACAGATAATGAATTTCTAGGTTTATTTAAAGCTGTTTATAGATTTGACGATCCAGATATGTTTGTAATTCGTTTTGGTTATGGTCAACAGATTAATAGAGATCTAACTATGTGGGTACTAGAATTTGATCCAAGTGTTAAAGTACAATATGGTTTTGTAGACATGACTGGAACTTCTAAGCAGGTTACAATTGATGAAGTAAACATGGATAGGGCTTTCTTACATTTTTACGGTTATGGGTCTTCTGGTGAAGATTATCCTAGGTCACATTTTATTTGTGGTAGAATTAAAGATTCTACAACATTAGAGTTTTACCGATATAACTCTTCTCAGTCTTCTGGAATTTCTTGGTATGTTATAGAATGTGCTGAGCAAGGCGAAGATAGTTATTGGAGAGTTCAGCGTGATTATCGAACAAGTTTAGGCGGTTCGAATAATGTGTATTCTTACTTAAGTAAATTACCATATGTTGATAGGACCATGTTTTTGGCTTCTTATACTTCTACTGCTTCTTCTGTTGGCCCAAGATATTGTTTTTATAGAGGTTACAATAGACAAGATGAAGTTATACAATTTAATAAGTTGGATAGTTCTAGTTATAGTATGCAAAATTTAGAAGTACAGGCTATAGAGTTTAGTAAAGATATGTTAGTTAGAGGGTTTAAGGTAGTGTCGGACTTCTTTTCTATGAGCACAACTAATCCTGCAACATTTGATCTTAAACAGTTTGAGGCCGAAAAATTTCAGATATATAGGTCTATAGCTATGAATATGAATTCACAAAACACTACTCGTTGCGACACTGCAGATGAGAATGGTTTTAGGGAAGGTTTCCATCACTATGAGTTTATAGATGATGGTGATGGATACTCTGACAGCATACAGGTTACTAAGAGTCATTCTTCTTACACACAGTATAACTATATTTATGCTATTCAGTTTCCTGAATTTAATAAATATTATTTTGAGGGTTATACATCAGAACGAGGTGTTTATGTGCCTAGAATAGTACGTGCATATAGGGCTGATACGCATAAACTAGTTGACACAACAATGTCGGTTAGTGGTACCGGCTATTTCTGGGTGGAAACTCCTTACGAGGGAGAACATTATATAATATGTGAGGATGATGAAGAGGGTTTTGATTATAATGATTTGATTTATAGTAGGGTTTATCCTACAGTTATATCAGGAAGTTTTGCTTATCGAGAAGGGGATGTAACGACTTCGGGTTTGTCTATAGGTGTACCGTTAGGACTTCAATAGAGGGGAATAATAAATGATAGCGACATATATTAGTGCAACTCAATTTAGGGTTGATGGAGATCTTACTGCCGAATTTTTGTCCGGCCGAAGAATTAAAGCTGATTGTGGTGGAGATGGTTATAAGTACTCTACAGTAACCAGTAGATCTTACTCTAATCCATATACTACAGTTACTATAGCAGAAGGAGAACTTACATCTAACTTAATTGATGTACTGTATGGTATTGTTAACGTTGGGGCAGAAGGTTCTTTCCCGAAACATACCCATGATAGTTCTGAGGGGCAAGGTGGAGTAATATCTTTTGACGACCTTGCAGACAATGATATAGACTTTTTACAGTTGATAGACACACCATCATCATATGAGTCTAATAAGGTACTTGAAACCACTGGTTCTGGTATAGTTTTTTCAGATAAGCTAGATAATTTTCTACAATTGACGGATACTCCTACAACCTATTCTGGGGCTGAAGGAAAATACATTATTGCTACAACTTCAGGTCTTGAATTTACAACAATTTCTGGTGGTTCTGGTTCCTCAGATGTTGAATCTTTTCTGGATTTAAACGATACACCAACAACTTATTCTGGAACTGAAGGGCAGGTCGCTACATCTACTGGGTCTGGTATAGCTTTTACGGGTCTTTCTGGTTATGTTCCGTGGGATTTCGGTGATGGTACAATATCAGGTACTGGAGACATTTACTGTAATGACCTTCATACAGCGAGTGGCACAGTATATATTGGTGATCTAAAACTTTCTTCCACCGATGGAGAAAATCTGTTGGTGAACGACGATCCTATAGCAGCTGAAGCACAATCTTTCTTGGACCTTACTGACACATCAACAACCTATTCTGGATCGGCAGGTCGATATTTAACAACAGCATCCAACGGAATAGAATTCTCAGATGTTTTAGCACCATCATTTGCTGCAAAAGGAACTCAATCAATAAAAGTTGAATACAAGGACACTGATGAAGTATATTTAAATCAAGGAGTAGTACATATAAATGACGCTTCTGTTGATGGTTATTATAAAATTTCATCTCGTTTAACAAAACAACTTACTTCTCTATCGGCCAGCGTTTGGTATTATATTTATATAAAAAAACCAGTCACTGGGAATGAAATAACCGTTAGTGAAATAGAGTATTCAATATCTGTCCCAGAAAAAAGTCTAACAAAATTAGGATATTATCATACAACAAACACTGGTTGGAGGTGCATCGGTGTATTTAAAAGTGATGCTACGTCTGATGTAGAAGAATTTCATAGCCAAAATAATTTATTTATATATTCACAATCAGTCGGCCTATATGGGGCTGGTATAACAACTACATCTTTTTTTGATATTACAACAAAAGTCCCGTTTAATGAGATTTCTGTAGTATGTACATTTGATTGTGACGTTGGTGCTTCTAGCTATCCGTGGGTATATTGGAGGCCAAAAGGAACTTCTAGTACTAACTGGATTTTTAGACCATCAGTAGACGGGAGAGACACAGTAGGGCTTACTGTATATATAGACATTGATAAAAAATTCCAAATACAGTTTACAGAACAACCGGTTCAGTGGATTAATATATTTGAAAACGGATTTTATTTACCGGATGAATTGTATACTGGTCCAGTTTCTTCAATACAAGAAGATGTAGTACATACTTTCACAGAATTAACGGATACTCCAACAACTTATTCTGGCGTGGAAGGAAAATATTTAAGAACAACAGCTTCAGGTGTAGATTTTGTATCACTTACTAATTTAACGGAAGTTAATGTGATTGGTATACAATCAATAAAAGTTGAATATAAAGATGTCGATGAAATTTCTTTAGGTCGAGGAGTAGTTCATATAGATAACGGGCTAATTGAAGATTATTATAAAATTTCCTCACGTATAACAAAACAACTTACATCACTTTTAGCAAGTACTTGGTATTATATTTATATAAAACAAACAATTTCTGGGAATGAAATAACTATAAACGAAATAGAATACTCAACATCTGTCCCAGAAAAAAGTCTAACAAAATTAGGATATTATCATACAACAAACACTGGTTGGAGATGCGTAGGTTTTATACTTTCTAATTCTTCTAATAACATACATATGTTTTCTAACTCTGCAAATAAATATAACTATCACCCATCAATAGCAGATAAGGAATGGACACTAGAAGCCAATAACGACCCTGTTATTACACTTACAGTTCCTTTTGGTAATATAGAAACAGAAGCTTTTTATCTTGCTCGTTCTAATGATGATACGAATGGTGATTGGTTTTTATATAATTCAATCGTTGGTACTGATAATGCTACTTATGTATCAGCATCACATAACACGTATTTTAGATATTTAAGTACTATTACAACTTATCCATGTGATTCTAATAAACAAATTAGTTTGAAGTATAGTGTTTCTAATGAGATAGGTTATAAAGTATATACTAGGGGGTTTATTACACCTGATTTTATTTACAATGGTCCAGGTAAAATAGGTGGTACTTCTGATGTTCAAATTTTTACGGATTTAACGGATACACCAACAACTTATTCTGGAACTGAAGGGCAGGTTGCTACATCTACTGGGTCTGGTATAGCTTTTACGGGTCTTTCTGGTTATGTTCCGTGGGATTTCGGTGATGGTACAATATCAGGTACTGGAGACA
>Ga0190311_1000054_pt1 | contig 40693 bp, 39 predicted proteins | sample 48700789_MG_FD_165037 | JGI IMG/M metagenome (GOLD analysis project Ga0190311, IMG submission 165037) | Hydrothermal vent sediment bacterial communities from Southern Trench, Guaymas Basin, Mexico - 4870-07-8-9_MG | ecosystem: Environmental > Aquatic > Marine > Hydrothermal vents > Sediment ...
AGCACGACGGCCTTGTATCGGCTGAGGACCTCGGGCCCCTCTATCACCTCGTCGGCGGCCAGCACATCTGGGTCGTAGCCAGCCAGCCTGAAGAGGAACGTGGTGGCCACGGCCTCGATCGGCCTCAGGCCAGAGCCTGCGAGGATGGGGTGATACTCGAAGAAGCAGAGCCTAGGCTCATCTATTATGGCTATGTCGGCGCCCTCCGTGCGCCCCTCTGGCGTGGAGCGGAAGGTCTGGATGAAGAGCTCTATCTGCTTGTCCGTGAACTCCGGCTGGAGCTCCTCGTAGGGCGGGGGTCCGGGCATGGGCACGTGCCCTCCCCAGATGGCTAGGCCAGTGCCGGTCAGCCTGGCCATCCTGGCCACGAGTTCTATGTACTCTGGGTGAGTATCGTAATCGACGCCAGGCCTCCCCTCCCACTTTATGAAGGCCGCCTTACCCCTCTGCTCGAAGTACTTCAGGAAGAACGGGTAGCCGAACGTCGATATCGCCGTCGCTGTGCCCTCATTCAGGCCAGGGTTCACGTACACTATATCCACTGGCGATTTCGCATAAGACCAGTAATCTATGTTGAGCGGTACCACGCCAGATGTGGCGAAGGGCGTGCCTGGCGTCTGGATGAGCACGTGGTTCGGGTCGAGGCTCTTGTAGAGGTTGGCGAAGTAGAGCATGCAGCTCACCTTCTCCTGGAGCCTGAACTCGCACCAATCCAGCCAGGCCCTACGTGGGTCGCCTGGCCCGTTCAGGTAGAGCACCCACTCGGTGGTGTTCGCAGGCTGGGACAGGGGGAGGGGTGGCGTTGCGTTATTAAAATCCACTGTTGGATCGCCCCAGGCAGCCCTAAGGGCATCTATGTCATTGCCGTAGCGCTCCCTAAGCCACTCCCTGAAGCGCCCGATGGCGCAGGGCGAGTAATCGTATATGCCCCACGATGCGTAGTAGGCTGGGCCAGGGTAGTTGTCCTCAACCGTCCAGCCAAAGGATAGGCCCCAGCCCAGCAGGGCTGGGTGGCGCTTGTAGCGGGCCACCAGGGCCTTGATGACCTGGCTGGCGTACTTTATGAGCGCTGGCGAGTTGAAGGTGGGCATGTAGGATAGCGTCCCCGTGCCGTTCGTCTGGAGCTGGTCGGGGAACGCCTTCACCCACCATATCGGCGGCGTGAAGTAGTGGAAATCGATTATCAGGTAAACGCCCTTCGAGGCTGCGTAATCTAGGAGCTGGTCGAGACCCTCCCACCTTATCCAGTCCGATGCGTTCTCTGGCAGCTCGAAGTCGGGGAGGAGCTCTATGGCGTCCCTTAGGCGCCCCTCATGGACGAGCTCCTTCAGCGTATCGAACATGCCTGGGTTCTCCCTGAAGAACCTGACCGTGATCTCATCGAGGAACGCCCACTCCAGGCGGACACGGCAGAACAGCAGGCCGTAGTGGGATGCCTTATCTATGTACTCGATGGTCTCGTTCGTGGGGAAGAAGCCGAGTATATCTACGGGCCTGCCGTTTATGAATAGCTTAGCGTTCCCATCCACCACACGCACGCAGCTGGTGATCGGCTCTGTCAAGGGGGGCGTGGGTGGTGGCTGCTTCTCGGGCCCCTCCTCGCCCCCAGGCCACGGCCAGGCCCACAGCAAGACGCCCAGGAGGGCCGCTGAGGAGATCATCACGGCCACCACGACAGCTAAGGCCCTCCTGCCCATCCCACCACCGCCGGGGGCCCGACCTCACCATATTTATGCCTGTTGGACCAGGCGTCTAGACCTCCCGTCTCATTAAGATTAGAAGCCGTGGATTATTCTTGGTCCTATGGAATGATCCCCCTCTAACTTCGCCCTTATTAGCCCGTACTCGATCATTCCCTCAATATCGGCAGCACTAAAAAGTACAGCTAGGCTATTAAACCGTTTTTTATATAATGTTTGTGAAAAACTATAGTGAAGCGGGAGAGCTCCGCCGGTATAGCATCTCCTGGGCGGTAATGTTCCTCAGATCGAGGTTTCTTGAGAACGCCGACGAGATAGCCCGTCTCGTCATAATTATCGGTTGAGGTCAATTCAAGCATAGGTCTGTGCTTAATGACGATAAGAACTCTTTTCCTCAAAGTACCAAATGATTCTCTCACCGAAGGCAACGTGTACTGGAATACTTTTTCCTTCTACTTTAGCCCTAAACTTGATAGCTCCTTCATATCTTTCGGGGCCGGGGGGCCATCGGAATATGTACGGAACCTCGAAACCATCGAATACGAGCAACACTCCTGATCCCCTCTTCATGAAGAGGTATGAGGCATATATAACTTTCGGCTGGTAGTTAAAACGTCTTAGCTGGCTCCTTTTTCCGAGGTTAGCTCAAAATGGAGTTTTAGAACCGGCCTAAACCTTTATATATCGGCGCCAGGGGCCATGCGACCGGTGATCTAGGTTGGCTGGATCGTTGGGGTCAGGCCATATTACCCGCAGGTCGCACTCTGCCCGGCTCAAGGCCTGGGCGCTATACCTCGGCCTCCGGACGTGCTTCTCGCAGGCCGTGCTCCGCACGATCAGGGCGAGGGGCGGGTCCCTCTCGGTCCCCATAGACATGTGGGTGGCGGTGCGTAGGAGGTTCCTGGGCACGGCCCCCTCCTCGGCCAGGGTGATGATCCCGCTCTCCCCGGAGGGCCTGTTCGAGGAGCTGGGGCCCGGCGAGCGTGAGAAGATAGCAAGCGCCCTCAGCGGGCTGGGCTTGAGCCTGGAGAAGGTCCTCCTGTTCAGGTTCCCATATGCCATCGCCGGGATGGGCCGTGTGGAGCACGCCGGTTTCTGGTGCTGTGCCTGCTCGGCCGTGGTGCCCGTGCCCAGGAGGGGGAAGTACTTCAGAACCATCATCTTCTGCGGGGATGCGCTGGAGAGGGCGTCCCCGGGCCTCCTCAGGGAGTACCTGGTCCACGAGCTGTTGGAGTTAAGCGACCAGGAGCACCGCCTCAGGCAGGGGGAACCTCAGAGCCAGCTCGAGTTCCTCATCCAGCACGACGACCTGCACGCCCGTGTGAGGGAGGTCCTCGGCATCAGCGAGGAAGAGCAGATGGAGTTCATGGAGGAGGACGAGCGCATAACGATCTCCATAGCCAAGTCCATGGGCATCTGCCCGTCCGAGCTCCTGTTCTTCTGGCTGATGGAGCACCTGAGGCGAGAGTACGACAGGTACGTGGGCTACGCCCTGGAAATGACGGACGCTATGAGGGGCGCCTGGCGGTGGATGCACCAGGACATGAGGCACATGGCCTACCTGATCGATGCGCTGAAGGAACTCTGCGACATCCTCGCGCCAGAACTGTAGATGTCCGGCAGGGGGACGATTTATCATCGTCTTCATGAACTGGATGAGTCTCAAGCCTCCACGTGCAATCTCCACTTCTCTTCAGTAGCCCTATCTAGTAGCAGGGACGACCTTAGCCTCGCTTCCCCTCTTTAGCCTCCTCAGTATAAGGGCCCTCTTTATCCACCTCTTCACCAAGGAAAGCCTCAAGGACGTCTTTTCCCATGAAGCTCCTTATGCAGGCCCTAAAAGTACGTCGTCCCACCGTTCCAGGGGCTTACGCCAAGTGCCCTTAGGAGCTTGCCTATCATAACATAAGCTTTAGCAAGCTCGAGCTAGATCTCGGCACGAGGGAGCCAGCTCCTGGAGGCCCCCTCAAGTGCGTTGAGGCAAGTTAAATAAGCCATGCCAATAAAAAGCTAGTGGAGCGCCTAAATCGGCTTCTCGGGCAGTATGGCCCAGGCGAACATCATGGTCAGGACGGCAGCAATTATTATGGCCGTGAAGCCAAGGGCGTAAGCGGAGAGGAACACGTAGAGGCAGGCGAAGAAGCCAGCGCTCAGCACAGCCGCTAGGAGGTAGGAACGCCAATCCCGCTCGTAGAAGACGTACTCCTCGCATAGGTGGTGGAATAGCTCCATCACAACTATCTCAAGGAAGATCACGTAGAGGGCTATGGCCTCTATGCTTAGGCCACCTGGCATTAGGACGACCTTAGTTACCAACCAGTAGGCTATTGCTGCTATTGCTGCGCCAAAGAAGCCAAAGGAAAGTGCTATCGTGAACCTATTCCTTATCTTGATTATAAGTGGGTAGAGGAGGGCTAAGTAAATAGTGCCAGCTATTATGCAGACCTCAAGGGGTACGTTGTAGTACTCCCTGGCCAGGTATATGAGCCATAGGCCTAGGAGGGTTAGTATGAGCATGAGCCCTACCTGCGTTGCTGGCCTAAGCCTGTAGCCAGCCTCTATCTCGGCCATGACCTCTGGCATGAGCTCCTCAGACACGCTGGCCACCCCCCTTACCTCACCGATGGGAGGGCTGCCCTAGCACGCCAGAGCATAAGCGTCCTTGCGTACCTCTTGCGCCAGCCGAGGGCACCAAGCTGGACGCTCCTTATCACGTAGAACAGCTCCCTTGGGAAGGGCATGTTCCTAAATGCTATGACCTTCTCCTCCTTGCCGACCCTGTAGCGTACTTTCACATCGCCAAGTGGGACGCTCCTGAAGTAGTTTATGAGCTTCTGGAGGAGCGAGACATCTAGATCTACATCTACTATGTGGCCCCTCCTTATACGGCCTGAGAGCTCATCTGCTAGGGAAATATCGTAGCTCACGCCACTTAGGGCACCTACTATCACCATGTAGCGCTCCCTCGCCCAACCCTTTATGATGTTATCAAGGAAGTCCACGAATATCATGCCCATGCCTATGAGGAAGAGCAGGAAGGGGATGAAGAGCTTATCAGATGGTAGTATGCCGATGACCCACTGGCTCAGCAGGGGCGTAGGCCAACCGATGGTGTGGCTTAGGTAAGCTAGGATGGAGAACACGAGGTCGGCTAGGAAGAGGCCGTAGACGCACAGTAGGTAGAGCCTAGGTAGGTAGGGGTTCTGGTAGGCCCCATATAGGATGTTGTCATCCTTGGTTATCCTTATGGCCCTTGCGTAATCTGGCTCGGTCAGGAATACAAGTGGGTCCTTGAGCCTGTAGTTGCCACCACCAGTATGGGTTATGACGCCAGCCCTCTCAAGCCTCCTTAGAGCCCTCCTGATGCTGCCCTCATCTAGGCCAGTATCCTTAACTAGCTTGTTTATGTTGAACTTTCTCTCATCTAGGTAGTTCTCCACAATAGCATCTACGACCTTCTCTAGGGCTGGGTCCCTACGCCTAGACCTCCAGCCGATGGCAAAGCATATGGCAAAGCCAGCTACTATGGCTGCTACTAGCAATACCGTGCTTAGGTCCATGTGCTCTCCCCATAGGGGCTCTAATGGGGAGCTTATTAAGCGTGAGCTACCTAGCTCTCCCCTGAGAGGAGCTTGAGGAGCAGCTCCCTATACTTTGAGCTTACCTCGTAGAAGCCCATGAGGCGACCACCTACCCGCCTCCTCTCAACCCTGAAAAGTGGCTCCTTGCCTAGGTTGCCTATCCTCATGCTTATGCCAGCTATAAGGCCAGCGAGGTCCCTGCTGCCGAAGCTGGGATCAGCTAGGGCCTCCCTCAGCTCCCTCACTACCTCATCACGGGCAACACGCCCCTTCCTAGCTAGGAGCTCTAGGAAGGCCCTCTGGCCAGCCGTCCGCTCTGCTAGAAATGCCTCAAGCTCCTCCTCAGTCCAGGGGGCTGGAACCCGACCTCCCCCAGCCCTAGGACCTAGCATACCCGTGAAGTCCACGTACTTGGCTAGCAACTTTATGCTCTCTACTATCCTTGCGAACTCACTAAGTGGTATCTCAGCCCTAAGGGGCCACTCAACACCACAGACAACTAGCCTAACGACCCTATCGCCCCTTATGGTAGGGCTAACCTCTACTTCACCCGATGCCATAGCGAGCTATTATAGGCCATCATGCTATTAAGTGCTGCGGTCGCACGGCCAAGTAGGTAGGCCGTGATAAGGAAATGCTTTTTACCCCTCAAGCCAAGCAGGTCAATGGGCGCCGAGGTAGCTCAGCCTGGTTAGAGCGCCGGACTCATAAGGCCAGGGTGCGCAAGCGCCCTGGGTGGGCTGGCTCATCCTGGGAGATCCGGAGGTCGCGGGTTCAAAGCCCGCCCTCGGCACCAATATCTAATAAGCCGAGTTGGATTTAGACATACCCCGCCATGCTGCCTTAGGAGTCTCACCCTCATATAAACTTACTGCTTAGAATGCGATTCCGATGAAGAAGGCGAGCGACCGAGCGAGAAAGCAAGAAACTCGAGTATGGGAGAATCATACTTGTAGGGTACGACTCTTCCATGCCCGGCTTGATTCATGACCAAAGCATTTACCCTTCATTATGGAAAGATACGGTGTTTCAGGAGATTCTTATTAGCATCGAAAGTCTTATAGGGCTCTTACCAGATCCCATACAAGGCAAACTGCCCTCGCAAGCGCAGGACACTTCACATTGCCGTTAGCCCTTAACTCGCTCTTCTTAAGGGAAGAGGACAAGCGTAGCTTTAAATACCCGATCCTCTGCATAAAGAGACCGAGTGAAATATCATGCCCAGGCAGGTGGTGCTCACATTAGATGATGATGTTTATGAGGCCTTGGTAAAGAAAGCTCTCTCGCGTTACGGGAGTGAAGACGCCATATCCAGAGTGGTGAACGAAGAACTAAGGGCCTCACTCATAGCGGCTGTTGAGAAGAGAGCATTATTAGAGCAAATACTGAGCGAGGAAAAACCCGTTAAAATAGATATAGAGGAGTTCTATAACTTCAGGAGAGAGTTATCTAAGAGGTTCGAGGAACGATGATACTCGATACTACATACTTCTTACCGATAGTGGGAATCGAAATCGAGCCAGGTATCCTAAAAGCGTGCCTTGATGGTCGAACTAGGTTCTCCCTCGATGATGTTAGATTGAGCCTCATATCCATATTTGAGCTACAGGCTAAGGCTGCTAAACTCGGAGTGAAAGCTGAGCGTGTGTCTAAGGGCGTGCGGACCATATTCTAAGTATTTGACGTCATTGAGTTCTACAGGGCCCGACATAGTAAGAATTAGCTTTGAGTTAAGAAAGGAGCTTCCCGATTACATAGATTGTATAATTGTAGCGACTGCTATTTCCCTTGGAGAAGATCTGCTGACCGAAGACAGGCTAATCCACCGTCTAAAGAATAATGTAGAACAGAAGTATAAGATTAAGATATAACTCCCACAAGGACATGCTCGAGCCTTAAAATAAGGAGAACGCGAGTTATCCAGATGAAGTGAGGCGCATCTTTAAGCAATATTGCGAGACGTTGCATTCGCTACATAAAGGTTAAAGCTCAGCTATTCGGCACCACATTTCGGTCCTTTAGAATCCTAAGCTACTTACAGCTCCATAGGTCTTACCGACTGGAAGCGGCTTCGTCTAGGAGTTCCTTGAGTTCTCTTGGCCCCTGCACTATCCTCACGCCTCTCTCAGCCGCATATTCGGCTACGTCTTTAGGCACTTCGCCCGAGTATGAGTATATCACGAGCAAATGGGGCTTATAACCCCACTCCAGCTTCACTACGCCTGCTCCGGCGATGAGTTGGTCCACGTCCTCCACCTTAGGCCTCACGGTCGCTTCCACAGCAGCCAAGATGCCTTTCCCCTCTACGAGGAGATCTGGGCCTCTTCTCATGGGCCAGTCATAGACCTCATACTCCGGGGCATGCTTTCTAAACCAGTCCGTCAGGCCTTTTATGATCCTGAGTTCTACGACCTCTCCTCTTAGGCCTCCTACCTCGCTCCTCCTCATGTGGGCTTCCAACTCAAGGCCCTTCCGAAGTGCTTCTACGTCCATTGCAAGCTTATCTATGTTCTTGGTTAGTCTATGTATGTCCTCCCTGAGTTCTCTCATGCTCTCGACAAGGGCCTCGCCTAGCCGGGAGAACGCCTTATCTATCGTGGCCGCAAGGGTCTCTATAGCTGCTCCATACTCACCGCGTTCGATCATCATGACTATTGTTTCCCTCGCTCCCTTAAGTGCTCTCTTCACACCTGACATCGCTTCCTCTACATCAGCTGACACAGGCAATTCCCTCCAGCCAAGAGAGTTCCTGGATCCCTTAAATCTATCCGGACGGTAGTGCTCGTGCGATGGAGCGTGAATGGTTCTGCCAGCGGTAAAGCCATCATGTGCTTACAAACTCCTCGAGCCGTCATCTAGGTCCTGAACCCTAAGCCATGTTCCTTTTTAGGTAGACCGGGTCCGAAACGTAGTACGTCAGCCTTCCTCGGCACCACTCATGCCACCTTGCCTATCAGCTCCCCGTGCTAAGTGGGAGGGCAAAACTTAAACTCCCAACTTGCTTCGGCCGTGCTGGTGGGAAGGTGCCCCTGGACTTCACGTTTACCGAGGAGCAGGAGATGTTCAGGCAGGCCATAAGGGAGTGGTGCTCCAAGAACCTAACGCTTGAGAAGGTACGTGAGATGGATACTAAGGGCGAGATACCACGTGATGTGATAAAGGGCCTAGCTGACCTGAACTTGCTCGTGATGACGGCCCGTGAGGACGTAGGTGGCATGAACGCAGATTGGGTAACGACGGTGATAGCTGCTGAGGAGCTCGGCTATGCAGATATAAGCCTCGCAGTCCCCGTGTTCTTCCTCGTCCAGGCTGGCTGGGGCTTCGTAATTGACCGCTATGCAAGCGAGGAGGTAAGGCAGGACTACGTGGCTAGGGCCATAAGGGGTGAGGGCTTCGTGGGCATAGCATCAACTGAGCCAGGTGGTGGATCTGATGTCGCTGCCTTCAAGAGCAGGGCCGAGAGGAAGGGCGATAAGTGGATCCTGAATGGTGAGAAGACGTACATAAGTGGCACTGAGGAGGCAAAGGCCATGAACGGTGGCTACTTCACTATAGTTAGGACGGAGCCTGGGAAGGGCCATAGGGGCATGACGGCCTTCTTCCTGCCGATAAATGCCCCTGGCGTTGAGGTCGTAAAGCGATTTGAGGACCTAGGCCGTATGGCCATATCAACTGGTGGCTTCGTGATGAAGGACGTAGAGCTAACGGATGCCTACGTTATAGGTGAGGTAAACAAGGGCTTCTACCTAACGATGGAGGGATTTGACTGCGCTAGGCTACTCGTAGCAGCTACATGCGTGGGGGCAGCGAGGAGGGCTCTTGAGATAGGCATGGATTACATAAAGCAGCGCAAGGCCTTCGGCAGGCCAATCGGCAAGTTTGAGGGCATACAGTTTGAGCTTGCCGACCTCTGGACCGAGCTACAGGCCACCCGCTGGCTCGTTTACCGCACGGCATGGATGATGGATAAGAAGTACAAGGAGGGGGCGTTCTCGCCCCTTGAGGTCTGCCAGTGGGTTAGCATGTGCAAGCTAAAGGCACCTCAGCTAGCCTTCAGGATATTTGAGCGCACCATGATATGGCATGGTGCCTACGGCTACACGAAGGAGTGCCCACTTGAGATGGGCCTAAGGGGCGTGATGAGCTACTACATAGGCGCCGAGGGGGCGCAGAACATACAGCGCATCATAATAGCTAGGGAGCTACTGGGCAAGGAGTTCATACCGTACAGATAAGGGGCCAAGTAGGGCCAGGTAGGTCCAAGCTCTTTTTAGCTGCTAGCCCTGCCTACCTAGTTGTGGGAAGCCTTGCAAGAGGCACCACTCCATGGTGCTCCCCTAGCATCGCCATGCTTAGCAGAGCTACCTAGGGAAAGGTTATTATAAAAGCCAGCTCATACTGCTGAGCTATGCCCAGGCATCAAGTAGGCGTGCTCACGACATATGAGGAGCGAGTGCCAGAGCGCATAAGGAAGCTAGCTTACGACCTAGGCCGTAGGCTAGCTGAGGAGGGCTTCATTGTCATAACTGGAGGTAATGGTGGCCTAATGAAGGATGTAGCCAAGGGCGTAAGTGATGTTGGTGGCATAGTAATTGGCATACTATCACATGAGCTTGCCCGTGTGCCAGAGGGCCATCCCTACCACAACCCCTACCTAACCGTTAGGATCCTAGCTGAGATGAGCTATGAGGGCCGTAGCTCCATAGTAGTGGCCTCAAGCGATGTCGTTATCGTGCTAGCTGGTGGCTGTGGGACGTTGGTAGAAGTCGCTATGGCCTACAGCATGGGAAGGCCCATAGTAGTCCTTGAGGGCTCTGGCCTACTGGCCGATAGGCTAAGAAGGATGTTCCCAGATGGCTACCTAGATCACAGGCACATCGTTAAGCTGGAGTTCGTTAGGAGCGTTGATGAGGCCATAGCAGCTGTTAAGCGCATCTTAAGGCAAGGGGCTGGGCAGGGGTAAGGTAGGGATTTAATATCAGCCGTGCCCCTTAGCCCAGGGTGATAGCTTGGAGCGGGTGAAGACGGGCATACCAGGCATGGATGAGATACTAAGGGGTGGCATACCTGAGCGCAACGTCGTGCTGCTCTCAGGTGGCCCTGGCACTGGCAAGACCATATTCGGTGAGCAGTTCCTCTACTACGGGCTCACGCAGGGCGAGCCTGGCGTCCTAGTGGCCCTTGAGGAGCACCCAGCTCAGATAAAACGTGGGATGGCTCAGTTCGGCTGGGATGTAAAGCCCTACGAGGAGAATGGCCAGTTCGCCATAGTAGATGCCTTTACTGGCGGTATAGGTGAGTACGCTAAGAAGGAGCGATACGTGGTAAGGGACCCAAGTGATGTAGCCCTCCTAGTTGACGTGCTCAGGGATGCAGTTAGGGACCTTGGGGCAAAGAGGGTTGTAATTGACTCTGTTACGACCTTGTACATAACCAAGCCAGTGGTAGCTCGCTCAACTGTCATGAGGCTTAAGCGTGTCCTATCCGGCCTAGGATGCACATCTATCTTAGTTAGCCAGGTAAGCGTTACAGAGCGTGGCTTCGGTGGACCTGGCGTTGAACACGCTGCAGATGGCATAATAAGGCTTGACCTTGATGAGTTTAACGGCCAGCTGTTTAGGAGCCTCATAGTCTGGAAGATGCGAGGGACAGCACACTCCATGCGAAGGCACCCATTTGAAATAACGGATAAGGGCATAGTAGTCTATCCAGATAGGACGCTTAAGGTAAGCAGGGGCATACTGGAGGTTTCCTAGGCTAGGCTAAGCCTGCTTAACGGCAAGCATCACATATGTGAATGCACTCACGAACCTTAAGTGCAGCTTCACCGTAGACCTTCCTTAGCTTTTCAAGCGTTAGTACCTCATCTGGTCTCCCGATCACATAGTAGGAGCGATTTAGGAGCACTATCACATCGGTATGCGGTAGCATTAGGGTTGGATCATGGCTAGTAACGATAACCAACTTTGAGCTAGCGAGCGAGCCGATGTACCTAGCTAGCTCAACACGCCCCTGCGGATCTACAGCCGATAGGGGCTCATCCATAACTAATATAGATGGATCGTGGACTAATGCCCTAGCTATAAGCACCCTTTGCCTCTGGCCACCAGATAGCTCCCAGAAGCCCTTATGCCATTCCTCAGGGGCTAGATCAACGACCTCAAGTGCCCTCTTGGCCAGCTGCCTACACCGCTTGCCTAGCCCAAGCCTTGGCCACCTCCTGACATGTAGGAGGCATGAGTTCATCACGAGTTCCCAGGCTGTCATGGGGTAGTGCTGCTCTGGCACGAAGTACTGGGGCACGTAACCCATGAAGGCACCTGCTTTCTCAGGCCTGCCCGTAACATCCTCGCCGTTCACTAGGATACGGCCCTTAAATGGCCTTAGAATGCCCAGCAGGGCCCTAAGCAGTGTTGTCTTGCCTGAGCCATTTGGCCCTAGCACTTGGACTAGGCCAGGGCCTCTGAAGCTAGAGCTAAAGCCATCTATTATGGCCTCTCCATCGTAGCCAACCGTTAGGTCCTTAGCGATCAACTCAACCTGCACGGCCATCCCTATGGCCCGTGGGCTGTGGAGCATTTAAGGCTTATAAGATGCCGATACGCCCTCGGATGGCGATGCGGATATTAGCATCTGGCCTTCTGATGGTGATGACGCTGGCGCTTGTCCTCCAGCCCCTAGGGCAAGAAGCCCAAGGCGAGGGTGGCCTATTAATTGTGGTTAGCTTCCCAAATATAGCATGTGATGTAGAGCTCCTAGCCCTAGGGGATGATGAGGTCGTAGCCCTAGCCCCGCCTGGCATGGATCCACATGAGTACCAGCTTACGCCAGACGATATTGAGCTCCTGAAGGAAGCAGACATCATAGTTTCAACAGCCCACACCCCATTTGAGATGGAGATAAGGGAGCTACACGATAGGGGGGAGATAAGCGGCATCTTAGTTGAGATCCCACGCATCCCTGGCATAAGGATAATGGAGAACCCAGCCACGGGCCAGCCTAACTACCACATGCCCATATACGACCCAGGGAACTACAAGGTCTTCATAACCTACTTAGCAAGCCTAATGGCCGAGCTTAGGCCAGGGAAGCATGATAGCTATTTATCTAAAGCTGAGACCATAGTAGGAGCCATAGACTCGCTCTTAGATAGGGCTCCAAGGCTAGATCTAGCAGCCGTTGCTGACCTACCTTTCACTCAGTATGCTGTTAGCTGGCTTGGCATAGATATACGCTTCCTGCTTGTAAAAGAACATGGCGTCCCAGCTACTCCTGGCGACCTACTACGCATAGAGGAGGCCATCTCAAGTGGCAAGGTCGGTCTGGCCGTAGTATGCGAGCCAGCAACGCCAAGTGCGTCTAGGCAGCTCAGGGAGCTAGCTACTGAGCATGGCCTACCAATACTATACGTGCCATCACCACTTAGCCCAAGGGGGACGCTTGAGAAGCTAGAGCAGGTAGCAGAAAGGGCATCGGGCCTCCACCCACCCGCCCCAGGGAGCCCTGGGGCATGGGATGCCAAGGTCGGCTTGGCCCTGGCTAGCACCCTGCTCGTGCTCGTGGCCCTCACGGCCATCCTGTCTAGGGAGGTGAGATAGTGGCTAGCAGGGGCTCCTACCTACTTAAGGCCATTAGGCTCCTCACGCCAGCCGTGCTAGCCCTCGTAACTGCCCTCATGGCCTTCTACGTGAACGCCAGGTGGGTAGCCGTCATGGTATCTGCAGCCCTTGCCTACGGCTTCCTAAGCTCTATCGTGGCTGCTAGGAGGCTCTACTTCCTAGCAGGTGCCTCTGCCCACTCAGCACTCCTAGCTGCCGTGCTAGCCCTCCCACTCACGGCCATAACGGGCCTCCTAAGCGAGCAAGGCTGGGCACTCATCGTTGGCCTGGTCCTGATGTATGCAGTTGGCTACTTGATATACAGGGGCGTAGAGCCAGATACGGCAACCGCTGTCTTCGTGGCTGCAACAGCCTCAGCAAGCGTCCTAGCCATATACTACGTGTTAACACGCTTCCCAGTTGAGGTAGAGCTATGGGCCATAATAGTTGGGGACCCACTACTGGCCAGCAGGGAGGAGGCCATCTTCGCCCTCTCAGTAGCAGCCATAACCGTTTTAACTACGCTGCTGACGTACAGGGAGCAGGTCTACGTGGGCATAGATAGGGAGTTCGCCCGCCTAACGGGCCTGAGGGTATGGGCCTACGACCTGCTTACCTTCACGCTCCTAGCCCTAACCACGGTTGGCCTCATAAAGGTAGTTGGCTTCGTGCTTGAGCACGTCCTCCTGCTCCTCCCCTCGGCCATAGGGGTAAGGCTCTCAAGGAGCTCTAGGGGCGTCCTAGCCATAAGCGCTTGCTCAAGCCTCTCTGCCTCGCTAGCTGGCCTATGCTTGGCCATACTGCTAGATCAGTCGCCAGCTGGCGTAGTTGGCCTCATACTGCTATCTGCCTACGTGGCCTCCCTACTGGCCGTTAGGAGGTAGGCATGCTCGCCCATTAACGCCAGTCCAGCCCAGGAAGGGCTTATTAAGGCCCTAAGTGGCCCCCCTACAGGTGCTAGCCATGTCGGAGGTCCCACTTACGCCAGTTGGGAGGGAGGGCATAAGGAAGCTTGAGGCTGCCCTGCTGGTCGGTGCCTTGTTCAGGCCAGAGGTAATGGAGGCACTAAGGGATCCAACTGAGCGCCTCACCTGGATAGATTCGCTAGCTGCTGCAGCTGCTGCTCTAGCTAGGCAGAAGGCTGGCCTAAGCGTGAGGCAGATAGCAGATGAGGTTGGCCTCTCCGAGGCTGCCATAAGGAGGCACCTAGATGGCAAGACTAGGGCTGGCGAGCTGGTGAGGAAGGTCTACGAGCAGTTCGCAAGGGAAGGCGTGAAGGTAGAGCTACCAATAGAGGTTGAGCGTGTGAGGGAGCTTGAGGATGAGCTTAGCAAGCTGCGCTCAGCAGTAGCCAAGGCAGTAGAGGCCCTTGATGAGGCAGTTAAGGTGCTCAAGGAGGCACTGGGCTCTCAGTAAGGACCAAGCCTTTTTACCTACTGAGGCCCGCTGGAGCAAGATGGAGCAGCCGTTCTCAAGGCTAGGCTACGTGCCATCGGCCCAGGAGATAATAGATGTGGCCTTCGGTAGGGCCTCCAGGAGGGCCACTAGGGTCCCAAGGGGGCCTGCTGAGGTCAGGGCTAGGGCCAAGGAGCGGGATAGGGTTAGGATAGCTGGTAAGGAGCTCATTAGGAAGCTAAGGCAAGTGGTCAAGAGGTTCCCAGACCTAGATGCCATACACCCGTTCTACAGGGAGCTAGCGGACGTGCTAGTTGGGGTTGATGAGCTTAAGAAGGCCCTCGGCGCCCTTGTAAAGGCATGTAGGATAATAAGGAGGCTGCAGGCCACCTACCTAGCACGCCTAGCTAGGGCAAGCACCCCATCTGAGGCAGATAGGCTTAGGCGTGAGGCCTATGGCAGGATGGCCTCTGTTGTTAAGCGCATAGGCAAGTACCTGGAGTTCCTACGGGCTGCTACGCCAAAGCTAGCTAGGCTGCCATCCATAGATCCAGATATGCCCACGATAGTGGTAGCTGGCTACACGAACGTGGGGAAGAGCTCCTTTGTAAAGGCAATCTCATCTGCTAAGCCAGAGGTAGCTAGCTACCCATTCACGACAAAGAGCATAGTAGTTGGCCATAGGGAAACGCCCTACGGCAAGGTCCAGATAATAGATACGCCTGGCCTCCTAGATAGGCCACTAAGCGAGCGGAACCGCATAGAGCTCCAGGCCATCCTAGCCCTAAAGCACCTAGCCCGTGTTATAGTCTTCCTACTGGATCCAACTGACCACTGTGGCTTCCCACTTGATAGCCAGCTAAGGCTCTACGAGGAGGTAAGGGCTAGTTTCCCAGGCATCCCGATGTTAGTGGCCCTTAACAAAGCCGATATAGCTACTGAGGAGCAGCTGGAGAGGGCTAGGGGCCTGCTGGGCCAAGATGTCCTCGTTATGAGTGCTTTAACTAGGGAGGGCGTAGAGGAGGTATTCAGGAGTGCTCTTGAGCTTGCCTTTAGGGAAGGCAGCAGGGCTGGGGGGCCTTAGGAGTAGCCCAGCGTGGCTCAGCTAGATGGCAAAGGCCATCACGAGGTACCTAATCATCGCATATACTAGCAGTATGATGGCTATGGCGAAGAGGGCCATGGCTATAACGGCCAGTACGAGGGCTGTTAAGCTTGGACCTACTATGAAGAGGGGTGGCCACACGAATATAGTAGAGTAGGGAGGGGATAGGAGCGCCCCCACCACCATGAGCACGCTGCCAACGACCATTAGGATGAGGGCAAGTACGAAAGGCCAGGTGGGGAGGGGCTTAATGGCCCTTGCTCCCCCAAGCTCGTTCAAGCACTTAACGCAAAGCCAGGATGAGGCATCAAAGCAGTTGTGGCATACCTTACGCCCGCACCTAGAGCAGATGAAGGCAGCCCTCCTCTCACCACAGATATCACATGTTAAGTCCCTCACGGGCTCCTCGTCCAAGGCCACACCACCCCTAGGGCAAGAAGTAGGAACAGCACTACCATGAGGGCAGCAGCTAGGGCCAGCGTGAGCCAGAGGAAGCGCCTTTCCTTCCCAAGCACTACAATCGGTATTGGGCCAATTAGGATGAGGCCAGCAGCACTAAGCCCCGACCTTGAGGCAGCTAGCAGGAAGGCCACTAGGCTTATTATGGCCCCTAGGGCTAGGAGCAAAAAGCCAATTAGCACTAGGAGCTCTGGTAGGCCCATCCCATGCGGGTTAGCCCCTCGGCCCTTATTAATGCTCGCTCTTAAACACAACACGTGAATATTGAGGCCCACATATCGCCATGTAGGATCTTCCTCTCCTCAAGCACCTCTAGGCCAGCTAGGCTCGCTGCCCTTCTAAACGTCCCCCTAGCTGCCGTGATGAGGACTAGCCTACAGCCTGGGGCTAGGCTAGCTAGCGAGGAGAGGAAGCCCCTGTAGAGCCTGAATAGGCCCCTGAGCCTAAGCCTAATGCCGTACGGTGGGTTCGTTACTACGTGCGTAGGTGGATCCCGCAAGTAGCTAGCTAGGTCAGTGGCATCCCCCTGCACGAACCTTATTGTATCCTCAACACCAGCAGAACGGGCATTCCTCCTTGCCCCCTCTAGGTAGGCCCTGAACTTATCCATGCCCACGATGTTGAATATATCATCTATGCGCTCTCCAAGTGCCCTTTCAAGGCGCTCCCTGAACTCCTGTTCATCGGCTATCGGCAGGGAGAGGAGGGCAGGCTGGCCACGCCTGAAGGCAGCAGGCGGTATGCGCCTTGCCATGAGTGCGCCCTCTATTGGTATGGTCCCCCCGCCGCACATCGGATCCAGCAGGAGGCCATCGCCACGCCAGCCAGCGAGGAGCAGCATGGCAGCTGCTACGCTCGTCCTGAGGGCAGCTGGGTGCTTGAACACACGGTAGCCCCTCTTGTGTAGGGAGGAGCCAGTTGTGTTAATGCCGAGGAGGAACTCATTATCCCTCACGAAGGCGTAGAGTTCTACATCTGGCTCGCTTAGGTTCACCTTCAGCCTCACGCCAGTTGAGGCCATGTAGCTATCTATCACGGCCTGCCCTACCTCAGCAGCTACATCCATGCTCGTGAAGTCGTGCTGCCCCACCCTCTCGGCCCTAACTGCGAAGCTCTGGTCGGGCTTGATCACGCTCGTGAAGTCAAGCTGCCTAGTAGCCACGTAGATATCCCTGAGCCCCTCAAATAGGCCCCTGTGGAGGAGCAGGAAGAGCTTGTGGAGCGTCCTAGCTCTTATGTTGAGCTCGTACATGGCCTCAAGGGGTGCGGTGAAGAAGACCCTTCCCTTTCCTAGCTCAAGCTGGCCTACTGAGCCTAATATCTGCTTAGCTTCCTCAGCGAAGACATCTTCAAGCCCTATCACGGTTGTAGCAAAGAATGCCTGCTCCTCCAGGGCCTTCCCCCATTTAGGGGAGATGCATTAGGGGCTTAAAAAGTAGTTAAGCCAAGCTGGGTAGGCCTACATCCTGGCTAGGGCAAGCAGGTCTATGGCCCCATTAGCTTTGGTAGGAAGCGCTCAACGGCCTCCTTTATGGCCTCCCAGCTCTCCTCATCCTGAATGACGAACTTGTGCTTCCTACGCCAGGAATCGCCCCTCTTAACCCACATGTAGAGCCCTATCTGGCGCTTGCCGAAGCCCTCAAGGAGCACTACAGCTGCCCACCACTTCCTGCTCTTAAATAACGTGAAGTAATCAAGGACCCTCAGCCTCTCTGATACAGGAGGCCTCTCCTCCATGCTCGTTGCCCGATGGGCAGGGCCAGGCGGGCTAAAAGGCTTTTTGCCAACCTACATAAGACTTCCCTAGGCAAACAGGGGCATGAGCTGAGATGGAGAAGGCAATAGAGGTGATTAACACGGGGAATGAGCTACTGGATGGCCGTATCTTAAATACAAATGGGCAGTGGATAGCCCGCATGTGCGCCTCTAAGGGCCTGGTCGTAAGGCGCATAACCATCGTTGGAGATAGGCTTGATGATATAGCAAGTGCCCTTAGGGAGGCCCTAAGCAGGAGACCAGCCCTAATAGTGATAACAGGTGGCCTTGGGCCAACGCCAGATGACCTAACGGCTAGGGCTGTAGCTGAAGCCCTAGATAGGTCCCTAGAGTTAAATGACAAGGCACTTGAGATGGTGAGGGACTTCTTCAGGCACCTAGGCCAAGGGGTAACACCTGCTAGGGAGAAGATGGCTTGGCTACCAGTGGGCTCACGGCCACTTGAGAACCCAGTTGGTGCAGCACCTGGCTTCCTAATCCAGCATGGTGGAACGATAATAGTAGCCCTACCAGGCGTCCCAGAGGAAATGAAGGCCATGTTCAAGAAGCACGTAGAGCCCATATTGGATGAGCTAGCTGGTGGCCTAAATCGGTATGAAGCACGCTTCCTGATATATGGCCTTAGGGAATCCGATCTAGCACCAGCCCTAGAGGAAGTAACACGAGCAAACCCGGGTGTGTATATTAAAACGCATCCTAGGAGCGAGGAAGGGCGTTTTTATCTTGAGCTTTTCGTGGCATCGGTTGCTAGCTCAGCTTCGGAGGCACGGGAGAAAATGAGCAAGGCCATCATGGCCCTCTGGGAGTATGTATCCAGCCTCGGTGGCTCCATGATGCCGTACACGCCAGAATGAGTTAGTAAAATGCCTTATATACTCCAGCTTAACATAAAATGGGGGCGCAGTTGAGGGCTACGATCCATGCCCTCACAATGGCCTTTATCCTCTTTGTGGCCTTACTTGCTCAAGCCATTCCCAAGGCCAGCCCTACTGCCGAGCCCAGGCCAATAAGGGTAGTGAAGATGAAGTTCAGAGCTGATTACTGCTACTGGGATAATGGCACGTACTCAATCTGGGAGGCAAATACATCTGAGCTGCCAGATACGTGGCTATCACGAGAGATCGTATGTACTGCTGAGAACAACTATAATGGTGAAACCGTATATACTGGTGGCATAGCCTGGGTTTCAAATCCCCTCCTAGCTGACTTCTACGTTGAGGGGGATGTCCTAATCAAGGTATGGCTTAGCGCCCCCCAGACGGGCATGGTAGGCATAATGGCTTCTGTTGGGGAAGTTGATGATGCTGGGAACATATATGCAACTTGGAATAGCACGCCGCTAATTGGCTCCCTGCCATCTAGCCCAATGGAATATGACTTCACCATAACAATAGATGGCCACCTATTCCAGGCTGGGCATAGGATTGGCTTCTCAATAGCCGTTGGCTCCCTAACGTATGGCTTCACGGTAGTGGCGTGGTTTGGAGGTGGCCCATACCAAGCCCTAGCCCAGGTGTCAACGAATAGCTACCTAGACATAACGGAGCTCCTAGTTTACCATGAGGTCGGTGAGAACAGGACGAAGTTCTACATAGATGAGAGCCCAATATGCTTTGAGGTTGAGGTAGCGGATCCGCTGAGCAATCTAGATGTAGCTGAGGTGAGGCTGGTAGTCACGAACGCTACCCACACGGTGCTTGATGTTAAGGCAGAGCCTATAACTAATCGCTCAGATTACAAAACACGCTACCTAGCTCAATGGGATTTATCTGGCATCTCAGCTGGCTACTATGAAGCTGAGATAAGGGCTGTAGATAACTCAGGCGTACAGGTATCTCGCTGCCTCCAGCTCCTAGTAGTAGAGCTGCACGTTGAAGGCTGGTCCTACGTGCCCCACGAGCTCCTAAGGGGCCTTGAGGAAGAGCAGGAGCTTAACGTATCCTTCTCAAATGGGGGTAATGATGTTATGTACGCAGTTAAGCTATGGCCCCTTGATGCTGGTGGCCTAAGCATATCGCCTAGCTTCTACTCCGTGGGCGACCTAGGGCCAGGTGAGGGGTGCTCCTTGAGCTTCAACGTCTTGGTCCCCCTTGATGCTGAGCTTGGCCTTAGGAACATCACCTTTAAGGTAGAATACAATGATTTCAGGGCTGTTAAGCACGAGGAGCTCTTAAGGGCAGAGGTCAGGGTAGTCAGGCTTGGGGTTAAGCTCTCCCTACTGCTTGAGCCTAGTGAGGCAAGGATCCTAGATAACATAACGGCTACCGTGGGGCTACTGGACTACCTTGGCGAGCCCCTGTCCGACCAGGCCATTAGGCTATCCTTAGATGGCCACCTACTTGCTAAGCTAACCACGAATAGCTCTGGCATGGCTTCTTACTCATTTGTAGCCAATCTAAATGCTGGACCTCACATCGTAACTGCTACCTTCCCTGGCACATACCTATATGAGGAAAGCGAGGTCTCCGCTCAGCTCTACTTGAGGCTTAGGGCCTCTAGCATAGAGGTCAAGAGCTACCCACCTGAGGTTGAGGTAGGCCAGGAGGCCACCATAGAGGCCCTGCTAGTGGATGAGGATGGATGGCCAATAGCAGGCGCCCCCATACGCCTCTACGTGCTAGAGGGAGGGAGCTGGATCTTCGTATCAGAGGGGAAGACTGGCGAAGATGGGCTAGTTTCAATCCCCTTCACGCTAGACGAGGTCGGAACGTGGAGCCTTAAGCTCGCCTTCCCAGGTGATGATGTCCACGAGGGGGCTGAGGCCACCATACGCATATCCTGCACTGAGAGGGGGGACCTCCTGACCTTCATTAGCAAGCCAGGCAACATGGCCATAATGCTCGTGGCACTGGCGTGCACGGGCATAGCAGTGCCAATAGCTATCTGGCTTAAGAAGCGTAGGGCCTACTAGGTAGCAGGCAGCCTAGTAGTAGTATGTGATTACCTTAGGCTCTACTAGCTTAAGCAGCCCTGGCTCCTTACTGGCCCTGCAGGCACCATCTAGTGGGCAGGAGCCTCGGCACTCGTAGCTCGTGGCCTTAATGAGCGTGCACTCAACGGGCCTCCAGCAAGGCCCCTCTTGGGCACAAGCTGGGAGCCTAACCTGGCAGCAGTTCCTACCTAGGTGCCAGAATATCTGGTCAAGCTCAAGCTGGCTTAGGCCAGAGCAAGCGCTTAGAATTGAGAAGGCCTCAAGGCAAGCACTCCTTATGGCTTGATGCTCACCCTGAGTTACGAACTGCCTCTTAACTAGCTTCTGGCGTAAGGTAGGGTCAAGCACCTTGACCATGCCCGTCCTAAGGGCAACACGCTGTAGGTGGTAATCAACGCCAACCGTTATGCTCTCTGGATCCTCTGGCTCCCACAGCCCCTCAAGGCAAGCTAAGATGGCAAATACCATGGTCTTCTTGGCTAGTGGATCGCTAAAGGCCTTGAAGCTCGCCAGCCTCTCCCTCAGGCCACCTGGGCCACCGATCCTATTCCCACAGGCGCTCAGCAGCTCTGAAACACGCCCATTATAGTGCTCAATTAGCCTTAAGGCTGTATCCCTTAGCAGCCTAACCCTCTCCGCTGGCCTACGTGGGAGTCGCCCCTCCCCAAACCTGCTGAACCAGGATAGGAAGTCATCTAGCGTGAGGTGGCTTAGGCTAGCAGGCTCAAGCACCTCGGGCTGCCCCCTTGCGAGGGCTAGCATGAGCTGGAGGAGGAAATCGCTCCCCCTGTAGTAGTGGCCCTGTATGGTCCCCCCAAGCCCCCTCGTATCGTAGTTTATGGCCATGAAAAAGAGCAGGACCCTAAGCGCTTGCTCACGGTCCAGGAGCTCCAGCAGGCCAACTGGTGGGGCCATCTTCACTTCTATGCCCGCTAGCCGACTCGCTACCCGTGAGCAGATGGCCTCATCTATTAGGACCAAGGCCCCTCGCCTCAAGGCCATCACCGCTTAGCCTTCCTCAGCCTTCTCCAACTTGGCTAAGATGGTAGAGGCGCTTAGGGAGAGGTGGCTAAGCTCGTGGATGAACTTGCCTAGGGCCTCTAGGAAGGAGGACAGCATGCTTAAGGCTTCTTCCCTCCCCCTACCACTCTTAAGCACCTCAGAGCAGCTAACAGCAGCCTCTTTCAAGGCCCTGAAGGCTTCTTCACACTCACTTAACCTTGCTAGGAGCTTCTCAGCCTCATAATCTAGCCCAGAGCTCAACCCACTCGCCCTAGATTGGGGGCTCAAACAGGTCAAAAATAGGTTTGCCCTTCCTCCGCCTCGCTGCCTTACCAGTTCCCCCACCCTCGCTAGGGCCAGGCCCCTCACCAGGCCCTAGATCCCCTACCTCTGCCTGCTTGCCTTCCTCCCTGGCCTCCTCCTGGCCTTCCGCCCCAACCTCGCCCTCTTCCTTAGGCTTTCCGCTCCCTTCTACTTCCCCTCCTATAACCGCCTTGATTTCAGCCTCCTGACGGCCTTCCCCAGTAGCTTCCCGTGCCTCCCCCACCTCAGGTGGTGGCTCCTTCATGGTAGGGCTTGGAGCAAGTGCAATCTCCATATCCATATACTCCCAGGCTTCCCTAGCCGTTACCGTAGCCTTCCTTGGGTATTCCATCACATGTGTTTCTACCATAACTGGGAATGGTATGGTGCTCGCCATGCCACATAGCACACCTTCAAAATCCGCTAGGCCAGGTAGGTATGCAGTTAATCGCTCGCTGCCATACTCAGTATAGCGGGCTATCGTGTCCTGGTCGTTTGGATTCCTAAGCCTAAAGCATAGTATGGTATTGCACTGGCTTATAACGCTCTTGGCCACGTAGGCTGGCCTCTGGGTTAGTATTACGAAGCCCACGTTATAGCCACCTGCTTGTGAAACGCCCTCTATGAGGGCCTTATCAACACCTAGCTTCTCAGGGGCTCCTACCTCAATCTTCATTCCCTTCTCAGGTGCTATGTACTGGGCCTCCTCAATTACGAAGATGGCTGCAAAGGGCTCCTTTCGCCTGGCCCTCTCTATGGCGTAGTGGACGACACGCCTTATCATGTTGGCCACAGCTAGGTGCTGGTAGATCACGTTCGGGTCCGTGGAGAGATCCACGATGACCACTGGGTGCTCTCTTACCACATCTACTATATCATAGAATGGCCTATCCTCCTTGAGCAGGTAGAGCCTCTCCAATCGGTCCCTATCTAGGTAGAGCCTGAGCCTCTCCCTCGTGGCCTCCTGGATGCGACCTGGTAGCCTATCTACGTACTCCTCTAGGGCCTCTGGTGTGAAATCAACTGGCTCCCCTTTCTCCATATCCCTCCTTATCATGCTTACTATGCGGACCATGTAGTCCCTTATGGTCTTATCTCCAGCTGGCACGCCAAGCAGGTCTGCTAGCACATCGGCCAGTAGGTTTGGTGCTATATCACGGGGCCTGGGGAGGAAGGCACGGTAATCAAATACAAAGGCACCGTAATCGCTTAGCACGCTATACTCACCACGCCTATCTATTATGATGATGCGTGGCTTTGGCTTGGATCCCAGGGCATGGATGACCAAGTTGACGACAAATGTGCTCTTCCCCGAGCGTGTCATCCCACATATGAACATATGCCCCTTAGCCACCTCGCTAAGGTCTATCTGAACGGGTATGTCCTCGTGCTTTGAAACATGGCCTATTGTAATTAGGAGGCCGCCCTTCCCAGCCCTCGGCCTGAAGAACTCCTTTAGCTCCTCCTCAGTGGGCTCGTAAACTGGCTCCCAGGATGAGGGAGCACACTCAAGGGAGCGCCACTTGCCACTATCATCGTAGTAGCCAAGGGGCTCAGCGTAGGCAATCCTATACTCAATCCAATTGCCGTAGCGCACCCTACCGCCCCTTGAGGCCTCATGTGGGCCAGGCCTACCAGCCTTCATCTCTGGATTGTACGGCTTCACCAGCAGGACCCTGGCCAGTATGAACTTACCCTCCCTGTGCGGGTGCCTTATGAGGACATAATCGCCTACCTCAACGTGCTCATTTACCTTAAGCGCAAATGGTATGAGCGTGTGGTCGGCACCCGACATCACGAAGCCTATCACACGCACCTAGGCCACCCCCTACCGCCTCCTCCTAGCCCTTGGGCCCCTCTCAAGCTCTTCCTCAGTTAGGCCATAGGACTCACCATGCCTTGGGGAGAACATCTCCATGTCCTCTTCATCTAGGTCCCCTTTCATAACTTCCTCAGCTAGCCTAGCCATGAGGGAGAGCAGGAAGAGGCTCCTAGTTGTGTTCGTCATCTTAGTTAGGGAGTCGGCAGCGTATATCGGGAAGGGGATGCCCCTTGCAGCCCTAAGGGCTAGCGTTAGGGCTACTAGCTCATCAATCCTATTGGCAAAGGGCTCTGGCACTTCTATCTTGTATGGAAAGGCATAGCCAGTGCTCACGTAGGTGAATACTATGGAAACCACCTCTTCATCTACACCCATCTTCTCCGCCCTAGTGAAGTACTCCTCAGCCATCCTTGATGGGACCTCCCTTGGGCCAAGGGCTTCTGGCCTAGCTACGTACCTCATGGGCTCTAGGTAGCAGCCGAACTCCATCCACTTCAGGACCACCGTATCCCTAGCTGGCCTCTTCAGCACGCCAGCATCTACTAGCTTCCTAGCTACGCTACAGCCCTCAGGCCTCTTCACGAAGCCCACGATTGGTATGCCCTTGCTGACGCAGAGCTCAAGGGCACGAACGCCTTCCTCAAGGGTCCTCTCAAAATCCGACCAGTATGGCGTCCCCTTACGGCCCCTCATAAGCTGGCTGTATAGGAATGGACCATCAAAGAAGATTACATCTGGCTCCCAGGCCTCAACGGCTTTCTCAACTAGCTCAAATTGGAGCCTATAGCTGATCACGAGTGCCCTCCAATCTGGGTAGACCTCATCATCCCAGAGGGGGATCCTATCCATGGCCCTCGGCATATAGGCATCCACATCAAACCTAGAGCAGAGGACGGCCATAGCACAGCACAGCGGTACGTAGGCTACCTCTAGGTTGAGGTAGTTGACGCCAGCATCAACCCCTACGGCCTTGAGCTCACCAGCCCCAAAGGCATTGGAGAGGCCTCTCACCAGGCCTATATCAGCCTGCCTAAGGCCTAAGGAGTGCCTTATATCATCAATTAGCTTCCTCCTAGCCCTTATGGCCTTCTTCTTGCGCTTGTACTCCTCAATGACCTGCCTTGTGCCCTCCTCCATGAGCAGCCTGTACACGAAGGGGTGCGGAGCCCCCTCTAGTGCCTCCTCTATGGCCTCTACCTGCTCCCTAAGCGAGCTCGGGAGGCCTGAGAGCCATTCAACCTCCCCGCTCAAGCCAGAGACACCAGCCCTAAGGCCCGCTAGGCTAGCTTTAAGCATGTTTAGCAAGGGGCATGTAAGGCTACACAGAGGTCGGGTAGGTGTGGTGAAAGTATTTTAGCACTACCTAAGTAGCAAAAGAAATGGGCTCGGCCCTAGAGGGAGCGCCTTAGCACGAGCTTGTAGGCGAGGGCACCGAGGCCGTAGAATATGGCCGTGAACAGCACGAGCCAGGGCATAACGGGCAGTATGGCCTCAAGCCCAGCGCCGAAGACCAGCACCTGCCTAGCAGCCTCTATGGCCATTGCCAGTGGGAAGTGGGTAGCAAACCACCTTAGCCCCTCTGGTAGGAGCCAAGCTGGCATCCAGATGTTAGTTAGGAACATAAGTGGCCAGCCTATGGCCGTGGCAAGGCCTGAGGCCCCCTTGCTGGTCTTAGCTACCATTGATATGAGCAAGCCTAGGCCAATCATCATTAGTGCGCCCATGAGCATGATGATTGGGACTAGGAGGCGGGCTGGGTTCAGTGGGTCCCAGGCTATGTGTGCTCCCCAGGCTAGGCCGTAGAGCAAGCAGACCAATGTTGAAATAGCTAGCCAAAGGAGGGCGGAGAGCGTCTTGCCTACCAATAGGTCCCAGGGGCCAATGGGGGCAGCCATGAGGCGCCTAAGCGTTCCCCTCTCCCGCTCCTCAACTACTAGGGTAGCACCTATGCTTAGGCCACACATGAGGAGGCATACGCCAGCCATGGCCACGGAGAACCAGCCCCTTACGCCAGCCTTAGTAGCTATGGTCTCTGGCACGATGGTGCTAACGGTGGCGTTCAGTGGCCAGGCAAGCCCCCTCATCCAATCTATAACGTAAGGCGGTGCATCTGGTGGCACGTAGCCCTCCATTATCTCTATCCTGACCTCAGCGATTCCATCCGATAGGCGCTTGAAGAACTCAGTTAGGATGGCCCTGGCCATCTGCTCCTTATAGGCATTCCCACCTAGCACGTAGACCTCCACCCTGGCCGTGAAGCCATAGCTCACGTTCGCAGAGAAGCCATCTGGGAAGACCACAACTGCATCTAGCTTGCCCCTCCTTAGGTTGGATAGGGCTGCCTCAGTATTGTTTCCATACTCAATTACATTGAATACTTTTATCTTCTGGCCTTCCTCCGTCTCAATCTCTACCTCCCTCATTATCTCAGTTACGTTCTTGGCGGAGAAGATTGCGCCCTCCATGGTGGTGTCCTCGTACGATATGCCTACGTTAAGCGTTACGGGTGCAGGTGGGTTGGCCCAGATTAGGAAGGACATGGTTAGCAGCATTATTGGGAAGACTATGAGCCAGAAGAGGGCCATTTTGTCCTTCAGGGTGCTCTTTACATCCCTCTCTGCTATAGCCAGTATGGCCCTAAGCCCCATTATCTCAACCTCCTCCCAGTTAGCCTTAGGAACACATCTTCAAGCGTTGGCTCTGTAATGCTAACCGTGCTTATCCTCACCCCAGCTCCAAGCGCAGCTTCAATTGCCCTTGGGAGCACGCTCTCTGGCTCCCTCACGTATATGCGGGCGTAGTCCTCACCCAGCAGCACCCTGCCCCCCTCTGATAGCGGGGCCAGGGCCTCATCCAGGCCCTCAGGCACCTCAGGCGCTTTTATCTCAATAACCGCTAGCTCGCCAACTGTTTCCTTAAGGGCCTTAGGGGTATCAAGGGCTACTATGCGCCCCTGGTCCATTATGGCTACTCTATCGGATAGCCTATCTGCTTCCTCCATGTAGTGCGTGGCCAGAATTATCGTGCGCCCCTCTGCCCTGAGGCCCTCTACGTAGCGCCACACCTCCCTCCTTGCCCTTGGATCTAGGCCAGTAGTAGGCTCATCTAGGAGCAGCACCCTTGGCTCGTTCACAAGCGCTATGGCTAGGTTAAGGCGCTTCTTCATGCCACCTGAGAACGCCTTAACTGGCTTCTTTGCTACATCAAGTAGGCCCACGAACTCAAGTAGCTCCCTGGCCCTACGCTTGGCTTCAGAGCGGGACATGCCGTAGAGGCCAGCATAGAATAGCATGTTATCCCAGGCACTTAGGTCTTCATATGCTACCGTCTCCTGGGGGCAGAAGCCTATTAGCTCCTTAACTGCCCTCGCCTCTGAGACCACATCGTGGCCTAGGACCTCTGCCTTGCCCCTAGTCGGCAGGAGGACGCCAGCTAGGATGCCCATCAGCGTCGTCTTCCCAGCCCCGTTAGGGCCTAGCAGGCCGAATACCTCACCCCCAAGCACGTCAAAGCTAACGCCCCTAAGGGCCATCGTGCCGTTGTACTCCTTCACCAACTCCCTCACGCTCACGGCTACCTTACCGCTCATCCTCCCACCAGAGGGGCTGGCTAAGCTAGTAGATTTAAGAGTGGGCTCAGCTCTGAGCTCCAGAGTGCTCTGCAGCACAGAGCAGGGCCTGGTAGGGCTCTCTGCCTTGACAATCGTTAGCGTAGCCCCATACTGGCCTTCATGAGATGTGAAGGCAAAAAGCCAAAGTGCCTACTCAGCCAACAGGCCAATTAGCCTGAAGCTAACCGTATCAACCAGGCCCTTGTCCGTTATCCTCAGTTCTGGCAGGACGGGCAGTGCGAGGAGGGACATGGTCATGAATGGTGCCCTCATGGTGCAGCCAAGCTCCCTCCAGGCCTTCTCAAGGGCTTCTAGCTTTTCTGCCACGACCTCTATGGGCTCGTCTGATATCAAGCCAGCTATTGGAAGCTCTAGCCTAGCAAGCAAGCGACCTCCTCTTGCGATCGCCATCCCACCACCTACCTCAGCTACTGCATTTGCAGCTAGGGCCATATCATGCGTGCTTACGCCAATCACAATTAGGTTGTGGCTATCGTGAGCTACTGTTGATGCAGCTGCCCCTTCCTTCAGCCCAAAGCCCTTAACGAGACCCTTTCCTATGTTGCCAGAAGCCTTATGCCTCTCTACTACTGCCACGAGGGCTATATCATGGCTTGGATCTGGCCTTACCCTATGGCCCTGTATATTTACATCCTCTACCAAGTGCTTAGTTGTAGCGCTTAGCTCTTGAACGCCAATGACATGGGCCTTCACCCTGCCCTCCTCCACGCTGGGCACCTTCACCTCAAGATCCCCTGGCTCAATTCGCTTGTGAAGCCTTACCGTCCTCCTAGCCACATCGGGGTATGGCTTCTTCCTTGGCCTAACCATCATGAAGCCCCCTCTAGCTACTACAGCCCCATCTGCAATGACGGTGTGGACCTCAACGGCCTCAAGGTCGGAGAGGAGGACGATATCTGCTGCCCTACCTGGTGCTATACAGCCTATGTAGTGGTCTAGGCCGTAGTGCTCAGCTGGGTTTAGCGTGGCCATCCTTATGGCCGTTACTGGATCCACGCCTTCCTCTATGGTCCTCCGAATAACGAAGTCCATGTGGCCCTCACGTAGTAGGTCGCTTGGGTGCCTATCATCTGTAACCAGAACGGCCCTCCTAGCATCTAGCTTAAGCTCTGTTATGGCCCTTATACACGCCCTCAGGTCCCTCCAGGCAGATCCTTCCCTTATCATAGCCCACATGCCAAGCCTAAGCCTCTCCGCAACCTGCTCTGGTGTTGTAGCCTCGTGGCAAGATGATATGCCTGCTGCTACATAGGCGTTTAGCTCGGGCCCCATTATGCCATCTGAGTGGCCCTCAACTGGCTTCCCAGCCTCTAAGGTGGCCTTGATCTTAGCTAGGACATCCTCATCCTTAGCTAGGACGCCTGGGTAGTTCATCACCTCGCCTAGGGCCACGACGCCAGGCCAGGAGAGGGCCTCCCTTACCTCCTCAGGCCCTAGTGTAGCACCTGCTGTTTCAAACTCGGGCGTTGAAGCTGGGACGCAAGATGGAACACATATGAAGACCTTAAGCGGTAGCTCCCTGCTCTCCTCCCAGACCATCCTGAGACCCTCTAGGCCGAGGACATTAGCTATCTCATGAGGATCAGCAAATATGCTGGTCGTCCCACGTGGGATAACTGCCCTTGAGAACTCCGAGAACGTTACCATGGAGCTCTCCACGTGGACGTGGGCATCTATGAAGCCTGGTGCTGCGTAGAGGCCATCTGCCCTTATAACGTTCGTGCTAAGCCCTATGGCATGGCTTGCATCCCCAACTAGGGCTATGCGGTCCTTCCGAACGGCTATATCTATGCCCTCCTGGAGCTCGCCTGTAAAGACATTTACTAGCGTGGCATCCCTCACGACTAGATCCGCCTTTAGACGACCTAGTGCTACATCTATTAGCTCAGGGAAAACCTGCCAGAACTCCGTCCTAGCTGGCCTATACGACAAATGCCCACCCAACTGGCCATCCCAAGAGCCCATAATAACTTTAAGGCCCCCATCCCCATGCTGGGCGGTGCTATGCATGGGCAAGCTGAGCAGCGTGCTATCTAAGGCAGAGGGGGCCATAAAGGAGGCCTACGAGCTTAGGAGTGAGGTCCAGAAGAACTCAAGGCGTATAACTAAGCTAGCTAAGAGGGCCATATTCGCCATACACAAGGGCGACTTAAGCGAGGCTAGGCAGCTCCTAGATAGGGCAAGGGAGGAGCTAGGGGAGCTAAGGGCCTTCCTCCTAAGTAGGCCAGAGGTAGCTAGCTTGAGCATGCTTGGGCCAGCCTACCAAGAGTATGCTGAGGCAGAGCTCCTGCTATCCTTCGTATCTGGCTCCGAGCCCCCTAGCCCATCTGAGCTAGGCGTCCCACCAGATCAATACCTGCTTGGCCTAGCCGATGTGATCGGCGAGCTAAGGCGTAGGGCCCTTGAGGCCCTTAAGGAAGGGAGGCTTGAGGAAGCCGAGCGCTGCCTTGGGCAGATGGAGGCCATATACATGGAGCTGATCTCTCTTGATGAAGCACAGGCCATACTATCTGAACTCAGGAGGAAGTGCGATGTAGGGCGTAGACTCATAGAGGCCACCAGGGGCGATATAGCACTTGAGGCCCGTAGGCTTGCGCTTGAGAAGGCCATGAGGGGGCTTGAAGAGCTCCTGAGGGCTAGGCATCAGGCTTAAATGCCTCTCCAGCTAGATATGAGTGCCATGAGGGAGGTATGGCTCCCCTACGGGAGGACTAAGGTGCGTATTGAGGTGCCTGAGGGAAACTTCCTAGGCTTCCTAGAGCCCAGGGAGGTGCCTGGCGTCCCAAGCCCAAGGGATGAGGTCCTGAGGGCCTTATCAGAGCCCATTGGGACCGATAGGATCAGCGATATAGTAGGCCCTGGCGATAAGGTCGTTATAACAGCTGAGGACCACACACGCTCCGCCCCCAGCTGGCTTATGATACCGCCCATACTAGATGAGCTCAACTCAGCTGGCGTAAAAGATGAGAACATAACCATCCTGTTTGCCTGTGGGACGCACAGGGCCGTTAGGCCAGAGGAGGCAGAGAAGCTGCTTGGGCCTGAGGTGCTAAGGCGTGTTAGGGTCTTAAGCCATGATTGCGAGGCCCCTGGCCATGTCTACATAGGTGATACGAGCTTTGGGAATAGAGTTGAAGTAAATAGGGTGTTCGCTGAGGCAGATGTGAGGATCCTAACTGGCGATGTAGGGCTCCACTACTACGCTGGCTACGGTGGTGGCCGTAAGAGCGTCCTACCTGGCGTCTCATCTGCTAGCACCATACAGTTCAACCACGCCATGCTGCTCCACCCAAATGCCAAGATGGGCGTGCTAAAGGGCAACCCCGTCCACGAGGATATGATGGAGGCAGCTAAGCTAGCAGATGTAGATTTCATACTAAATGTCGTGGAGAACGCCCACCACGAGCTAGTTAAGGCCTTTGCTGGCGACCTAGAGAAGGCCTTCATGGAGGGCGTTAAGCTAGTGGATAAGATATACAAGGTGCCATTGAAGGAGAAGGCAGATGTAGTAGTCGTCAGCTCAGGTGGCCACCCACACGACATAGACCTCTACCAGGCCTACAAGGGCATCCACACAGCCCTTGAGGCCGTTAAGGACGGTGGAGTTATAGTAGCCATCGCTGAGTGCCCAGAGGGGCATGGCCATAAGGTGTTCTACGAGTGGATGATCCGTTACAAGACGCTTGAGGAAATGGAGGAGAGGATCAAGGCTAACTTCGTCTTAGGTGGGCATAAGGCATACTACATAATGAAGGCCCTTGAGAAAGCCCATATAATACTTGTTTCAAGCATGCCAAGCGATCAGGTCCGTGATATATTTAGGCTTGAGCCAGCTCGCACTGCCCAGGAGGGGCTTGAGAAGGCCCTTAAGTTAGCTGGCCGTGATGCTGGAGTGCTAGTGATGACCCACGGCAATATAACGCTCCCAACGCCCGCCTAAGCCCGCTGGCCCCTTGGCGCTTGTTCGTAATGTTAATTAAAGCGCCTGTCGCCCCATCATGGGGAGGTGGGGGCTTGAGCTTTCGGCTAAGGGAGTTCAGGCCTGAGGACCTTGAGAGGGTAATCTTCATAAATCGGACCTGCCTCCCTGAGAACTACACGAGGGGCTTCTTCCTAAGCACCTATAGGTCCTTCCCAGATTTATTCCTCGTTGCTGAGGTAGATGGCGTTATAGTAGGCTACATAATGTGCCGAATTGAGAGGTCAATCTGGGGCATAAGGGGGGCAAGGGGCCACGTCATATCCATAGCCGTTATGCCAGAGCACAGGCGTAAGGGCATAGGGACGGCCCTCCTACGTGAGGCCCTCTCCAGGATGGCAGAGCGTTATGGCGTAGGCGAGTGCTTCCTAGAGGTAAGGGTGAGCAATACGCCTGCCATAAGCCTATATGAGAAGCTTGGCTTCGTGAGGAAAACGGTGCTTAAGGGCTATTACCTTGATGGAGAGGATGCCTACTTAATGTCTAAGTCCCTTTCTTCCTTCGCCTCTTGATGTAGAGGGCTAGTGGAATAACCGTGAGGGGGCAGATAAGCCCAATTAGAAGCCAGATCAGGATGGCAGGCTGCCCCTGCCCTTCCACGGCCTCAAGCACTACCTTCACGACCTGCTCCTGCTCCTTAACCTCTATGGTGGCCTCGTACGTAACGTAGCCCTCTGCCTGCACGAATAGGTCGTACTGGCCAGCAGGTATGTCCCTAAGCATGGCCACGCCCGTTGCGTTCGTTAGGGCCGTGAAGTGGATACGAGGGTGCTTAAACATGGCTAGGGAGACTAGAGCATTGCTTATGGGACCACCTGGTCCTTCCACGAATACCAATATGTCAAATACCGAGCACACGATCACGAGCTCATCATCAACACCGTGTATGAAGACCTCCTCACGTGCTACTTCAACACCGCACCAGAAGACCGAGATGGTGTAGTTCCCAATGGGTAAGTCCTCTATTATGGCTACTCCCTCAGGGCCAGTGAAGCCCTTGTCAAACTTCACGCCCTCCCTGTAGATTACGATATGGGCTCCCCTTAGGGGCTTACTAGCTGCATCCACGCACCTAATGGTGAGTTCAGCCCCCTTCTCAAGCCTAATGGGCAGGACGGTAGGCCCATCTAGCTCTACCTCCTCAGAAGCCCATAGCAAGCCGTATTCTACAAGCACGAAGTAGGGCTGCACTTGCAATGCTCCATAGTGCAATATGATAGTGCATAAGAGTAGGAAGAAGGAGCAGCCCAAGCGACCAGTAGTGTGGGATAGGAACTCAGTCCCATTCTTATAAAAGACCGTTATTTTAGCTCCTTCTAGTGGCACGCCATCTAAGCTCACGCAGACCTTCAGCGACCACCATACCTCTATGCGTGCATACTCCTTAGCCAGCAGGGTCGTTGTATAGCAATCCAAGAGCTTGGCGATGGAGTGGCCAAAGGCATCCACCTCCCCTATGGAGCAGCCTAATGCTGTAACCAAGCTCCTCGCCCTTATCGTCATCCTCTTAGCGATTATACAGTTAATAAAGCTAAGGCGTGCATCCCTTGAGCAGGCCAAGCAGATGTCGTCTAGGAAGGAGCTACGTACTTCTAGTAATGGCCTTCCTACTGCTAGGAGGCTCATTATGCTTGAGTTAGCTACGAAGACCTCAGGATTATCTTCTATGACGAAGGCAAGCACGTCAGCTTCACTTAGGGATATATAGGAATCATCTAGTGCCCTCATCATGTTGGCAGAGCTATCCCTAAGCCATAGGACTGAGTTCTCATGGGCTATTACTTCCCCAACGCTGGAGTTGAAGAGCTTAAGGACCGAGCAGGAGAAGGCACTTGCCTCCCAGATGTAAGATAGCTCAAGCGCTACAACTGCTGATTGCGTTAGGTTGAGGGACCAGGAGCCCACGTAGCAATTTGATAAGCTAAGATCAATGTATATGGTCCCCACAGTAGCATTGGAGAGGAAGCTCCATGACCTCACGTAGCCATGCCTTAGGTCCCTTATTATGGCTTTCGTCCTCCTGTAGAACTCCAAGAATACGTGCTGCATGAAGGAGGAGGAGAGGTAGGCAGAGCTTGATTGCCTAAGTGCTAAGGAGGATGTAAATGTGCTATCGTAGGCCGTTAGGGAGCTTGAGCCCAAGAGCTCAACACGCCCCCTTATGGTTGAGCTGGTAAGCTCTAAGCTGCTGTTATAGCATACTATGCTTGCATTTGCAATTAGCGAGTCTATGGCCACTAGGCTAGAGGAGTTAGCCTCTATTTGGAGGACTAGGAGGAGGCCAGTAGTGCCTAGAACAGAGCTAACTACCCTAAGCTCACTTGAGCTAGATATGGTTATGTTTGATGCCCTATCCCCAGAGGAAGGCACATCTAGATAGACGGTGGAGTCCTCTATGAGCGTTCTAGCCCCATCTAGTATTATGAGGCTCCCCTTTATTATGAACTTGCAGTTCCTTATCACCAGCCTACTCCTTGAGCCACTTACAATTAGGTCGCCTGAGTATATGGTTACATTAGTTAGTGCTGGCCACGTGCCCGTACTATGGCTTAGGCTACTTACGTTAGAGGCCCCTCCTTCAGGGCTAGGGGCTTCCCTGCACCCTAGCTGGGGGCCTCCTACATGCCCCAGGCCTAGTGCCCACTCCCTACCTACGTGCGTTAGGGCATAGCTACCGTGTGTGGCCTCTAGAACAAGCCCGTGATCATGATGGCCCCCTACCACGATGGGCCTCGTAGCCATAGGGGGAGGGGAGCTTGCCTGGATAGCCTGAAGTAAGAGAATCAGCATGATTAGTGCTACGCATGTGGCTGGCACCCTCATGTGGGCCACACGACTAAGCTTACACACATTCCCTAAAATCTTTTTCGCCTTTCCACCCCGTGGTGTTCCCTGCTGGCTTTATGGCATGCCACCATACAGGCAATTGCTAGCCCAAAGGGTATGGCCGTGAGGAGTAGGGAGTTCTCACGCCCTATTACATCTGCTATAAGGCCACCTAGTAGGCCAGATAGGACGCCGAAGTTCTTAGCTACCTCGCTGGCCCCCATGGCCTCGCCCCTGACCTCCTCCTTGGATAGCTCAGCTGGGCTCAGTATGTAGCCTAGGTTGAAGAATGGCCAAACTGGGGCTAGCCAGAGGACTACGAAGGCTAGGGGGCTCCAGGCTAGGGCGTAGGAGGGCACGATGACCATGTAGCAGGCTATTGAGATAGCTAGCGTCCTTATGCCACCTAAGCGCTCTACTAAACCCCTTGCTAGGAGGACGACGAGGCCAGATATGATTGAGCTGGTAGCCCAGATGAGGCCAACCGTGGTCTTTGAGAAGCCCACGAGCTCGTAGAGCTTTACCCTAGCTATGCTCGCCCACTGGAGGCCCAGCCAGCTTAGGAAGGCTGCTAGGAGGAAGAAGCCAAAGCCCCTCTCCGCCCTGAACTTAGGCATGAAGGTAAGCTTAACGTAGTGGTCTAGTGGCTCCTCCTTCCTCGGAAGTGGCTTCTCCCTGTAGGCCATTAAGGTTGCTGGGAAGGCAAGCGTTACGGCGAGGCACAGCATGAAAACACCACCTGGCCCAAGGCTGGCTTCAGCAGGTCCCATCACGGATACGCCAAGTGCCCATGATATAGAACTCACGAAGGAGAAGAGCGTAGTTGCCTTCTCCCTCTCAGGATCGCTAGTTAGGGCAGCCATGTAGGCTGGGTAGGCCACGCCCCAGGCAAAGCAGCTAACTACGTAGGAGCCGATTAGGGCCCAGATATCGTAGTTCCTCATGGCCATAAGGGCTATTGAGATGGCTGAGGCCGTGAACCCACATACCATAAATGGCTTCCTACGCCCGTAGTAATCTGAGAGGGCACCCCATAGGCGTGAGAGGAGGTAGGTTATGGCAGCCAAGGAGTCCATGAGGCAGAGCTGTAGGTAGCTAGCCCCTAGGTCGGTTAGCCTATAATAGAGGTAGCTCCAGCAGAGGCCCCAGCCCGCAGCGCTCAGGGAGTTAGCAGCTATCAGCACCTTCGTTGACCGCTTCATCCTGCCCAGCCTTGCCTCCCACAGGCCACTAGCCTTCTTAAACCTGCGTGCTCTAATCCCTAGTGGCGATGAAGCTTAGGAAGGTGCAGGAGGTCGGGAAGGGCACGCTAGTCGTATCACTCCCCAAGTCCTGGGCCAAGAAGTATGGCGTGAGGAAGGGCACCCTACTGGCCATAAGGGAGGCAAGAGGGGGGCAGCTCATCATAAGCCCCTTCTCAGGTGCGGAGGAAGGCCCCTCGGAGCTCCTCGTCAGCTGTGATAGCAGGAGCCCAGAGCAAGTTAGGTGGACCATCATAGGTGCCTACCTGCTTGGCTACGACGTGATAGAGCTCAGGGCCAGGATGCGCATGAGTTCTGAGATGAAGGCAGCCATAAGGGACGTAGTTAGGAGCCTAGCTGGCCTTGAGATAGTAGGCGAGGACTTGCAGCGTGTCCTAATAAGCTGCCTTGTAGATCCAACTGCCATCATGCCAACGACCCTGCTGGCTAGGAAGAACGCCATAACCATGAGCATGCATGCTGATGCAACAGCTGCCCTTGTAGCTGGCGATAAGGGGCTAGCAAGCATGGTAATTGATAGGGATGAGGAAGTAGATAGGCTCTACTTCCTAACCGTTAGGCTACTTAGGACGGCCATAAGGGACCTAAGGCTAGCTGAGAAATTCGGGCTAAGCCCAGTTGATTGCTTGGACTACAGGATGGCTGCTAAGCTAGTAGAGTCCATAGGGGACCATGCTGTTGATATTGCAAAGCTGGTGTTTAAGCTCCCAGAGGGCTCAAGCCTTAAGGGTATTGGCCAGGAGCTCCAAGAGGCAGATTTGAGGCTCAAGGAGATACAGGGAACAGCTATGAGGGCCTTCCTAGCTAGGAAGCCAGAGCTCATAGATAGGGTGAAGGGAGACCTTTACGCCTCGTTTTCAGATGCCCTCAGCAAGGTTGAGGAAGGGGCTAGGGGGCTTGGTGGGCTATCCCACGTAGTGCTCTCAGCTACTAGCCTAATGGATGAGATAGCGAAGTGCTGTATTGATATAGCCGACCTAGTCATACCTACTGGCGTGGAGCTGGGGTAAAGGCTTAAGCTACGGGGCCTAGGGGAGGTCGGTGCTGATATGCTGAGGCAGAAGAACGTAGAGGTCAAGGCAAGGCTAAGGGACCTAAGTGAGGCAGAGGAACTCCTAGCCTCCCTTGGCGCCACCAAGCTAAAGGTCCTGCACCAGACGGATTACTACTTTGAGGTGCCAAGAGGCAGGCTGAAGCTAAGGGATACCATGGGCTCTGATGAAGTTGAGCTAATATACTATGAGCGGGCAGATGAGCCTGGGCCTAGGCTCTGTGATGCAACTATAATCAAGCTGGCTAGGGCAGATGCAGAGCCACTGAAGCAGATACTGCCGATCAAGGTGGTCGTGAGGAAGCGTAGGGCCATATACGAGCTTGAGGGCGTTGAGGTCCACCTAGATGACGTAGAGGGCCTCGGCCCCTTTATTGAGCTTGAGATAAGGACGGGGCCTAGCCTAAGCGAGGGGGAGGCCATAGAGCTAGCCAAGAGGCTCCTCGCTAAGCTAGGGGTTAGGGATGAGGACCTAGTGCCCTACTCATATAGCGACCTATTGGCCAACAAGCGTGGCAGCATGGGTGCTGGAGGCATCAGCGTCCTCTGGGCTCCCTGGCGTATGTCCTACGTGGTTAAGGCACATGAGGCTAGGGGCTGCCTCTTCTGCGAGCTCAAGGGGGCTAGGGATGAGGAAGGCAAGGTCGTGTTCAGGAGCAGGACGTGCTACGTGGTGTTGAACATATACCCGTACAACACGGGCCACGTGATGGTGGCACCGTACAGGCACGTAGCATGCCTGAGCGAACTCACGGATGAGGAGCTTCTAGACCTCTGGAGGACGGTTGGCCTAGCCATAAAGGCCATAAAGGAGGCCTACCGACCACATGGCTTCAACGTGGGCATGAACCTTGGCCGTGTAGCTGGTGCTGGCGTAGAGGACCACCTACACATCCACATAGTCCCTAGGTGGCTAGGGGATACTAACTTCATGCCCGTCATAGCTAGCACGAAGGTCATATCACAGCACATAGATGAGACGTACACGATGCTTAAGGAAGCATTTGAGAAGGTAAGCAAGGCACAAGCTAAGCTAGAGGCTAAGTGCCCATAAGCTTAATAAAAAGCCCAGGCCCTCCCCTCTAGGTGCTTAAGTTGGAGGCCCTAGATGTTCTAAAGCGATATGCTGCCCTAGTAAATGAGGTCATAGAACGCTACATACCTAGGTACTTCAGCGAGAATTACATCTGCTGGGCCTGTGGGAAGCCGAGGTACGCTTACGATACAGAGGCCCTAACGAAGGCCATAGCCACGCCCTTCTGGGACCTACTGGATAGGGGCGGTAAGAGGTGGAGGCCCTCCCTCATGCTGATAGTGTACGAGGCCATCTCTGGCCGAGATGCAAGAGAGGTCCTGGACTTCGCCATCATACCAGAGGTCATACATAATGGCACGCTAATAGTTGATGATGTAGAGGACGATAGCGAGCTAAGGCGTGGGAGGCCATGTATCCACCGCATATACGGCATTGATATAGCCATAAATGCAGGGAACACCATGTACTACCTACCGCTGATGGTCGTCTTACGCTCGGATAGGCTAGATGAGCGGACAAAGCTACGCATTTACGAGATGTACATCCAGGAGATGGTCCGCCTTAGCTTTGGCCAGGCAATGGATATAGCCTGGCATAGGGGCCTAAGGGGGGCTGATGTAACAGAGCAGCAGTACCTACAGATGTGTGCTTATAAGACGGGCACCCTTGCCAGGCTTGCAGCTAAGCTAGGGGCAATACTGGCTGGGGCACCAGATTGGCAAGTGGAGGGCATAGGGCATTTTGCAGAGGCCATAGGCGTGGCCTTCCAGATACAGGACGATATACTAAACATAGCTGGCGACCCGGATGCCTACGGCAAGGAGTGGGGAGGCGATATTACAGAGGGCAAGAGGACGCTAATGGTCATCTACACGCTTAGAGTAGCCTCAGGGGAAGATAGGAAGCGCCTCCTTGAGATACTTGACATGCACACACGGGATAAGCGCCTCATAAAGGAGGCCGTGGGCATAATGAAGCGCTATGGGGCCATAGAGTACGCAAAGGGGGTAGCAAGACATATGGTTGAGGAAGCCTGGTCGGGCGTGGATAGCTGGCTTAAGCCATCTGAGGCCAAGGAGGCCCTTAGGGCACTAGCTAGGTTCCTAATAGAGAGGGAGTTCTAGCTAGAGGCCAATTAACAAGGAAAAAATAGGAGGGGGCTTAATAGAAGTTAATTGTCTTCCTCCTCCTCTTAGCCACCAGGACTACGGCTGTTATGGCTATTAGGCCAATCGCTATTATAGCTAGCTGCTCTGGCGTCAGGAGGTAGGCTACTGGCCCTCCTGGTGGCCAGACCTCTATGGGCTGAATGCCTGGCTCCCCACCAGGCTCGCCTGGGAGCTCAACCTTGTACTTCGGCTCCCCACCTGCCTCAGGCACATCTAAGCCTATGCTTGGATCGTGCTCAAGCGTAGCCCCGTTGAAGTAGCCATATATCATGAATAGGTGTAGTGCCCGACCAGCCTTCATGTATGCTAGCTTAACTGGCATGACGGCTGTCGTCCCATTTGGATAGCGGACCAAGCTTGCGTTCACGAACTTGAACCAGCCCTCAAGGGTAGCGTTCTCAGTTAGGAACCTTACCTCAAACATCCCCTTTAGCTTAATGCCCCTCTTAAACGCCTTCTCACGTAGTGATGTTTCATCTGATCTTACATCTATCTCTTCCCCACCCATCTTAACACGCTCAAGCACAGAACGGGATGATATGCTCTCCCTTGCCCTTAGCAGCATATCATCTAGCACGTGCATTATGCTGCCTATGCGTGCCTTAAAGGCCGTGAGGAAGGCCTGTATTTCCATCCTCATGCTCGTCAGCAGGGCCATCATGGTAGCGGGATCTGGTGCGTCCATGGCCTCCTGTATCGTGGCGTTAAGGCCCACTAGGAAGCCCCTTACATCCTCCATGAGGGACCTAAGCTCATCTACAAGCCAAGCTAGAGCCTCCATGCCAGCTTCCTTGATCTTCTGCCCTAGCCCCTCAATTAGCCCCTTGTGGAGCTCCACGAGGGCCAGCGCTTGCTCTACCATGAAGGCCATCTCCTGGAGGAGGCCACGTGCTTCCTCAATGCTTAGGTCCTCCTCAAGCTCCTCTATGGCCTCCTCAGCAGCTTCATCTAGCTCCTCAAGGGCCTCTGGCACTACCTCGTCTATCTGCTCTACTTCCTCAGCTAGCGTTAGCATTATGTCCCTTACCTCAAGGGGCCCCTTAAGCTCCTCAAGGGCCTCGTGGAGATCTGTTGTATTTACGGCTAAGAGCTCAAGCCTCAAGGCTAGGCCAGATGTCATGTTCTCTGGCACCTCAAAGCCAGCTTCTGAAGCTAGCTCCTTGAGCAGATCTATGTTCCAACGCCAGCCCCTAATGATTATGTCCTGCTTTAGCTCTGCCCTAGTAACCGTGTAATTAATGCTATCTGCCTCCTCAACTACTGGCGTGAAGTACATACGGCACCTTATGGTTATGTTTCCTTCTGCGAACTCAAAGGCAGGGTTAAGCACATCGCTTAGGTTGTAGGAGAAGCTCAGGCCTATGGTAGTCCCATTTGGTGCCGTTATGTTCTCTGGGCCAGTTAGCGTCCAATTGCCCTCGGCAAATGAGAAGTAGGGCGGGTGGAATAGCTTCTCCCACCTTAGCTCCTCCATGTGCTCCCTTACTTCACGCATCCTCTCCTTAACCCACTCGCACCAGCCCCTGAAGAGCTCGTGCATGGCCATGTGCCACTCGTGCCTTAGCTCGGCTACACGCATCTTCAGCTGGGAGAGGGCGTGGTGGTCCATGTGGTTCTCACGTAGATCCTCTATTAGCGAGCTGATCTCGGCTAGCGTTGCATTCATGACCTCAACGTGCTCAACCAGCTCATCATCGCCTATGTTGAGGGCCCACTTGTAGAGCTCCTCAAAGGCAGTAGATAGCTCATCTACCTTGCTTGAGATATCATCAAGCTCATCCTCTTCAACGGGTATGTGGAGCGCCCCGACCTCCATGCTCAGCTCCCTAATGAGGGAACTCACGTCCCTTACCAGGCCTAGGTAATCCCCTATGCCCTCAGATAGGTGCTCAAAGATCTCATCAGCCCATGAATAGGGCTTGGTAAGTGGCACTATCGGCCAGAGCAGGTACTCTATGAGGCCCTTGTAGTGTACTATATACACGGTTTCATTATCCTTCACGTACCACCAGGCGAAGAATGGCTTGTGCTTATGCAGTGCAATTCCTATTACATCTGTTTCTACC
>Ga0190311_1000056_pt1 | contig 40441 bp, 43 predicted proteins | sample 48700789_MG_FD_165037 | JGI IMG/M metagenome (GOLD analysis project Ga0190311, IMG submission 165037) | Hydrothermal vent sediment bacterial communities from Southern Trench, Guaymas Basin, Mexico - 4870-07-8-9_MG | ecosystem: Environmental > Aquatic > Marine > Hydrothermal vents > Sediment ...
AAGTCGCCGGAATCGCAGGCCCTGGAGAAGTTCTTGCGAATGAAGAGTCATTTAAAACTCTTGAGATCGTTCACAAAAAATATCCAGAGTTAATACTTTGTATTGCAACAAATGGTCTGCTTTTAGCAGAAAACGTTGAAAGATTGAAAAAGCTGGGCGTTAAAGCTGTAACTGTGACGATAAATGCTACTACACCTGAGATTGGAGCTAAGATCTACAAATGGGTGAGGTATAAAGGTAATGTTTATAAGAGTGTAGAGGGAGCGAAACTCCTCCTTGAAAAGCAATTTGAAGGTGTTAAAGCCGCTTCAGATGCTGGTATGGCTGTAAAGATAAACACTGTGTTAATTCCTGGAATCAACGATGGTGAGATCAAAAAGATAGCAAAGGAAAGCGCTAAAAGAGGTGCGTTTATTATAAATATAATTCCCTTAATTCCTCTCCACGACTTTAAGAACTGGAGAAAACCAACTTGTGAAGAACTCGAGAATGCAAGAGAGATTGCTAGCAAATACTTAAGAACTTTTAGACTTTGCAAACAGTGCAGAGCAGATGCGGTGGGAATTCCAGGAAGAGAGAAGGCAATTGACAGCACTTTCTTCCATGGGTAAGCAATATGAAATTCATTAACTTCTTCTCTCCAAAACCAAGAATTGCAAAAAGTAAATACATTCGTTTATTCGCCTCATCGGGTGCAATGGTTGAGGAGAGGAAGATATATTATATTGTCGCATCGGTGGAAGTAGGAAACACGACAACAAAGTGCATTATCACAGCGACCGATTTAGATATTGGGAAAACATACCTCGTGAGCAAAACCGTGAATATGACAAGAGATGTCAGAAGACCGCGGCCGGGAGAGAAAATCTTTGGTGAAACGATTTGGGGTGTACAGCTAACAGAAGAATCAATTGCAGAACTCGTGGCCGATTCTATTGTTTCTGCATGTCTTGAAGCCGGAATAGGAGTTAGAGACCTTGATTTTGTAGTCCGCTCCACAGGAGTGGTTGCACACTTTGAAAATCCAGATGAGATCGGGTTTTTTATAAAAGCTCTAGCAAAAGGGGCACTACTTGCCGGCGTCCCATCATCAAAAATGGTTCCGGCAATAACTAAACAAAACCTCCCGGAGAAAATAAGAGATTATAGTATGCTTGACAAAGTCACCTTTGACGGTGCTGTAGCAGGAATGTTGCCACCAAGAGGTTCTACCGGGGCAGAAATTGTCGCAAACGAGATGGAAGGAGAGCTTTCAACAGCTGGAATTAAGGAAGGAGCAAAGTGGACCGATGTTGATTTCAGAAACCCTTGTATTTCGATGGACTTTGGAACAACATTCAAGGGAAGAATTGTAAACGATGAATTGCCATACGCGAGAACAATAGGAAACTTCTGTGGTCTGGGAGGTGGAATAGTAGATGCAATTACTAGAGGTTACATGAAAAAAGAGTTTGCTTCCGTTATGGACATTGGAGATGTGAAGTATAAGATCTCAGACAAAGCTGTAGAACTTGCTGAAGAAATTCATAAACATTTGCGGATCGAGAGAGTAAAGCACACAAGAAGATTTGGAATGATTCCAGTCAACACTAAGGCAGCAGATGAGGCTGGGGTTGTTTTAATAGGATGTGACGCTGGTATTAACGGTGATAAACTCAAAAAGCTTGAAAAAATCGGGAGTGAGATAGATAATTCAAGCCTTCTATGTGCAACGATAGATGTCGTTATGGCTAAGATGTTCAGACGCGTGATGGAAGTAGTTTTGGAAGAAGGACTTTTTGATAGTAAAATGGCAATTGGAATTACAGGAAGAGCTGGAATTACGAAAAGAAAGCCTTGGCTCTTCCTTGAAGAGCTTAAAGATCTTGGAATATATGACAAGCCCGAGAAGAACATAGTCTTTGTCGACGACGGTCTGGCAAGGGGGGCTGCGGTTATGGCAAGGTGCATGAACGCTCTTGGAACACCAACAAATCCCATAGGAGGAGTAAGGTACGGTAGATGTATACTTGGAGAAAGAATAAAATACCAAAGAATCCGAAAGTATGTCAAGGGCATTTGATGTTTTATTTTTATTTCTTTAGTCGATATGGGTCAAAATAGCTTTGCTTTTAGCAGGAAAAACGATATCGTCTTGACAAGTCTTCCATAATAACATAATAAAATATAAATACAATTCCTTTATTATCTTATCTATGATGACAGGTGTCCTTTTTACCCCTTCCCAGAAGCAAAGATTAGCAGAACTTAATGCCCCTCCCGAAGTTCTTACGAGTTGCTTCAAGTCTACTAAGGAAAGAGATGAAAAATTTAGACTACTATTTGATTCCTTAGTAAAAAAAAATATCAATAGAATCGAGGAGTATTTGTGTAAAAAAAGAAGACCATTATTACGTATAGTTGAAGAAAAACTTAAAGAAATAGCAACTAAACTCGGTTTCTCAGAAGTTGTCACACCCACAATAATCCCCAAATCATTTATATACAAAATGGGTATTAATGAGAGATCGCCACTGTGGAAACAAATTATGTGGTTAGATGAGAAGAGAGCTCTTAGACCTATGCTAGCGCCTAGTTTGTATGTAGTAATGAGAGCTTTATTGAAATACACACACCCAGTTAAAATTTTTGAAATTGGATCATGCTTTAGAAAGGATACACGGAGTAAACTCCATTTAGAAGAGTTTACTATGATGAATATGGTAGAAGTCTCCCCAATAGATGAGGAAGTTTCCGAGGATAAGCTTCTTACTTACATAGATAAGATAATGAAAGAATTCGGATTGAAGTACGAGATAACTTTTGAACAATCAGAAGTCTACGGTGAGACGTTAGATGTGAAAGTGAAAGGATACGAAGTTGCTTCCGCAGCTATAGGTCCAAAACCGATAGATGTAAATTGGGACATGAACTGTAAATGGATAGGAATAGGATTCGGTGTAGAGAGATTAGCCATGGTTATAGGTAATTATGCCTCCGTAGCTAAGGTTGGTAGAAGCTTAAATTACCTTAACGGAAATAAATTAAATGTGAAGAAATGTTAGTGATGCATATGCGCGGGCTAGAAATAACCCTCTCTGATTCAAAAACTCGATCAATCCTTGAAGCAGCACTTGATGGGATACCACCTAGCAGGGAAGATCTAGAATATTTAGCCAGAATGCGTAACATTGAAACGACTCTTGCAATGTTCAAAGTAGCAAGACGCATTTGTGAGCTAAATTTTGGTAAAAAAGTATTTCTATATGGGTTTGTTTATTTTTCCACGTATTGTAGAAATGTTTGTACTTTCTGTAGATATAATCGCACAAACCTGAATACACAAAGATACAGAAAGAGTTTGGAAGAAGTTCTAGAAGCTGTAGAAATACTAGAGAAATCAGGCGTGCATTTAGTGGATCTCACAATGGGAGAAGATCCAAAAATACGAGCTGAACACTATAAACCACTTATAGAGATGTGCAGAGAAATAAAGTATAACTTTAATTTGCCTATCATGGTATCTCCTGGAGTAGTACCTCGTGAGGTACTCTCCCAGTTTAAAAAGATAGGAGTTGAGTGGTACGCTCTCTACCAAGAAACTTATAATCGTTCACTTTTTTCGAAACTGAGACCAAGACAATCCTTTGATGAGAGGCTTTATGCTAAGATTTTAGCACGAAGAGATGGCTTATTAATAGAGGATGGGATTCTAATGGGTGTCGGAGAAACTGATAAGGATATTATCGACTCGATCATCTCTATGAAAGAAATTGGTGCTGAACAGGTAAGGATTATGAGTTTCCAACCAGCTTCAGAAATACCACTTAAGGCTGCACCTATATCTTTACTTGATGAATTAAGAGCTATAGCTATGATGCGATTTGTTCATCAGGACAAACTAATTCCCGCATCTTACGACATAGACGGTATCAAAGGTTTAGAATTGAGATTAATGGCAGGTGCTAATGTTATAACATCTCTCCTACCACCAGGAACAGGATTTGTAGGCGTAGCTCAACCTGAATTAGGAATCAATGACAGAACACGAACAGTTGAGGGAATAAGACCATATGTCGAGAGATTAGGATTGGAAGTCGCCACACGAAAGCAATATGTTAGGTATATTGAAAAAAGACTTCTAGAACAACGAGAGTAAAGGGGTGTAAATTTTGGATGTTAGACTTGCCATAGTAGGGGGAAAATTACAGGGTCTTGAAGCAGTATATCTGGCCAAAAAAGCTGGTTTTAAGTCGATTTTAATAGATAAAAGGCAGGATGTACCTGCAGTATCCCTCGCAGCAGAATTTCACAATATAGACGTAGTAAAAGAACAAGATAAAACTAAAAAATTACTTAAGGACGTTGATGGAGTTGTACCAGCTCTTGAAAATTACAACGCGCTTCATGTACTAAAAAAGTTATGTAAGGATCTTGGTAAGTATTATCTTCAAGACAACAAGGCTTTCTTAATAACTTCTAAGAAAGACCACTTCTTGAAATTCTGCGATGCCATTAAACTACCATATCCCAAACTGTTTCCAGATAACTTTCCAGTCATCGTAAAACCTGTAAAAGGGAGCGGGAGCAAAGACGTATATCTAGTCAAAAGCAAAGAAGAATTGGATAAGCTCATGCAGGCTCTCAACGGTCATAAAAAAAAGGTTCTTGTCCAAGAATGTGCTCATGGTTTCTTTCTTTCGCTTGAGTTGCTTGGATTGAATGGTTTGCCTCTCCCGCTACAAGTGACCTGTTTAGAGTTTGATGCCCACTATAGTTGTAAAAGAGTGCTAGCACCATTCCCAATAGAATGGGCCACAACCGAAACTCTAAGGTTAGGTGAAAGATTAGTTTGTGGATTACAGTTAACCGGACTCACAGATATACAAGTCGTTGCAGAAGATAACGGATCTGTAAAAGTCATAGAGGCTAATGCAAGGTTACCTAGCCAAACTCCTACTGTAGTATATCACTCTACTGGAGTGAACATTTTACAGAAATTATTTGAGCTTTTTAGAGAGGGTATCCCATCAAAAGTTGTAATTAACCCAAGAAATGCCGTGATTTATCAGCACGTAGCGATTGTAGATAAGACATTACATATTGTAGGTGAACGAGTTCTGTCTTCTGCAACCAATCTTGAATTAAAACGAAAATTCTTTGGTGTAGACGAAGCTATAACGAACTTCGATTCAGCCAAAAATAAAACAATAGTAAGTACTTTAATCTCTTGCGGCAAGAATCTTACTGAAGCAAAAGAAAAAATGGAAAGAGCTCTTGAATTAATTGTCTCAGAATATGATTTGAAAGGTGCAATAGATACTTCTCCTCCCAATGTTAGGTGCTACTATGACCAGATTAACGTCAAAAGATGTTAAAAATATACCCAGAAAAATTATTTATTATGATCGGTTCTTACAAGAGCATTTAGGTTACTCTTTAAAAGATATAGCCTGTTTAGCATCCAATTTTGAGGGTAAAGTAAATCTTAACCATTATAAAGCGAAAGTTGTTCCAATTACAGCAGGAAAAGGAATTATTAAAGGTTTTACAGAGGCTGTTTCTGCTATACTAAATTATGTAGGTCTGAATGCAAGTATTTCACAAAGAAGCGATGTGGGCGGTTTTGCGGAGGCTTTGGAAGAGGGTTGCAATGTTGTATTCGCTGCTGATGATGATTTTTTTGTAGGTTTTAACTTCCAAACGCTCAAGTGCTCTTACAACTTTGACGCAACTGGAAGAGCATATGCAGCTGTAATCGAAATAAAGGCCGGAAAACTTAAGGGCACTTCAGTTTCAGTATTAGGTGCCGGAAGAGTTGGTAGTGCAGCAATAGAATATCTCTGTAAGAAAGGGGCTAAAGTCCATGTTTATGATCCTGTGAAGGAAAAAGTTGAACTGCTTAAGAGAAAATATCCTGAATTTGTGCTACCATGTAAATCTACTGATGATTGTCTAAATAAATCAGATTTTATACTCATAGCGACACCAGCTAAAGATATTATTCATGAGCATCACATAACGAGCACAAAATTTTTTTCAGTTCCAGCAATCCCTATGGGTTTCACAAAAGCCGCACTAAAAAGAATACCAGAAGGGAACCTTATACATGATTCCCTTGAACTTGGAGTAGCTACTATGGCATTAGATTTAGTAAAGTTTTAGTAAAGTGACGCTTCGTCAAATAAAAAATTTAGATATGAAATTAAAGCTTTTGCAACTAGTACTATGTTTTTATCCTACAAATCTCTTTTTGTTCTTCTCTCGGCATGCATGAGCTCATATATCTTCGCTCTAAGTTGGACAAACTCTGGAGCGAACCTATTTCTCGGTCTCGGAATGTCTACATCGAAGATCGCTCTAATTTTCGCTGGTCTTGAGGTAAGTACGATTATCCTGTTTGCAAGATAAACTGCCTCTTCGATGTTATGAGTAACATAGATTATTGTTCTTCCAGTTTCCTCCCAGACCCTTACGAGCTCCTCCTGCATGAAGTTTCTCGTCTGAGCATCAAGAGCACTTAGTGGCTCATCCATGAGTAGGATTTCCGGATCGCAGACTAGCGCCCTCGCAAGAGCCACCCTCTGCTTCATACCTCCAGAAAGCTTGTGCGGATAATAGTCTTCGAATCCCTCAAGATTTACGAGTTTGAGCACCTTCTTTGCCTTTCGGACTCTCTCCTCCATAGGTATTCCCTTCACTTCAAGTCCGAACATAACATTTCCAAGGACCGTTCGCCACGGAAAGAGTGCAAACTCCTGAAAGACCATCACTCTATCCTGCCCCGGACCTTCCACACGCTTGCCCCTGAGCATGACCTCACCCTCATAGTCCGTGTCTAGTCCGGCTATTATTCGGAGCAGCGTTGTCTTTCCACAGCCACTTGGACCAAGAATTGCAACGAATTCTTTCTCTTTAACTTCGAAACTTATGCCATCAATGACTAGCATTCGCTTGTTCTCACCGAACCACTTTTTGAGGTTAACAATTTTCAGCATCTTACTCCACCATGAACCCTTTCCTCCATTTCAGCAAAGAGTTTTCTACCAGTCTATAAAGGTAGTCTAAGATTAACCCGACGATACCTATGGCTAGCATGTAAGTAATAACGATACTGGGAGAGTGGTATAGCCTTGCAAGCTCGATCTTGTAGCCCAATCCGTACTGTGAAACTCCAAATAACTCCGCTGCAACGACACACATCCACGCAACACCTGAGCCAACGCGAATACCGTTGAGAAATGCCGGCATAGATGCCGGTATCACAACCTTTTTCAGAAGTGTCGTCGTCTTTGTCGCTCCGAGTGTCATAGCCGCTTCGATATATATCCTCTCGACTGAGAGTGCGCCGTGCGTGGTGTTCAGTATTACAGGAAAAACGGCACCAATGAAGATTATGAACGCAGCTGCGGTGTGTGTCAGCTTGAGAAGTAAAATCGTTATCGGTATCCATGCTATCGGTGGTATCGGTCTTATAAGTTCGACAATAGGATACATAAACTCTCTAACGGTCTTTGACCACCCTGAGATTAACCCAACCGCGAAACCGACAGCAACGGCGAATGTGAAACCGAGAGTGTAGTGATAGAGGCTATACAGAATGTCAAGTGGCAAATAAAATGTCCCATCTCTGCCCAACAGAAGTTCAACAAAAAGGGGTAAAACCTTCGAAGGTGGTGCTAATAGAAATGGATTGTTTATAAATATCCAGTAGAAAGCTTCCCAGACAAGGAAGAAGCCCGAAAGAGAGATGAGGCGGGTAAAAAGTCTACTCCTCATTAACCTAACCCGAGCTGATCCTTGATCTCGGGAACTACTTTCAGCGCTTCCTCATAGAGCGCTGGGTCTACAATCTGCTCGTGGGACAGTTTAACGACTTTTCCATTGACATCTTTGGTTATTCCGAGTTCATACTGCACTTCACAGAGCATATCGAGTCCTTCAAGCCATTTTTCGTTTCTCGGATCGGTTTGCAGCTTTGTAGTTCCTGGAAATCTGACAGCAACTTCATCGCTTATTCCAAGCCATTTCTTTAGGATTCCCTCTATTTCCTCTTTGTTCATAGGATCCTCAGCGTACTCGCTTGCAATTATATGCAGTGCGATGAATTTAACTGCCAGCTCACTCTTCATGAAGTCTTCACGCATTAAGACTACACAGCACGGGTGGTCTGGAGCCATTTCCGAAGAGTTGACGACGATTCTCCCGTAACCCTCAACTTCGGCAACGTAGGGTGCCGGATCCGGTGCGAATCCGAAGTCGACGGCTTTAGCTCGCAGAGCTTCTCTTATCTCAGCCGGACCACCCTGCTTTATTGTGACCTTTGAAACATTCACTCCATTATCTTTAAGCCACTTCATCAGCACTGTGTGTTGAATTGATCCGGGAGGGAATGTCATAACTGACTTTCCTTCAAGGGACCTCGGTCCGCTGTAGTCTACATCTGGCAGTGCTATGAGGCTTGACCCCTCTGTGTTGGCAATAGCAACTATTTTTGCCTCAAACCCCTTTGCTAAAATTGAAAGTGGTGGAGCTGCACCGACGTACGCGATTTCATGCTGTCCCGCGGCGAATGCTTCCATCTGTGGTGGTCCAGATGGAAAAGCTGTGAGCTTGAGCTTTTTGCCAAGGACTTTTTCATCCCACCCCTTTTCAACGATCACGAACAACGCTACGTGATGCCAGCTTGGCTGGTAGCTGATCGTTATAACCTCTTCATTATGCCCAACACAGAGTGTCATCAGCAGAGCTACACAGACCAAGGAGAGGTAGAAAAATGTTCTCATGAATCTTCGCTCTCCTATTAGAATATTTAAGTGTTTTCCCTGTATATCGGGAAGATCATTTTGACATGAGTACATCCCAAGTTAGAAATTAGAAATTAGTTATATCTTGAGCTTGGGAGGAAGGATATCGTTGGATTGGCTTCAAAGTTCCAAACCCAACAGGACGTAAAGAGCTAGCGGATTTGTTGCAGCCCAGAAGATATGGGTTTCTAATTTGTGTCTTTAATCCTCAAAAAGGGAAAAAAGACTACTATAAGATTGGTCAAAGCAAATATTTCGATGTCAAGCAAAAAATCTTAGACCAAATCAAAGACGCGATTAAATACATTATAAGATAAGTTAAATTTAAGTCCGAAACACTCATCGCAGATATTCCATTTCTTATCTTACCTCTTTGTGGAGAGATAAAGCCCTACTCTGTCACAAGTGGGTCTTTGCTTCTACAGTTTTCAATATTTTTCTCTCTTTCCTTTTCATTTAATCTCTTGAGAGGAATGATTTTTAATTTACCTCCCATTTCGGATAAATAAACTCAGTTTTAAGAAGAGCAGTCAATACTTCTTTCTCTACTTTTTTGTTGAAAGTTTTGAAATGAGCAATCTTACCAAACCAGCAAATTGTCCTTATTATCCTCTCTGAAGCATCTTCTATCAAAATACCAATGTGAGATACCTTTTGTGACCCCGTGAACTACCCATCCAAACTTTACATATGCTCCCTTGCAAGCTAAACTGTCGATTGTATTTGCCACACCAAAAATATGTTAACATGAAATTTCAGACACCGACAAAGTATATGAGAACGAAGTATACCATCATTATCACTAATCCAAGCGGAACTCCTATTTTTGCCCACTCGGTCATAGTAATTCTCATTCTCGCAGCTGCCACAATATTTGGTATGTTTCCAGGTATAAGCATTCCTCCAGAAATTATCAGCCCCATGAGAGCACTTTTAACTTGAAATTCGGTAAGGGCAGGACTTATCTCTGCTGCTGTCAGCGTTGCGTTGTCGAGAAAAGCCGATATCATGTTTATCCAGTAAAGAGCCGCAGGAGGAACTTTAGAGATGTACCAGACTATCAGTGGAGTGCAGCCAGCGCCAAGCAGTTCTAAGGCTACAATGAAAATAAATACCCGGATAGCTCTCACTACAACAGTTCTCAGTGATTCTGTGTAAGCTGGAATCTCTACGCTCTTAACCTCAACCTTTCCAACTCTGTATGCTGCAAGTGCCCCAAGAACTATCACTCCGGGAATAATGTAGTGTCCAAGCAAGTTTAACAGATAGAGGAAATCTGCTCCAAGTTTTCTGACGGCTATTGTTGCCAGGGGTTCACCCACAGGGGTTAACGCTGCACCCATTCCTACAGCGAAGCAGGCAATCACGATGAACTCGATTTTTTTCTTTCTTTCGATGGGCATGGCAAGAGCAATTTCAGCAAGAATTACAGAACATACTATCACAGATATTATGCTCGAAATTAAACCAAAAAATACGACAAAGAAGAATGCGAAAAACTTCAACCCAACTTTTCTCATCATCGAAACTAGAGCGGCATATATCTGCCTATTGTAGAAGTGGATAATCAGCCCCACAATGAGGACTACTTGAAATATACCAAGAACGGGAATTTCGCCGATCTTAACGATGCCGATTGGTGATTCGAGAGCGTGAATTATCAGCTCAGCTGTTAAAATTGGCGCCAACGTGTTGGTCGCTAATACAGCGATTATTCCCATAATGAGAAAGAAGGGTTCGAGGTTCTCCTCGATTTTTTTTACCCTAAACGGTAAAATTAATACCATAGCGAGGATTGCAAAGAGTATAGTAGAAACGAAGAGATCAGGATGTTCTGGAATAAGATGCTCTACGCTCATAATCTGTTGGTTATCTTTTCTAATTTAAATTTTACGAAATCGCTAATTTAATTACTTTTAGCGAGAATAATGACACTTACAAAGCTTAGGGTATTCATATCGCTAACACAGATGGAGATATCCCGCTGGTGTGCAATTTTTCGAAAAGACAGAAGTGAGGGATGAGTACAGAGGTCATAGACTAGTGGTGGTATGCGTCGTTTTTGCGGTGATGCCATTTCATCACATTTTTGTGCAGTAGTGTCATAGGGCTTAGTTTTTCTGCCATTAGTAGCACCACTCCCAAACTATAAGAGCTAAGTCTACACTTAGCTGTCGGATCAGTTTAATTACAGCAATAAAGTAGTATAGAGTTACCGTGATAGTGTAATTTCGCTGTAGATAGCATCGCGACGTTATTTTTCATTTTTTGGAAGAGGTGTTAAGTTAAATGGAGATTGCACGTCGTTACGTCTTACAATCCAACCTATCGTGATCTCTGTCGAACCTCGTGAAGGAAGTGATAAGTTTTATATTAGGAGCTGTTATAACTTGTTTCATATTAAAGTCGACAGTAGAGATATAGACTCACTGACATTTCACGATGACTTTTCCGTTAGGTAGAGAGGTAACGAACTCCCAACCGTCCTTAAGATACTTCTCCAATTCTTCGAGATTTACAACTTTCTGTCTTGGTTCCGTCTGCTTTTTTCTGGTTATATCGAGGAACACCGATGCTGCTTTTTCGTAACGGATTTTCATGTCCTCAACTAGCTTCTTCGGGAGCCTGTGATTGTTCAGGGTGTACTGGAGCTCTATGTCTCCTTTGTGCCCCATCCAGAATACCCTGTAGTCTCTTGGGATGATTCCAGCTGCTTCCGCCATGAGCATGCATGTGTCAAAATAATGTCGCAGAGTGTAAGGCCTGAAATTGTAGCCTGCCGCTCTTATTGTCTTCCTTATCAGCTCGCTAATGCTCTTCGTCTTTAAGAATCCTCCACCTCTAGAGGGTATCAGAGGTGAGTCGAGCGTGAGTAGTTCTCCTTTTGCCATCCTGATTCTCAACCAAGACAACAAATATTTGCAACTTTCTGAATAAAGGAATGTAAAGTACCTATGCCCTGCCTTACTGAGGTTTTCTCTGACTACTATCGTTGCGGGCATATCTACCAATTCGATAGACGCCCTTCCAAGTCCGGTTTTGTGTCCGACTCTAGTTTCGACCCCGTTCCCGTGTCTACACCTTCCGATCATGTTTACATTTTTGTCTTCATACCTTTCAGCTTTGACATAGATACCGTCATCCATAGCGACACCCAACCTTAGCTCTGGTATATCTCCCAAAGTAAGACCACCAGTACCGTCGTAGTTTCCCAGCACTTGCAATCTCACCCCCGAAAAGGCGATGAGTGAGATAGCAACTTTTGCTCTTAAATCTGCCACTGTCAAGATTTCACTAAGTTCATCTGGAGTAGGAACTTTTTCCTCAGATTTTCGCCTTCTATTCAAACCCTTTAGCTTTACCTTTACTTCAACGCCAAAGAATTCCAGCCAACTTTTCAAAGCATAATAATAGCTAGCAGCGTAGCTACCTTCCTTGTCCGATAGATAGTCGAGGATTAAGTTTCTTCTTTCAACATCGTCAAGTTCTAACAGCTTTTCAGGTGAGACACCTGCATCTGAGCAGAATTTTTTTAATCTTCTCAAGTAGAGGTGCGCTGTTGAAGCAGAACTCCTCTTAATGTTATTATACCATCTTAAAACATCATTCATTCTTAACCCCTCTCACAAGATGGTGTTTTTCCATAACATCATAAATTTTTTTTCTGCCAAACTAGAGTAGCAGAAATGACAATTTTTTCCATTCCATAGAGTGTGAAAAACATTTTTGTGAGTAAGACCAGGGGTTCAAAAAGAAACATTGCAGGAGTTACAAATAAAATCTATGAAATTAGAACCAAGCCAGAACAGACGGGACAGGTTTTGGAAGAGTTAGCCGGGTTAACGTATTTAACAGGTAAACCGAACCATTTTAGTTTATACTCAAGCATTGATTGAAATGTTCTGCAGTTCCACTTTGAAAGTTTACGATTGATGTTTTTTGTTCTTCAAGTTTTCAAGGATTGCCCCACTTCTAATTGAAATGAGTTCTCTTGCTATAGTAGTGGTTATTTTGTGTATTAAATCTTTTGCACGATTTTTCTCCCTCTTGGAATACTTCTGCATTAGTTTTTTAGCTGTTTTTGGTTTAGTCCTAGCCAGTTTTCGAATTCTCTTTCTCTTTTCCTCGTAAACTCTGTGAATGTGGTATAACTCTCTCAAATCGAATCTTACTTTTCTTCCATTGATTAACCCTGTGATATTTGTTAAATTCGCATCGAAAGATGCGTAATCTTTTGGTTCCTCTTCTTAAACGTTACAATTAGTCTGTTTTCCGTAAGAATTAATCCACCGATAGAATCGTAATCTTTTGGCAGATAATTGAATTTTGCTAAATTTACCTCTAAATAGCGTTTTCTCGGTTCTATTGTAATTTTAATCTTACTATCTTTAACGGGAAACAGAGTATTTTTGATATAAACAGTCCTTTTAGTTATTTCAGGCTTAGACTTCGCTTTACCTCGGCAACTTTATCCAACCTTTAACCAGTCCTATAACTGAATTAATCGCTGAATCAATGTAGTGTTTAGCAAATCTCCAGTTTCTCAATAATTTATCTCTTAATTCTTTTCTCTTGTTTTTGTTGAACTTTAAATGAGCTTTTCCGCTTTTGGAATACTTTATGTGCTTGAGTATTTCTTCTAACACTGTTTTTCTCAGCTTGAAGTATTCTTCTATCAGGTCTTTCGGTGCTGTTATTGGGATACTGTAAGCTTTTATCGATTCCACAATAGCATTTCAACGTTTGTAAGAGAAGATATTGGAAAGTTGTTCAGAATGAAAGTTGTAGAAATTAAAGGAAATAAGAAAGGTGCATTAAGCGAAGCAGTTGAGGAAGCTATAATTCTATAATTCTTTTGCTCGAAAAACATGGCGTCAAAATTAACAAATGTCTATCAATATCTACGAAAATTGTTACTGCTCGCAAGGCATACATCTTGTGGATACTGCATAACCTTTAAGTAATATATAGTTATCTATTAACAAAGGGGGTCTGGCCGAGGCGGCCACAGGGGCTCTAACCCCCTGCAGCCGGGTTCAACTCCCGGGACCCCCGACTACTTTAACTACTATTACACAAATATTGCATTATAATCTCTCCAACTGGTTATTCGTCAGCTACCCCGCATCGAAGTGCAGAATTCGACATCTCTCAAGGGGAAGCACTGAGATAGTTGACAAGCACCCCGTTTTGGAGAGATTTCAAAACTCTTAGCATAATGTTTTTAGTACCGACAACATCTGCGCGTTCTTTAAATCCACATTCCGGCTAAAATTCTTATTATCTCTGTTTTCCTTAGCAGTGTAACCGCATGCTGGACAACTTACTGATGTGCATTGAGACTACCTAAATCTTCCAACCCGAAAATTTTCTACCAAAATTTTTTCTAGCTGAGTGCAACCTAGATACACTATGTCTACGAGAGCATTTATCTCTTGGAGCGGTGGTAAGGATTGTGCTCTTTCCTTGTACCTTGCAGAAAAAGAAAATGTAAATGTGAAATATCTGCTAAATATAGTAACCGAGGATGGGAAGTATTCCAGATCTCATGGATTGAGACCAGACGTAATAAAAAAACAGGCTGAATATATTGGAGCTGAACTTATACAAGTCAGAACTTCGTGGGAGGAGTACGAGAAAAACTTTAAAAATGCCCTGATTTTACTGAAAGAAAAAGGCGTTACGGCCGGAGTTTTCGGGGACATAGATCTCGAAGATCACAGAATGTGGGTAGAGAGGGTTTGTTCTGAGGTAGGAATTGATGCAATTCTACCTCTTTGGGGGATGGAAAGAGAGGAAATCTTCAAAGAGTTTTTCAAAGCTGGATTTAGGGCAGTTATATGTTCCGTGAAAGAAGGTGTTATCGATAAAAAATGGCTAGGGCATGAACTTGATGAAAAATTCATTAAAGAACTGAGAAAGTTAGGAACAGATATCTGTGGGGAGAACGGAGAATACCACACATTCGTGTATTCGGGACCCATCTTCAAAGATGAACTTAGACTGAAGTTTGGGAAAGTGAAATATAGAGGCAGCTACTATTATATAGAAATTGCCGTGGTTTAACTCACACCCTCAGCAGAGCATAAAATCATCGTAACTGTTGTTCTCACCGAAGAGCAGGATACCTCCAAATAAATCTCAAATATCTTTTAGTTATCTTTTAGTAACGATAATCGGTGCACAAGCTAAGTACTCTCCAGACAGTATTCCATTTTATATTTTGGAATTCTCCTGATTAAGCTTCAGCCTCAGATACATGGTAATCTTAGCAACCAATAGTAAAATAAAAAAAAGTTGATAAGAAGTAAACTTAATTTTAGATAACATTTAAATATCGTAAATAATAAAGTTCATACGCGTGGGAATGTGCAGCCACATACTCTGCAGAGTACACCGACCCCAAGCGTGACGTTCCCAGAGCACTGGCAGCAGCCGGGCTTTTGTGCTTATTCGCATATCCATTCGCTCAGGCTGCATGTGTGGGCTCATTAGGTAAGGACATACTCTTACCCGAGAATTACGTAAATCCCCTCACACCAATTGCAGTCGAGACTATGGGTTACATAGGAGGCGCATTAAGTATCATTATGATGTTATCAGCAATGGTACTTATATCTAATACCGCAATACTAGGTTCATCTCGTGCACTGTACTCCTTAGCGAGAAACTACCAAGTACCCATTCAACTAGCAAAGTTAAACAAGCATGGATCTCCATTCAGAGCTGCTGTGGCAACTCTGTTATTTGATTTCTTCCTGCTTTTAGTAGGTATTCAATACGGTGGAGCATTGCCTATCTGGATCCTCTCAGCCTCGACAGTAGGGTACCTCTTCATCAACGGTTTAACACAAGTAGCGTTCTACCTCTCTAGGAAAGATATACCATACGATGACCCACGTAGACGTTGGAGAGCGCCAAAGTTTTGGACAACAGTTATGCTATTCTGGGCTGCAATGAACCTTGGATTCTATCAAGTAGGTTTGTACCACGTTATGGGAGGCGGACTCTCAGTTCTGCTTGGATATCTAATTATGCTCTCATTCGTCCCGCTATACCTATGGGGTAGAAAGCAGATGAGAGATGCAGGAATAACAGCTATAGACTTGAAACCTATTGAAATGTAATCAATAGCTTTGAAAAATTTTTATTTATTTTCTAAACAAGAATATAACACCGAATGTAATAATAAATAAATCTGAAAATTAGTTAAAAATTAGTTTATTGTTTAAGTGTTATTGTTTACCATACTGTAAAGCTACTTCGACAAGAGCCTTCACATTTTCGAGAGGTGTATGTGGCGCAAGACCACATCCTGGCGCTAACACATCTACTCCAGCCTGTAACGCCTTCTTTGCTTCTTCTATTACTTGCTGAGGGGATCCTGAAAGCAGAGTTGTGGCTGCAGATACATTACCTACTAATCTTGCTCTTTTACCGACGATTTCTTTTGCTTCAGCCATGTCTACTTTCTCTTCAATACTTAGGCCATCAAACCCGGTTTCAGCCATGTCATTTAGAATCTTTTGCGTACGGCCGCAGATGTGCAATACACTGGTACCGCCCTTATTAGCTATTGTGTGAGCAACCTTTTTCAGTTTTGGATATACCATTGATGAAAATACCTGAGGAGGTGTAAGTTCTGGAGATGCAGTTGGATCCGCTACTGTAATCACATCCGCACCAGCATCGAGCAAAGCTTTCGCGTATTCTATATTCGCTTCTGTGCAGACGTCAAGCAATTTCACTAGGGTCTCACGGTTTAATATCATCATTTTCATTAGTTGCTCTACACCAATAATATGCCCTAGCAAGGTTAGCGGACCTTCCATTCCGACTATATTTGGTAAATCTGGATACTGCTCATCTATAATTTTCGTGGCTTTTAATACGACTGGAATTCGCCCCTTATTAATGAAGTCTTCAGGTACATGTATTTCCTCGAATGGTAACGAAACGGGAGAGACAACTGATGGCTGCTTATCTTTTTTCCCCATATCTATCTTACAGCCCATTGCCTCAGCTTGGACAGTTAGGCAAAATGGTATCCTAGCAGTTTCCAATCCAACGAGCTTGTAGAGGGAAACACCTAACCTTACCATTTGCTCAGGATCGCTATGTGCTTCTGGCCAAAATGCATTCACTCTTTCCATTGCTTCCACTATTCCGATTTGTGTAACGGATGACGCGGGCACATAATCTGGTCTATCCCCACGAAGAGCAGACAAGACTCTTTCTCTGGGATTCATGTTTTTCATAACTTCACAAAGTTTATAAAGTTTCTGGATTTAATTTTAAAACATGCGTATTCACACCTCTAGGCCATATCTCTCAGAGTTAGTCCAAAAACTTCGCTTGTACCCTTCCAGAAATAGAATATTACATCAGGTAAAAGATGTTCGAAAAGTAGGACGAACTCTTCATATTTTCTTAGACTGTGGCACCAAAGTAATTGTAAAGGATTCACGAAGAGGGCGAGCAGCTAGGTGGTTAGAAAAAATGATCTACTGGAGAACTTGTAAAAGGTGTAAATTCACTGAAACTGAAAAAGAGATATTAGAAAGATATCCACCCAAGGAAAGGTTATGTAATCTCGAACCCAATAAGAATTGAACCCGTGCTATCTTCCTCATCACCCACTATCTTTTTGATATAGAGGTCGTAGGGATGTATGGACTACCCACAACGACGTTCGTGGCATATGGAATCCTCTTAGTCCATGGCAAATCTAAAGGAGCAAGAAGAAGTGTACAATCCCTAAAGTTATATTATTGGGGAGGATGTAAGAGATGGAGGAGAACTAGAAAAGCTTAAGATCGAAGGAAATCAAATGATACGAGGAGTATTTGTAATATATAAAAATAAGATCATCGAAACAAATTTTAAATTCATACACCTCTATACACGAATTTATATAGTACCTTTCTTCGGCCACTCAAATTCATCAGTTGTTAGAGCTGCTACAGTATATGTCCTAGAGACAGCCTCTCTTACTCCCTGGTTAACTCCAGGCATTAGACCCATTAGACATCTTTTCTCAGCCTCTCTTTCATATCTAAGTACTTCCTCTTTCTCTTGCTTACTGAGCAGCTTTAACTTTTTTATTCCATTTACAGATGATATAAATTCCAAAGCATCTTTAATCCTATTTTTCTCACCCAACAGTATCCCCCACTCCGTAACCAGAAACTTTCGCTTTATCGAAATTAAGAACTCCCTCTGGACACGCTGAGATGCACTTTCTACAGGCAGTTCCCAAGCACCTACTAGAGTCGATTCGAACAATACCCTCATCTATTGAGATTATAGCTTCTTCAGGACAAGATTGCATACAATTCATGCATTCTATGCATCCTTCTGCATAAACTTCTAATATTGTCCCAATATCTGATACAACGGATAGACCAAACTTTCCCAATTCCGCTATATCTCTTGGAACTACTTTTACGATCTTTTTAGGATCTTTTGTAGATGTGACAATCTCCTGCTTGATGCCATAAGTCCTTAAGAACTTATTATAATGTTCTATAGGCATTCCTTGTAACCAATATGCGAGTTCTAAAATGTAAGTGTTTTTGAATACCTCTGACTCTGCAAACATTACATGAGAATTTCGCAACTCGTTAGTGAAGTTTTGGAGTTCATCCAGAAGATCCGGATCTTTAACTATATCTGCCGCAAGCGCGAGAGAAGTATTGCCGATCTGGTATATTTCCTCTGCTGAATGAGGTATTTGTCCAACAATTCGTGATTTTATAGGGTCAACGTAAAAACCGGAAGCACCGGCCATGTAAATTACCTTTATGTCAGCAAATCTTATCCCAGCCTCTTCTGCCAGAGTTATGAATCCAGCTCTAAATGCTCCAAGAGCTTTTCCAGCCTCTTCTAAATCACTCTCTGTTATGTAGATACAATCTTGAAGATTGAGCCTACTATTGTGTGTTATTATCCTAGGCAACTTTATTAGATTTGTTATCATACCCACAGCAATCGCGGCAATTACACCAGTTCCAGTTACTCCTCCTGCCTTGCCATGCATCTCACCAGGCTCAATAATCTTACCCGTACATATGTCGACTATATCCCCCGGCTTAGCATACATTTCCTCATCAAGAACTATACATCTCCAACCACGTTCTGTATATATCAAGTCTGATATAGCCCCAGGTGATGCAAGCACACCTTTTTCGATATGTTGTCCTTCAATCGCAGGACCTGCAGCAGCGCTACCTGTAAGAATTTCATCACCCACTTTCAGTGCCATCTCAGCGTTTGTGCCATAATCTACAACGAGTGCAAGATCTTTTTCTAAGAATCCAGATTTGACCATCATCGCTATTGCATCGGCGCCGATTTCATGCTTTATACATGGAGGAATACAAACATCAGTTTCAGATGGGACATTTCTTATTCCAATCTCACCAGCTTTCCTAATAGTAGCATCCCTCTTTGGCGGAATAACTTTTCTTCTTTCTAGTGCTCTCTTCCCTGCATAGGCTAAGTCACGGATCTCTATTCCTTGGAACAGAGACAACTGTGTCGGATTTCCGCTCACTGCGATTCTTTCGATATCTTTAGGTTTTATACCCTTCAGCCTTGCAATAAGTTTCTCCACAGCATCAATGAAGATTCTATGCGAAAGATCTAACCCATACTCAATTGCAAAGGTAAGGTGATCCATGACATTTATTCCTGGCAAAGGATGTCGAAGCGTTATGGCAGTTGAAATTACTTTTCCACTTTCTATGTCGATTGCCTGTGCTCTAAAACCACTTGTTCCGAGATCTAACGCCACTCCAATTCCCATAGACCAAAGTAAATGTATTATCATAATAACATTTTCGTAATTACTCAACACTACTGATAACGAACTGATTAGTGGAATATAAAAATATTTTTAAGAAATTAGGCTAGTTACATTTTGTGAAGAAATCCGAACTTATAGATCTGCTGAAAAAAATGACTCGCCAGATTACTCCAGCCGATTTTGCTTTCGCGAGAAAATATCTTGAAGAGGATATGAAAGAAGTACCTGATGGGTTGAGAAGAAAGTGGATTGAAGCTATTCTCAGTTATCTTTTCCAAAATCTAAAAGATCTTGCCAAATTGAGAGAGGATTCAATTGAGGATGAAGAGATTGATGAAAATTCTTACAAAGAGATTATTCAGAGAATTAGAAATAATAGCAAGTCTAGCAAGTCTGAAGCCGAGCATTTCAGAAAAATAGCGGAAGCAGTAATACCGTATCTCATATTCATTGCAAGAAAACCAGTTCATCCACCAGAAACTAAGTTTCCTGGTGGTTTGAAGATTAGAAAGATTGAGAGAAGATATCTCTGCCCTGTAAAAAGCAAGCAGATGAACTCATACTCGTTTTGCGAATTTTGCCCATGTGATAAGATGGACTCTCATAGTTGGTGAGAATGTGGGTTTATAAGTTCACATAGTAGTATTGTATTCATGATGATTATGACAAAACTTAGTTGACATGGAACGTGTATGTGTCTTAATGCGTGTTGAACAATTTGTCATAGAAGTGAAATGGCAGTATGTAATACGTGAACTTTTTAAATTTAGTGGTGAGACCCCCCCCTATTTAGTTGACATGGAACTCGAGGATATATTATAGCGAACTCGTCATTATTATTATTATTATTATTAGGTAAGAGAGGCAAAAACGTTTATTTATCTCTACTTTACATAAAAGACATGGAACTCACTCCCGAGGATATTTTGAAAAAGCGTGTTAGATTATTCAAAAATCGAGACGTTTTTTTTCATGACTACATTCCTGAAAAGCTACATGGAAGAGATCAACAGATAAAAGAGCTAGCAAGTCATGTTAGACCCGCTCTTGATGGAGACAGACCAGGAAACTTGATAATATATGGTGTCCCAGGCTCTGGTAAGACTGCTGTTACGCTATATACGTTAAACATTCTGAAAAAAGTTGCTAAGGATGAAAACGTCTTAGATCTTATACACATTGTGTATATTCCATGTCCAGAGGCTCGCACACCTACATACTTGCTTCAAAGGATAATTAACGAACTAAGTTATGAAAAGATTAAATTGAGTGGATGGGGGTTAGCTGTGTACATTGAAACACTAAAGAAGATAATAAGAAGTCTTAGTGGCAATGTTCTCTTATTTCTTGACGAGATAGATAAAGTAAGGAATTTGGATGATGTACTCTATACTATAACGCGATTTAAGACTGGTGAGGGTGCTAAAGTATCTCTAGTAGGCATTTCTAACAACTTAAAATTTTCAGAAGGGTTAGATCCGAGGGTTAGAAGTAGTTTGGGTAGTAAAAAGCTGTTTTTCCCACCCTACAGTGCTAATGATCTAATATGTATCCTTGAAGATAGGGTGAATCAAGGAATAGTCGAGGGTGTTTTAAATGAAGAAGTTGTTCCATACTGTGCAGCTATTGCGGCTCAAAAGGAAGGTGATGCTAGGTTTGCGATAGATTTACTGAGAGAAGCAGTTTTTATAGCCGAGGGTGAAAACTCACAAAAGGTGGAGAAACATCATGTTGACCAAGCAGCTGAAAAATTAGAAAGTGATTTTATAAAGAAAGCAGTCTCTGAGCTTACGATACACCAGCAGCTTGTGTTGCTAGCTATTGCAGTATTTCAAGAGCTTGGCAAGTCTTCTGCAACTACTGGTGACGTGTATACGTCCTACCAAATATTTTGCTCGTACATTGGCTTGAAACCTTCAACACGCCAGTGGGTTTCTGAGACAATAGGTACTCTCGAACTACTAGGTATTGTGAACAGTATTACTCGCTCAAGAGGAAGATATGGTCGAACGAGATATATCTCCCTAGGCGCTCCTCCAAAGTACGTAATCGAAAGTATCTTAAAGACGGAAAGATTTAGTAGACTTCGACAGAATTATATCCATTACATCAACGATATTCGAAGAAAACTGCATATTGGGTAACAAATGTTTCAAGGTATTTTTAGATATTGCTTTATTAGATATTGCTAAGTTCCATGTCAACTAAATAGGGGGGGGTGTTCTGAGTTAGTTCCATGTCAACTGGACGGATTTCAAAGGTTAAGTCATTAATATGTCTATCTAAAGAGTAGGGTGTATCTTATATGCTTCTTCTTAATCCTTTGACAAAGTAAGAGCTATAGAAAAAGTGTAATTTAAAATATAGATTAAATATGAATAAGAATTATTTAAAATAATGTATGCCGATTTTTGGTTATAGAGTATTTACGAATACAACAATTGGGGAATAATATTATGAAAGTCTTAAACGAATCTATAAATAATATTGCATCAAGCAGAAAATCAATATTTATCAATAGAATTAACAGATACAGATACTCTATTTCACACTTCTACAGAAGAGAATGAAGCAAAATGAAATAAGTAAAAGGAATATTTAAATTCGAGAGATCTCCACAAACTTCTACATATGTGTTTATTAAAATGATAAGTAAGTTCATGTAGAATAATAATATCTGTCAATTATTATCTCGGAGTGTTCTGATTTACTTTATTCTTATTTTTCTGTCTCATCGTAAATTCTAAAACTGTCTAGACTCGTATCTTACTTTTTAGACTTTTTTCACACGAATTTTACAAGCATGCGGATGGAGATTGGGAGGATTTTAGGAGCGACTATGTTAATCTTCCAACTAAATTGCTCTTATGTATATAACATGCAGGAACATCTCTAGGGAGTGAATTAGTGAAGTGCGTATTATCTTAATGAGGTAAATTAACAATTGTGAGTAACTAGTACAGACAGTCAAGGTCGACAACTTCCAGAAGTATATTATGAAAAAATTTTAAACTTAGCAGGTGAAAAACTCGTATGCTCGAAAAAATGTTGTTTCCGACAGACCTTTCCGAAAGCAACCTGAAGATTCTGGAATATATAGACGATCTGGAGATGGTGGGTGTTAAGGAGGTTGGAGTTCTCTATGTGATTAATCTATCAAAACTTAGTGATGTGAGCGGAGGAATTGATGTTGATGCCTATATCGAAGAGGAGACGAAAAAAGCCGAAAAAGGTATTGAGAAAATTAAAGAGCTCATAAAGAACAAGGGGTTAGCAGTCAATGTAATAAGACCTTTCCCTGTAGGTGACCCAGTGGCTGAGATATTGAACTACTCTAAAGACTACGATTTTATTGCAATGAATTCCCGCGGAGCAAGCGCTTTCAAAAAGATTTTACTTGGGAGCGTTTCTGAAGGGGTTTTAAGAGCGTCAAAGAAACCTGTATATATTTTTAAGTTTGACAGTAGGGTTGACTATCCAATGGGTAATCTCTTCGGTAAAATCCTTGTACCTTTTGACTTCTCAGAACATGCCAGAATAGCTTTGGATTACGCTGTTTACGTCGCTAAAAAGGTCGGGTCTGAATTGCACTTACTACATGTTGTCGAGCCGGAATGCAATGGTGATCTAAACAAACTTGTAGAAGATCTCAGTAAGGAGGGGCTTAAGGTTTCAGTGCATGTTCAATCCGGAGTGCCGCACAAGATCATCCTGCGGAAGCAGGAAGAGCTTGGAGCAACCACAATTTTCATGGGTTCAAGAGGTGTTGGTGTTGTTAGAGCACTTCTACTCGGAAGCACTTCCGACAGTGTTATAAGACATTCTCGTGTTCCAGTATTTGTCTGTAAGTTGCCTGAAGTAGAGATGTGACGAGATAGATGCAAAGAGAGGAACTTGGAAGTTTGGAGACAACGTCTCGACGAGTAATATGCCTAAACTGGCAAGACACATAATAGAGGATGCCGATCTTGAATTTTCGAAACAGTTTAGGTTAGGAGATTTCATCTTTGCATTGGGTGAACTTCGGCATGAGGAATAATATTGGCCACATCCTTCGCTTTGAAAATAGCAGGAGTGCCAGTAGTTAGCTTGAAGTTAATTTTGGTGAGTGTAGGATTGTGCTAACATTACGAAGGGCATTGTATTCAAAGCGAGGCCACACTTCCAGAGGTTATGTTATGTATACCTCAACGAAAGTGGGTCTACGAGCTATGTGATAAAAATAGGGGGACATCAAAATTGAACGCTAATTTTATAGTTTTGAGCAAAACTATATATACTTAATCAAAACAACAGATCACAGAATACATAGGCAGGAAGCGAATTGGAAGTTGTAAAACATTTACCTGCAGACGAACCCAAAGAAAGGAATTAAAAGGAAAAAGATATATGAGCCATACAAATGTTATGCATTATCTGACACCTTTACATAGGAATGGGTGTTGAAGAATCTGCTGACCTAATTATGTGTTATTAAAGCTACGCCAAAGCTATGCTATGCATGGCTTAAAAGGTAAAATTTTAGAGGTTACGAAAGCTTAATTCTGGAGTTTGGTAAAATGAGACCCCTAAGCTTGCAAAAGAACAGAAAAAACTTAGAGAAATATTATAGAAGAAGGATTCTTAGACGACGAAAGAAGTTCAGGAGCCTATTGAAGATGGATTTGAGGACACTTATTCTTCGTATCAGGTCAGAAAAATTCTGAAATCGTTTGGAATGAAATAGTCAAACCATACAAGAAAGATTACCGAAGACCAGAAAATGCTGAAAAAACTTAAAAAATCTGAATGAGGATAGGATTAGCGACGATATAATTAAATTCATCGATGGGGTGGTAGTTGAAGCATATTCAAGCCACGCTTAGGTCCTAAAATTGTCCAGAATCGCTACGATCCTTTTCTAATTTTTTGCATTAAACAGTATAAATGGGTGAACCAGAACCTGTTTTATAAGTTATCCATTTTTCTTTATTGTATATCAATTTTTCTTTATTACAAGTACTATGGGGTATTAGTATGATCATTATTGAATTAGAAAAATTTATATTTCGGTATTGCGTAGTAGTACCTAAAATCTTGGTTGGAAAGAGAGCTAAAAGGAGGCGGCAGGTATGCAAAAGGAGGAACTTTTAGAGAGGATTAGAAATGCTGTTGTGAATGGGGATGTTGAGACAGCGAAAGAGGGCGTAAAAAAAGGACTGGAAGCAAATATTCCAGCCAAAGAACTCTTGAACGCACTGCTTGAGGGCATGAACATCGTTGGAGACCTCTTCGACAAAGGTGAATACTTCCTTCCACAAGTGATGCTTGCAGCTGATGCAATGACAGAATCAATAAAAATCCTTGAGCCTGAGTTAACAAAAGGAGGAGAAGCAACTTCAGCAGGGAAAGTTGTTATAGGTACTATAGAAGGAGACATCCACGACATCGGCAAGAACTTAGTAGCTATCATGTTAAGAGGGAACGGATTCGAAGTCTATGACCTAGGAAAGGACGTACCAGCGGAGGAATTTATCAAAAAAGCTAAAGAGGTATCTGCTGATATAATTGCAGTTTCGGCTCTTATGAGTACAACGACGCCGGGGCAGAAGAAAGTAGTGGAAGCAGCGAAAGAAGAGGGAATTTATTCTAAGGTGAAAATTATGGTAGGAGGAGCTTGCACAACTCCAGAATGGGCTGAAAAGATAGGAGCATACTATGCACCTGATGCGTCAGAAGCTGCGAAACTTGCGAAAAAACTCGTGAGTGGAGAATCGTAAATTGGGAGGTGAGTGTGATGGTTAGAGAAAGAATGTTGGATCTTATAGAGGTTTGGAAGAGATCTGAGACTGGACCGAAAGTTTCGGAACAGGAGTGGGACTTTAAAATAATTCCAAACAAGACAATGGAACTTGTCAAGGAATACGACATAAAGATCGACAGGAACACAATAATCCCAGACAAAGACTTGGCAAATGATATCTATGAGGCTGGCTTTAGACTGCTAATCGAAGTGGGCTACTATAACAAAACCACGGGTAGAGTTATAAAGGTTACGGAAGACGAAATAAAAGATGGTCTGAAAGCAGCACCAAGCGAAATTATTCTAGGTGCTGGAAAGGATGCTGTACGGATGGTTCAGAGAAAAGTTGGAGGAGAAAACTATAGAAGAAAAATGGTTATACAAGGAGGTCCTACTGGAGCACCATGTTCTGAGAAGTACTTCCTGCCAATACATGTTAGCTACGCTCAAGAGTCCGTAGTAGATACAATCGTTAATGGTGTGCTCAGCTCTTTTAGAGGCGAAGACGTTACTCCAGGAACTCCTGTTGAATTAAAGGCTGTGAAACTCGAACAGCAACTAGTTAGACTGGCATGTTCAATCGCTGGTCGTCCGGGTATGGGTGTATAGGGCCCAGAAACAGCTGTGGGTATAGCTAGAAATGATGCAGACTTCTTCGTACCAGAATATGGGCTCGTTGGTCTAAGACCATGTGACAGCCATGAAGTATCTCAGCTCAATGAGTTGAAGATAGATACTACATTCATATTAGAAGTTCAGCATGTCTGGGATCTTGGAGCCATCTTAATGATAGAACAGATGCCAATCGTTGGTGGATACGTAGGAACCGTAGAACAGGCATCGATTTCGAATGTAGCAACACATCTGGCAAGCTTTGGAATGTTTGGTGCTTCATACCATCTTGATGGACCTGTGCATGTCAGGTGGGGTATTACAACGGCTAGAGAGGCTTTACAGGTAGCAGGGCATACAGCAAGAGCTATAGACGCAAACCTGGATGTTCTAATCGCTAATCAGTATTATCCCCTAGCTGGTCCATGCACGGAAATGTGCTTACTTGAAACAGCTGCACAGACGATTACAGATGCTTGCTCTGGAAGAGAGTTAGCTTCGGGTGTAGCCTCAGCAAAAGGTGTGGCAGAAGACTACACAACTGGAATAGAAGCAAGAGTAATGGGTGAAGTCGCAATAGCCGCTACCAAGCTATCACCAGAGCAGGCAAACGAAGTATTGAATAACATACTGGCACTCTATGAGAAGAACTACAAAGAGTACGCTGTAATGGGCGGAAAAGGTAAGAAATTCCATGAATGCTACGATACTGTTAAGATTGTCCCCACAGAAGAACACTTGAAAGTATACGAAAATGCTATGAAAAAACTTGAGGAATGTGGAGTGCCATTGCAAGGGATATGGTAAAAAATAAAAAATTTGTTTTTTTTATTATTTTTATATCATTATTAAGCATGATGATGGTAAATAAAAGATAGGTGATATCGTGAGTGACAAAAAAATAAGAATTAAACGTGAATTTGTAGTCTTAGGTGTAGATACTCCAGTGCTTGAAGCGGCTAAGATTTGCAAATATGCCAACGTAAAATACATAATTGTCTCAGAGGACGGTAAATTGGTCGGTGTTGTAACTCCAATTGATTTCGTATACAAAATCGTGGCAGAGGGTAAAGATCCTAAAACCATAACACTTGGATCGATAATGAGTAGCCCTGTAGCAGTATGCAAGTCCACAGATGACGTTACTACGATAGCTAAGATCATGTACGAAAATGGGTTCTCTGTTCTACCTGTAGTGTCGGAAGAAGGCACAATTGAAGGTGTTGTAAGTATTGTGGATGTTCTCTACGCACTTGGTGAAGCACACTTAAGCGAAGAGATGAAAGAACTTGCTAAAAAGCTAGTATCTTCCACTTTACATGGTGTGAAGCTTGTTAAGGATTAATAAATAAGAGGTGAGCCAAAATGGATATGTGGGTCTTAATAAGCTTGGGTGCTGGGGGATTGGCGCTATTGATCATTGGATGGATGGTATACGATTTTATAAGGGTTGAACGTGGACATTATCGTAAATAACGGAAGAGGGGAGTACTCATGACGACATAATCTAAGAAGATGGAGGTGGATGAAGGTGGCAGAGGAAAAGGTTGAACTTCACAAGGTCTTAAGACCTTTTCACGTTTGGGCACTTGGTGTCGGCATCGTTCTTGTAGGAGAATTCATGGGTTGGAACTTCACAGTTGCAAAGGGTGGGCCCATAGCTTCGATATTAGCATGTTGGATTATCGGGATTTTATACATTACACTAGTCCTCGTTTGTACTGAGATGGGTTCTGCTATGCCTAAAGCAGGAGGGCCATATGAATGGACAAAACAAGTAGTGGGACCTTTAGCAGCATGGATTGTAGGTGTAGCAATTGTCCTAGAGTATATAATGCTTGAAGCAGCAGATTCTCTTGTGATTGGCGCTATAATGGAAGATATCTCTGGTGGGAGCAGTATATTCTTCTGCTGGGTGTTGCTAACTGTTGCCGTGCTCTCATTTCTGAATTACCGGGGAGTATACTTAGCGCTTACAACGAACTTCATTATTACCTTCATAGCGTTCGTAACGATCTTCATAATCTTCTTTGCTACAAAACCTCTGACTGAAGGCACCCTCTTAGATATGTCATTACCCGTACGCTCAGAAGATGGTTACGACGTTACACTCCCGTATGGTTGGATAGGCATCTTAGCGGCTCTCCAGTATGGATTATGGTATTATTTGGGAATTGAAGGAGCTACAATGGCGGCAGAGGAGTGTAGGGTACCAGCACGTGCGGTACCTTTAGGAACAATTGCAGGAATGCTTACTCTTCTTGTTGCCGCAACCGTCACATGGTTTGTATGTACACATCTAGTAGATTGGATGACTTTAGGTTCATCAGCTTATCCCTTGTATGACGCCGCTCGTGCCACAGGGTTGCTTCCGATAATGGCAGCATTGTTTATAGGTACTGTACTTTCATGTCTTGCGAGTGCAAATGGTTGTATAAACGATGCATCACGTTCGTGGTTTTCAATGGCGAGAGTTGGCTTTGTTAATGAGTGGTGGGCAGCTGTACATCCAAAGTATAAGACGCCCTATAGAGCTGTGCTCTTAACAATGCCACTTGCTATTGCATTCGGATTTAGTGGACTACTCGATCAAGTAATAGCGTTCTCCATAGCTTCCGCACTTGTATGTTATTCTATAGTAGCCGTTACTATGATACTCTTCAGAAGAAGGTGGCCTATTGGTAGTATTAATAGAGAATACATCTCACCTTGGCACCCACTCCCGGCATTATTACTTTTAATCCTTACGTTTCTGGCAATGACAGCGTTCTACTTTGGATACGCTATAAACTTCGTAGCGGCTTTGATATTCTATATAGTGTGTGCCATGTACTACCTGTTATACAGTAGAAAAAGAGTAAGAAGGCACGGAGAAATCTTTGCTTTCGACTTCCCAGTACCTGCTGATAAACCATACATAAAAGATAGGAGACCTTGGAAGAAGGGAGGTGAGTAAAGCCATGACTCAAAAGCTTACAGGTGAAGCTCGAAGACAAAAACTCAGGAGAATGGTACTGCTAGATAGCCTTGTGGTTCTCGTACTCGGTATACTGCTTTGGTCAAACTTAGCCTTGGTGTGGGTGACCACAACTCCAATAATAGATTCTACTAAATATCCTATGCTGAGAGAATTCGTAATAATAGCGGGATTAGTCGAAGGAATCATTATAACTGCTGGTCTTGTAGCATTGTACATGCATCTATCTAAGAATCGCGAGAGATTATATGTAGACATTGTTGGGGAGGAAAGTTAGGGGGTAAGAGAGTATGGGAGATGAGATAAAATCAGAGGAAATAGAATTGGAAATAAAGAGTATATGGCTAAGAGTCGTTGACATACTGTTTATAGTAATAGCCGTTTACGCAATCCTCTTGGTTACCATCATGCTGAGAGGTGAAGTGCTTGTGAGAGTGTCTTTCATCTAGAGGAGGGTGTGAAAAATGCCAGATCTAACACTTCCACCACCCGCACCAACGCCACCTCCAGAAACGCTACCATTCCAATATACACTAGATCCTATTACTTTAGCAGCATACGTAGGATTCTTAGCGTTTGCAATCTACCTAATCATAAAGCTTTCACTAAAGGAATACGATGAACTGATTCGTGAATACTACGAGGAAGGTAAATGGAGAGCCAAATACTAACCCCCTAAAAATTAAATTTTTATATTTTCTTGTTATTTTTAGTTTTTAGTATGAGGTAATTATTCTTCTGAAAAATTCTTTCTTTAATATCGTTAAGAAGATCTTAGCTTTATGTCATAATTTTCTGTAGTTTCTCTCGCGAAACGCATTTTGCATAAACTATAATTGCTTGATAGCATGAAAAATTTAAGTTTTAAGTTAAAGTATCTCTGAGATCTTATCCTTTATGCTTTCCCAAATCTTAGTATATTGTGCGGAGGGAGTTAAACTTTCCAGCGAGTAACACTCTTTAAAACTTTTACCCAGTGGTATCTTTCTACTGGATATGTAGTTTTCATAAAATTTTAGCAATTCATTTATTATCTCATTAGCTTTCCGGAGATTTACTCTTTTTGAGAAATCAACAGTATCTCTTGCGATCTTTGCCTCCATGCCAGTATAATGATCTATCTGCTTACCAGCAGTGCTACCTGCACTGATAATCATATCTGCCCCGACTACACTACCAAGTATTGTTTGAGCAGCTATTTCGTAGCATATCATCTCCGTACAAGGCCCTGCTCCTGCCCATATCCAGTTACCTATCAATGGTTTAAAGTGTTTTTTAGTTGCGAGTATCGTTACAGCTGTGACCCAAAGGGCTTCGCGCTCTGTACTTAGAGAAGAAGACATACTTGTAGGTGAGAACGCGGCACATGTGCCACCAAGTATAAAGTCAAGTAGGATCTCACTAACGCTAATTATCGCTGTTTCCTCTGGTCCTCCCAGGTATCTTATCAAAGGACACTGCCCAACTTCTAAAATAGCTTCGTTAAATAACAAATAGTAGATTCTATTTAGTGTGTGTAAATCTACTTTTAGCTCAGTCTGAATTACGGTAGTGTGAATGTCAGTATTTCTCATACCTTTTGAGGAGAGAGATGAATTTAGGGCTGTCGCTGTAATCCCTGAAGAAGGGCCAATTATCCCTAATCCAGGCTTATTTACTTTGTCCAGTGCTTCTCGGGCTAGTGAAACTTCGAGTGTAACTGCAGCAAGTTCTGTCGGAGTGTCTTTTTTTATTTCAACGCTCTTAGATATTAGCAGACCAGTTGAGAGAGCATCTATATTCTCTTTTGCATAGCTAGACAAAACTTTAGCGTATATCTCCTCCGAAACTGGGCATCCAACAGGGCCACCACCAATTAAAGGAGGGTCGTTATCGTCAGGAGATCTGCTTTTGTATTCTCTTTTTTCTCTACCCTCACCTATGATGACTTTATTAGGAACTTTTCTAATTTTGTCTAATATTTCCTCTTCCTTAAGTTTTATACGTGTAGAAGTATCATAACAAAAAATACCAACCGTAGAAAGCAACTCGACTGCGGCCTCGAAAATATCGCTCCATATACTTTTGTCTAGAGGTATAACCATAGACGAATCATAATGAATTTTGTAATCCTTCTTAAGCTGAGTTGCCTTTTTAGAAAGAATTATGTCAAATTTATTTTCAGATACTTTTTCTCCAGTTTCAAGTCTTCTCCAGATTTCTAGCAGATTGTTCATATTCTCTAAATAATATTCCCTCACTGATATTCGACTTGATAACGGGAGTATAAAATATTTATGGAATTATCTGAAATTATCTAGGGTCTCTCCCTTAATTAGTTAAGAGAAGAGTTAAAAAAGATGAAAGCACTAATGATAGTGGTATGTACACTATTTTGCTATAATCCTATTTAACCCTGCTGAACATTTAGTTTGTTAGAAGTTTATTAACTGCTTATTTTTCGGTTTAGAATAAAGTTTATAAAGTTTGTCCGAGTGACAGATGATTTGTTGTTCTAAGTGGACTATCAGAATGAGATTAAATAGAGTGTGTTGGATGGTAATACTATAGAGAAAGAAAGATTTAATTATTTAAAGATTCTTATAATAGTATGCCTACGGACGCCCACCAAGTTGACGACCCCCTAAGGGGAAGGATGAAACTTGGGTACACCCGTAGGCTACATTCTTTAAGTTTAATTTGAAACAAATAGCTATATAGTGGCATTATAGAGATTATGCTCTCGAAAAACTTACCTCGAGAATAGGTTTTTTCACTTCCTCTATTTTGATTACCTGTGTTTCAAGTGCAAATGCTATGCTAACTGCTACAGGAATGAAGCAAGTAGGAGTAATATTCTTCGCCTGCTTAAAGACCCTCTCACAATCTTCAAAGCTCCTGAACGGTTTGATCTCAACTTCTCTTTTTAAGTACCGTCTGACCTTAGCGCATGGTGTTACAATCGTAATCTCTATTTTCTGCGGAGAAATGGAATTGGCTTTCACAAATGCAATGTACCCACACAGAGGCTGTTCGATTTTAATCCTTGTCTTAGTCTTATCAGACGGATCGAGGAACATCTTGGTTATCGATCTACTAGCAAGAGATTCTGCTATCATCCCGTTTTCGAGCCAGATTGCATTTATAATCGCCGTGGGGATCGGACAATACGGTTTTAAACCGCAGCTTCTTGCTACGAGCCATAGATCGTAAAGCCCGAGATTGTATACCTGCAGTCTATCCAGCTCAAGCTTTTCGAGTTTTTCTGCGAATGGCGAAACTTTAGAACAACTCGAAACAAGTTTTACTCGACATTTTCCGTCTGTAGTGTAAGATTCAATTTCACTTCTAACTTCCACTCCACAAATTTGCTCTTTTACTGTAGCTTTGGATGTCATTTCACTCTTCCTACTTAAGTGTCCGATCTATTTAAATTTTGATGTTCTTACATTTTTAAGAATAAAATTAAATGAATTTACCTTAACAAGTTTTGATGAAACTTAAAGAGTTCTGCTGAAATTTCTTCAACAATGAGGTGGGCAGAAGGGTTCATAATTATACTGATTGGGGGTCAAAAGTCGCTGAGAGAATGTGAACAAATAAATATCGTCAAACTAGTAGATGGCTCTAATAGAATTCTAATTATAGATGTCTCTCAATAGCACCAAGCGCATATTCTGTTGGTCCGATCCTAAGGTCGTGACGGATGAATGCATATCAAAGGTGTGTCAAGGTATAAGGTATAAAGTTATAAAAGTATTGGTAATAAAGTGAAACTACGTGAGCACAGTTATTAGTGTGGCAAACCAAAAGGGTGGAGTTGGAAAGACTACAGTGAGTTTAAACCTTGGATTCGCGCTTGCAAAGAAAGGCTACGACACACTTTTAGTGGACATAGACCCTCAATTCAACCTAACCTTTGTCCTAATCGGGATGGATATTGTGAAATGCACCAATAACATAGGTGAATTGTTAATATGGGACGTAAAAAGGGAAAAAGTGGAGGATGCAACAATAAAGATAAATGATAATCTCTATTTAGTCCCATCTCACCTAAAGCTCTCTGCAGTTGAGAGACACTTAATGACGTCCTATATGAGGGAACAGCGCTTGAGGAGGGTTCTGGAAAAGGTCGAGCACGACTACGACTTTATAATTATTGACAACCCACCAAGTCTTGGAATATTTCTCATAAACTCCCTTGGAGCATCGGACTACGTTTTGATCCCGTCAGAGTTGAGTTACTTTAGCGTCATGGGTGTTCAGCTAATGCTCGATGTTATTAACGAGATCAGGGAAACCGAACTGAACCCAAAATTGGATATCATAGGAATTGTCGCTAACAAGTTCACAAAGCAGAGTAGAATTCCCCAGTTAAGGCTAGACCAGCTTAAGGAAGCTTATCCCGACTTACCCGTAATTGGCATTCTCCCGAGAACAGTAGCTGTGGAGAAGTCTCAAGAGGCAGGCATTCCTGTCTTTGAGTTCGATCCAAACAATCCAGTTTCAAAGGCGTTCCTGAAATTGGCTGACGAGGTGGTGAGGTATGCCAAAAAAGAGTGAAAAGAGAGAACTGCCAAAACTGCCGAAAATGAGCGATGAAGTCGTGAAAACGCTAATTGAGTATGAAAAAGAGTCTAAGAAGTCGAAGAGACAGAAGCAGATGAAGACTTTGTATATAAGTGTTGAGGCAAATAAGCTCTTGCTTTATCTCTACGCTGAGGGAGAGGGTAAGCAGAATGAGATTTTTGAAATGGCTATAAAGCTTTATTGGACCCTTAGACAGGCTCTTCCTGAGAAAGAGTTTAGGCGTTTAGTGAGGCTTGCAGAAAAGCAAGATATCGAGAAGATTAGAAAAAGGCTGAAGTTTGAGTGAGTTTAGGGTTTTCAAGTAAATGAATTAATTGATTAATTAATACTTGTATTATTTTATTGTTTCATTATTTCAGAGTTTTGCTGGAAATATATGGAGCGATTTCAAGAAATTTGAAACGGGAGATACAGCATGTCATAATGTCATAGCATAAGCTTAGGGAAGAAGCTGGAAATATATTTTGGTTTAGAGCTACTTGAAAGAGCTGTTCTATAAGATCTCAACTGGTTCAAAGAAGTATTGTCTAACAAGTTTTAAAAAAGGATCATGAAAAATGTACGGAACTTTTCATAATAACTATTTCCACTCATTCTTGATACGAGCGGATGTAGGCGCTGTAATTCCTTACTAACATAATGGTTTAATGATACTGCGTGTTGGCTAACTAAGGTCGCATTATGTGAAGACATCAAAGAATTCGGTAAAAAAAAAATTGGTAAAATATAATAAGCACTTACGCTCGTTATAGCTTAATAGAGTGGAGGTATGGTGATATGTTGGATGTGAGTACTGGACTAGGAATTGTCGCACTTATGGGTGCTGCAGCCACAATTGCTGGCGCTGCAGAGGATCTTGAATCTGACATTGGCTCGCAAAGCAACCCGAATTCACAGGTTCAGCTTGCCCCGCAGGTAGGCGTACTACACAGAATATTCAACAAAGCAATATCTGGTGAACCTCCTGCATACGCCTTTTATTCTAGCATCGCAGCAACTGTCGCTTGGATTTTAATGACAGCAAATGTAAATGTGATTACGTCATTTGTTGTTGGATCATTTGTTGCAGCATTATTCCATGGCGCATATGCAACTACAGCTTACTTGGGAAGACTTGCAAGTCAGAGAAGGTATGGACAACCAATTTACCTTGATGTTATACATAATCACCTTCTAGGAATAATGGGTCACGGCTTTGTTGCAACTTTTTGCATCCTTGTCCTTTCCTACACGCTTTGGGCGTTACTTAAACACCCATTCCCATTCGTGATGCTTGCATTTATCTGGGGAATCACAATCGGTGCAATCGGTTCCTCAACTGGGGACGTTCATTACGGCAGTGAAAGAGAGTTCCAGAACCAGCCCTTTGGTGCTGGGCTTAATGCCGCATACTCTGGAAAAATCGTTACTAGGGCTGAAATTGGGACTAGAAGTAGCATAGACAACGCATGGTTCTGTGCAAAGTTCGGAGGACCAGCGACCGGAATTTGCTTTGGACTGATAATCTTCCTCGACAACTGGAGAACGGTCGTCTTTGACCCAAGGATGGCTGTTATTGTAGGATTTGCGATCGTAGCAATTCTAATCGCGATAAACAGGGCTCTTGAAGTGTTTGCAAGAAAGACTTATGGACCGTATCCTGAAAAAGTTGCAATGCTTGGAGGTGGAGAGTGATGGACCCGATAACCGCAATTATGGGACTAATAATCGCTGGTATTCTAATAATAGTAGGTGTGCATCTGATCCCAGTCGGCGGTGCGCCAGCTGCGATGGCAATGGCTACTGGAGTGGGGACAGGAACGGTTCAGCTCGCGACTGGGGCTGGGTTAACAGGTCTAGTCAGTGCGGGGTACATGTACCATATTGCTGGAGTCCCGCTTCTATATGTTCTTCTCAGTGGTGGTGTCGGGAGTATGCTAATGCTTGGAATCACAATGCTTGTTGGTAATTTGATTTACATTTTTGGCGTTGGTGTTCCACCAGTTTCTGCTAAGGTGAAGTATGACCCGATAACTAGGGATAGGCAAGACATCTATGTCTCGCCAGGTACCGAAGGGCACGGACTTCCGACTGTCTCTTATGTGAGTGGAATATTAGGTGCATTCTGCGGAGGTGTAGGTGGCTCCCTAACATACGTTACACTCCACGAAATTGGTCTGAGTATTCAATTGGCAGCAGCCATTGCAATAGGTTTCTTCCTTGCAAATGCTGTAATCGCAGCCTACAATATCGCAGGAACAATTGAGGGCTTCCACGATCCAAAGTTTAAGAGGTTACCAAGAGCAATCGCTTCTGGGATACTCGTTTCGGGTGTAATTTCTGGAATAATTATTGCAGCCATCAGTTTCGCTGGAGGTGTTGTTTAATGACGGTTGCTCCTTCATCAGGGGGAGTGGAAGCTAAGCAGATACGAAGTGACCTGATAGCGGCTCTTGGGATATTGTCTATTGCACCAACTTATGCTGCAACAATGAGTCACTATCTTGCATTCTTAGGTGGATTTGGAATACTTCTGGCAAATCTTTGGGGAGCAAATAGTGTTAGAACAGTTGCAAAATACGGAATTGGAACAGGAGTACCCTCCATTGGTATGCTCGGTCTTGGAGGATCAATCATAGCAGTCATGGCAGGATTATACTTCGGACACAGTTTACCACTTGCAGCCCCGCTCATAGCATTTGTGCTTGCCCTTTTAGTAGGTTTTGTAATTGGCTTCTCGGCAAGATACATCCTGAAGATGAAAATACCGGTCATGGTAAGATGTATGGTAGAGATCTGCTGCGCAGGATCGTTGCTGTTTTTTGCACACTTCGCGACTATAACAGGCTCGATTGAGATCACTGGGGTTGAAGAGCTTACCAGAACCGGTATAATAATGCTAATCTTTATAATCGGTGCTCTTGGCATACTGCATCCGTATAACGCGTGCCTTGGAGCTGATGAAAATCAGCAGAGGACTTTAAGACTTGCGCTGGTGACAGGTGGAACCCAATTCATTCTCGCGGGAATAACTTCAATCCTATTCTTAGGTTCAGCAGCAATCATCACAATCGTTGTTGGCGTTTTAGCTTGGCTTGTGGCGTTCAGAGCTTTTGTCAGAAAATCCTTTGAGGATGGCATAGTTTGCTCAACTGGACTGATTCCGGAGGTTGAGACGAAATGACTTTGGCGAGAATATCTTTTGAGCCGGGATTGATCCTTGATGCGGTAAAAGGCGTAGTCGGGGAAGAGAGAGAGGATCTAATACTTTACAGCCTCGACAAAATTGAGGAGGCTATAAATAAGCTTGATGAAATCGCCGACGATCTTGTAAATTCTTTGAACCCATTCGTTGGTTTCAGAGCATCGTATCCAGGAAGAGACAAGACTCTCTACTACGCTGGATTGATAACTGCAATGTTCTACGGTATTCTTGTAGGCCTGGTTATAGCATTTCTAATAGGGGTGTAATTAGATATGGTCGAAAAAGTCGAGCCAGCAGCTGGATGGCCAAAAATAAAAGGAGAGTACACAGTAGGAGATCCGAAAAGCTGTGTTGCAGTCGTTACACTCGGAAGCCATCTGGATGAGAACAAGATCGTGGAGGCAGGGGCAGCAATAGTAGGCATCTGTAAGACAGAGAATATAGGAATAGAAAAGATGGTTGCAAATATTATTGCAAATCCAAATATTAGATTTCTGATCGTCTGTGGTGCAGAAGTTACAGGACACCTTACGGGAGATGCAATAATAAATCTGCACAAGAATGGTGTCCTGAATAACAGAATTGTCGGTGCAAAAGGTGCAATACCTTACATTGAAAATCTTCCAGAAGAGGCGATAGAAAGGTTCCGGAAGCAGGTTGAGATCATAAACATGATGGGGACTGAGGACTTGGATGCGATCATTGCAAAAGTCAAGGAATGCATATCAAAGGATCCGGGATCCTATCCAGAGCCGCCGATGGTTGTGGAGATCAAAGAAGAGGAGGCGGCAGAAATAGAGGAGGGTGAAATACTTCCAATACCTGGCGAAATTGCGAACATCGAGAGCTGGGTTAGGGACATCGAGCTGAGAGTTAAAGAGGTTGGAGCGATAGACAAAATCCTGGCAGGCATATATGCGGGCAGATTTCAGGGATTCATGATAGGACTCGCTCTTGTGCTGGTAACGTTCGGATTGCTGTTCTGGAGGTTGGGAATATGAACGGTCTCCCGAAACTTGCCGAGCCTGTAACCTCTAAGGTGGAGGAGATAGTCAACGAGATAGAGTACAGTTCGCAGCTTATTGCAAGGACATGGAAGCTTGAAATGGGCGTCACGTTTGCGATGCCAATCGGCTTCGTGATAGGTTTTCTGATGGTGTTTTTGCTCGTAATTCTGCCCTTGCTCTATATGGGGTGATAGCATGGACAAAGAAATTCCGAGAGCGTATGTTGATACATCTCAGTACATGGAACTCGTGAAGAAGCTTCAAAAAATCGAAGAGAAGATCGAATTCTTCCAGGCGGAAGTTTCGCAGCTTGCTGGGAAGAAGATAGGAAGGGATATCGGAATACTTTACGGACTTGTTTTTGGTTTGATTTTGGTTGTTTTGTATCTTCTGATGAAAATTCCGTGGAGGTGAAGGACTTGTTCAAGTTCGAAAAAGCTCAAAAAGTGTTCGAGTTCGGAAAGATAAAAGTTGGGGGCCAGCCCGGAGAGTATCCGCCAGTGTTAGTTGGCACAATCTTCTATAAAGGCCACAAGATCGTGACTGATGAACATAAAGGTGAGTTCGACAAGGAAAAAGCTGAGAAACTCTGGACCCAGCAGCAGGAGTTCTCGGACATGACAGGAATTCCATGCATGCTTCAGATCGTTGGGGAGACTACAGAGGCTATGATCAATTACCTCAAGTGGTTTGGAGAGCTCTCAGATGCACCTTTCCTCATCGACTCCACCGATCCTAAAGTGAGAATGGAAGGTGCAAAGTACGTTTCTGAAGTGGGGCTGACCGACAGAGCGATCTACAACTCAGTAAATCCAAGCGTCACCGATGAGGAAATTGAGACACTTAAGGACAGCAAGATTGATGCTGCGATTGTTCTTGCATTCAATCCTACTGATAACACGGTTAAAGGCAGACTAGAGATTCTTGAAAAAGGTGGAGCTGGAATTGACAAAGGTCTGTTACAAATCGCTGAAGAGTGTGGAATCAAGAGAATTCTCATAGATGTTGCAGCTACACCTCTTGGATCTGGGGCAGGAGCGACCTTCAAGTCAGTACTGGCTGTGAAAGGTAAGCTTGGGCTTCCAGCGGGAGGGGCTCCGCACAACATCCCGTCTGCGTGGCCATGGATCAAATCGCTCAAGAAGGAGATGAAGGAGACCTTCTACCCAGCAGACATTGGTTCGAATATCGTGATGCAAATTCTCGGAGCAGACTTTCTACTATACGGCCCAATCGAGAACACTCCGATGATTTTTCCTGCTGCAGCGATGGTGAGCATTATTGTTGCTGAAGCTGTCTCCGAACTTGGAGTATCGGTACAGACAGAAACACACCCTATAAAGAAACTCGTTTAAGTAAAGTGGAAGGATGAGCGCTTATAGGTATAAATGAAGAGAGATGAAGCAGAGCTGAAAGCAAATTTGCTATAAAGCTGAGCGTTGATAAATACCATACCATTACACCTGTGATTGGGCTAAGATCTACAAATGGGTGCGATAAAGACAACGTGTAATAGGAATGATGAACCCGATGCAGAGTTGCAGGGGAGAATTAACATGAAAATAGCTGACTTAGCTGAGTCGATGGAGATATCTGAAATTAGAAGGAGAGCTAGAGAAATTAGAGAAATCTTAGAGATGGCGTCGTACCCCGTAGGTGTAAAACTTCTACCAGAACCAACTGAGATAAAAGCTGTGAGGGTCAAGGGACTCAGATACTGTCAAGCGTTAATGATGGCAAGACGAGGAGATCATGTGGTTTTAGGCAAAGACGATATTGGTTGCGCAGCATCAGCATCAGTTTTTGGCTTCAAGCCACTACCGGAGAATTATAAGAACGGTGATCAAGCTGTGAAAATTGGAGTCGCAAAGGACAAAAAAGTCGGAGGAAATATTTATCAGGAATTCTCATTAAATGGTATTGAAGAAGTTTATCTCTTTCCTCTTGAAACTGCAGAGATTAAACCAGACGTCGTGATCTTCGAAGATACTGTCGAGAGTCTTATGTGGATTGTTCTGGCTTATGTAAACATTTCAAATGGTGAACGTGTGAAGTTTTCATCAGCGGTTCTTCGAGCAACCTGCTTGGACTGTACAGCGATTCCATATCAAAATGAATGTATGAACTTTAGCCTTGGTTGTTACGGATGTCGGATGGCGACAGATATTGAAGATGGAGAGGCTTTAGTCGGACTACATTTCAAGTATTTCGAACAAATTTCAGATTACGTGAAATTCTTTGCTCGAAAAGCCATTCCTGCTGCTAGGTCTAAGAAGGTCTACAAAGCTTTTGAAGAAAGATTTTTAAAGCAAGGTCGAAAAAGGTGAAATTATGAAAAATGAAACTTGGAACAAAGTCGGGAGCAAATTTGCCCATATCTTATCCGTTCATCCTTGTTATAGCCACCAAGCACATTTCAAATATGCTAGAATTCATCTCCCTGTTGCTCCGAGATGTAATATCCAATGTGGATATTGCATAAGGGAAGTGAATAATAAGTGTGAATACCGCCCTGGTGTTTCAGCATGCATAATAAATACTAGGGAGGCATTGAAGAGAGTCGAAGATGCAAGGAAGAAATTTCCACTAAAAGTCGCCGGAATCGCAGGCCCTGGAGAAGTTCTTGCGAATGAAGAGTCATTTAAAACTCTTGAGATCGTTCACAAAAAATATCCAGAGTTAATACTTTGTATTGCAACAAATGGTCTGCTTTTAGT